>Ga0102812_10000162_pt1 | contig 47267 bp, 50 predicted proteins | sample ColrivemetaGS713_FD_79334 | JGI IMG/M metagenome (GOLD analysis project Ga0102812, IMG submission 79334) | Estuarine microbial communities from the Columbia River estuary - Flood tide ETM metaG S.713 | ecosystem: Environmental > Aquatic > Marine > Intertidal zone > Estuary | place: USA...
ATACATCAAGCGTTCTGGTGGGCGATTATCTCTTTGCGCGGTCGTTCCAGTTGATGACCGAAACGGGGTCGATGCGGGTCTTGGGTATCCTCGCCAATGGCTCTGCCACGATCGCTGAAGGCGAGGTACTGCAACTGACCGCTGCCCGCGATTTGTCGACCAGCGAAGACACCTATCTTAAGGTTGTTCGGGGCAAGACCGCCGCGCTGTTTTCCGCCGCGACCGAGGTCGGTGGCGTGATCGCAGGTGCCGATGAGGCGGTGATCAAGGCGCTTTATGCCTATGGCGATGCGCTTGGCGTTGCATTCCAAATGGTCGACGATTTGCTGGACTACGCTGGCACGGATGCTACCGGCAAAAACATTGGCGATGATTTTCGGGAAAAGAAACTGACCCTACCGCTGATCAAGGCGATTGCGAAAGCAGACGCTCAGGAACGGGCGTTCTGGGACCGCACGATTGCCAAAGGACGGCAGGAAGACGGCGATCTGGCTACCGCTATTGAGATCCTTGGTCGCCATGGCGCGCTGGAGTCGGTCCGCGACGAGGCGAACGCATGGGCCGACCGCGCCAAGGCGGCGTTGGACAGCGTGCCGGAACATCCGCTCCGGTCGATGTTGTGGGATATCGCCGACTACGTCGTGGCGCGGATCAACTAAGGTCCTTTCGGCCCAATCAGCGCCCCAGCGCCGACCCACCAATCGGGCCTTTGCGACGCAATCCGTGCCTGCATATTTTGTGCCGCCCCCATGTCTGAGACCAAGGCGACGCAGGTCGCCCCCGACCCGGACATCCCCGCCCAAAGCGTTTCAGGCATCTGCAGCAAAAGGTCGAGAGTTTGCCCAATCACCGGTGCGACGACATTGGCAGGGGGATACAGGTCGTTGCGCTGGGCGGTCAGCCAATCCGCGAATTCGCGCAGGCTGAGGCCCGAGGGTAACGGGTGCATCGCCGGATTATCCTTGCGCTGCAGACCGGCAAAGACGGCACCGGTTGGGACCTCTACCCGCGGGTTGACCAGAACCAGGGCCGCGTTCGGCAATGGCTGGGTTGGTCGCAGTATTTCACCGATGCCCGACATTTCCTGCGGCGCGGGGCCAGCAAGGCAGACCGGAACATCGGCCCCCAGCCCTAGAATTGCAGGGTGATCGGCGGGCGGCACGTCCACCCCCCAAAGATCGGATAAAAGCCGGATCGTGGCGGCTGCGTCGGATGATCCGCTGCCAATCCCTGCTGCATGTGGCAGGTTCTTTTGCAAATGGATCGCCGCACCGGTCGTGACACCGCTGATCTGCTGCAGCGCCTTTGCTGCGCGGAGCACGAGGTTTTTGCCATCGGTCGGCACACCAGCCTGAAACGGCCCGTCAACCGTCAGGCTCAGATCCTTTGCAGGGCGGGCGCTGATCCGGTCAGAGATGTCCGCAAAAACGACAAGGCTGTGCAAAAGGTGATAGCCATCTTGCCGCAGCCCTGTGACATGCAGCGTCAAGTTCACCTTTGCGGGGGCGTGTGCCTCAACGGTCCTCACGGGCAACGGCCAGGGGGTCAGCCCCTTCTTCTGCCAGAACAGCGTCCAGCCCGATTTCGAGTTTACGACGGATGCGAACGGCGTCCTTTTCCTCAGGGCCAAAGGACAGCGCCCTTTGCCACTGGAACCGCGCCTCTTGTTCACGTCCGACCGACCAAAGCACATCGCCCAGATGGTCGTTGACCACCGGATCGACAGGTTCCAATGCGGCGGCCTGTTCCATGTGGACAATCGATTCCTGATATTTGCCCAAGCGGAACAGAACCCAGCCAAGGCTATCCACGATGGCGCCATTGTCGGGCTGTGCCGCGACGGCCTCTTCGATCATGGCCAGCGCCTCGTCCAGGTTTTCCTGCCGTTCCACCAAGGAATACCCAAGGTAATTCAGGATGGAGGGCTGACCGGGGTTCAGTTCCAGCGCCTTGCGGAAATCGGCCTCGGCTGCGGGCCAGTCGCCCAATTGTTCAAAGGTGATCCCGCGGGTGTAATGGGCAAACCACGCGGATACATCATCCGCGGCATATAGCGAAAGGGCGGTTGTATAGGCAGCATTGGCGCCTTTCATGTCCTTTGACTGGCGTAGGATGTCGCCCAAGGATGCATGGACGAGTGCAACGTCGGGGTGGCTGCGGGCCAATGCCTGAAGCACCTCGGTCGCTTGGTCGAGTTTGCCCGCGCTACGCAGCGCCGCCGCCCGCCCAAGTTCGGCGTTCAGATAGGCCGGATTATCGGGGCCGATTTCCGAATAGGTGGCATTGGCCAGATCATAGCGTTCTAGCGCCTCGAGTAATTGCGCCGACAACAGGATCGCTTCGGGGTCTTTGGGGGCCAGCGCCTGCGCTGCCCGCGCATAGATCAACACATAACTGGGGTCAGCTTCGGATTGCAGGGTCTGGGCGACGCTCAGATACATTTCGGCCATGCCTGCCTTGGCATCCGGGATCAGGGAAAAGGCAAAGCTTTCGCCAGCCTCGATCCGCGTCCGAAGCAATGCAACCACGGGATCGGGGGACGGGCCAAAGGATTTGTCGATAAGGTCCAGCGCATCTGGACCGCGCCCAAGTTGGTTCATGACTTCGGCATGGGCCAAGACGCCGCGCCGCGTAGGCTGTAGGCCATCGGCCGCAGACATCGACAGGATGCTGTCTGCCCCTTCGAAATCGCCGACATAGGCCAGCGCCAGTGCCTTGTGATACAGGCCATAGGATTTCAGGCCCGAGGTTCCGATCATTTCGTCGAATGTTTCGATTGCCTGATCCATCTGGCCTTCGCCTACAAAGGCCCAGCCTTGCGCCAAACCATCCACCAGCGGGCCGACGGTCTCTCCGCTTTCAAACAGCGTGTGAACCGATGACCAGTCGCCGCCTTCGGCGGCATTTACCAATCGTGCGACATTGCCAATCTGGCTTTTGAGTCCTTCATCCGACAAGGTTTGCAGATAGGGCGCGGTTCCTGCGAAATCGCCAAGTCCGATCCGGGCGACAATCGCGCTTTCCAACAGGCCCGGATTCGTCGGATCACCGGCCAGCGCATCGTCGAAATAGGTCGCCGCGCGTTCATAGTCATTCGCAAAACCGGCCTGCCGCGCAGCAAGGTAGGAACCTGCGTCGGCTTCTGCCATCAGGGCCGCAGGGGCCGCATGGCCCAAAAGGGCGGCAAGACATAGGGACCGGAAAAGGCGATTGGGCACGTCGTTCACTTTCATTCAGGCGCCCCATGACGGGGCAGGCAGGACCACCCTAAGGGGCCATGCGCCCAGCCGCAATTCCTTGCACGCCCAAGGCGGCGGTTTCCCGCAAAAGTGAAGGGCCCCGAAGGGCCCTTGGTCGTTTACATATTTGGATAGTTCGGGCCGTCGCCCCCTTGCGGGACTGTCCAGGTGATATTCTGGCTCGGGTCCTTGATGTCGCAGGTTTTGCAGTGGACGCAGTTCTGGAAATTGATCTGGAACCGCGCATCGCTGCCTTCGCCGATGACTTCATACACGCCCGCCGGGCAATAGCGCTGAGCAGGTTCCGCGTATTTAGGCAAGTTGACCGAAATCGGAACCGACGCATCGGTCAGCCGTAGATGGCAGGGCTGGCTTTCTTCGTGGTTGGTCATGGCAAAGCTGACGTTGGTCAAACGATCGAACGACAGCTTGCCATCGGGCTTGGGATACTCAATCGGCTTGTGCTTGGCGGCCTCTTCGGTGGCGGCGGCATCGGATTTACCGTGCTTGAGCGTGCCTAGAACCGAGAACCCGAACAGGTTGTTCGTCCACATATCAAAGCCGCCAACCGCAAGCGAGGCCAGAAGGCCGAACCGCGACCAAAGAGGTTTGACGTTGCGGACCTTTTTCAGGTCCTTAGCAATCGGACCCGAATGAACGCGAGCCTCGTATCCGTTCAACAGGTCGCCGCCGCGCCCTTCGTTCAGGGCAACAACCGCGGCCTCTGCCGCTGCAATGCCCGACAACATGGCGTTATGGTTGCCCTTGATGCGGGGCACGTTGACCATACCAGCCGAACAGCCCAGCAGGGCCCCACCGGGGAATTCGAGCTTTGGCATCGATTGCCAGCCGCCTTCGGTGATCGCGCGGGCGCCATAGGCGACACGTTTGCCACCCTTCAACAACTCGGCCACCATCGGATGATGCTTGAAGCGTTGGAATTCCATATAGGGGAACAGATGCGGGTTTTTGTAGTTCAGGTGGACCACAAAGCCGACATAGACCTGATTGTTTTCGAGGTGGTAGATGAACGACCCACCCCCGGCCTGCCCGCCCAGAGGCCAGCCCATGGTGTGGGTCACAGTGCCCTGACGGTGCTTGGCAGGGTCGATTTCCCAGATTTCCTTCATGCCGATGCCGTATTTCTGCGGCTCGGAGTCCTTGGCCAGATCGTATTTCGCGATCACTTCTTTCGACAGCGATCCGCGAACGCCTTCGGACAGGAAGACATATTTGCCATGCAATTCCATGCCGGGTTCATAGCCCGGGCCGGGGGTGCCATCGGGGTTTTTGCCGAATTCGCCTGCGACCACGCCTTTGACTTCGCCGTTTTCGCCATAGACCAGTTCCGAACAGGACATGCCCGGGAAAATCTCAACACCCATCGCTTCGGCCTGTTCGGCCATCCAGCGGCAAACATTGCCCATCGAGACAATGTAATTGCCGTGGTTGTTCATCAGCGGCGGCATCGCAAAATTCGGGAGCCGGATACCCCCCGCTTCGCCCAGCATATAGAAATTGTCGTGGGTCACCGGCGTGTTCAGCGGCGCGCCTTTTGCTTTCCAGTCAGGAATCAACTGATCCAGCCCCGAAGGATCAAGAACCGCACCCGACAGGATATGCGCCCCGACCTCGGACCCTTTTTCCAGAACGACGACATTAAGGTCTGCGTTCAACTGCTTGAGCCGGATCGCGGCGGACAGACCAGCAGGGCCTGCACCCACGATGACGACATCGTATTCCATTGCTTCACGTTCGATCTGGGTCATCGCAGCTTTGTCCTTTGAAACATTGTTGCGCATTGGGTTAACCCAAGCGGCAATCAGGGGCAATCAGGACACGACGTTAAATTGCAAACTCGCGACGCCACGTAGCATTTGAAGGGGCTTCGCCCCTTGACTTTGCCGCCTGCGGATGGGTTATGAACGTCCGATTAGATTATTCACGACCCCAAAGGGCCGCCCATGGAAAAGATACCGTTGACCCGCGCTGGCTATGACAAGCTGGATGCAGAACTCAAGCACCTGAAAACGGTCGAACGCCCTGCAATCATTCAGGCGATTGCCGAGGCACGCGCGCACGGTGACCTTTCCGAAAACGCCGAATACCATTCGGCCAAGGAAAAGCAGTCCTTTATCGAGGGCCGTATCAAGGAATTGGAAGGCGTCATTGGTCTGGCCGAGGTGATCGACCCGACGAAACTGTCGGGCACGGTCAAATTCGGGGCCACGGTCGTTTTGGTCGACGAGGATACCGACGAGGAAAAGACGTATCAGATTGTCGGCGAATACGAAGCCGACATCGAAACCGGACGGTTGAACATCAAGTCCCCCTTGGCCCGCGCCTTGATCGGCAAGGACGAGGGTGACAGTGTCGAGGTGCGGACCCCCGGTGGGGATCGCAGCTACGAAGTTCTGTCGATTTCCTATATCTAACTTACGATCATTCCTGCGCCGGGAGGCATTATGGCCGAGCGCCAGACCAAACCAGCGTCATCGCCGTCAAACCCTTCGCAGGGCGGGCTTTCGACTGCCGAAGTGATCGCGATCGTTCTGTCGGTGATCTGGATCGGGATGGCGGCTGCCTATTTCCTTCTTCTGCCGTCTGGCGGCGAATCGGCCGGCTTTGACAGTCTTCGGTTTGTTGTGACGCTGATGGCGATCTTTATGCCTGTTGCGATGATCTGGGTCGCCGCTGCCGCTGCCAAAGCCAGCAAGATTATGCGGGACGAAGCGCAGCGCCTTCAGGTCGCGATTGATGCAATGCGTCAGACCTACATGGCCGATCAGCAAAATCGTGGGCCTTCGGGGCTCCAACCGACGGTCGAACGCAAATTGAACGAGATCGCGAAATCGGCCCGTCAGACGGAAACCGCACTCGCGACTTTCGCGACCTCGCGCGACGGTCGCCGTGCGGCTGTGGCCGTGACGCAAGCCCAACAAAATGACGACCAGCCAGCACTTGCCTTGGGCAATAGCGTGGACGAGACATTGCCGCCGCTGTCCCGCGCCGATTTGATCCGGGCCTTGAATTTCCCTGACACGGACAAGGACGAAGAGGGTTTTGCCGCCCTCCGCCGCGCCCTGCGGGACCACAAGGCCCGCCAGCTGATCCAAGCGAGCCAGGATGTGCTGACTCTCCTGAGTCAGGACGGCATCTATATGGATGACATGCGCCCCGACCGCGCCCGCCCCGAAGTTTGGCGCCGTTTTGCCAAAGGGGAACGCGGCAAGGTTGTCGCGTCGCTGGGCGGCATTCGTGACCGGTCCAGTCTGGCACTTTCTGCGGGTCGGATGCGCGAAGACACCATTTTCCGCGACACCGCGCACCATTTCCTGCGCAAGTTCGACAATATGTTGCAGTCGCTGGAACCCGAGGCATCGGATGAAGAGATTTCGGACCTGTCCGAAACCCGCACCGCCCGCGCCTTTATGCTGCTGGGGCGGATCACGGGCGCGTTTGACTGAGCTTGGCACACTGCCTAGGCAAGTTTGCGGACCATCGTCGTGGCGGTTTTGAACCCGTAGATATGTTTCAGCCAACCCAGTCTCTTGACGCCGACCGCGTCGAAACCGCGCCGTTCATACAGCGCCTTGGCTCTCGGGTTCGAATCCACGACCTCGAGCCGGACCTCCCTATATCCGCGGGTCATGGCCTCTCTGAATATACCTTCGAGAAGGGCAGTTCCCACGCCAGACCCACGGCTGTCTTCGCTGACCGCGATCCCGTCCATCAAGAAACGTTTATTGTCGACCTCGCCATCCAAGAGCGCCAGAAGGGCAAGCCGCCAAGTGGCCCCCCAAAGCCCGTAGGCGGCCCGCATCTTGCCGAACTGGATATCCAGAAAGGACTGTTGGGGGGTCTTGAACCCTGCCAGGCCCAGCAAACGCCCGTCCGGCCCATGCGCGCAAACAGCGTTTTCTAGCCGAAGGGTTTCCTGCAGGAACGGAATGGCCCTTTCCGCTGGACCCAACACATGACCGAGCTTTGAGCCGAAGGCGCTCCAATAGATGCGCGAGGCTTCGGCCCTATCCTGTTCCGGTATTCCGAGCGTCGAGATCATGTTGCATTCCTTTTGCGGGCAGGCGGCACCATGGCAGTGGGGGGGCACGAAATCCAGAGGCCGATTGTTTTCGGTGCGCTGACCCGATAGCAGTCACCCAAGGATAATTCAGGATTAACAATGGTCGAAATCAGTCCCAAGGCCGCCTTTGCGAAAGGTTTTCGCGCCACCTTGCCGTTCCTGATCGTTGTTACTCCGTTTTCCATGCTTTTTGGCGTCGTCGCACAAGAAGCGGGATTACAACTTGCCCAAACGATGGGGTTCACAATTCTGGTCATTGCAGGGGCCGCGCAATTTGCGGCGCTGCAGATGATGGTGGACGGGGCAACGCTGCCTTTGGTCCTGCTCGCTGCGCTTGCGGTCAATCTGCGGATGGCGATGTATTCTGCCGCCTTGGTTCCGCATCTGGGCAAGGCACCTTTGCGGGTGCGGGCGCTGGCCGCCTATCTGCTGTTTGACCAGACCTATGCGATCAGTGTCGCAGCCTACGAAAAAGACCCGACTTGGCAATTGCCGCAAAAGATCGGGTTCTATTTTGGCGTCGCGGTGCCCTTGGCCAGCGTCTGGTGTAGCATGACGCTGGTGGGCGCGCTGATCGGGTCGGCGGTGCCGCCCGAATTCGCGCTGGATTTTGCGTTGCCGATTACCTTTCTGGCGTTGATCGCGCCGATGTTGCGCAGTCTGGCCCATGTGGTCGCGGCACTGATATCGGTTGTCGTGGCACTGGCCTTGTCGAGCCTGCCTACCGGCGTTGGCCTGATCATCGCGGCGATTGCGGCGATGGTGGCGGGCGCATTGGTCGAGACATGGGCGGAGCGTCACAGCAAATGACTTGGACCAACAGCGAAATCTGGACGATCATCGGGCTCTTGGCCGTGGGAACCTTTGCGATACGGTTTTCGTTTCTGGGCTTGCTGGGTGGTGCGACTTTGCCGCCAGTGGTTCTGCGCCTGCTGCGCTACACGCCCGTTGCAGTAATCCCCGGTATGGTGGCACCTTTGGTGCTATGGCCGCAGGCGACGGGCGGGCAGACGGACCTGCCGCGCCTTTTGGCTGCGTTGGTGACATTCGGGGTCGGGGTCTGGACCAAGAACCTGATCGCGTCGATTCTGTCCGGGGCGGCCACGCTTTACGCGGGGCTGTGGTTCAGCGGCGGCCTTCTATGACTGCATCAACCTGATTCTGCGCGCCCGCGATGTCGTCGGGATCGTCTTCGCGGTATTCAACGGTGCGCACGCCGGGCAGCTTTGCGAATTGTTCTTCCAGCTTTTCAGGGAAGAACACGGTGCGGATGCCTTCGAAACCCGGCAATTCGCCCAGGATCGACGATGTCGATCGGGTGCAGTTCGCCTTGGGCACGGCACCATAGGCCATCACCTTGCGCAGCGCCATTTCGGCCACTTCGGCTGAAACGTCCAGTTCCTGGATGGTGATATAATAGGTCTCACGGGCGTGGTAGGAACGGTAGTATTGTTCAACACGCGGCGTGATCCCAAAGATCACGTCGTTCCGTTCGGGAAAGCTTTCGTGTTTGAACGTTCCAGCAGGGTCCCAGATGACCCGCTGGCTCGCGCTGATCATAAGGCCGGTATGGGCGCCATTGTCGGAGCCCACATTCTTGACCGTGTAAAGCGTTAGGCGCTGTGGGCCGGGGTCCTGGTAGAATTTGGCATTCACCAGTTCGTCTGGCGCCCAGACCGGTTCGGCAGCACAAGCCGCCAGCGCCAAAGGGGCGCCCAAGACAAATACACGTCTTTTCATGCTCGCGCCCCCACGCAACCAACCAATTAAGAGTTGGTCAACGCCATAAAGATCAGGACACCGATCGACAGCAAGGCGCCGCGAATGACCAATTTGATAAAGCCATCAAAGGTCTTTTCCTGAACCGAGATGTCCATGCTGCCGTGTTTGTGCTCAGCCATAGCGGGCTCCTTCGCAAATGTGTTTGGGCGGTGAATAGACGATTCAGGCCGCCCTGTCACGAGCCGATCATAGGTCAGCCTGTCGCATCCGTCTTGCGGCCCAGATCCTTGGCCAGTTCGAACCCGATCCGCGTTGGGGTCTCGGTTTCCAAGGCGACGGGTAGGGCGCGCAGCATGACGTTTAGTTGCCCGACATGCTGGATCAACTGGGTTTTCGTGCCATCCCCATCTGTGCCGTAAAAGGTCAGGATGTCGGGGTCGAAATACCCCATGCCTTCGATCCGGATCACGCCCGCATCACCGCCCGTAAAGCCCATGGCGACCTGCTGGTTGCTGTCGAGCTGTTCTTCAAAGTTCTGGATATAAAGGATCAGCCGTTCATAGGCCCATCGTGCGGGGCTTTTGCCAGACTGAGGCGATTGCAGCGTGGCCTGATAATTTTCAGGGCTCGGGGATTTGTGGCAGGGATCGGTGTGGACCTCGTGTAATTGCGGCAGCGCTGCGTTTTCCGCATATTCCGCTGTCGTTTCGATCATGTCTGTTTGATCAGTCATAGTGGCACCGCCGTCGTTTCCTTGATCTCTTCCATCACGAAAGAGGCCGAAATATCAGACACCGAAACCTTGCCGATCAGCCGTTTGTAAAAGGCGTCATAGGCTGGCATATCGGCGACCCTTACCCTTAGAACATAGTCCAGATCCCCTGTCATTCGATAGGCACCGACGACTTCGGGCAGGGTGCGCAGCGCGGACTGGAATTTTTCCATCCAAGTCTGATCATGTGCGTTTGTGCGGATCAGCACCATCACAGACAGCGGGCAACCGACCCGTGCCGGGTCAACGATCGCGACCCGGGCCTTGATGATCCCCGCATCCTCCATCGTTTTGATCCGCCGCCAACAGGCATTGCGCGAAAGATGCACCTGTTCAGAAATCGCATCGATCGATTGTCCTGCATCCTTTTGCAGCAGAGTCAGGATTTCGCGGTCTTTTTCGTCGATCATATTGTTCATGTTTGGGACAGTATCCCAATCGACCGTCAAAATACCAGAATTTTTGAGACACAATCCCTTGCCAAATCATGGAAACTGACGAAAGGATCAGAACAGAACAGGGCCTTCAGATGACCGCACCCACCACCCACGCCTCGGAAAAATCGCGCGGCAACCTTTTTGCAACGCTTTTCGTCGATCATCCGGCCTCTGTCGATGAAACCTACCTGCAGCATATGCGGTTCGCTTTGACCTTTTCATTCTGGCTCGCCACTGCGGCGGGTGCGGCGCTTTTGCACGCCTTGGTTCCGGCGGTCTGCGAAACGACCGCAGGGCGCATTGTCCGTCGCCTGAATGCACTGATCGAGGCACGCCACGCAGCTGCGGGTCACTGATCAAGGTCACACTCTATGTGTCGCATCGCCGCCTACACCGGCCCCGCCATTCCGCTGGAAAACATCATCGTCAAGCCGGCGCATTCGTTACTGACGCAAAGCCAACATGCCAACGAGGCCAAGTTGGCCGTGAACGGCGATGGTTTTGGGATCGCGTGGTATGGCGAGGATCGCGCGCCCGGTCTCTACCGTGATGTGTTGCCGGCTTGGGCGGATGGGAACCTTGCCAGTCTGTGTCGGATGGTCCGGTCCGAACTTTTTATCGGTCATATCCGCGCCAGCACGGTCGGGGAAACCAGCCGGGCGAATTGTCATCCCTTTACCTATGGCCGCTGGTCGTTCTGCCATAACGGACAGGTGCCACATTATCCGCAGATCCGGCGGCGGTTGGAACAGGCTCTGCCGGATGACTTATATGCCCACAGGCGTGGCACCACCGATTCAGAAATGATTTTTCTCACGCTTCTGGCGCAGGGGCTGGATCGTGATCCGGCAGCGGCATTGCAAGCCACGCTCGATCTTTTGGGGCCCGCCACAGATGGGGCGCCGATCAAACTGACCTTGGTCTTTTCCGATGGCGAAACGCTTTATGCCTTTCGCCACGCCTCTGATGGACAATGCCCGACGCTCTATCTGTCGGGGGTGCTAGACCACGGCGGGCGGGCTGTCGCGTCTGAACCGTTGTGCGGCCAAAGTGACCGATGGACAGCAGTGCCCAAGGACACGCTTTGCGCGGTCACAGCGCAGGGTTGGGCCATGGCCCCGGTTGCCACGGCGCGTTCAGCTGCCTGATACGGCCTGCCAGAAATAGGCTCCATCGTCCCCCAGCCACCGGCGGGTACGGCCGGTTTGATGCAGATGGTTCAGGTGGGCCAAAGCCTCGACCAGCGCAAGGCCATAGGTGCCTTCGTCGATGGTGCGCTTGAACAGCGGCGGAAAACATTCCCCCGCGGTGCGCGGTTGATCCAGATGGTCCATCAAACGGTTTAGGGCGCCGTGGTGGTTATCGATCAACTGGCGCATTCGTGTGGGCAGCCCCGTAAAGGGGAGCTTGTGCCCTCCCAGAACCAGCTGATCCTCGTGCGCGAAAAGCGACAGCCGCTCACAGGCCTCAAGCCATTCGCCAACCGGATCGGCCTCGGGTTCGGTGACATAGACCCCGATGTTGGGGCTGATCGACGGCAGGATCTGATCGCCGCCGATGACCAGATTGTCGTCCTTGCTCCAGAATGTTGCGTGTTCGGGGGCATGGCCGTTTCCCATGCGGATATCCCAAGTGCGGCCGCCCATGTGCAGGGTGCCGCCCTCTTGCAAACGGGTGAAACCCAGCGGCAGCGGATAGACACAATCAGCAAAGTTAAAGGGCCGTTCTGCCTGCCGTTTGGTCAGTTGTTCGTCGGACATTCCGGCCCGTCGATAAAACGCCAGGGTTCTTTCGGGCAGGGTTTCCTGTTCATCCAGAACCAGCATCCGCGACATGAAATAGGCAGTGCGCGGGATCAGGAGTTCGGCGCCCTGTTCCACGAACCAACCGGCCAGCCCGACATGATCGGGGTGGTGGTGGGTGACAACGACGCGGGCGACGGGTTTGCCCGCCAATGGCCCCGCCATCAGGTCCTGCCACTGGCCCCGCGTTTTGGAGGTATTGAAACCGGTGTCGATGATGGTCCAGCTATCGCCATCATCCAGCGCATAGACATTCACATGGTCCAGCGCCATCGGCAGCGGCAGCCGCAGCCACAAAACTCCGGGCGCAACGGTAATCGCCTCTCCGGCCGGGGGCGGTGTTTCAAACGGATAGCGGATCATCGGGTGCTTTCTGAATGCGGCGGCGGGCTTGGTTCCCACGTCCGTCCGCATCAGTCAACATCACAAGGCCAGATCATCCGGTGTAATCGACATCAGCCCGTCCGACCCATGCCGAACATGCGCAAGCAGGGCCACATGTTCCGGCAGCAGGCGTTCGATATAAAAGGCGGCCAGTTTCTGCCGTGCTGCATCGCCCGCTTGGGCCGCCGCAAGATGATAATGCCCCCCAAGAACCCGCGCAAAGGCCCGCAGATACGGCACAGCGACGCCGCCCCGATCCGCCATGTCGCGCGCCAAAAGGCCTTCGGTCGCTTCGCGCAGAGATTCCGCCGATTGCCAGACCGCCATCGCCAGATCCTTGTGGGTGGCGCGTGCGGCTTCGGCCCCGGCTTCGATCTCGTCCAGCAGACGGAATGCGGCCTCGCCCCCGTCCATCAGTTTCCGGCCAACCAGATCAAGCGCCTGAATGCCGTTGGTGCCTTCGTAAATCGCAGTAACGCGGACATCGCGCAGATATTGGGCGGCGCCTGTTTCCTCGATGAATCCCATGCCGCCGTGGACTTGCATACCGGTTGTTGACACCTCTATGCCGACATCTGTGCCAAAGGCCTTGGCAATCGGTGTCAAAAAGGCCGCACGGGATTGCCAGGCGGCATCGCCGGTGGCGGTCGTCATGTCGATTGCGACACCGCAGGCAAGCGCGATGGCGCGGGCGGCGAAAACATCGGCCTTCATCGTGGCGAGCATCCGGCGAACGTCGGCATGTTCGATGATCGTGCCGGTCCCGCCAACCTTGCCTTGGGTGCGTCCCATCGCATAGGCCAGCGCGTGCTGATAGGCGCCTTCTGCCGACCCGATGCCTTGCATCCCGACGCCAAGGCGGGCGTTGTTCATCATGGTGAACATCGCGGCCATGCCGCCGTGTTCCTTGCCGATCAACCAACCCGTGGCGCCTTCGTAGGACATCACGGCTGTCGGCGACCCGTGCAGCCCCATTTTGTGTTCAAGACTGACAACCCTAAGCGCATTTCGTTCGCCGGGGTTGCCTTGGGCATCAGGGATCAGTTTTGGGACCATGAACAGGCTGATCCCCTTGGTCCCCGGCACACCGTCGGGCAGGCGGGCCAGAACCAGATGGCAGACGTTTTCTGTGAAATCGTTGTCAGCCCAGCTGATGTAAATCTTTTGACCGGTGATCGCATAGGTCCCGTCGCCGTTCGGTTCGGCCTTGGTCCGAAGCGCGCCGACGTCTGAACCCGCCTGCGGTTCGGTCAGGTTCATCGTGCCGCACCATTCGCCCGAAATCAGTTTAGGCAGATACAGGTCCTTGAGCATGTCGCTGGCATGGTGTTCCAGTGCCTCGATCTGCCCTTGGCTCATGAGCGGGTTCAATTGCAGCGAAAGACAGGCACCCGACATCATGTCATTGACGGCCGTCGCAATGGTCTGCGGCAGCCCCATGCCGCCGAAATCTGGCGGTGCCGAAATGCCGATCCAGCCGCCCTCGGCAATCGCGCGATAGCCATCCCCGAAACCGGGCGAGGTGCGGACAACCCCATTTTCCAGTTTGGCCGGATGAAGGTCGCCATTGCGCTGCAGGGGGGCCAGAACCTCGTCACACAGTTTTCCGGCCTCGGTCAGGATGGCGTCAACGGTATCTGGCGTTGCGTCCTCAAAACGGTCGGTCGCGGCGATCTGATCAAAATCCAGCACATGGTTCAAAAGAAAGCGGATATCTGCGACGGGCGAAGTATAGGGCATTGTGTGACTTTCCGGTCTTCGACTTGGAATTGTTAAGGTCCGAGGCTATCAGGGATCAATCCTTAGTTCATCGTATTCAAGTGCTGACCCCCTGCAACCGGAACGCCACGTCATGACCAACTGCGACACAGTAACGCTTTCGCCGGACGGGTTCGGCCTGACCAAGGCTGCGCAGGTGTTAGGGCGGGGGGGACTCGTCGCCTTTCCAACCGAAACGGTCTATGGTCTGGGCGCGGATGCCCGCAACAGTCAGGCCGTCGCTGCGATTTATGCAGCCAAGGGGCGTCCGTCGTTCAACCCTTTGATCGTGCACCTCCCGGACCTTACCACCGCGCGGCAGTTCTGCGATTTCACCAAAGATGCCGAGGTCCTGGCGCAAGCGTTTTGGCCCGGCGCTTTGACGCTGGTTCTGCCGCTGCGCCCTGATGCCGGAATATCGACGCTGGTAACAGCCGGATTGAACACACTCGCCGTTCGGGTGCCATCGCATCCCGTCGCCCGCGATTTGTTGCAGGCCTTTGGCGGCCCGATCGCGGCCCCATCGGCCAACCCTTCGGGGCGGGTCAGCCCGACAACTGCGGCGCATGTTCTGGCCGGCCTTTCGGGGCGGATTGATGCTGTGGTGGATGGCGGTGCCTGCGATGTGGGCGTCGAATCCACGATTATCGGCTGTGCGGGCGAACCTGTTTTGTATCGGGCAGGGGGCCTCCCGCTTGAGGCGATAGAGGCCGCTTTGGGCCGCCCGATCCGTTCCGAGCTGGAGGCGGGTGAAAACCCGTCCGCCCCGGGGCAATTGGCATCGCATTACGCGCCTATGGGCCGCGTCCGTCTGAACGCGCATCGGGCAGAGGATGGCGAGGTTCTGTTGGGGTTCGGCGCGGTGGAGGGGGCGCATTTGAACCTGTCGCCCAGCGGAGATCTGACCGAGGCCGCCGCCCGGCTGTTCGATTGTCTGCATCTGCTGGACGCGATGACGGCCGAACGGATCGCCGTTTCCCCTATCCCCGATCACGGTTTGGGCCGCGCGATCAACGATCGCCTGCGCCGCGCCGCAGCCCCGCGCTAGACGATTGGCAATTGGACGGCGGCCTCGAACCCGTCGTCCCTGTCGCTTGCGGGGGACAAAAGCGTCAGGCGGGCGCCGCTGCCATCGGTAATGGCTTTGACAATCGACAGGCCGAGCCCCGACCCATCTGCCGCTGTCGCCCCGCGTTGGAACCGGTCGGTAAGCTGGATCAATTGGTCCGCAGGCACAATCGGGCCAGAGTTGCGGACGCTTAGCGCACCGGTCTTGTCCAGCACGACATCGACAACCGCGCCCAACCCGTGTTTGGCGGCATTTTCAACAAGGTTGCGGGTCAGAATGCCGATGGCATCCGGATCCATCGCCGACAGAACCGCTGTTTCAGGCAAGGTGACATTGATCCGCGCATCGGGGACTTCGCGCTGCACATCCTGCGCGACCAAGGTGATGACCTGCCGGATATCCATGGTTTGCGACCCGATCAGGCGGGCGCCTTCTGCACGGGCCAATTGCATCAGCTTTTCGGACAGTCGGGTCAGCCGTTTCAGTGAAGCCTCGATATCCTGCGCGCGCTTTTTGGTGGCGGGGTCGGTGGTTTCGACCAGTAACCGCTGGGTCTGGGCGAGAGCGGCTGCGACAGGTGTGCGCAATTCATGGGCAGCGGCACTTGCAAAATCCCGTTCCGATCTGAACGCGCGCGACAGTCTTTCCAATAGCCGGTTCAAGGTCGCCTCGACCGGAACAAGTTCGTTGGGGAGGTTTTCGGTCCGGATCGCGGTTAGGTCGGATGCCCCTTTGGAGGCCATCGCCAAACGTAGCCGATTGACCGGTCGCAGGCTTAGCCGCACGATGAACAAAATCCCCAACAGACTAAGCGGCAGGATTATCAACAGCGGCAGCGCAAGCGTCATGACCGTTTCGCGCGCGACCTCGGCGCGGTGTGCCAGGGGTTCGGCCACGGTGATTGTCAAACTCCCCTGCAAGGCCTTGTCGTCATAGATGCGGTGGGTCGCGGTGTTGCGAAAGCCGACATCGCCAATCGGCGGGAAATCTTCAGGGTTTGCCGCGCTTGATTGCATCAGGATGCGACCGGTCTGGTCCCGCACGAGATAGGTGAAATATTCTTCGTGATCGCGCAGCTGTGCAATGCGTTGGTTGATGCCTTCTTCGTCCCGTTCGAGAATGTCGATCGCGGCCAGCGGCAGCACGCGCTGGGCGGTTTCCTGCAGCGCGGAATCAAAAACCTCTTCCATTTCCTTGCGCAGCAGGGCGTTTGTCAGCAGTGCAGCGCCCAGCCACATCACCACGACCCCAAGCCCGATGGCCGCCGCAAGACGCCCCTGCAATCCGCTGAATAGGTTCATCATTGCCTGAGCCTGTATCCCATGCCGCGCTGGGTTTCGATCAGGTCGCGCCCCAGTTTCTTGCGCAGTCGACTGATATGCACCTCGATCGTGTTGCTTTCGACCTCGCTGTCAAACGAATATAGCCGCTCCTCCAGCTGGGCCTTGGACAGCAGCAGGCCGGGGCGCTGGATCAGGGCCTCGAACAGGACCCATTCGCGGGCTGTCAGGGGAATGGCGCGGCCGTTTTCGGTGACGCTCCGCGCGGCTTTGTCGACGGTCAGTGACCCCAGAACCACCAGCGGATTGGGATTTCCACCATAGCGGCGGGCTACGGCGCCGACTCGGGCGGAAAGTTCGGACAGGTCGAAAGGTTTGACCAGATAGTCGTCGGCACCTGCATTCAGTCCCTCGATCCGGTCGCTGATCTGGTCCAGCGCGGTCAGGATGATCACTGGGGTCTGGTCGCCGCCTGCGCGCAGGAGACGCAGAAACGTCAGCCCCTTGCCGTCGGGCAGCATCAGGTCCAGCAGGATCAGATCATAGTGCGTGGTGGCCAGATGGTCCGACGCTTCGTCCAGCCGCATGGCCCAATCCGCGGTATGCCCGTCGGCAACCAACTGATCGCGCACCCCGTCGCCCAATACTCTGTCGTCTTCGATCAATAGTATGCGCATAGGGTTCGGTCCTGTGTTTGGTGCGCCTTCTATCCTGCGCAAAGCTGACGCGAAACTGAACAAAGTTTTTTTCAGTCTTAAGTTTGGCGTCAGCTTTGTGCCGCAGAACCTGTCCAACACCAGAGGCGAGGATGCTATGCCCAATCGAAAACTGACCCTTGTGACCGCGATCGGCCTGTCTTTGGCGTCGCCTGTTCTTGCGGATGATCACGACTGTTTTGTGCCAATGTCCGAATGGCAACCGCGTGCGGCCGTTCAGGCCGCAGCCGAAGCCCAGGGCTGGCAGGTCCTACGGATCAAAGCCGATGACGGGTGCTACCAGATCAAAGGCACCGATGCCGAAGGCCGCCCGATCGAGGTCCGGCTGGATCCTGCGACGCTTGAAATACTCGAGATCGAGTTCGAGCCCCTGATGGGCGACCACGACGATGGTCCGGGCCACGACGACTAAACCCAAAATCTAAACACTGACGTTCGTGACAGGCGGAACATTTCGTCTGTCCCGTATCACGCACGACACATACAGGAGACCAATCATGAAACCTTTTCTTACCGCGCTGGCCGTAACCACTGCCCTGACCGCGCCGGGCCTTGCCTCAGCCAAACAGGTCGTTCTTTCGGCGACCATGAAAAACTACGGCGGCCCCGGTGCCTATCTTGCGATCTATGTCACGGATGCCAATGGCGCCTATAAAGGCACGCTCTGGGTCGCTGGCGGGCGCAGCAAATACTATGGTCACCTGCGCGACTGGGCTTCGGTCACCCGTGGCAATCCGGGCAATATCGCGTCCATCACGGGGGCAAGCGTTGGTGCGGGCCGCACGCTCGAAGTCATTGTCAACGTGGCCGACAACCTGATCGATGCCGGTTATCAGCTGCATGTCGATGCCGCAGCCGAAGATATGCGCGAAGGTCCGTCAGAGGTTGTCATTCCCTTCACCTCCGGCGATGCCGGATCGGGTGCAAGTGGTCGCCGCTATATCGGCAATTTCCAATACAGCTTCTGATCTGTCAGCATAGACAAGGACCGAGACCAATGCTCAGACCCCTTCACCGTTTCCCCGGACTGATTGCAGCGGCTTTTATCATCGTTTTGACGATAAGTGGTGTGATCCTCTCGGTCCTGCCGATGCTAGAAAAAACGCAGGCCGTCGGTCTGGGCGGCACACCGGTAACTGTCGCCCAGCTGGCCGAGCGGGTCGCGTCGAATTTTCCGGATGTCGAAGAAATCAGCCGATCCCCTTCGGGTCGGATCACGGCGTTTTACTATCTCAATGACCAACCTGCGACATCTGTCATCGACCCTGTGACAGGGGCCGCCCTCAGGCCCTATGACGCATCTGTCTTTGTCCGCTTTGTCACCGATCTGCACCGGTCCATGTTCATGGGCGACGGTGGGCGGATCGTGGGGGCTGCTGCTGCGGTGGTGATGATCCTTTTGGCCTATACCGGTCTGAACATGACCGCGAACCGCGTCGGCGGCTGGCGAAAACTTTACGCGCCGCTGCGCGGGCCTGTTGCGGGTCGTTGGCATGTGGAAATTGCGCGGGTGGCTGCGTTTGGTCTGGTTCTATCGGCTGTCACTGCGGTTTTGATGACCCTGAACACGTTTAGCGTCATTCCCGATGGGGACACGATCCCCGCCTTTCCATCCGATGTTAGCGAAGTCGCAGGATACCCTCTGGCCGAAATGCCGCTTTTGCAACAAGCATCGATTACCGATCTGCGGAAGCTGACGTTCCCCTATCCCGGTGACAGCACCGATGTGTTTACCCTGCGCACCGATCAGGGGACTGGATACGTCGATCAGGGCACTGGCCAGACGCTGGATTGGGCGCCTTTGTCGGCTTGGCAGAAATTCAATGAATTCATCTACATGATCCACACAGGGCAGGGGGCCTGGATTGTCGGTCTATTGCTCGGGCTTTGCGTACTGGGGGCACCTGTTCTCGCCGTGACGGGGGTTCTGGTCTATTTCCGGAACCGCAACAGCCGCCCGCGCATTCCGACGTCTGTCTCTGCCAATCTGGCGGAAACCGTGATCCTTGTGGGCAGTGAAAGCGGCGGCACTTGGGGGTTTGCGGCAACCCTGTCCGAGGCGCTAACAACGGCAGGTCAGTCCGTCCACGTCGGCGCGATGTCGAATTTTGCACCGCAGCGATATAGCCGCGCCAAACAGGTCATCGTCATGGCCGCGACCTATGGCGACGGGGCGGCCCCTGCGGGTGCCAAAGGGTTCCTTGATAAACTGGCAGCTCTGCCCACAGCGCCGACCACAAAGCTGGCGGTTCTGGGGTTCGGTGACCGGCAGTTCCCCCAGTTTTGCGCCTATGCCGAACGCGTGTCAGCCATGGCCGAGGCCGCAGCCTGGCCCGCCCTGATGGCTGCGGGCACCATTGACCGCCAGTCGCCGCAGGATTTCGCGCGCTGGGGGCGTACTTTGGGGCAGGCGCTGGGGATCAGGCTGGAGCTTAACCATCAACCCGTGGTTCCCAAGACCCATAGGCTGACCCTGATGTCGCGCCGTGACTATGGCGCCGATATGCAGGCGCCGACGTCGATTCTGCGCTTTGCCCTGCCAGATGTCGGTATCTGGGCGCGGCTGACGGGGCGTGGGTTTGCGCGGTATTCTGCGGGTGATCTATTGGGAATTCTGCCAACAGGGTCGGCGCTGCCGCGCTATTATTCTCTGGCTTCGGCCCGTTCGGATGGCTGGGTTGAAATTTGCGTCCGCAAACACCCCGGTGGTCTGTGTTCGGGCGAGCTGATGGCGCTTGCCGTGGGCGACACCATTCAGGCCTTTGTGCGGACGAACCCCGATTTCCGGCCCGCACGCGGCAACAAGCCCGTGATCCTGATCGGGGCAGGCACCGGTATCGGCCCGCTTGCAGGCTTTGCCCGCGCCAATCGGCCGGGCCGCCCGATGCATCTTTATTTCGGAACCCGCCACCCTGACAGCGATTACCTGTATCGCGAGGAACTCGCGGAATGGCGGCTGGGCAAGAAACTTTCGGGTCTGACCACGGCCTTTTCACGGGCGGTTTCGCGGACCTATGTTCAGGATGCGATCCGGTCGGATGCGGACCATCTGGGACGGATGCTTGCGGCGGGTGCGCAGATCCTTGTGTGTGGCGGGCGCGACATGGCAACGGGTGTCCAGGATGCGCTCGCCGATGTTCTGACGCCGATGGGGCTGACGCCACAGATGCTCAAGGCGCAGGGGCGGTATGTCGAAGATGTCTACTGATCTGACCAAAACGACCCTGAACGGCCCGACCATGGGAACGCGGTGGTCTGTCCTGTTCCATGCGTCGCAATCGGACCCTATCCAGAAAATCCAGACTGCCTGTGAAAAGGTAGTGGCCGAGATTGACCAGCAGATGTCGACGTGGAAACCGGACTCTGATCTGATGCGGTTCAACGCAGCACCTGTGGGCAAATGGGTGGACCTGCCTCGGCATTTGGTCAACGTCCTGGCCAAAGGGCTGGAAATCGGCAAGGCCTCGGGCGGGGTTTTCGATGTCGGGATGGGCGATGTCGTTCGGAACTGGGGCTTTGCGGCGTCGGATCATGACGTGGCCGGGATGCAGGCGACGATGGGGCAAACGCGGCCCCGTGCTGACCAGATCCTCGAACTCGATCCGGTCGGGCAGCGCGCCCGCAAACATGCGGCAATTGATCTGGATCTGTCAGGCATTGCCAAAGGCTATGGCGTGGACTGTCTGATCGGGATTCTGGGCGGCTATGGCATTGCCGCAGCCGTCGCCAGTCTGGACGGAGAGGTCCGTTGCAAAGGGATGCAGCCCGACGGGCAGCCTTGGGCTATCGCGCTCGAACGCCCTGATTATGATCGCAGGGATGCCTTGGGCATCATCGAGCTGCAAGATGCATCCGTCGCGACATCGGGCGACTATCGCCATTGGGTCGATCTGGACGACCGCAGGCTATCCCACACGATGGACCCACGATTGGGTGGACCCGTGCCGCGTGGGCCTGCATCCGTCACGGTCGTGGCAGAAACCTGCACCGAGGCCGATGCATGGGCGACGGCCCTGATGGTGCTCGGGGTGTCCGAAGGCGCGGCATTGGCCCGAAACATCGGGTTGAATGCAATGTTTCTGGAACGGGACGGCGACGGCTTCCGGCAGACCGGAGTCGGACCGTTGTTTCAGGAACAGGCGGTCTAGCCCGCCATATTGCGCCGTTCGATATAGGTGCGCATTTCTTCGGCTTCCCGGCGAGCGTCGCGCAACCCATCCATCGCGGCGCGAAGTTCGGCCTCTGTCTGGGTCAATTGATTGGTGATCTCTGCCTCGCGTTGCTGCAGATAGATGATCGCCTGATCCCGTGTTTCCTCGGCCTCGTGCAGGGCCTGGGCCATCCGGTCCAATTCACCGATTTCGGCCTTGGTGACGCGGGTAAACCGGTTGACCAGCCAGCTTGCAAACCACCCCAGACAGAATGCCACAAACAGGATGATGGCCGTGGCGATGATGAATTCGGATCTGTTCACGTCAGGGGTCCTATCGGTTGCAATTATTGGTCAGCGGCGGGTTCGGCAGGGGCGTCTTCCGTCGGGGTGGTGGCGTCACCATCGGCGCCAGCTTCCTCTTGGGCGAGGTCGGTGACAAGGTGGAACTCGATCCGGCGGTTGGCTTCACGACCTTCTTCGGTATCATTGTCTGCAATCGGGTCCGCCTCGCCATAGCCGACGGCGGTATAGGTTCCAACCGGAATGCGCCGTGCGCGCAGGGCGGACAAAACGGCCTCGGCGCGGCGTTGGCTTAGCTGTTGGTTCATATCTTCGCCGCCTTGGCTGTCGGTATAGCCTGCGACTTCGATCCTTAGGTCAAGACATTTGCCAAGAATATCCGCGATATCGTCGACCACCGCGATTGAGGCCGCAGAAATAGTGGCCGATCCCGGATCGAACAGGATCTTGCTCGTTTCGGTCGCGGCGTTGATCTGGGCCACGCATTCTTCGGGTGTCGGCAGCGCTGCAATCGGGTCGAGCGTTTCGACATAATCCACATTGATATTGAACTTGGCTGCTTCGCCGAGCTTTTCGATCAACAGGCGCGAGATTTCGGCGCTGGCCTCTGGGTTGCCGGTGCTGCCGCGCACGTCGACCAGATCGGGCTGGACGGTGACGGTGCCGTTCTTAAGCCGTGACAGCGCGTCGATGCCCGCGAGGACCCGAACTGACCAGCCAGTGGGCAGGCCTTCGGATACAAGGGTGCCCATGGTTACCCTGTCGTGGCCGAACCGCGCCTTTGCAAAATTTTCGGCAGTGCTGTTCATCAGATCGTCAGCGATGCGACCGCGCAATTGTGCCTGACCTTCGGGGCTGAGGGTCACGATGAACTGCGGCGGACCCTCGCCGGATTCGATCGGGGTTTCAGGGCGCGTGGCGGCCAGAACGAACACATCCGGCAAAGCGTTCTCCAAAGTTCCGACAACTTGGTCGAATAGGGCTTTGTCGACATCTTCGGGGGCGATCAGGCTAATATCGGCGTCCGAAATCGTTGCGGTGCCGCCGCCCAGATCCTTGACTGCGCGGATTGTCAGGGCCACTGCGTCGCCCCAAGTCTTGGTCGGAACCCCAAGTGCGAGCGTGCAATTCGCCTTGCCCGTCATTCCAGCATCAATAGCGGCAGCAACGATTTTCTGTTCAGCCTCTGGCGTATCGGCGGTGCAGGACTGGAAACGCGCGACACCGTCTTGCAGCGAAAAACGGGTGATATAGGGCGAGATTACGGGGCGCGGCGCACTGATCGACAATGCCAGTCGAACATTGTCAGGCGCCATTCCGGCGAGTGTCGATTCAAGGCGCCGTTTGTCCGTTGCACTATCCGAAATCGCGGTAATCGCGACCCGTCCCGGCGCGACCGAGATTTTGGACCGCGGCAGGATTTCAAGCGCCTCGAGCGCAAGCGACATCGCGGGGCGCCATTCGGGCGGCACCGGATAATCTGCTATTTCCAAAAGGTCGGTCACAGGCGCGCCGTTCGCGATATTGGTAATCCTGCGCGAAAGTGCCTCGCGGTCGGTTGTGGCGGGGGCAAGACCGATCAGGGACACCCCGGAATCGTTGCGCAAAATCTCGACCGCAAAGGCAGGCGGGGCAAGCCGCGAGGAATCAAGGATGGTCATATTGTCGATCACACGGCGCGCCTCGACAATCGTGCCCGCAATCGACATCGCACGGAACCGGATCGCCTCGGATGGTGCTTGACCTTCGATAATGACCTGAAGCCCGTCGCCCAGAACGGTGGCCCAGTCATTGCCTTGTTCGACCAGTTCAGCCTGAACAGCGTCTACCGAACGGGTTTCCACCACATTAACAGCCAATTTGGCCCCATAAAATGCCATGACGCCAGCGATTAAGAAAACGCAAAGCCGCAGGGCTATTTCAGAGATCTTATAGGGCATGCAGCGGGGTTCTTTCCTCGGGTCTCATGTTGTCTATGCGCTTGGGCTATGGGGATCAATCACAGGAATAAGGCAACGGCGGAAAACAGCACAGGAATCAGGCCTGCGTCCCGGTTCGACCGGAACAGGCGCAAGAGGCCCTGACCATTTTCAGCGTCAAACCGGCTCAGTTGCCATGCCAGATGCCACCCCATCGCCCAAACCCCGCCCATAGCCAAGACGAGCGATAGGACCGAGCGGTCAATTGTGGCCATCAAGGTCGCAAACCCCAGCAAAAGGATCGTCAGCACCAAGAACCGCCGCAGCCAGACCGGCGATTGCTGTCCGAACAGGCGCGCAGTTGATTTGATCCCGATCAGCGCGTCGTCTTCGGTGTCTTGATGGGCATAGATCGTGTCATAGAACAGCGTCCAGCTGATCCCAGCGATATAGGCGATCGCGGCGGGCCAGCCCAAACTGCCGGAATGGGCGGCCCATGCCAATAGGGCCCCCCAGTTAAACGCAATCCCCAGAAACACCTGCGGCCACCAAGTGAACCGCTTGGCAAAAGGATAAATCGCGACAGGGACCAAGGACAGAACCCCAAGCCAGATCGCCGCAGATTTGAACGTCAGCAGGATACCAAAGGCGACTGCGGCCTGCAGTCCCATCCAGGTCGCTGCCGCCCGCACCGAAACCTGACCGGACGGGATCGGGCGCGACTTGGTCCGCGCAACCTGTGCGTCAAATTCGCGGTCGGTGATGTCATTCCACGTGCAGCCCGCACCGCGCATCAAAAACGCGCCAGCCGCACATCCGGCCGCGATCCACAAATCCCCCCAGCCCGCTTTGCCATCATTCAGCATCGCGAGGAGTAGCCCCCACCAACATGGCAGCAATAATAGCCATGTTCCGATGGGCCGGTCGGCGCGGCTGAGCCGCAAATAGGGGCGCAACGGTGCAGGCGCGCGCGTGTCGACCCAGTTATCCGTGACCGCGTCCGCGACGCGGCCATCAGGCAATTCCGGGACTGGTGTCTGCGGTGACTCGGTCATATCATCGGCCCATGGCTTCCAAAGTTCGGCTCTATGTAGATCAGCCCTTGGGGAAAGGGCAAACCGTTCCGCTGACACGGGAACAGGCGCATTATCTTTTCGGGGTGATGCGGCTGGGGCCGGGGGCGGTTTTGACGCTTATCAACGGGCTTGATGGCGCATGGGATGCCAGTGTGACGGAGGCGGGCAAAAAAGGTGGGGTGCTGACCTGCCAAGACCAGACAGCGCCGCAGCAGATGCCGCCAGACCTTTGGTTGATGTTCGCGCCGATCAAGAAAGCGCGCACCGATTTCATCGTCGAAAAGGCCGTTGAAATGGGTGCGGCACGGATCATGCCGGTGCTGACGGATTTCACCAACGCCGAAAGGGTGCGTGTCGACCGATTGCAGGCCCACGCGGTCGAGGCCGCCGAACAATGCGGGGGGACCTTTGTGCCGCCTGTAGACGAGCCGTGTAAACTGGCCGGTCTGCTGGACCGTTGGCCCGACGGGCGGAACCTGATGTTTTGCGATGAAACCATGCTGGGGGCGGCGACGGCCCTCGCCAATGCGCCCAAAGGCCCTTGGGCGATCCTTATCGGCCCCGAAGGCGGGTTTTCCCCTGCTGAACGGTCGCGGCTAAGGGGGCTTCCCTTTGCCCAGGCTGTAAGCCTTGGTCCTCGGATATTGCGGGCCGATACGGCAGCGGTTGCGGCGCTGACCCTGTGGCAGGCGGCACTGGGGGATTGGGCGTGAAACGGGTCGGCGTCGGTGATCTGGGGCCAGTCACCGATTTTCTGAACCGTCGAGCCGAATTTGCGATGTTTCCGTTGAATAATCTGCGGCTGTATGGATTGGACGGCGATAAGCCCTTTTCTGTCCGTATGTGGCAGCAGCGCTCAGGCGGCGAAACGACAGATGTTCTGGCCCTGACAACCCATGGCATGGTTATGCCCTGCCTGCCCAATGGCGATTATGCCGCTGTTGCACGGGTGCTGTGTGGGACGCCTGTGACTGGAATCATCGGGCCGAGGGCGCAGGTGCGCGGGATCGAAACTGCGTTGGGCCTTGGTGCTGCGCCCCGAACGCTGGACCATGACGAACCACATTTCCTGCTGTCACTTGAGGCAATGAAAATACCTGATGGCATTGGCACCCTTTGTCCATTGGGCGACGCCCCGGAAATTGTCATCCGGGAGTGGATGCTGGACTATCAGCTGACTGCGTTGAACACGCCCGCGGATCGCGCGCCTGCGATGGTTGACCAAAGCTATCGGGCCTATCTGGAGCGCGGGTCGCATGTTGTTCTGATGGACGCCGGAAAGCCGTTGGCGATGACGGGCTTCAACGCGCAAATGCCCGATATCGTCCAGATTGGCGGGGTCTATACGCCGCCCGAATTGCGGGGTCGCGGACATGCGCGACGCGCTGTAGCCTTACATCTGGCGCAGGCGGCGGCATCAGGGGTGACGCGGGCAACTTTGTTTTCGGCCTCGGACAGGGCTGCGCGGGCCTATCGCGCAATCGGGTTTGAACAGATCGGTGACTGGACCCTGTTGTTATTTGACGGGGCGCAAATGCCTGCGGCAGCGGCCACAGGAACAATTGTTACATAAGCGGGCTAGGGCCTTTTTCTGGGCGGCGGCCCGCCCTATCTGAGAAGGTATGAGAAACGTGATGTCTTTGATCCGCCCCGAAGTCCGAACCCTGATCCTGCGCTGGCGCGAGGTGATCCTTGCGGGATTTATCCTGATGGTCGGGCTGTGGTGGGGGATGACCAGTTTTGGTCTGACCCAATGGCTGGGTTGGGCGGTCGCGCTGGCGGGTGGGGCGCTGGGGTTTGCGGCGGCACAACGGGTCCGGTTTGGTAAGGGCGGCGGCGGTATAGGCGTAGTGCAGGTGGATGAACGACGGCTGTCCTATTTCGGGCCTTTGTCCGGCGGGGTTATCGATCTTGACGATCTGACGACACTCGAACTCGATCCACTTGCCTATCCAGTGCCGCATTGGCGTTTGCGCGCGATGGGCGGGCAGCAGGTCGATATCCCGATCGACGCCGAAGGGGTCGAAGCCCTGTTCGACGCGTTTGCAAGCCTTCCGGGGTTGCGGACCGCGCAGATGATAGAGGTTCTTACTCATGTGCCCACAGCCCCTGTGCGCCTGTGGCAAAGAAACTCGCCTCGGCTCCATTGACAGGGACGCGGTAAAGCGACACCTCTAACCGTCTGAAACCCTAGATGGAGCCCTTCCCATGTCTATTCCTCAGTCCGGCGGTGGCCCGATCGAGCGGCACGAACAACTTGCCGAATTCATGGCGAAAGGCTGCAAGCCAAAGTCCGATTGGAAAATCGGGACCGAACACGAAAAATTCGGCTATTGCCGCGATACTTTGCTGCCCCTTCCCTACGAGGGCGAGCGGTCGATCAAGGTCATGCTGGAAGGGCTGCAACAACAATTCGGCTGGGAACCCGTGCTTGAGGGCGCGAATATCATCGGGCTGAAAAAGGACGGGGCGAATATCAGCCTTGAACCGGGTGGCCAGCTTGAACTTTCAGGCGCGCCTTTGGAGACGATCCACCAGACCTGCGACGAGGTGAACGAACACCTGCGCGAAGTTCGGCAAATCGCCCAGAAAATCGGGGTCCGGTTCATCGGGCTTGGGGCTGCTCCTGTTTGGACCCATGACCAAATGCCGTTGATGCCCAAGGGGCGTTACAAGCTGATGGATGGTTACATGAAAACCGTCGGCACCCACGGGACCGAGATGATGCGGCGGACCTGCACCGTTCAGGTCAACCTCGATTTCGCTTCCGAAGCCGACATGGTGCAAAAGCTGCGCGTTTCCTTGGCACTTCAGCCGGTGGCGACAGCGCTTTTTGCCAATTCGCCCTTCCTCGAAGGTAAACCCAACGGCCACAAAAGCTGGCGGTCGCGCATCTGGCGCGGGCTGGACAATAGCCGGACAGGGATGCTGCCTTGGGCCTTCGAAGACGGAATGGGCTTTGAACGCTATGTGGATTGGGTTCTCGATGTGCCGATGTATTTCGTCTATCGCGACGGAAAATACATCAACGCGCTGGGCCAGTCTTTCCGTGATTTCATGGCCGGTAAGCTGCCGGCGCTGCCCGGTGAAACCCCGACGCTTAGCGATTGGGCAGATCACCTGACAACCGTTTTCCCCGAGGCCCGTGTCAAACAATATATCGAAATGCGCGGCGCCGATGGCGGACCTTGGCGGCGTCTGTGCGCGCTGCCTGCGCTCTGGGTCGGGCTGATGTATGACCAGACTGCGCTGGATGCCGCATGGGATCTGGTCAAGGGCTGGGATGCCGAAACCCGCGAAGGTCTGCGGGTCGCGGCCTCGGTTGATGGGCTTCAGGGGGAATTCAACGGGGTAAAGCTCCACGATATCGCCCGCGAATCCGTGCTGATTGCGGAAGCAGGGCTAAAAGCGCGCGGCAAAGCTGGCGCAGGCGGGATGATCCCCGACGAAACCCATTTCCTTGACGCGCTCAAGGAAAGTGTCGCAAGCGGCAAGACCCCAGCAGATGAACTGCTGGAGCATTACCATGGCGATTGGAAAGGCGACCTGAGCCTGATCTACGCTGATTACAGCTACTGATCGCCCCTAGCCTGCCTCGGGTGCTTGCCCCAGAACGCGTTGCCGATAATAGGACTGAACCTGTTCCCGCTGTGCTGCGCGCATTTCCGGGCTTGGTTTGGCGTGCCCTTCGGCAAGATAGGCATAGGCCGCATAGGGGTTCGATTTCTGGCGGGTTTTCGGGATGCCATAGGGGTCCGAAATGTCAAATCCGCCGGCTGGCACACGGGGGCCGCCGGGCGGAGGCCCATAAATATTGTCGTCCCGTTCCGAGGGCAGACAGAAGAAGACGAACAGGACCAGATAGCCAAAGGGCAAAATTGAGATCAGGTACCAAAGGCCCGACCGTCCGATATCGTGCAGTCGGCGTATCGTGACCGTGAAATTCGGGATCAACGTTCCGAGGACGTAGACCGGTGTTACAAACGAGAAGAACCCGATCTGCGTGGTCGCCGGATCGTACAAAGCAAGATCGACGCTGATGCAGGCAAGCAGCCCGAAAAATTGGGCGAGGGACCACCACCAAAACTCAGAGCGGGGCGCCCGTCCACGGATCTGGAAATATTTTGACAGCACACTGCCGATTGCTGAAATCGGGCCCATTCTGAACTCTCCTCAAAGACCTTTACCAAGGAGTAGGGCCAATTTTTCAGGCGGTACTTTAGCGAGAATGTGAAAATACCGTGACGGTTGTAAATTGTCGAAAATTGTCTCGCTTGGCGCGAGAATACGTCACAGAGCCTACAGGCTAGGCTTTTTTGCCAATCTTGCTTTCCGTGCCAGCGCGCAGTCTGCGAATATTGTCCCAATGGCGAACATAGATCAGGGCTGCCAAGGCGATACACAGAATAAAGATCGCGCCCTGTCCCAGCAGCGCGGCAAAGACGGGTGACATGCCGGCAGCAAACAACGCCGCAAGCGACGAATAGCGCATGATCGCCGCAACGATCAGCCATGCACCGCAGGCTGCGAGCCCGACAGGCCAGGCCAGTGCGATTAAGGTGCCCAGAAAGGTTGCAACGCCTTTGCCACCCTTGAACCGCAACCACACTGGGAAACAATGGCCGATAAACGCGGCAAGGCCAGCCAGTTGAACAGCGTCTTCAGTGGCAAAGGCCCGCACCACCAGAACGGCGATGGCGCCTTTACCGCTGTCGAGCACAAGCGTCAGAAATGCTGCGAGTTTGTTACCGGTGCGCAGAACATTCGTGGCGCCGATGTTGCCTGACCCGATCTTGCGCAGGTCACCCAGCCCGAATACGCGCGCTATCACGATCCCAAAAGGAACCGACCCGAGCAGATAGCCAAATAGCCCCGCCGCCAAAAGTGTTGCCAAGGTTGACGTCATTTCCGGCATGATGTGTCCCTGTTGATGATGGATTCGCTTGGTTGCGACGTTGGCCCATCAGTCCCCAGTAACCCTGTTCCCGTCAACCCATGTCCCCAAGACCCGCCCTTGCAGGCGCGCGCCGTCAAAGGGGGTGTTCTTTGACTTGGACAACAGCTGGGACCGGTCGAGGATAAAGGGCGCATCAGGGTCGAACAGGACCAGATCTGCCGGCGCATCGGCCATCAGGCGGCCGCAAGCCAACCCCAGCCGCCGCGCAGGATTGAGCGACAGCGCACGAAAGAGCTTTGGCAGGTCCATTTGCCCCGCATGATACAGACGCAACGCGGCGGGCAGCAGGGTTTCTAGCCCGACCGCGCCACTTGCCGCTTCTTCGAACGGCAGGCGTTTGCTTTCTTCGTCTTGCGGGGTGTGCATCGAACAGATGATATCGATCAGGCCGGTGTTGACCGCATCGATCACGGCGAGCCGGTCGTTTTCGGACCGCAGCGGCGGCGTGAACTTAAAGAAGGTCCGGTAGTCTGCCACGTCGAATTCATTCAGCGTCAGGTGATGGATCGACACACCGGCCGTGATGTCTAGCCCGTTGCGCTTTGCCCGTTCCAATGCGGGCAGGGCGCGGGCCGTGGTGATCTGGTCGGCATGATATTTGGCGCCAGTCATTTCCAGCATGGAAATATCGCGGTCCAGCCCCATCCGTTCGGCCATGGGCGACACGTCGGGCAACCCGCGCAGCGAGGCGAATTTGCCCTTTGTCACCACCGCGCCCTGCGACAGTCCGGGTTCCTGCACATGGCCGATCACCAGCGCCCCCAGACTACGGGCATAGGTCAGGGCGCGGGCATAGATTTTGGTATTTTCGATCACTCGGAACCCGTCGGAAAAGGCAACGGCGCCTGCGTCTTGCAGAAACCCGATCTCGGTCATCTCGCGGCCTTCGCGCCCCTTGGTCAGGGCGGCCATCGGCAGAACATGAACCGGCGCATCCAGCGCAGCCCGGCGCGCCACGAATTCGAGCGTCTCAGGCGTGTCGATCGCGGGCTGCGTGTCGGCTCGGGTCACGATTGTGGTGATCCCGCCCGCCGCTGCAGCGCGACCAGCGGATCGAAAACTTTCCTTATGCCGTTCGCCGGGTTCGGACACCTTGACCCCGATGTCGACAATGCCGGGGGCCAGACAGTGGCCGCCGCAATCGACCACAACGGCGTTGGCTGCATTCGGTTCGGGGTCCCCGTCCTTGCCGATGTCCGCGATCCGTCCGTCTTTAACCAATATCCAGCCCGGACCATCCGTCAGTGCGACCGGGTCGATCAGGCGGGCATTGGAGAATAGAATTTCGGACATGGGGCCACTGGCTTTCCGGTCAAGGGACGTTTTGGTCTTTGGCTGGATATGCGCGAAGCATGGGGGCAAGGGCAAGTCCCTAGCGCGGTTTTCCGGCCTTACGGGTGATCTCGGTCATCAAATGATAAACAGCTTCGGCCTCTGATATCCGTTCAAAGCCGACATCAAATCCGGCAGTCGGGGCCGCAATCCCGTTGTGATGTGGGGCAGGGCGGATGCCGAAATAGATCGTCCCCGGATCGCCGGGTCGATACCGGATTTTTGTCTTTAGGTTAATCGGCCAACCGTGGCTGTCCTGTGGCACGCGGTTTGCCTGTCTTGGTTGCCAAACAAAGGCGCGACGGTCGGTCAAAAGATAGCGCGTATCGCGACGCGCCCGCATATCGAGATAGGGAAAGAGAAAAGTCAGGGCGATTGCAATCACAGTTGCGCCCAACAGAATCTGCCAGAAAACCGCATCTGCCTCGGGTCCGAGAAGCAGCAGAAACCCCCAAGCCGCGCCGACCACTATCAACCCGAACACGAGCGCCACAAATCCGACCACACCAAAGTGAAAGCCGGGGTCGGGCTTGCCCTCCCAAAGGATTTCTTCGTCAGGTTCGAGCGGCCAATCTGGCATCAGTGTCTCCGTCTGGCGTACCGTGGCGGAGTGTGTGTCAGGCGCAGCGATCGGTCAACTTGGAGTCTTGTAAAAGTTTGCGCGCGATACTGACCTGCGATCAAGATATTCCGATCACATAGACGACCAGAAACAGCGCGACCAAAAGCGCCAATAGCGCCACCATGCCGCCAATCCGTGCATCCGACATCGGGGCCTTTGTCGTGGGCGTCAGAATACCATGCGCGGCCTCTGCCCGAAGCGGGGTAAGGGGCTGGGCCTCGAAATCAGGGCCGAACTGATACAAAAGCTGAAATCTGTCCAACGGCACAATCGCCGAAGCGACTTGCGGCAAGGCCGCTGACGTGACCAAAAGGATCTGACCCGTCAGCCTGTCCAGATCCGCGGCATGTGGGGTCACCTGTTCACGCGCGACACCGATTGCTTCGGTCAGGTAGTTTGACAGCCCGTAGGCTCGCATCGTTTCGGTGTCGATCAAATCGACATGCGAAATGTCCAGGGTTCCGACCCCAAGCCCGTGACCTACCTCGTCTTCGTCCAAAGTCTCCAGATGCGGCGAAACAGCAAACAGCCAGACATGACCGTGATGACCGAGTGGAAGCGTCACGGCGTCGGTCATACCAGCACCCCTCGATTCTCTTGGCGTTTGGCGCGGAGGTTTCGGGCCAAAAGATCCATCGCAGCCATGCGCACGGCCACGCCCATTTCGACCTGAGTCTGAATCACCGACCGGTTGATGTCATCGGCGATTGTTCCGTCAATCTCGACCCCACGGTTCATCGGGCCGGGGTGCATGACGATGGCATCCGGTTTGGCATGGCGCAGCTTGGCGGCATCCAGACCAAAACGGTGGAAATACTCCCGCTCGGACGGCACAAAGCCACCGTCCATCCGTTCCTTTTGCAGGCGGAGCATCATGACGACGTCAACGCCTTCCAGCCCCTTGGCCATGTCATGGAATACCTCGACGCCCAGTTCGGACACCTCGGCAGGCATCAGGGTGGGGGGGGCGATCAAGCGGACGCGGTTTTCCATCTTGCCCAGCAGCATGATATTCGACCGCGCCACACGGCTGTGTAGGATATCACCGCAGATCGCGACGGACAGGCGGTGCAACCGACCTTTGGCGCGGCGGATTGTCAGGGCGTCCAGCAGGGCCTGCGTCGGGTGTTCGTGCCGTCCGTCGCCCGCGTTCAGAACCGCGCAGTTGACCTTTTGTGCCAACAAATCCACCGCCCCCGATGATCCATGACGCACGACCAGCAGGTCAGGGTGCATCGCGTTCAGGGTCAGCGCGGTATCGATCAGGGTCTCCCCCTTTTTGACGCTCGATTGGGCGACAGCCATGTTCATGACATCCGCGCCCAGCCGTTTACCCGCCAGTTCGAACGAGGCCTGCGTGCGGGTTGAGTTTTCAAAGAACATGTTGATCTGGGTAAGCCCCGCCAGCACATCGCGATGCGCAACCCCGCGCTTGTTATCCTCGGCGTAACGGTCGGCGAGGTCTATCAGCGTGGTGATCTCCTGCGGCGCAAGATGCTCGATGCCAAGAAGATGCTGGGCGTGAAAGGTCATGTCAGGTCCTTTGGTGTTTGTTCGCTTATAGAAAGGCGCGCCAATCGAGGGAAGGGGGCTGCGCCAAATTGCAAAGGCTATGCGTCTTCGGCCATTTTCATGCCCCCCTCCCCATCCCTCCCGAATCCGGCTAACGTCCGCTGCATGAATACGGCGACGGAATATTGGACAGCCCGCGCCTTGCTGGAATGGCAGGTCGAGATGGGTGCGGACGAGGCGATGCTGGATGCGCCGCTCGACCGTTTTGCTTTGGCCGAGGCTGAAGCGAAACCGGTGGCTGTCGCGGCGTCCCCGCTGCCTACCCGGCAGGCTCCTCCGCCGGTCCCTGTGCCGCCAACCGCTGCCGAACTTGCCAGCGCTTCCCTGTCCGAGGCCGAAACCGCTGCCGCCCGCGCAACGTCGCTGGACGAACTGGCGCAGGCGCAGGCGGGCTATGATCACTGCGATCTGAAAAAGGGTGCGCGGAATTTCGTCTTTGCCGATGGTCTGCCCAATGCGCGGGTCATGGTGGTGGGCGAGGCCCCGGGCCGCGAAGAGGATCTGGAGGGCCGCCCCTTTGTCGGGCAGGCGGGGCAATTGCTCGACCGGATGTTCGCTGCGATTGGATTGTCGCGGCAATCGTCCGATCGTGCCACGGGGCTTTATATCACCAATGTGTTGCCGTGGCGCCCACCGGGCAATCGTGCGCCGGAACCGGCCGAGGTGGCGATGATGCTGCCGTTCCTGCGCCGGCATATCGAACTGGCCGCCCCCGATTTTGTTGTGCTGATGGGCAATACCCCCTGTCAGGCCTTGTTAGGGCGGCAGGGTATCTTGCGGATGCGCGGACAATGGGCCGAGGTTCTGGGCAAGCCCACCTTGCCGATGACCCACCCCGCCTATCTTTTGCGCACACCAGAAGCCAAGCGCGAGGCTTGGGCCGATTTGTTGTCGCTGAAATCGAGGATGGGCAGTTGATCGTCGATCCTTTGACCTTTCTCGCCTTTGTTCCGGCGGCATTGGCGCTGAACCTTACCCCTGGTGCGGATATGATGTTTTGCCTCGCGCAAGGGATGCGCGGCGGGCCGCGACCGGCGCTTGCCGCCAGTGCGGGCGTTTCGGCGGGCTGTATGGTCGATGTGACGCTGGCGGGTCTGGGTCTCGGTGCGGTGGTGGCGGCGATGCCGCATCTGTTCGATGCCATCCGGCTGGCAGGGGTCGCCTATCTGGTTTTTCTTGCGATCAAGACCCTGCGAACCCCCATCGGGGCCACGGGTCCTGCGTCGGCGGTTCGTCCTTCGCGGGCCTTTCGGGATGGTTTTGTGGTCAACATCACAAATCCAAAGGTGATCCTCTTCATCCTCGCCTTTGTGCCCCAATTCGTCGATCCGGCCCGTGGCAATGTCCTGGGTCAGTTCCTGATCTTTGGCGGTGTCATCGCGGTGGGCGGGTTTTTGGTGAATGGGGCCGTCGGTTATTTCGCAGGGGGCTTGGGCAAGGTCCTTGCGCGGTCGGCGCGGGTCGAACGGGCGCTGCGCTATGCCTCGGCTTCGGTGTTCGGGTTGCTGGCGGTTAAATTGGCATGGGAGAGCAGAGCATGAGCCGGATTGACGAGTCCAAGGATTTCATCCCGGTCCGGATCGCTGTCCTGACCCTGTCCGACACCCGCGGGCTGGCCGAGGACCGTTCCGGCGATACATTGGTCCAGCGGCTGACGGATGCGGGCCATATCCTTGCTGCGCGTCACATCCTGCCCGATGACCGCGCGGCGATTGCGGACCAGCTGCGCACATGGTGCGCCGATCCTGAAATCGATGTGGTGCGGACCACGGGGGGCACGGGCCTGACCGGCCGCGACGTGACCGTCGAAGCACACCGCGACGTCTATGAAAAAGAGATCGAGGCCTTTGCGACCGTCTTTACCATCGTATCGATGCAAAAGATCGGGACCAGCGCCGTGCAAAGCAGGGCCACAGGTGGCGTTGCCAATGGCACCTATCTTTTCGCTCTGCCCGGCAGCCCCGGCGCCTGCCGCGATGCCTGGGATGAAATTCTGGCGGCCCAGCTCGATTATCGCCACCGCCCCTGCAATTTCGTGGAAATCCTGCCGCGTCTGGACGAACATAAACGCCGGAATTAGCGGGCTGTTTGGCAGATCTAGCCGCCGGTGCAGCCCTGAATTTCGACCGCGCCAGACGCGCCGAAGACCGTCACGCGGACGGCCGACCTGTTCAATAGAAACGGCTTGCCATCGACCTGAATCATCTCGGCTGTGGCGGTCAGCTGGTTGCCGCTGCGCCCTACGATCGCTTCGGACGTCCATATTCTGTCGTCGCCTGCTTCGATCACAACGGTCTCTGAACCGCCTTGGGGCGGCAGGGTCACACTATAGGTGATTTGCAAGCCGTCGCTTGTAGCGTCTGTCACACAAACCGGGCGACTGGCGCCTGCATCGGCGCCGCTGTTCGGTTGATCGACCAGCGATGCCACGATCTGGGGGTCCCTTTTCGTCGTGGCGGGCAGGGTGGCGGTGAAATCAAAGCTGACGGGCACGCAGATTTCCTCGCAAACCCCCATTTCGATCCGGCCCCGCAATTCGATCGGTTCGCCCGACGAAACCGTCGATAGTTCAATCGGCAGGACAACGCCTTCGTGGTAACCCAGCGTGCGCATCCCGCTCAGGTCGAACACCTCTGGTGTTGGCCAGTGCACGGCGACATTCGTGATGTTTTGGGATCCGGTCCAATCGAACAGCGGTGGAATGCCTGCATCGCCCGGCGCCCGCCAATAGGTTTTCCAACCGGGGGCGAGGATGATCTTCAGCCCCGCCATCTGGGTCCCGGAGTCGCTTCGCCAACCGGGGAGGACCTCTAACCGGGCGATAGAATCGGGCGTTTCTGCCAGAGCAGGCATGGCCATCGCGGCGCAGAGTACGGGGATGAGGCTGAGAGTTTTCATGGCTGCCGACAATAGGTCAGAACCCGCCGATGAAAAGTCACGATCCAGCGAGAACAGCGCGAGCGCCCCCTTGAACGTTGCCGCGCGGCATCACATCATCGACACATGACCCAAGCCGACAATGATTTTACCGGAAGATTGCTGATCGCCATGCCCGGCATGGAAGATCCGCGTTTTGAACATTCGGTTGTCTATATGTGTTCGCATTCCGACGAAGGCGCGATGGGGCTGATTGTCAACAAAACTGCGCCGGACGTCGATTTCAAGGACCTGATGGAGCAGCTAAAGCTGACGCCGGCCTTTGCCTTTGACGGGATCGAGGTTCATTATGGCGGGCCTGTGGAACGCGGGCGGGGCTTTGTCCTGCATTCGCCCGACTATCATTCCGGCAAAGGTACGATGCGTGTTGCCGACAGTATTTCCATGACCGCAACGCTGGACGTTCTGGAAGACATCGTTGAATTCCGCGGGCCGCAAAGGTCGCTGTTCGCGCTGGGCTATGCCGGATGGGGTCCCGGCCAGCTGGAAAGCGAAATTGCCGCGAACGGTTGGCTGACCGCTGAAGCGAATGACGAAATTCTGTTTGGTTCCGCCAACAACAAGAAATGGACCGCCGCCTTGAAGCAGATTGGGATCGATTCTTTGCTGCTGTCAGCGGCCGCAGGGCGCGCCTAGGGCCATAGTGCGCAGGATAGATGTGCGGTAACGTAACGATGACCACCTTTGCGGGCCAATGGCCTTGCTTGCTCTTGACCCCGGGCTGCGACAATGCTTTGCCCTTGGCTCGACAGATTTTCTAGGGAGTAACCCCATGCCTGCATATCGTTCCCGCACTACCACCCACGGCCGCAACATGGCAGGGGCGCGTGGCCTTTGGCGCGCCACAGGCATGAAAGACGGTGATTTCGGCAAGCCGATCATCGCGATCGTCAACTCTTTCACCCAGTTCGTGCCGGGTCACGTCCACCTCAAAGACCTTGGTCAATTGGTCGCCCGTGAGGTCGAAGCCGCAGGCGGGGTCGCCAAGGAATTCAACACGATCGCCGTGGATGACGGGATCGCAATGGGCCATGACGGGATGCTGTATTCCCTGCCCAGCCGCGAAATCATCGCCGACAGCGTCGAATATATGGTCAATGCCCATTGCGCCGACGCGATGGTCTGTATTTCGAACTGCGACAAGATCACCCCCGGCATGCTGATGGCCGCGATGCGTCTGAATATTCCTGCCGTGTTCGTGTCCGGCGGCCCGATGGAGGCCGGCAAAGCCTTGGTCAAGGGCAAGGAGCTGGCGCTTGATCTTGTCGATGCGATGGTTTCGGCCGCCGACGACAAATACACCGACGAAGAAGTCGATGCGATTGAAAAGGCATCCTGCCCGACTTGCGGGTCCTGTTCGGGCATGTTCACCGCCAATTCTATGAACTGCCTTACCGAGGCGCTTGGCCTGTCGCTCCCCGGAAACGGATCGACCCTTGCGACCCATTCGGACCGCAAGCGGCTGTTTGTCGAGGCTGGCCATCTGATCGTCGACATCACCAAGCGTTATTACGAACAGAACGACGATAGCGTTCTGCCGCGCAATGTGGCCAATAAGAAGGCCTTTGAAAACTCGATGGCGCTGGACATCGCGATGGGCGGGTCGACCAATACGATCCTGCATATTCTTGCCGCCGCACACGAAGGTGGCATCGATTTCGATCAGGACGACATCGACCAACTGTCGCGCCGCGTTCCCTGCCTGTGCAAGGTCGCACCGGCCAAACAGGACGTGCATATGGAAGACGTCCACCGCGCCGGCGGGATCATGGCGATTCTTGGCCAGCTGGACAATGCGGGCCTGTTGCACCGCGACTGCGTGACTGTGCATTCGCCCACCATGGGGGCCGCGCTGGACCATTGGGACATCAGCCGCACCAACCACGATTCGGTGCGCGATTTCTTCAAGGCCGCCCCCGGCGGCGTCCGGTCCACGACTGCGTTCAGCCAGTCCAACCGCTATGCGGAACTGGACCTTGATCGCCAAAAAGGCGTGATCCGGTCGCATGACCACGCCTTTACCCAAGAGGGCGGTCTGGCCGTTCTCAAAGGCAACATCGCACTGGATGGCTGCATCGTGAAGACCGCCGGTGTGGACGAGTCGATCTTTGTCTTCTCTGGACCCGCGCGGGTTTTCGAAAGCCAGAACGCCGCGGTCGAGGCGATCCTGTCCAACAAGATCGTCAAAGGCGACGTCGTTGTGATCCGTTACGAAGGGCCCAAGGGTGGTCCGGGCATGCAGGAAATGCTGTATCCGACGTCCTACCTCAAATCCCGCGGTCTGGGTAAGGACTGCGCGCTTTTGACCGATGGCCGTTTTTCGGGCGGCACGTCGGGTCTGTCGATCGGCCATGCCTCGCCCGAGGCAGCATCGGGTGGCGCAATCGGTCTGGTCCGCGAAGGCGACATGATCGACATCGACATTCCGAGCCGGACGATCAACCTGCGTGTGTCCGATGCTGAACTGCAGCAGCGCCGCGTCGAACAAGATGCCAAAGGCTGGAAACCTGCAGGTCCGCGCGCGCGCAAGATCACAACTGCGCTCAAGGCCTATGCCTTGTTTGCAAGCAGCGCAGACAAGGGTGCTGTCCGGCAGCTCCCATCCGAAGACTGATCACGGTTACAGGGCGGCCCATGGGGTCGCCCTTTTGCATTCAAGGGGGGCGATATGGCACTGGGATACAAGGATCTGTTGGATCGTGCCGACGCAGCGGTGACCTCGGTCACGATTGACGAAGCGGCAAAACTGTTGTCCGACCCCGGTGTGGTCTTTGTCGATATCCGCGACCCGCGCGAACTTGAGCGGACCGGAAAGATCAGCGGGGCCCATCACGCCCCGCGCGGAATGCTGGAGTTTTGGATCGATCCCGCCAGCCCCTATCACAAGCCCTATTTCGCCGAAGACAAATTGTTTGTCCTCTACTGCGCATCGGGTTGGCGGTCGCTTTTGGCGACAGAGGTCGCGCAATCCATGGGGCTGCGTTGTGCGAGCCTGCGCGGCGGTTTCACTGCTTGGGCCGAGGCGCAACAGCCGACTGTCCCACACGAACGCTAAAGCGTTATCGCGCCGTTGTGACGGGTCAGCGATTGCGCTGGTGTATCGTCGTAAAACGGGCATAGTGCGCCGCAATTGACCTGCGGAGTGCCGAAGATGAGTTTCCTGAGCGAAGCGCTAAAGGCCCCCGGCCGGATGGGTGCCATTGCCCCGTCCTCGCCCAATCTTGCGCGGAAAATCGTGGCCTGTGCTGAGCTGGGAACAGCGCAGACCATCGTCGAAATCGGGCCGGGGACCGGGCCAATCACCCGCGAAATACGCAAATCAATGGCTGCCGATGCGCGGCTGATATTGGTTGAAATTAACCCGCAGTTTGCCCAAAACCTTGTCACCGCTTTTCCATCTGCCGATGTGATCTGCGGTTCGGCCGAGGATCTGACTGCGCATTTGGCGACCCGCGGGCTTGCCTCCTGCGACAGGGTCGTTTGCGGTTTGCCCTGGACGGCCTTTCCGGCAGATTTGCAGACCCGCATTCTGGATGCGGTTGTGGCTGCACTTGCGCCCGACGGGATATTTGTCACCTTTGCCTATGCGCCGATGAACCATCTGCCGCGCGGGAAAAGTTTTTACCGCCTTTTGCGAGAAAGGTTCAGCGAGGTCGGAAAATCACCTTTGGCTGCCAACCTGCCGCCCGCGTTTTCCTATATCTGCCGCCCCTAATTCGCGGGTGCCATGACGGCGGCAAGGATTGCTTTGGCGCTTTCGCTGTTCCATTCGGCCCCGCCCATCAGGCGGCCGACTTCGTTTCCATCGCGGTCAAGGATCACCGTGACAGGCAGGCCCATCACACCCATCGACCGCGCAAGTGCTTGGCGCGGGTCAGTGTAGCGCGGCAGCGTATCAACCCCGATCTCGTCCATGAAACGGTCCACGGCGCTGGGCGGATTGCGACCGGTGGCGATTGTGACCACCTGAAAATCGTCGCCACCCAGTTCCGTCTGCAATTCTGCCAGCGACGGCATTTCTTCGCGGCAAGGGGCGCACCATGTCGCCCAGAAATTCACCAGCACGACCTTGCCCTGAAAATCGGCAAAGGTCATTTCCGCGCCGGTTTCATCCATGAAAGGTTCCAAACTGGTCGGGGCGGGGTCACTGGCCAGCGATAGTTTGACCATATCGCCATCTTTCAGTGCCTCGAGCATCGCCATATCGGCCACTGCGGCGTTTGCACCCAAGGCAAGAGCCGTATAAAGAGCCGCTGTCGATAAAATCCGCATGGGACCTCCTGATATGACCAAATCCTCGAACCAGATGTGGGGCGGGCGTTTCGCCGCCGGACCGGACGCGATCATGGAGGCGATCAATGCCTCGATCTCGTTCGACCAGCGCCTTGCCGCCCAAGACATCGCAGGGTCGCGGGCCCATGCCGCCATGTTGGCTGCCACAGGCATTCTGACGAATAAGGATGCCGAAGCCATTCGGGAAGGCCTGCTCACGGTCTTGTCAGAGATTGAGGCAGGAAAGTTTCAGTTTTCCACCGCTTTGGAAGACATCCACATGAATGTGGAAAGCCGGCTGAAAGAATTGATCGGCGAGCCGGCAGGGCGTCTGCACACCGCGCGGAGCCGCAATGACCAGGTTGCTGTCGATTTCCGGCTCTGGGTCCGCGATCAATGCGATGCCATCGATGCCGCGCTGGATGCCCTGATGAAAGCGCTTTTGGTTCAGGCCGAGGCCGGGGCCGATTGGGTCATGCCCGGTTTTACCCACTTGCAGGTCGCCCAGCCGGTGACCTTTGGCCACCATATGCTGGCCTATGTCGAAATGCTGTCGCGGGACAGGTCCCGCTTTGCCGATGCGCGGGCGCGGATGAACCTGTCGCCTTTGGGGGCGGCCGCGCTGGCAGGCACGTCTTTCCCGATTGATCGGCACATGACAGCAGAGGCCCTCGGGTTTGACGGTCCGACCAATAACAGCCTCGATTCCGTGTCCGACCGTGATTTCGCGCTGGAATTCCTTGCCGCTGCGTCGATCTGCGCGATGCACCTGTCCCGCTTTGCCGAAGAACTGGTGATCTGGTCCACTGCCCAGTTCCGGTTCATCGTCATGTCCGACCAGTGGTCGACGGGGTCGTCGATCATGCCGCAGAAAAAGAACCCCGACGCGGCCGAATTGATCCGCGCCAAGGTGGGCCGGATTTTCGGCGCCAATACCGCGCTGATGATGGTGATGAAGGGGCTGCCGCTGACCTATTCCAAGGACATGCAGGAAGACAAAGAACAGGTATTCGACGCCGCTGATAACCTGTTCCTTGCGCTGGCCGCGATGCAGGGCATGGTCGAAACCATGATGCCGCAGCGTGATGTCATGCGCGCCGCCGCCGCCACCGGATTTTCCACCGCGACCGACCTGGCCGATTGGCTGGTGCGCGAACTGGGCCTGCCTTTCCGCGAGGCGCATCATGTCACTGGTGCGCTGGTCGCCATGGCCGAAAAGCGTGGCTGCGACCTGCCTGACCTGAGCCTTGCCGACATGCAGTCGGTCCACGCGGGCATCCGTGCCGATGTGTTCGACGTGCTGGGGGTCGAAAACTCGGTCGCGTCGCGTCTGAGCCACGGCGGCACCTCGCCGGTGCGGGTGCGCGAACAGGTGGCACGCTGGAAGGCCGCTTTGGCAGGCTAAGGTATCGACATCGGCTGCACCCCGCCAAAGGACCGACCTTGGGGGAATTTTTGCGACTTTCCCCCTTGGGATGGGGGCGGGTCGTGCTAGGTTCCGGTTATCCGGTTTCCAGACCCACGAGGATGAGATGAGATATCTGGCCCTTTGCGCAATTTTCGCCCTTGCCGCCTGCGGCGCCGATGCGCCGCCGTTCAAACCGACCGCCAGCGCGGGCGTCACGATTGGACCGGGGGGCGTCAGCACCTCGACCACGGTCGGGGCGACCAATGGCACGGTCTCTGTCGGGCTTAGCCTGTAATGGCGCCGCTGCGGATCGTTTACCTAGCGTTGGCGCTTTGGGGGGCGGTGCACCCCATGTATTGGTTCGTGAAATACATGCGCGAAACCGGGACGGGGCTGTCGGGCCTGATCGACGCCTGGTATGTCAATGCGTCCTCGACGGGATTGACCTGGGACCTGACCATCGCGGCCTTGGCGCTGACGGTCTGGGTCGTGGCGGAATCGATCCGGCATCGGCATTGGCGCGGATTGGTGGCGATCCCCGCAACCTTTTGCATCGGGGTCAGCTGCGGTCTGCCGCTTTATCTTTTCCTGCGCAGCGGTCGGATCGCCTGATCGCGATTTCAAGGGTTGGGGTTTTCAACCTATCTGGTATGACGCGCACTAGGACTGCCAAAGGGTGCGCGGATGGATCATTTTCTTTATCGGGACGGTCAGTTGTGGGCCGAAGATGTGCCAGTGGCGGAAATCGCCGCAGCGGTCGGAACGCCGTTTTACGCCTATTCCTCGGCCACTTTGTTGCGCCACTTCAATCTGTTTGACGATGCACTGGCAGACCATCCCCACCTTGTCTGTTTTGCGATGAAATCGCTGTCGAATGTCGCGGTTCTCAAGCTGTTGGGCGATGCGGGCGCGGGGATCGACGTGGTGTCGATCGGCGAATACTTGCGGGCCAAGGCGGCAGGCGTGCCGGGGAAACGCATCGTGTTTTCCGGCATCGGAAAAACCCGCGAAGAAATGCGGATCGCCCTGACGGGCGGCATCCGGCAATTCAACGTCGAAAGCGAACCCGAGATGGAGGCGCTGAATGCTGTCGCCCTTGAACTGGGCGCTGTCGCGCCGATCACCATCCGCGTAAATCCCGATGTCGACGCCAAGACCCACGCCAAGATTGCAACCGGCAAATCCGAAAACAAATTCGGGATTCCGATTGCCAAGGCCCGCGCGGTCTATGCGCTTGCTGCGACTTTGCCGGGTCTGCGTGTGGTCGGGATCGACGTGCATATCGGCAGCCAGTTGACCGATCTTGAACCCTTCCGTCAGGCCTATCGCAAGGTCGCGGAACTGACCGGACAGCTGCGCGCCGATGGCCATACGATAGAACGGCTCGACCTTGGTGGCGGCTTGGGCATTCCTTATACCCGTTCCAACGAAGCCCCACCGCTCCCCTCCGATTACGGCAAAATGATTTCCGAAGAATTGGGACATCTGGGCTGCGAGATTGAAATCGAACCGGGGCGTTTGATCTCTGGTAATTCGGGGATTCTGGTGTCTGGCGTGATCTATGTGAAACAGGGCGAGGGCCGCCAGTTTCTGATCCTTGATGCGGCCATGAACGATCTGATCCGCCCCGCGATGTATGAGGCCCACCATGACATCGTTCCGGTGGTTGAACCCGCCCCCGGTGTGGCGCCGGAAACCTATGACGTGGTTGGCCCGATTTGCGAAACTGGCGACACCTTTGCCAAGGCGCGGGCGCTTGCGCCCTTGGCGGCGGGCGATCTGGTGGCGTTCCGGTCTGCGGGCGCCTATGGCGCGGTCATGGCCAGCGAATACAATTCTCGTCCGCTGATCCCCGAGGTGCTGGTGCAGGGCGATCAATTTGCAGTTATCCGCCGACGCCCTACCTATGAAGAGATGATTGCCCGCGATACCATTCCCGAATGGCTGTGATCTGATAGGCTGCCGATAATCTGACAGGAGACCCTCGCTGACCGATCCGACCGGCCCCCTAGCACACCTTCGGACCCCCATATTGGCGACCCGTGCCGGTATGGTTGCCGAACGGCTGACCCGTGCCTTCTGGCCGCTCTGGTCGGTTGTGATGGTCGCCTTGGTGCCGGTGTTCATGGGGTGGCAAGACATCCTTCCGGTCGAGGCTGTCTGGGCCGCCACGGTGGTTTGCGCCCTTGCGCTTGTCCTGACACTCTGGTTCGGCGTCCGCCGGTTTGCTTGGCCGACACGAAGTGAGGCCGAGGCGCGCCTTGACGCCACAATGCCGGGACGCCCCATTGCCGCGCTGCGCGACCGGCAGGCGATTGGGCGCGGCGATGCCGCCTCCGAGGCTGTCTGGGCCGCCCATGTCGCCCGCATGGCTGAACGCAGCCGCACCGCGCGCGCGGTCGAACCCGATCTGCGGCTGTCCAGCCGCGACCCCTTTGGCCTGCGCTATATCGCCCTTTTGGGCTTTAGCGTGGCGCTGCTGTTCGGGTCGGTCTGGCGCGCTGGGACTATGGGAGACCTAGTGACAACCGGAAACCAGACGCTTGCCAATGGTGCGGTCTGGGAAGGCTGGATCGAACCGCCGGCCTATACGGGCAAACCATCGCTTTATCTGGCTGACATACCGCAGGGCGATCTTTTGGTGCCAGCGGGCAGCACGGTAACCTTGCGGCTTTATGGCGATGTCGGGGATCTGGCGGTTTCGGAAACCATTTCGGGCAGGCCCGCCGATCAGGTCGGGGCTGCCAGCGACGCCCAACAAAGCTTTGTCGCCAACCAGAACGGAACGCTGTCGATCCTCGGGTCGGGTGGGGGTGAATGGGATATCGTGATCCTGCCCGATGTCCCGCCTGTGATAGAATTGACCGGACCGATGGGGCGGGATGCCGATGGCCAGTTAAAACAGCCCTTTGCGGCGCGGGATGATTACGCGGTTGAAAGCGGGACCGCCACCTTTGCGCTGGACGCTGCGGGGGCTGATCGCCGCTATGGTCTGGCCGCTGATCCAGACCCGCGTCCTGATCTTGTGCTGGACCTGCCCATGCCGTTCAGCGGTGACCGTTCCGATTTTGCGGACACGCTGGTGGATGATCTGTCGGAACATCCCTTTGCCAATCTTCCGGTTCTGATGACCCTGCATGTGACCGATGCGCTGGGGCAAGAAACTGCGACCGACCCTATGCCTGTCACCCTGCCGGGGCGGCGGTTTTTCCAGCCGATGGCGCGGGTCGTCGCCGAACAGCGCCGCGATCTTTTGTGGGCCAAGTCGAACGCCCCCCGCGTGGCGCAGGTGCTGCGGGCGGTGTCCAACCGGCCTGACGATGTGTTCCCAAACGAAACCACCTATCTTCGGCTTAGGGTCGCTATCCGCAGGCTAGAGGCGATGACCAAGGCGGGTCTGACCGACGAAGGTCAGGACGAGATTGCAAAAGCGCTTTGGGATCTTGCGGTGCAGCTTGAGGACGGAACGCTTGCCGATGCCCGCGAACGTCTGCGCCGCGCGCAGGAACAACTGGCCGAGGCGATGCGCAATGGCGCAAGCCCCGAGGAAATCCAGCGCCTGATGCAGGAACTGCGGGCCGCAACCGATGCCTATATGCAGATGCTGGCGGATAATATGGACCCGTCCGGCGATGGCACCGACCAGCCGGACATGTCGCAGAACACCCAAGAATTCACGATGGATGAACTGCAAGCGTTGATGGACCGCATCCAGCAGCTGATGGAAGAAGGCCGCATGGCCGAGGCAGAGCAGTTGATGGAACAGCTCAACCAGTTGCTCGAGAACATGCGCATCACCCAAGGCGACGGGTCGGGCGACGGTCCGCGGACAAGGGGCGAACAATCGATGCAGGATCTGTCCGATACCCTGCGCGAACAGCAGGACCTGTCGGATCAGGCATTCCGTGATCTGCAAGACCAGTTCAATCGCGGGCTGGATCAGCAACAACAGAACCAGCAGGACCAGGGTGCCCAAGGTCAGCAACAAGGACAGGCCCAAGGCGAAACCCAAGGCCAAGGCCAAGAAGGGCAGGACCCGACTGGCGAAGGCGAGGACACTGGCCGTCAGGGACAGGGCCAAGGCGTCGGCAATGACGCGCAGCAGGGCCAGCAGAACGATCAGGGCGCAGGCGGCGAGGGTGACCCCGATGGCGATGCGCAACAGGCCGGGCCGCAGGGACTCGCTGAACGCCAGCAGGCACTGCGGGATTTGTTGGAACAACAACGGCGCAATCTGCCATCCCTGAATGGCGAGGAGGCCGACAATGCCCGCCGCGCGCTGGAACGGGCCGAGGGCGCGATGGACGGTGCCGAAGAGGCCCTGAGAGGGGGGCGTCTGGCCGAGGCAATTGATAAGCAGGCCGAGGCGATGGATGCCCTGCGCGACGGGATGCGCAGCTTGGGCGAGGCGATGGCCGAGAACCGCCAGCAGCAGGAACCGGGACAAGGAACGCAGGATGGCGACACGGCAAACCGCGTCGAGCCTGCCCGCCGCGATCCTTTGGGCCGTCAGCTGGGCACCGAAGGGCAGATGGGGTCTGACCAGAACATCCTTCAAGGTGAAGATGTCTATCGCCGTGCCGAGGATCTGCTGAACGAAATCCGCCGCCGTTCGGCCGATCAGGACCGGCCGCAGTTGGAACTCGATTATCTAAAGCGTCTCTTGGAACGGTTCTGACCTAGTTAGTCGCCGCGTCGCTGCCGTTTATCTTTTCCAACAGGACCTGCATGTTGAGGTCCAGCCAAAGCCGGACATCATCCACTTTTTCAACATAGGTCTTTAACACCGGTTCGGCTTGCGGAACTTTGGCGGCGATCAGCGGCGCATAGGCATAGACCCCGAGCCCGAGTCCCGCGATAAGGATGACCCCCCAGAATCCAAGGCGGAACCCGCCGCGAGATTTGGGTTCTGCGTCATCGGTGGTTGACGCGCGATCGGACCGTTCCGAGGTAGCGCGAAGTGTCGAATTTATTTCCTCGATATCAGGCAGGCGTTCGCGGCGCGCGGCATCGGGATGAATCGTTGGTTCCCCTTTGAGGAGGGCCAGCCTGCGGCGGGCCTCTTCGGCGCGTTGCCGTTCCGTATCGGACGAGGGGGCGGCGGCGGTAAGGCCCAAATCGGGTTGCGACTCCAGCGAATTGGGGTCGCGTCTGCGCGCGGTTTCCAGTTCGGCCTCTTGGCGGAGGATTTCTGCGATCTCGGGGCTTAGCCCACGCGGTTCCGGCGGGGTTGGACGCGCGTCGTCATCGGACCCGTCGTCGGTATCTTCCTCATCGTCCCAATCCTCATTTTCCGCGTCTTGCGGATCCGGATTGGCTTCTTCGGCCATCAGACCTGCAAGGCCTGGAATGGAATCAGAGTCGTCCGGAACTGGATCGGCGATCGGTTGTTGCGGTGGTTCGGGCGGCGTGGGCGGGGATCGATAGGCCGCATCCTGTGCAGCCTCGGCGGCATC
>Ga0102812_10000169_pt1 | contig 46379 bp, 47 predicted proteins | sample ColrivemetaGS713_FD_79334 | JGI IMG/M metagenome (GOLD analysis project Ga0102812, IMG submission 79334) | Estuarine microbial communities from the Columbia River estuary - Flood tide ETM metaG S.713 | ecosystem: Environmental > Aquatic > Marine > Intertidal zone > Estuary | place: USA...
CAAAGCCAACCGGGGCTGTCTGACGAAAGTTTTTGCGCCTCGGACGTGGCCTTTCATCGGGCGTTGGTGGATGCGGCCCATAACCCCGTGTTGTCGTATCAACTGGCGGGCGCCGTCGAAGCTATGCAGCCCTTGATGAACATGATCACCTTTACGGCACGGTCCCGCGAAAGCATCACCGCCCTGCACACGGCCGTTGCGGATGCGCTGGAAACCGGCAAGGCTGATGCCTGCGAGGCCACACTTGCAGAACTGGCCCGCTATACGATGGAATTGGCTGAAAAAGTACTGTCGCACCGGCAAACCCGCCCTTGACCTTTCGTGGTCACGCGTCAGGTTCATGCGCATGGACCTGATAAACCCCGCCCTCGCCCTCATCTCTATCGGCCTTGGCCTGTTTGGCTGGCTTGCGCCGAAATTCACCATGTCCGCGCTTGACATGACCGCCGGCCCCAGCGGCATGGCACAATCCGAGGTGCGGGCCTCGGTCGGGGCGCTCTTTGTGGGAATGGGGATTGGCGCACTGATCCTTGGAACCCCGACGGCCTATGCCATGCTCGGGTTTTCCTGGGCCGGTGCGGCCATCGGGCGCGGCACGTCATTGGCGCTGGACGGACAAAGCCGCAAGAAATGGGTCTATTTCTGGGTCGAGGCCGCTGTCGCCGCCGTTGCGCTAGCGTTCAATCTGTAAGGCACAGAGTGTAATCTACCCATTGCGGAAAGTCCCGCCATTCGAAAAGAACAGCAGCCTTTGGGCAATGTGCGGCGAACGGCGACTGCGCGCCCTAAATCAAAATACTGAACCACCCCAAGCCGATCTGGATCTCTGATCGACCCAGTGACATGTTTGATGCCTTTCCGTCACGAGTAAGAGCGCGTTTTGCAGGACAATTTGGCCGACTACATGCAACCCAAGAAGGCCGTCGAGGTTACGCGGGAGTTGCTGTTTTCGACCAATCGGGGGGTCGCCTACACACGTTCGGCGCTTGCTTATCTCTTCGAACGTATGAGTTGAAAAACGAACGACAGCAGAGCCCCGCAATTCGGTGATTGCCCCAGCCAACGTCCCCTTTCAGCACTCGAAAGGTCGCACAGCCCCCCACGACCCCACCCAAACAAAAACCCCGGCGCATGGCCGGGGGTTTGGTTATTCTGCAGCTTCTGCCGGATCGGTGGGCGCGCTTTCCGCATCGCCTGCGTCTGGGCGCGGTTTGCGTCCGCGCGGGCGGCGGGGTTTGGGTTGGCTTTCGGGCGTTTCGACCAGACCGGCGTCGGCGGTGCCTTCCTCGGCATCGGCCACGGGGCCGGCGGACGGTTCCGCCTCGCGTCGCGGCGGGCGCTGGCGCGGTTCGCGGGGTTCGCGGACCTCGGGTTGGTCACCGGCGCCATTGGCGGCCTCTTCCTGCTGGCGCAGGCGTTCATTGCGTTCGCGGTCGCGTTCGGCCTGACGGTCGCGATTTTGCTGCTCCTGCTCTTCGCGGGCCTTTTCGACCTCGCGCATCGCTTCGGCGAGCATCCGGGTATAATGTTCGGCGTGCTGAGAAAAGTTTTCAGCAGCGACGCGGTCGCCAGACAACTGGGCATCACGGTGCAGCTGATTATACTTTTCGATGATCTGCTGCGGCGTGCCGCGCACCTTGCCATCAGGGCCCGAGCTGTCGAAAACCCGGTTGATGATATTGCCGCCCGTGGGTCGATTGTTGTTGCGGTTCTTATTGCCCCGCGACCGTGATTTGGATGATCTCATGAACGTGCTTTCGTTCAGCTTTCTAAGCTTTTTCTGCCGAATGGCCCACAACCGAGGCCAAAGTGAAATGCCGGCTTTTTAAGGTAAGTACCGAAGGGAGGATCACACGACCCAGTCCCGCGTCGATGTCCTTTGCTTAACCAGCCGCCCCCCGTCTGACAAGCGATAAATCGGGATATGCGCCATTTTCCGCATCTTTTGCGGGTTTCTGGTCACCTTGGTGCGGCGCGCGCTGTCACAACCCTGTCCCGCCCGTCAAAATCGCGGACCACGGCAACATCGATCAGCCCCGCCTGGTCAAAGAATGTGCAAACGGGTCGCGCCTGTGTCGGCCCGATCTCGACCATCAACCGCCCACCATCCGCGAGGTATGCAGGTGCTTGCTGCGCGATGATCCGGTAACACTCAAGCCCGTCTTTGCCATCGGTCAGCGCCAGATGGGGTTCATGGTCCCGCACCTCGGGCGAAAGGTCCGCCATTTCGGCCTGCGCAATATAGGGCGGGTTGGAAACGATCAGGTCGAACCGCCCCGTCACCGCCGCGCACCAATTGCTTTGGACCAGTTCCAGTCGATCCGCGACGCCAAGCGCTGCAGCATTGCGCCCCGCAACGGAAAGTGCTGCTGCCGACACATCGACCGCCACCCCGCGCGTTGTGGGTCGATCGGCCAATAGGCTGATCGCGATGGCCCCGCTGCCCGTTCCCAGATCAAGCAGTGTGTCAAACGGCCGCTCTAACGCCGTTGCAACCAGCGTTTCAGTTTCCGGTCGGGGGTCGAGCACATCTGGCGTGACGATGAATTCGCGCCCCCAGAATTCTCGCAGACCACGGATATGGCTAAAGGGCACTCGCGCCTGCCGCGCCGACAAGGCACCCTGCAGTGCAACCTGTTGTTCGGCGGTCAAACTATCCCCCAGGTGCAGGGTCAACCGCCCTGCCCCCAGCCCCAAGGCAAACTCGGCCAGACGGCGGGCCTCTGGCATCGGGTCAGGAACGCCGGATTGTGCCAGACCGTCGCGCGCCGCTGTCAGCCAGTCCCGCAGCTTGACCAAGGCGGTCACCCTAGTCTTCCATTTCGGCCAAAAGCGATGCCTGCGCATCGGCGACAAGCGCGTCGATGATTTCCTCCAGATCGCCCTGCATGACCGCGTTCAGCGAATAGAGCGTGAGGTTGATCCGGTGATCGGTCATCCGGCCCTGCGGGAAATTATAGGTCCGGATCCGTTCGGACCGATCCCCGCTGCCTACCTGCGATTTGCGGTCGGCAGAACGGGCATCGTGCAGGCGCTGGCGTTCCATATCGTATAGCCGGGTCCGCAAGACGCCCATGGCAATCTCGCGGTTGCGATGCTGGCTTTTCTCGGAACTGGTGACGACGATCCCTGTCGGAATATGGGTAATCCGCACGGCCGAGTCGGTGGTGTTGACGTGCTGCCCGCCAGCACCTGAGGACCGCATGGTGTCGATCCGGATGTCGCTTGCGTTGATCTGGATATCGACCTCTTCCGCTTCGGGCAGAACCGCCACAGTCGCGGCCGAAGTATGGATGCGCCCGCCGCTTTCGGTTTCTGGCACACGTTGGACGCGGTGAACGCCACTTTCGTATTTCAGGCGCGCAAAGACGCCTTCGCCGGCGACCCGTGCGGTAACCTCTTTGATACCGCCAAGTTCTGTCTGGCTTTCGGTCAGAATCTCGAACTTCCAACCCTTGGTTTCAGCGTATTTCTGATACATCCGCAAAAGTTCTGCAGCGAAAAGTGCGGCTTCGTCCCCACCGGTGCCGGGGCGAATCTCGATTAGCGCGGGGCGACCGTCGGCGGCGTCCTTTGGCAAGAGCGCAAGCCGGACGGCCTGTTCGGCCGCCTCGAGCTGTTCACGCAGGTCAGGCAATTCTTCCTCGGCCAGCGCCTGCATTTCCGGATCGCGCAGCATCGCCTCGGCCTCGGCGATATCGTCGACAAGGCGGCGATATCCGGTGACCGTATCCACGACCGGCTTTAGTTCGGAATATTCCCGCGACAGTGTGGCGATTTCCGCGCCCGATACGCCAGCGGACATCTTAGCCTCCAGAAACTGGAAGCGGGCGATAATCTGGTCGAGTTTATCTGATGCAATCATGCGCTCTCGTCGCCGATCCGGTGCAAACCGTCAAGGCTTGGTCAGCGAAATTCCCTTTGTCAGCCAGCCTTCGATGCGTTTGCGGTTCACGCCCAGATCACTGCGGCCGAACCGCAAGCGGCCATGGATCGCAAGGTTCCATCCCGGCCCGTTCTGCGACAGCTTTACCGTGGTATAGTCGGGAAAGCCCCAAAATGCGGATCGCGTTTCATAGGTGATCATGCCTTCGGCAACCGATCCCGCCAGAACCCGCGTGCGGGGCGTAGCGCGGATAACGGCATCCAGCTTTGCCAGATCGTCAGGGCCCGACACCCCGCCGGAGGTCAGAAAGCCACCCGTTTGCGGATAATCGCCCGCCCCCATCGGCGGCAGGCCCCAGCGGTGCCAGCGCGCTACGTCGACAGGCGCAAACCGCACCCAAATCTGCGCCGCCGCAAAGACGACAAACAAGGCAATCAGCAGGTATTTCATCGGGGTTTCCAGTCTAGCGGTAGACCACAGAAGGTAGGACGCAAAGCATTTCGAACAAGAGGTTCGCGCCTATCAGTGCCGTGTTCCCGCTGGTATCATAGGGCGGCGACACCTCGACCAGATCAAAGCCCACGATGTTCAGCCCACGCAGCCCGCGGATCAGTTCGAGCGCTTGCGGCGTGGTCAGCCCGCCGATTTCGGGCGTTCCGGTCCCCGGTGCATAAGCGGGATCAAGGCTGTCGATGTCATAGGTGATATAAACAGGCATGTCGCCGATGCTGGCCCGAATATCCGCAGCCAAGGGCGATAGGGATTTGTGCCAGCAGGCCTCGGCCTGAACGACGTTGAACCCCCATCCTCGCGCCTCGTTGAAATCATCGGCTGTGTAACCAGACCCGCGAAGACCGATTTGCCAAACTTTCGATGTGGTTATCAGACCTTCCTCATACGCACGGCGGAACGGGGTGCCATGAGCAATCTGTTCGCCGAACATATGGTCGTTGATGTCGGCATGGGCATCGACATGGATCAACGCCACCGGCCCGTGCACCTTAGCGATCGACCGCAAGATAGGCAGCGCGATCGTATGGTCCCCGCCCATCGTCGCAGGTTTAGCGCCGCGCCTTAGGATCGCATCGTAAGCCTCTGTTATTCTTACGACACTATCCTTGAGGTCAAAGGTATTAATTGCGACATCGCCGATGTCTGCGACCTGAAGTGTGTCAAAGGGTGCCGCCCCCGTTCCCATATTATAGGGCCGGATCATCGCGCTTTCGGCGCGGATTGCCTTTGGCCCGAAACGGGTGCCCGGGCGCCAGGATGTCCCGATATCCATCGGAACCCCGACAAAGGCGACGTCCAGCCCCTCGGCTGTGGGTTGGGACGGAAGCCGCATAAAGGTGTTCGGTCCACCGAAACGCGGCATTTCGTTGCCGCCGAGGGGCTGGTTCGTCATGCGTTTTCCTTTTTGTTCCAGCAGTATAGCGCGACAAGTTCCATCGCCACATGAGCCCCCGCAATGGCCGTGGCGCCGGTGGGATCAAAGGGCGGCGATACCTCGACCACGTCGCCGCCGACCATGTTGATCCCCGCCAGATCGCGCAGCAGTGCCGCAGCCTGCCAGCTGGCCAACCCACCCCAGACAGGGGTGCCCGTACCTGGCGCAAAGGCAGGGTCGAGCGCATCAATGTCAAAGGTCACATAGGTCGGGTTGCGGCCTACGATCTTCTTAGCCCGCGCCACCGCATGGGCCACGCCCTTTTCATGCACCGTTCGCGCGTCGATATATTCGACCCCGCAGTAATCGTCGCATTCCGTCCTGATCCCGATTTGCACAGATGTTTTCGGGTCCACGACCCCCAGTTTGACCGCCTTGTAGAAAAAGGTGCCGTGGTCGATCCGGTCCATGTCGTCATCCTGCCAAAGGTCGGAATGCGCATCGATATGGATCACCGACATCGGCCCGAATTTTTCGGCATAGGCGCGCAGGATTGGCAGGGTGATAAAGTGATCACCGCCCAGCGTCACCGTCCCCGGCCCTGCGGCCAGAATGCCGGCGATATGGGCCTGCAACAGCCCCGGAAAGCTGGGGGTATGGGCATAGTCAAAGGCCAGATCGCCATAGTCGACGATGTTGAAATCCGAAAGCGGATCAAAGCCCTGCCAGCCATAGGGCGGGTCATAGGGTTGCAAGCTGGACACTTCGCGGATCGCGCGCGGCCCGAACCGCGTGCCGGTGCGGTGGGTCACCGCCTGATCAAAAGGCACGCCGGTGATCGCCAGATCAACCCCTGACAGGTCCTTGGTATAGGTGCGCCGCAAGAACGACGTCGCCCCGCCGAACGCGTTTTCATAGGCGAGCCCGCGGTTTCCCTTGCGCGTAAAGGCGAGGTCCACCTGTTTCTTTGCATCTTCCAATGCCATGATAAGTCTCCAACGATGATAACGCGCCGTCGTTAGAGTGACCGGAGACGCCGCCTATCCGGACCCGACCAAGGGGTAGCGGACCCGCCCCTATTGTCAAGCCATCATGCCAGCTTGATCCCTCGGCGGGTCAGATCATCGGCCACCTGCCGGATGGCACGCGACAGCGTGTCGCCCACCATATCCACCTCGGCGGCGGTGATGGTCAGGGGGGGTGACATGACGTTCAAGTGCCCCATCGGGCGCACCATCAACCCCATGGATTCGGCGGCATCCGCGATCCGCGTCCCCACATCGACCGAGTCGGGCAAAAGCGCCTTAGTTCCCTTGTCCGCGACGTTTTCAACACAGATCATCAACTTGCGGCCGCGCACCTGCCCGACCATCGGTAAATCCCCGAGAGCCTTCATCCGATCCTCGAACAATTGGCCAACCTGTGTTGCGTTGCCCAACAGATCTTCACGTTCCATGATCTCGATATTTTTCAGCGCTGCGGCACAGGACACTGGGTGCCCTGAATAGGTAAAGCCGGATGTGAACCAGCGCGTCCCCTCGGCCGCCATATCGTTCCAAAGCCGGTCGGAAAAGATCAGCGCGCCCAAGGGCAGATAGCCCGACGTAAGCCCCTTGGCGCAGGTGATCATGTCGGGGACGATGTCAAATTCGGCTTCAGAGGCGAACCAATGACCGATGCGCCCAAAGGCGGTCACGACCTCGTCCGCGACAAACAGAATGCCGTGTTTTTGGCAGACCTCCCACATGCGGCGCAGATAGTCTTTTGGCGGGACAATCACCCCGCCCGAGGCCTGAATCGGTTCCGCGAAAAACGCACCAACCCGTTCCGCCCCGATTTCGGCGATCTTGTCTTTGAACTCCGCGATCAGAAAATCGACAAACGCGGCCTCGTCCATGCCATCGGGTGCGCGATACAGGTTGGGGGCGCTGATGTGGTGGATGCCGGTATTTTTATAGCTGAACTCTGGCACGCGGTCGCCGGTGCGTTTGCCAACCGATTGGCCGATATAGGTTGCGCCATGATAGCTTTGTTCGCGAGCGATAACGTGGGTCTTGTCCGGAAAACCGCGGCAATGCTGGACATAAGCCACCATCCGATAGGCGGTATCCACCGCCGTTGATCCACAAGTCGTGAAATGGACCCGGTTCAAATCACCCGGCGCCAGACTGGCGATCTTGGCGGCAAGTCGCGCCGACGGTTCATTGGTCACATCGACAAAGGTATTCGAAAACGCGAGCCGTTCGGCCTGATCGGCAATCGCTTGGGCCATTTCCTTGCGGCCTAGACCGATGTTGGTACACCACATGCCGCCAACCGCGTCGAAATACCTGTTGCCAGTTGCATCCCACAGCCAACAGCCTTCGCCCCGCGACATCACGACCGATCCCTTTTCCTCGAACGGGCCGAAATTGGCCCAAGGGTGCAGGATATGGTCGTGATCCATTTGCCAAAGATCGACGGGGCTGGGTGAATTGGCAGGGACAGAGATCGTCATGTAGGCTCCGGAACAGTGAATACCCGCCGAGCCTAGCATTTTGATCAAATTCCGCCTAGCCCGCCCAATCGTCTATACGATGTGGCGGGGCTATATCTGGTGTCCAAAGGTTGATCGGGGGCCATTAGGACCCGATTGCGAACCGAGGCTGTGATTCGGCTACTTGGCGGCGATGGGCAGCGCCTTTTCCACGATCCGCGCAAAGAACGACGCACCAACGGGCGAAACATTGTCATCAAAGTCGAATTTCGGGTGGTGCAGGCCCGCAGTATCGCCATTGCCGACGAACAGATAAGCGCCGGGGCGGTGCTCAAGGAAATAGGCAAAATCCTCTGCCCCCATCTCTCGGCCACCATTCCCCTCGACCGCTGCATCGCCGGAAATCTCTCGCGCGACCTCGGCGGCGAATTCTGTCCGGTGGGGGTCGTTGATCGTGGCGGGATAGCCGACTTCGTACCGCAGCTCTGCCTTGACACCATAGGCCGCCGCCTGCCCCGCGACGATTTCCTCCATCCGGCGGATCACCATGTCTTGCACGCCTTTGTCAAAGGTGCGGACCGTGCCGTTGATATAGGCCGTTTCGGGGATCACGTTGTCGACAGTGACAGTGTGGATCTGGGTCACCGACACCACAAGGTCCCGCAGCGCATAGTGATTGCGGCTGACGATTGTCTGGATCGCGGTGACCATCCCACAGGCCGCGACGACCGGATCGATGGTTTCATGCGGCATGGCGCCATGGCCGCCGCGCCCTGTGATGTCGATATGAAAGGTGTCGACCGCCGCCATGATCGGGCCGGGTGTCGTATAGAAATGCCCGACAGGCGTTCCGGGGGCGTTATGCAGCGCATAGACCTCGGCGATGTCGAACCGGTCGAGAACGCCTTCCTCGACCATGATCCGCGCGCCACCGATCGCCTCTTCGGCGGGTTGAAATATCAGCGCGACGCGGCCACGGAAATTGCGGGTTTCGGCCAGATATTTGGCAGCACCAAGTAGCATAGTCGTGTGCCCGTCGTGGCCACAGGCATGCATTTTGCCGGCATTGGCCGAAGCATAGGGCAGCCCAGTTATTTCCGACATCGGCAAGGCATCCATGTCGGCCCGCAACCCAACGGTCGGCCCCGCGCCCTGCCCGTTGATGATGGCGACCACGCCAGTCTTGGCGATGCCTTCATGAATCTCGTCGACCCCGAATTCGCGTAGCCGTTCGACCACAAAGGCCGCCGTTTGAGGACAATCCAGCGCCAGTTCCGGGTTCTGGTGCAGATGGCGGCGCCATCCCTTCATCTCTTCGGCGAAATCAGCAATGCGGTTCACGATGGGCATGGGGTGGACTCTTTGTTTGCAGGGAATACCTTGGCACAAAACCTTAAAGGAGCAGGTTACGCAATGGATCATGAACAGTCGGACCGTCTGGTTCACGACCCAAACGGCGGAATGCCCCGCCTAATCGAGATCATGCGCCGCCTGCGTGACCCTGAAACGGGGTGCCCTTGGGACATCGAACAGGATTTCGCGACCATCGCCCCCTACACCATCGAAGAAGCCTATGAAGTCGCGGACGCGATCGAGCGCGAGGCATGGGGTGAACTGGAGGGCGAATTGGGCGACCTTCTGCTGCAAACGGTTTATCACACGCAGATGGGCACGGAACGCGGGTTGTTCACATTTGATACCGTCGCCCGCGCCATTTCGGATAAGATGGTCGCGCGTCACCCCCATGTTTTTGGCGATGAAAGCCGTGACAAATCAGCGGACCAGCAAACCGCCGATTGGGAAAAGATCAAGGCCGCAGAACGTGCCGCGAAATCGGAAACCCGCGTTCTGGACGGGGTTGCGGTGGGTCTGCCTGCCCTGTTGCGCGCCGTCAAACTGCAAAAACGCGCCGCGCGGGTCGGGTTCGACTGGCCTTCGACCGATCAGGTGCTGGACAAGATCGTCGAAGAAACCCGCGAATTGGTCGAAGCCCGCGAAACCCTGACCCAAGACGAGGTGGTCGAGGAATTCGGCGACCTGATGTTCGTTATGGCCAATCTGGCCCGCCATCTGGGCATCGATCCCGAGGCCGCGCTGCGTGGTGCCAATGCCAAATTCACCCGCCGTTTCGAAGCAATCGAAGACGCGCTAGCCGAAATGGGCAAGAAACCCGACCAGTCTGATCTGGCGGAAATGGACGCACTTTGGGATCGCGCCAAGGCCAAAGAAAAATTGCGCAAAAAACCCGACTAAATAAATCAGGTATTGACCCGACTAATTTAGTCAGGATATCTGGGGCCATCATCTAATGGAGCTCGATATGAACACTCGCCCCCTCCTTTGCGCAATCGCCGCACTTGCAGGCACGACGGCCATGGCCGATGTGAACGTCTATACAACCCGCCAGCCAGAGCTGATCCAGCCGGTTGTGGATGCCTTTACCGCCAAAACCGGCATCGCTGTAAACCTCGCCTTTGTGTCCGAAGGTATTGTTGAACGGCTCCGCGCCGAAGGTCGCCGGTCACCCGCCGATCTGGTGATGACCGTTGATATTGCCAACCTTCAGCAAATCGTCGACGCCGACGTGATCCAACCGGTTCAAAGCGATGTTCTGAACGCCGCGATCCCTGCCGAACTGCGGTCGCCCGATGATCTTTGGTTTGGCCTGACCACCCGCGCGCGGATCGTCTATGCCTCCAAGGACCGCGTCGCTGATGGCGAGGTCACAACCTATGAAGATCTGGCAGACCCGAAATGGCAGGGGCGCATTTGCACGCGGTCGGGCCTGCATGACTATAATCTCGCCCTGCTGTCCGCCATCATCGCACATGACGGTGTCGATGCTGCACGGGATTGGGCGGCCGGAGTCAAGGCGAACCTTGCCCGCAAACCCGAAGGCAACGACCGCGCACAGGTCAAGGCGATCTGGGCAGGCGAATGCGATATCAGCCTTGGAAATACCTATTACATGGGCGAAATGCTGGCCGATCCGGAACAAACGGCTTGGGCCAATTCGGTGCGGATCGTCTTTCCGAGCTTTGCCGAGGGCGGAACACACATCAATATTTCAGGTGTGGCCATGACCAAAGCCGCCCCGAACAAAGACGAAGCAATCCAGTTCATGGAATACCTCGTGTCCGCCGAAGCGCAGGGCATTTATGCCGAGGTCAACAACGAATACCCCGTTCTGGCGGGCGCACCCTTGTCAGACCTCGTACAAAGTTGGGGGGCCATCACGCCTGACACCATCGACCTGACCGAGGTTGCGGGCCACCGCGCCGAGGCATTGCGGATCATGGAAGAGGTCAATTTCGACGGTTGACGCCCCAGCGTCAGCCTGTCGCATGGCGCTTTTGGGCGGGAAACATAAGTAAGTTGGCATGAGTATGTTGACACCCCTCCCGCCCTCGCTGCCGATTGTCCCGCGTCTGTTCTATAGCCTGCCTGTGGTTGGCTGGATTGCACGCGATGTGGCCTTTGGTGACAAAGACAACATCTGGTACGCGCTGGTCATCGCTTTGACCGCAGTCGTGTTGGCCGTGGCAACCTATGGGTTGCCAGCGCTGGTCATGATCATGCTGTCGCTGGTGCCGCTGATGTTCCTGTTTTTCGTCGCCATTTCCTGGCCGTGGAACGTTGAAGAGTAGGCGTTAACCGCCTGCTTTTTCTTCTAGAATCAGCCATTCTTCCTCTGCTGCATCCAATGCCGCCTGACGGTCCGCAATCGCCTGACTGGCCTTGTGGAACTTGTCAGGCGATTTGGTGAACAGGTCGGGGTCCGACATCAGGTCGGTCAGTTTGGCAATCTCGGCGGTCAGTTTATCGATGATCCCCGGCAAGGCTTCTAGCCGGTGCTTTTCGGTAAAGCTGAGGCCTGATTTGCGCGGCGCCTCGGATTTTGGTTTTTCCTTGGTTTCTTTGGCGGTTACGGGCTGCTCCTGAACCACCGGCGCGCCCTTTTGGGCCTGATAATCGGTCCATCCGCCAGCATAGACCACGGCCTTGCCGTTGCCTTCCATTGCGATGGTTGTGGTCGCGACGCGGTCCAGAAAATCGCGGTCGTGGCTGACAAGCAGCACCGTGCCATCGTATCCGTCCAGAATTTCCTGAAGCAGGTCAAGGGTTTCGATATCAAGATCGTTGGTCGGCTCGTCGAGAACCAGTAGGTTCGATTCCTTGGCCATTAGCTTGGCCAGCAAAAGCCGTGCCTTTTCGCCACCTGACAGCGCCTTGACGGGGGCGCGAGCCTGCGCCTCGTCGAATAGAAAGTCCTTGAGATAGGCCACGACATGTTTGGTCTGGCCACGCACCATGACCTGATCCGCCTTGCCCGACACCCTCATTTCAGGATCGCCTGTCAGACTGTCCCAGAGCGACATTTCGGGATCAAGCGCCGCGCGGGTTTGGTCAAACACCGCGATTTCAAGGTTTGTGCCCTGTTTGACGGTGCCGCTGTCAGGTTCAACTTGCCCCAGCAACATCTTGATAACAGTTGTTTTTCCAACGCCATTGGGCCCGACAAAGGCGATCCGGTCACCCCGTTGGACGGTCAGGGTCAGCCCGGTGACAATGGCCTTGCCGTCATAGGCTTTGGTCAGTCCCTCAACCTCGATAACCTTTTTGCCAGAGGTCGGGCCGCTGTCGAGCAATAGCGCTGCTGTGCCCTGCCGCCGGATCATCGCGGACCGTTCGGCACGCAGATCCTGAAGAGCACGCACGCGCCCCATGTTCCGCTTGCGGCGGGCGCTGATACCTTCGACCGCCCATCGGGCCTCGGCCTTGATCTTGCGGTCCATCTTGTGGCGGGCGATGTCCTCTTCTTCCCAAGTCTTGTCGCGCCAAGCCTCAAAACCGTCGAAACCGATCTCGGTCCGCCGCACCATTCCCCTGTCAATCCAAAGGGTTGCGCGGGTAAGTGCACGCAGAAACGCGCGATCGTGGCTGATCAGCACAAAGCCGGCCTTGGTAGTCTTCAGCTCGTTTTCCAGCCATTGAACCGCCTCGATGTCCAAATGGTTCGTCGGTTCATCCAACAGCATCAATTCCGGCGCTTCGGCCATCAGTTTGGCGAGTGCCGCGCGGCGGCGTTCTCCGCCAGACGCGGTGGCAACCAGTCGATCAGGATCGAATTTGAGACCTTCGGCAACCATGGCCACGCGATAGGATTCGGTTTCCGGCAGTCCGCTTGCCGCATAGGCGCCAAGCGTTTCGAACCCCTCCATCGTGGGGTCCTGTTCCATATATCCGACAGTCACCCCCGGTGGGATGACGAGGGTGCCTTTGTCAGCCTCGGTCAGACCTGCCATGACCTTCATCAAGGTCGACTTGCCAGATCCGTTGCGCCCCACCAGCGCCACGCGGTCGCCGGGTTGAACTGTCAGCGACAGATCAGAAAACAGGGGATTGCCGCCGAAAGTCAACGCAATGTCGGTCAGTTGTAAAAGCGGTGCACGTGCCATGGCGCGACTGCTAGTGCGCGGCGCGCCGACCTGCAAGCCCCGACAGTGTGGCACTAGTCCGACAGGTCTCGCAATCGCCGCGCGCGGTCTGCCGGTATTCGCCCGATTTCGACTGCGGTCAAAAGGTGAAATGTATTCAAGTCGCGATCAATCACGCCATGACCCCCGACCCAGCCACCCATCTGCAAATAGGTCCGCAGCAATGGTGGCAACTGCCCAAGTGCGGCGCGCCGGTCCGGCACCCCTTGGCGCGGCAATGCGAAAACGAGGTCGGTTTTCTGTGTCGGGCCAGCATCGCCATGCGGCCCAAGATGGTTTTCGGCCAGATACGATAACGCCGCCGCATATGCCGTCGGATCAGTTCCGGAAAAGCTGGAGCAGCCAAAAAGCACTGTGGTGCCCGTTTGATCAACGATCTGGGTCAGCGCGGCCCAGGCCACCCGCAAGACATCCACAGCCAACGGCCCAATATAGGGGTCAACACAGAACCGCCCCAGCTCCAGTTGTGGCCAGCCGAATTGTGCCAGAACGGACAGATCATGGAACTGCGCCGCATAGGACCCTACTTGGTCAGATGCCGAACCTATTAACAAAAACCGAAAGGTCCCAAGAACCGCGCCAGACGCGCTGTCGCGCACCAGAACATGTCGATAGCGTTGATCAAAGGAATCACGGTCAAGCCCGTCGTCGGCCGGTTTGGCGCCCGTCCCTTGGATAAAACACCGATAGCGGAGCCGCTGGCAGGATTCGACCTGTGACGGGGTGGTCGCATAGGCCGCAACCAGCCTGCCCTTGGCGACCAGAACTTCGCTCATGTCATCACCGCAGATACGACAGCGCGAAACCTGCAATTTTGCTGCGTGGTTCGATCAAGGGCTGCCAAGTGCGGTCGAGGCATCAAAATTCCCCAATGCCCCAAGCATCTGGCGGATCAGGGTAGTGTCACGCACGTTGTCAGAGGTCACACGGCGCGACAGAACGATCACTTGCCCGTTTTCAAGGCCAAACCGTTCGATATTCGACACAACGCCATTTGCATCAAAGCTGATCGCGAGGACCTGACGTTCTATTTCTTTCGGTTCCATCGGGCCGTAATGGCGGAACTTGCTTTGGATATAGTAATAGCCGCCGTCGCTCAGCAGACCCGCAGACGTCGGAGGACCGACCAATTCGGCAACTGAATCTCGAGTATCGACCCCGACCACGATCTGGGCAAGGTCCTCTTCGGGGGGGATATAACCGTGATCGCGATAAAGCGCCGTGCATGCCATCAAGGATGTCAGGGCCAAGCCCAAGGCAACGCGCCGCAGGATAGTTCGGACTGTGCCGCCCTGTCTGCCCATCTTTGCCCCCTTGCCATGTGTTCCAGTGCCTTTTATCCGGCTTACATCAAGGACCCGCCCCTATTCAAGAAAGGAAGCGTCCAATGTCCCAAAGCCTCCCGCAAAAAGTCATCCGCCTTGCTGATTTGGCAGGTCGCAAGGAATTTTCCTTTGTAATCGAACCTGATTCTGCGGGTCGGGATGCGATCGTGGCCGAATTGGCGCTGCGCGGGTTGCGCAAACTCCGGTTCGAGGGCGCATTGCGGCCGCTTGGCCGCACCGATTGGCGACTCGAAGCCCGTTTGGGGGCCACAGTGGTGCAGGATTGTGTTGTGACGCTTGATCCGGTGACCACGCGCATCGACGAATCTGTCACCCGCAGCTATGTCGCCGAAATGCCCGAGATCGAACCGGGCGAGGTAGAGATGCCCGAAGACGACACGGTTGATCCGCTGCCTGTCACGCTTGACCTTGCAGAGGTCATGATCGAGGCGTTGGCGCTTGCCCTGCCCGCCTTTCCACGTGCTGAAGGCGCAGAGCTGGGAACGCTTGTGGTCACCGCACCTGGCTTGACCCCGATGACCGACGAAGTCGCCCGCCCGTTCGCAGGTCTGGGCGCCCTAAAGAAAGCCCTTGAAAAGAAGGACGATAAAGGCGATTAGGCGCCATCCCGGAAGGGGTTGTGAAAGGGGTTGCGCTTAGGCGGAATCGCAGTATGTTCGCGACCTTCTTCCAATCGGGTCTCGACAGGATGCGGCTTAGACGATAAGACGCCCCGAACTCGACGACGAATACGAAATCCGGGCCTTGCGTGCCCCCGAATCTGAGGTTGCGACATGGCCGTCCAACAGAATAAAGTTTCCAAATCCCGCCGCAACATGCGGCGTTCCCACGACGCTCTTGTCGCGGCAAACCCCAATGAATGCTCGTCCTGCGGCGAACTGAAGCGCCCGCACCACGTGTGCCCCTCCTGCGGTCATTATGACAGCAAGGAAGTGGTCGCCAAAGCTGCCGAAGTCGATCTGGACGAAGACGCAGCGTAAGCTGCGGCTCGCGGGTTAGGTCATGGCCGATTCACGACAGGATAACGTCCCGTCTGCGGTTAAGACCAAACCGATCACGCTATCTGTTGACGCCATGGGCGGCGACAAAGGGCCTGCAACCGTTGTTGCGGGCCTTCTGCGTTTCCTTAAGGACCAGCCGACCGCACAGGTGATTCTGCACGGGCGCGCCTCTGAAATCGCGCCTGCCCTGTCCAAATCCAAATTTGGCGATCGGATTCGCGTGGTTGACTGCCCCGATGTGGTGCAGATGACCGACAAGCCCAGCCATGTGCTGCGGCACGGACGCGGCACGTCGATGTGGTCTGCGATCCATGCCGTAAAAGAAGGCGAAGCTGACGTCTGCATTTCCTGCGGCAATACTGGCGCACTGATGGCGATGTCGATGTTGCAACTACGCAAGGCCGATGGCGTGAACCGGCCTGCGATTGCCTGCCTTTGGCCGTCGCGCAACGAACAGGGGTTCAATGTCATGCTGGATGCGGGCGCGGATATTCGCGCCGATCAGGATGACCTTTTGACCTATGCGCTGATGGGCGCGTCCTATGCCCGCAACGGCATGTCGATTGCCCGCCCCCGAGTAGGCCTATTGAATGTCGGCACCGAGGAACACAAAGGGCGCGCCGAGCTTAAGGTTGCGCATGACCTGATTTCGCGCGCAGCCCCCAAAGGCGAATATGATTTCGTCGGCTTTGTCGAAGGCGGCGATCTGCCATCGGCCCGCGTTGATGTGATTGTAACCGACGGGTTTACCGGCAATGTCGCGTTGAAAACCGGCGAAGGTACGGCGAACCTGATTTCCGAACTGCTGCGCGCGGCGTTCATGAAAACGATTCTATCGCGCTTTGCCGCGCTGCTGGCGCTGAATGCTTTGGGCCGCCTGCGCAAACGGATTGACCCGCGTCGTGTCAATGGCGGCGTGTTCCTTGGGCTGAACAAGACCGTGGTCAAGAGCCACGGCGGTGCAGATGCCACTGGTGTCGCGGCTGCGATCGCATTGGGTTACCGGCTGGCGAGTTCCGGCTTTTCTGACAAGCTCGCAGCGCGGGTTGCATCCGCTGTTGCAGTTGCGCAAGATGCCCAACACGAGGCCACGCCCGAGCCGGACGCAGGGAGCACCAAGACCACATGACACTTCGCGCCGTAGTCAAGGGCGTCGGGCATTATCTGCCCGAACGGGTCGTCCCCAATTCGTACTTTGAAGAACTCGTCGATACGTCGAACGATTGGATCATAAGCCGGTCCGGCATCGAACGCCGCCATTTCGCGGCAGAGGGTCAAACTACATCTGACCTCGCCACCCATGCCGCCAAGGCAGCATTGGCGATGGCGGGCTGGCAAGGGTCTGATGTCGACGCGATTATTCTGGCGACATCGACGGCCGATCTGACCTTTCCATCCGCCGCGACCATGGTTCAGCGCAATATCGGCAATACCACCGGCTTTGCCTATGATGTGCAGGCGGTTTGCGCGGGGTTCGTCTTTGCCCTGTCCAACGCCAATGCGCTGATCCTGTCGGGTCAGGCGAAACGTGTTCTCGTCATCGGTGCCGAAACCTTTAGCCGGATCATGGATTGGTCCGACAGGACCACTTGTGTGCTGTTTGGCGACGGGGCTGGTGCAGTGCTGCTCGAGGCAGAAGAGGCCGCAGGAACCGCCCAAGATCGCGGCATCCTTGCCACCGATCTGAATTCCGACGGCACCTACCGCGACCTTCTTTATGTCGACGGCGGGGTGTCCACCCAGACGACCGGACGTCTGCGCATGGAAGGCAAAGAAGTCTTTCGCCACGCGGTCGAAAAGCTGGCCCAGACTGCCGAAAATGCTTTGGCAAAGGCTGGCCTGACGGATGCGGATATCGATTGGGTCGTGCCGCATCAGGCCAATATCCGGATCATTCAGTCCACCGCGAAAAAGCTGGGGGTCGGTATGGATAAGGTCGTAGTGACCGTTCAGGACCACGGCAATACATCCGCCGCCTCTATCCCGCTGGCACTGTCGGTTGGCGTCGAACGCGGCCAGATCAAGCAGGGTGACCTGCTTGTCACCGAGGCAATCGGCGGCGGTCTGGCTTGGGGATCCGTCGTCCTGCGCTGGTAATCAGGGCCGACTCACTTACCCCCGGTTTCCTTGCATTGCGGCGATTTCCCCGGAGAATCCCGGATATCTGGCCGAGTCGCGCTTAAAACACGCGTTTTCTGTGCATTCAACTATGGGTTCCAAGCCCTTGTTATTGACTCTGAATTTGTCGGCGACATAGGCTCTTGGAAATTCCTTTAGGGAGACGACAATGGCTGACAAGACACTGACCCGCATGGATTTGGCCGAAGCCGTCCATGCCGTAGTTGGACTGTCGCGCAATGAAAGCGCGGATTTGGTCGAATCGGTGTTGGGGCATATTTCGGATGCTTTGGTTCGCGGTGAGACGGTCAAGATCAGTTCCTTTGGCACATTTTCTGTGCGGGACAAAACGGCCCGTGTCGGCCGCAACCCCAAGACAGGCGAAGAGGTCCCGATCCTTCCCCGTCGCGTCCTGACATTCCGGCCATCGCACCTGATGAAAGACCGCGTCGCTGCAGGCAACAAAGGCTAGATCCTGACATGGCCAAATCTCCTGACGCCTTTCGGACGATCAGCGAAGTGGCGGAATGGTTGGACACGCCCGCGCATGTGCTGCGGTTCTGGGAATCGAAATTCACGCAGATCAAACCGATCAAGCGGGCCGGTGGCCGACGCTATTACCGCCCCGAAGACATGGAACTTTTGGGCGGTATCAAGACCCTTTTGCACGAACAGGGGCTGACGATCAAAGGTGCACAGCGGCTATTGCGTGAAAAAGGCGTGCGCTATGTCGCGTCCCTAGGCCCAGCAGCAGAAGATGCCGGATCCAGCGACGCAGAACCCCAAGATCAGGCCGAAATGGTCGCAGCCCAAGTGGCCAAGGTCATCGCGCCTCCGCAGGAAATGCCCGCTGTCGAACAGGCAAATCCGGCCGAACCGCCGCATGTCCACCCGGTCCACTCTGATCACATCGACCACCTGCGCCATTCCGAACGGCCCGCCCCGTTCCATCACCTTGAACCAAATCCGGTTGTCGTCCCCCTTGCCCGTGCCGAACCGACGGCGCCCGATTTTTCGGCCGCGTTGCGCGACATACCAGCGGCGGCGACGGTAAATCATGACCGCCGTCCGCAACCCCGTTTGTTGGCCAGCCTCCGCAAGGCCGACCCCAGATCGGTGCAGCGTAATGCTGCACGCATCCGGCCTTTGCTGCGACAGTTGACCGAAATGCGGGATCGCATTGCCCGCGACTGATCCCACGCAGGATCGAGTTTACAATTCGACGTTTTGACCCTTGCCCTTACCGGCAAAAACGGTATTTAGGGCCTCAGTCGGGCTATAGCGCAGCCTGGTAGCGCGTCTGTCTGGGGGACAGAAGGTCGTAGGTTCAAGTCCTGCTAGCCCGACCATAAAACCGCCCGCCCAGCTGTCTGGGCGGGCGTTTTTGTAACCGGAGGGAACCGCCATGCAGACCGGAGTACTCGCCGATCATCAGATTCGCGACATGATCAAAACAGGATCCATTGCCGCCGATCTGCCCATCGTTCCTGATCAGATCCAACCTGCCTCGCTTGACCTTCGGCTTGGGACGACAGCATACCGCGTCCGCGCCTCTTTTCTGACGGGTCCGCAGAGGACGGTAACTGACCGTCTGTCGGATTTCAAAATGCACGAAATCGACCTGACGCAGGGCGCGGTTCTGGAAAAAGGCTGCGTCTACGTGGTGCCGGTGATGGAGCGTCTGTCGCTGCCCGCCACCATGTCAGCTGCGGCAAGCGCGAAATCCTCGATCGGGCGTCTGGACCTGCTGACCCGTGTCATCACCGACCGTGGCGTCGAATTCGACCGTGTCCCCGCAGGATATGACGGCCCGCTTTACGTCGAAATTTGCCCGCAGAGTTTTTCGGTCATCGCCCAGACCGGGCAGATGCTGAACCAGATCATTTTCAGGGTCGGCAAGACCATCCTGACCGATGCAGAACTGACCGACCTTCATGCCCGTGACCCGATCGTAAACGGCACCGCCTCTATTTCCGATGGGCTGGGGTTTTCGGTGGATCTGCGCCCCGAAACGGGCACGTTGGTTGGTTACCGCGCGAAACCCCACGCGGGCGTCATCGACCTAAGCAAGCTGGGCCATTACGACCCCGCCGATTTCTGGGAAGAAGTGCGCACCGACAAAGGCTGGATCATCCTTGACCCAGGTGCCTTCTATATCCTCGTCAGTCGCGAAGCGATTGCCATCCCCCCCGACTACGCCGCCGAAATGGCCCCCTATGTCGCCATGGTCGGCGAATTCCGTGTGCATTACGCGGGCTTTTTCGACCCCGGCTTTGGCTGGGCGGGCGCGGGCGGAATAGGGTCGCGCGGTGTGCTCGAGGTTCGCTGCCACGAAGCCCCCTTTGTCCTCGAACACGGGCAGACGGTTGGTCGATTGGTCTATGAACGGATGTCGGCAACCCCCGCCGCTCTATACGGGCGCGAGATCAAATCGAACTATCAGGGTCAGGGCCTGAAACTGTCCAAACACTTCAGGGCTTGAAGTTGGCTTAGACATTCCCATCTGTTTGCAAGACACCCCGCACGAGGGTGCTAAAAACAGGGATATCATGGATTTTCTTTTGATCGCGGGCGGCCTTGTCGCCCTTCTCTTGGGTGGCGAATGGCTGGTCAGGGGGGCGGTCGCCGTGGCGCGGCGGTTCAATGTGCCACCTATGGTCATAGGCCTCACGCTTGTCGGCTTTGGCACATCAATGCCGGAACTCCTTACCAGTTTACAGGCCGCTTTCGGGGGCTATCCCGGGATCGCAGTTGGCAATGTCGTCGGATCAAACATCGCAAACATCCTTTTGATCCTTGGGGCCGCCGCCGCACTGTCGCCCATCGTCGTTAGTAAGGCGACTTTCCGTCGTGACGCGCTAATCCTCGTGGCGGCAACGGCCCTTGGGATGGGGATCGCCCTTACGGGCAGCTTTGAGCGGATCGCCGGACTGGTGTTTCTGGCCGGGCTTGGCGGATTTCTTTGGCTGGCATTCCGCAAAGGCGACGACCCCGCCTATGAGGAGGAAGCAGGCACCCTGCCCGATCACCATGCACCCGTTTGGCAGGGGCTCGCTCTCTTTGTCGTTGGACTGATCGTTACTGTTCTCGGCGCCCGCTTCCTAGTTCAAGGGGCGGCTGGGCTGGCACAGGCGGCAGGAGTGTCCGAAGCGGTCATCGGCCTGACCATCGTCGCGATTGGAACATCCCTGCCAGAGCTTGTGACCTCTATCATGGCCGCCAGAAAGGGAGAAAGCGACGTCGCCCTTGGCAACGTCATCGGGTCCAACATCTTTAATATCTTGGGGATCCTCGGGGTGACCGCATTGGTCCATCCGATCGCGGTGCCGGCCGAAATCCTTAGGCTCGATATTTGGATCATGGGTGCTGCGACGCTGGTTCTGATATGGGTCAGCATGACCGGTTGGCGGATCGGGCGGCGTGAAGGTCTGGCCATGGTAACGGCCTATGCGGCCTATCTGGCTTGGCTTGGGGTCGGTGCTGCCTAAGGCACCTGTCCCCGCCATGCGCGGCTCAATCTTCTTCGAACAGATCGTCCTGATCTTCGTCCTCGTCGTCCTCTTCGCCGGACAGGGCGCCAAGGCTGGGTGGCGGTCGGTTGTCCAATAGTCCTGCTGCCCGCAGTTCCTTGAGCCCGGGCAGATCGCGTGCACTTTCCAGACCGAAATGATCCAGGAAACCTTCGGTGACCACAAAGGTCACCGGGCGGCCCGGGGTCATCTTGCGGCGGCCAAAACGGATCCATTCCATTTCGATTAACTGATCAATGGTGCCCCGGCTAACGCTGACACCGCGGATTTCTTCGATTTCGGCGCGGGTGACCGGCTGGTGATAGGCGACGATCGCCAAGGTTTCGATGGCCGCGCGGGACAGTTTGCGGACCTCGACTGTTTCTTTCTGCATCAGGAACCCGAGGTCGGGGGCCGTCCGGATTGCCCAAGCATCGTCGACGCGGACAATATTGACGCCCCGTCCCTCATAGCGTTTGCGCAGCCTTGCAAGTGCTTCGGCAGGGTCGCAACCGTGCGGCATCCGCGCCGCCAGTTCACGCACGGACACGGGCTCTGCCGTGGCAAAAAGGATCGCCTCGACCATGCGTTCCTGTTCGCCCATGGGCGGGGCTTCGAACAGGGTCTTTTCAGTGGTGTCGTTTGTCTCAGTCATCGCGGGACTGTCTCCTGCGCACTTGGATCGGGGCAAAGGTTTCGGATTGGCGAATTTCCAACTTACCCTCTTTGGCAAGTTCCAGCGAGGCCGCAAAGGTCGCCGCCCGTGAGGACCGCCGCGCCATGGGGTCATCATCCCAGCCGTCAGGGATAAATGTCGTCAGATCGGCCCATTCACCCGCAAAGCCAATGATCGGGCGCAGCCGTTCCAGCGCCTGTTCCATTGTCATCAGCTTTCCACGGTCCATGACAAAGGGGCGGAATTCATCCTTGGTCCGGATACGGGCATAGCCTTGCATCAGGTCCAACAGGGTCGCCGTATAGGTCACGCGCCGGACGCGGGCCACGTCTTCGGTGATGCCCCGGGCAAAGAAATCGCGGCCTTTCTGGTCGCGGGCCATCAGTTTGGCCGCAACTTCGCGCATGGCCTGCAAGCGTTCCAACTGAAACGCTAAATGCGCGGCGAGCTCTTCGCCCGAAGGTCCGGCCTCGGACGGGTCGGGCGGCAGCAAAAGGCGCGATTTAAGAAACGCGAGCCAGGCCGCCATCACCAGATAATCCGCCGCCAGTTCCAGCCTAAGCTGTTTGGCCTTTTCGACGAACGACAGATACTGTTCCGCGAGTGCGAGGATCGAGATTTGCCGCAGGTCGACCTTTTGCGTGCGGCTCAGCGACAACAGCAAATCCAGCGGGCCCTCGAACGCGCCGACATCGACGATCAGCGCCTCGGCAGCGAGACGCTCGCCGACGCTCAGAACGTCTTGTGCAAACTCGTCAGGTTCCATTGGCGCACCCTAGGACAATAGCGCGTCAAGTTCGGCCTCGAGCGCCCGAATGTCAATGTCTTGGGGCGGTTTGCGCAGGGAAAGTGCGGCGTCAGCGCGGGCCTGCGCCGCTTGCGTCATTGCGCCCGCAGCGGTCGCGACCGCCTGCATTTCGTCCAGTTTCCCATTGCAATGCAGCACCACATCGCAGCCCGCCGCGACAGACGCCGCGGCCCGATCGGCAATGCTGCCCTGAAGGGCCTCCATCGAAAGGTCGTCTGTCATGATCAGCCCGCCGAACCCGATTTCGGTCCGGATCAGGTCCATCATCTTTTTGCTGGTCGTGGAAGGGTGTCGCCCGTCGATATTGGAAAAGACGATATGCGCGGTCATCCCCATCGGCAGATCGTTCAGCGCCTTGAAAGGCGCAAAATCATGGCCAGACAGGATTTCATGCACGACGTGCACCGTTGGCAGGTCTTTGTGACTATCCACACTCGCCCGCCCATAGCCCGGGATATGTTTTAGAACCGGCAGAACGCCCCCCGCCATCAACGCCTCGGCGCAGATCCGTGCAGCGGTGGCAACGGTATCGACATCAGCGCCATATAGGCGGTTCAGCAGGACTGGATGGGTCTGATCCTCGACCAGATCAGCCAAGGGCGCGCAGTTGACGTCGATGCCGACATCAAAAAGTTCTTGGGCGATCAAACGGTTGCGCACCCATTGCGCCCGCCGCCAATCGGTCGCGCGGCGCATTTGGTCAAGCGCAGGAAGATATTCGCGCCAATGCGGCGCGCGCATCCGCTGGACCCGCCCGCCTTCCTGATCAATCAGAACAGGCGCATTGCGGCCCACACAGTCCCGCAGGTCAGCGGTCAGGCGGCGCAACTGGTCCGGCGTGTCGACGTTGCGGGCAAACAGGATAAACCCGAGCGGATCGGCCTCTTTGAAGAACGCAGCCTCGGCATCGCCCAGAACGGAGCCTTCGGGGCCAAAAATATACGCGCCCTGCCCCAAGATCAGCGCACCACGACCGGCACGCAGTCGGCATTTTCAGAGATGAGTGCCGCACACAGGCGGCGCGCATCGCTTTGATCCGCAAAGCCAGCGGCCCGCAACCGATAGAAGGTGCGCCCGCCACGTGTCGCCTCTTGGATCACACGGTCCTTGCCGGACAGGTAATCAGGGAACCTACCGTTCAAACGGGTCCACTCCGAGGCCGCGATTTCCGCACTGTCAAAAGCGCCGAGCTGCACGAGGTTCGTGCCTGTCGCGAATTCCGTTGTCGTCACTGCCGCCACCTCGACGGTTTCGGGGGCGGCTGTAGCCTCTGTGGCCGCGGGGGCAACGGCGACAAGGCTGGCTGGACGGGTCTGCGGCCGCAGGCTCACCGACACGCCGGGGACCGATGCGGGGACGATTTCGGCGATCCGGTCAACTGACACACCGTTTACCGCCATTTCCACCGGTTTGACCTCGGCATCCAACGGCGCGAGCGGGGTGCTGCCCGCAGCTAGCTGATCAGCAAGGGCCAGAATTTGTTCTTGTGTCAGGGTTTCGCCCTGAACAACCGGGGCAACAGGCGCAATTTGAGCGACGACCGGTGTTTCGGTCGGGACAGCCTCGGCCGTTTCGCCAAGATTGCCCTGAAACTCATCGGCTTCGGCGGTCGTCTGGATATCCAGATCATCCTCGGTCAGATCGGTCGTCTGCGGTGCAAGCACAAGCATTTCGGCGTCTTCGGGATTGGCAGCGCCCCCCATGGCCGCAACGGCATTGACCGAAAGACCTTCGTGTGCGGCGATTTCACCGCCGGGTTCTGTGGGGGCGATCCGCATCGGTCCGTCCATTGCCTGCACGACCGGAATGCCACTAACATCCCGCATCACCAGCTTATAGCCCCAGACCGCCACGCCGATCATCAGACCGAGCGACACAGCCGCTCCGGCATAGTTGACCAATGCACCTGCACGAACGGGGGCCCGCGGCGCGGACCCTTCGGTGTAATCTGCCATTGTCGCCTCTCTGCCACCGAAGGCGGAACCTTCGGTAGGTATCTTGCGTTGCCTCACCCCCGGCAGGTTGCGTGCGCTTTAGCGCATCTCGTCAACCGGAGTGACGCCAAGAATACCAAGACCGGACGAAATAACAACGGCCACGGCACGAATCAGGGCGATTTTCGCCTGAGTTGTGGCTACATCGCCCTCTTGCAGGAACCTCAGGCTGGTGTCGTCGTTCCCGCGATTCCACAATCCGTGGAAATCAGACGCCAATTCATAGAGGTAAAAGGCAACACGATGGGGTTCATGACCCTTGGCAGCGATTTCAACCAAACGCGGCCATTCTGCGATTTGCTTGGCGACTTTCAGTTCTGCATCATGGGTCAAAAGCCCCAGATCAGCCGCCGCCAAGGTGGCGTCATCAACCGCGATCCCTGCCTCTGCCGCTTTGCGCAACACCGAATTGATCCGCGCATTGGCGTATTGGACATAGAACACCGGATTGTCTTTTGATTGTTCGACAACCTTGTCGAAATCAAAGTCCAATGGCGCGTCGTTCTTGCGGGTCAGCATATGGAACCGCGTCACGTCAGCACCCGCCTGTTCGACCACATCGCGCAGGGTGACAAAGGTCCCCGCCCGTTTTGACATCTTGAAGGGTTCGCCGTTTTTGAACAGCTTCACCAGCTGGATCAGCTTGATGTCCAAGGGCACGCGGTTGTTCGACAGGGCTGCCACAACCGCCTTAAGCCGTTTGACATAACCACCGTGGTCAGCCCCAAAGACGTTGATCAGTTGATCAAAGCCGCGCTCTACCTTGTTGTAATGATAGGCAATATCGGGCGCGAAATAGGTCCAGCTGCCATCCGACTTCTTGACCGGACGATCCACGTCGTCACCAAAATCGGTGGATTTGAACAGGGTCTGTTCGCGCGGTTCCCAATCTTCGGGGACTTTGCCCTTTGGCGGTTCCAGAACGCCGTCATAGACCAGCCCCATCGCCTGCAACCGCCCGATCGCTGTTTCAACGGCACCGCTTTGCTGCACAGCTTTTTCCGACGAAAAGACATCCATCTTGACGTTCAGCAGCGCAAGATCCTCGCGGATCATGTCCATCATCGCCGCGATCGAAAATTCGCGAACGTCGGCAAGCCAGACGCTTTCAGGCTGGTCGATCAGGCTGGTGCCGTATTTTGCTTTCAGCGCCTCGCCCACGGGGATCAGGTAATCGCCGGGATAGAGGCCTTCGGCAATAGCCGGTTCCAGACCGTTGGCTTCGCGGTAGCGTTCAAAGGCCGACCGCGCCAGCACATCGACCTGCGCGCCCGCGTCATTGATGTAATATTCGCGGGTGACGTCGTAGCCGGCGTAATCCAGCAGCGCCGCCAAAGCATCGCCAAAGATCGCGCCGCGGGTGTGGCCCACATGCATCGGTCCGGTCGGGTTGGCCGACACGAATTCGACGTTGACCTTTTGCCCCTGCCCCAGCGTCGACCGACCATAGGCCGCATTCGTCAGCGCCGCGCGCAGAATGTCCTGCCAGACCGAAACGGTCAGACGCATGTTCAAGAAGCCCGGCCCTGCGACCTCGGCCAAGGCGATCCGGTTGTCGCTACCCAAGCGCTGCGCCAGCGTATCGGCGATTTCGCGCGGGTTTTTGCCTGCAGGTTTTGCAAGGACCATCGCCGCATTCGTTGCCATGTCACCATGGGCTGCATCGCGCGGCGGTTCGACCGATACCGCATCGAACGACAGACCAGAGGGGAGTTCCCCCGCAGCCACCATTTGGTCAAGGCAGGTCACGACAAGCGCACGGATTTCTGAAAACAGGTTCATTTGATCAATCTTTCAGGTTCCCGCCTGCTTTAGCAGAGGCGGGGCCAAGGTCAACGCCTGTGGGCGTTTTGTGGGGGTTTCGCGGATCAGGCTGCGGGTTTTGCCTCTGGCTCGATCACCGCATCAGGCGGTAACAGCGAAATCAACCGCACATCGTGCGCGCCGCGGGCCTGTTCGTCCTTTGATATGAACTTGACTTCGCCCGCCGCAGACACCCGCGCCAAAAGCTTCGCATTGGGCCGCTTTTCCCGCCAATCGGAAAATCCGTATTCTGCGGTCAATCTGGTGACCCGATAGGTCCAGCCTTGGGCGATCAAGGCCTGCAATCCGGCATAGGTTTCGCCGGTGCCAAAGGGTTTCCCACCCAAAGTTTTTGGCAGCTGATGTCGCGCGCTTTCGGATTTTTCACGGGTGATCTGAAAGACATTGTCGCGGCCGAATTCCGGCGCGAGGTCAGTGGCCACCAACGTGTTATAGGCGTCGTTATCCGTCGCCACCAAAACGGTTTGATAGCCCACCCATTCCAGCCGATGTTCTGCGGCTTCGGACAGGATATCGCCACTAAACGTCGGGATGTTCGCAATCCGCGCTGCCCGCAAATGCCCGTGGTTGGGGTCGGTCATCAGCACCGGCACCTCGGCTTTTTGCAGGGCTTCGGCGAGCCCCAGCGTCCAAGGCGCGCCGCCCACGATCATGACTCCGGGTTTGGCCCCACCCGTCAGACCCAAAAACTGCGCAAAGGGGGCCAGTGTGAACCCATGCAGCACCACCGTCACAGCCACCAGCACAAAGGCCAGCGGCCCGACCAGCATGCCGTCCTCGATCCCAAGCTCGGTCAGCCGTTCGCCAAAAAGACCTGCAACCGCGACCAGAACCACCCCGCGTGGACCCGTGAAGGCCACCAGAACCTGCTCACGCCACGGGATGCCAGTTCCGATCAGTGACAAAAATACCGTCACAGGCCGCGCCACCAGAATGACGCCCAACACAAAAACAACCGCCCGCCAGTCGAGCCGCGCCAAAGCCGCGAAATCCAGATTGGCTGCCAATAGGATAAAGACACCCGACACCAGCAGAATGGTCGCATGTTCCTTGAACCGACGCAGTTCGGTGTAGGACGGCAGGTTCGCATTCGCGATAACCACCCCCATGATGGTCACCGCTAGAAGCCCGCTTTCATGCAAGATCCCGTCAGACACCGCAAAAACCGCGAGGATCAGGGAAAACAGGACCGGAATTTTCATATACTCAGGCACACGTCCGCCCTTGAACGCCAAGGACAGCCCGATCCCAGCAAAGGCGCCCAAAAGGCTCGCCAATGCCACGCCATCCACCAGTTCCTGCACCGCCGACCCCGCCAAGGCTGGCGTGTTCAGGACCAGCACAACCTCGAACGCCAGAACAGCGGCGAGCGCGCCGATGGGGTCGTTGAGGATCGCCTCCCATTGCAAAAGCGCGGCCGGTCTGCGCGACAGCCGCGCCTGCCGCAGCAAAGGCGCGATGACCGTCGGGCCGGTCACGATCATGATGCCGCCAAAAACCGCCGATGCCTCCCATCCAAGCCCAGCGCCATAGTGCAGCGTCAGCGCCGAGGTCAGCCAGCCGACAGGTGCCCCGATGAACACCAGTCGCCGCACGCCTTTGGCAGCGTCCAGCAGGGAATGGAAATTGAGCGTTAGCCCGCCTTCGAACAGGATAATCGCAACGGCGATACTGATGATCGGCCCCATCAAGGGGCCAATATCGCGGGCTGGATCAAACACGCCCAGAACCGGCCCGACCAGGATGCCCGACAACAACATCAAGACAATCGCAGGCATCCGCAAACGCCAGGCGAGCCATTGGCTCCCAACACCCAGGGCCCCGACCAATGCAAAAGCGGCAACTGGGGCCAGTTGCCCGTCAACCAACTCAACCGCCATTCGTCACCCTTGTCCGTTCGATCATGTCAGACCCAGTCAGCCGCGCATGTTCCTGTATCGCAAAGCGGTCGGTCATACCGGAAATATAATCGGCCACGATCCACGCAAGATCACTGTTCGATCCGGCCTCCGCCACGTCTTTACGCCATTGTTTGGGTAAATAATCGGGGCGCGACATGAACAGCGGGAACAGATCGTCAATCACTTGGGTAACATGGCGCCGCATTTCCACGACCGCAGGGGCACGATACATCCGGTGGAACAGGAAATCGCGGATCACCTTGAGATCGGACCAAAGCGCGGGGGTGAATTGAATCACCGGCCTGCCGGCGTGCCGGATGTCGTGCACGCTGGCGGGGCCAAGGTCGGCGAGGTTCCGTCTGCTGACGCGGATCACGTCTTCAACCAAAATCCCGAAGAACCGACGCAGCGCCTCGTGGCGGCGGCGATAATAATTCAGGTTCGGATATTTCCGGTCCACTTCGGCAAAGCAGTCGTGCAACACCGGCAATTCGGCCAATTCATCGGTGCTGAACAGCTCGGCGCGCAGCCCGTCATGCAGGTCATGGTTGTTATAGGCAATGTCATCTGACAGGGCCGCAACCTGCGCTTCGGCGCTGGCGTGGGTGTAAAGTTCCAGGTCGTGGCGCTGGTTGTATTGGGCCAAGGCATAGGGCCACGGTTCGGCGACGGGTCCATTATGTTTTGCAATGCCTTCAAGGGTTTCCCATGTCAGGTTCAACCCGTCCCATTCGGCATAATGCCGTTCCAAAGACGTCACGATCCGGAGTGCCTGCGCATTGTGATCAAAGCCGCCATAAGGCCCCATCAGCCGGTCCAGCGCGTCTTCACCCGTATGGCCAAAGGGCGTGTGCCCCAGATCATGGGCAAGCGCCACGGCCTCGGTCAGTTCGACATTCAGGTCGAGCGCCGCTGCCATTGTGCGGGCGACCTGCGCCACTTCGATCGAATGGGTCAGACGCGTGCGGAAATAGTCGCCTTCATGTTCGATAAAGACCTGCGTCTTGTGTTTTAGCCTGCGAAAGGCGGATGAATGGATGATCCGGTCCCGATCCCGCTGAAACGGACTGCGAAAGGTGCTTTCTTCTTCCGGATACAGCCGTCCCCGCGCTGTCTCCGGCAGGGTTGCATAGGTCGCGGCCATGCGCCCTCCAATTCTATTGTTCTTGCCTGTCCGGCTTGTTGTCTTTGCCCAAGGGCCTTATATTTCATTCAGGCTGTAACCGACAGGGGTAATCATGCTGACCATTCCTCCGACTGTGACCGAACGTGCCTTTGCGCGGCTCGCCGAAATCGGCGCGGCCCAACAGGGCAAAGCCCTGCGCGTGGCTGTCGAAGGCGGCGGTTGTTCGGGATTTCAATATGATATCAGCCTTGATGATCCCAAACCCGACGATCTGCAGCTGACAGGTGGCGGCGAAACGGTGGTTGTCGATGCCGTATCCCTGCCCTTTCTGGCGGGCGCCAAGATCGACTTCACCGAAGAACTGATCGGCGCGCGCTTTGCCATCGACAACCCCAATGCCACGTCATCCTGCGGCTGCGGCACAAGTTTTTCGGTCTGATCTGACTCCCCCACCTTTTACGCCTGCGCCTTTCGGGGGCCTTGGCAGACCCACGCCGCCCGTGTTCTTGCTTGCCCTTATGGGGCAGTTGAACGACAAAGGCCCAAAAGGGGAGGCCCCATGAAAATCGTCACCTTCAACATCAACGGGATCAAGGCGCGGCTTGAAACGCTGCTGCGGTGGTTGGATGAAAAAACCCCTGACGTTGTCCTGCTGCAGGAAATCAAAAGTCAGGACGAAGGTTTCCCCCGCGAGGTGTTTGAAGAGCGCGGTTACCGCGTAGAAACCCATGGCCAGAAATCCTTTAACGGCGTTGCGATCTTGTCGCGCCTACCGCTCGAAGACATCGTGCGCGGCCTGCCGAACCCCGAAGGTGCGGGGCGTGATGGCGTTGACGACGAAGAGGCCCGCTGGATCGAGGCAACGGTGATCGGGCAAAAAGGGGCGGTGCGTGTTTGCGGCCTCTATCTGCCCAACGGCAACCCTGCGCCGGGACCGAAATACGATTTCAAACTGCGCTGGATGGACAGGCTTTATGACCGCGCGCGCGACCTTTTGGCCGATGAAATGCCGGCCCTCATGGCGGGGGATTACAACGTGATCCCGCAGGCCGAGGACGCCAAGAAACCCGACAACTGGCGCGAGGATGCGCTTTTCCTGCCGCAAACTCGCGAAGCGTTTCGCCGTATCCTGAACCTCGGGTTCACCGAAGCCTTTCGCGCCACCACTCAAGGCGGCGGCCACTATTCCTTCTGGGATTATCAGGCCAATGGTTGGGAACGGAACGAAGGTATCCGTATCGACCATTTCCTGCTGACCCCGCAATGCGCCGACCTTTTGTCCGATTGCTGGATCGAAGCCGACGAACGCGGACGGTCGAAACCTTCGGACCACGTTCCGGTCTGGGTCGATCTGGATAGCTAGGCGCGGGTCAGGTCCATCGGCAGTGCAGCGGTCACGTCGTGGTCATAAAGCCATGACAGCCGAGATAGAAACGCCGAAGGCGCAACTGCCCCGATCACGCCAAGCGCCCGATGCGCCGCCCAGCGCCGCGCGCCGGTCAGGTGGTAATTGCGCGCGTTGGCATTGGCGGCCTCGATCGCCCGTGTCACCCTATCGCGGCGGGCAGCCTGATACCGCACCAACCCACTGTTCAAATCGGCTGCCGCATCACAGGCAGATGCCAAAACCCAAGCGTCTTCAAGCGCGAGGTTTGCGCCTTGTGCCAGAAACGGCAGGGTCGGATGGGCAGCGTCCCCCAGGATCGCAGCGCCCTGCCCCCACCACTGACGCGCCACGGGATGCCGGAACAACCCCCAAAGCCGCGTCGTCTGCATCCGCCCTAGAATATCACGCAATTCCGGCGCGCAATCGGCAAATGCTTTTTGCGGCTCAGACGGATCGTCAAAGAAATTCCAGCCCTCGGCCGCCCAAGCGTCGCGTTCCTGAACGGCGACGACGTTCAATCGCCCCCCGATGAGCGGGTAAGTCACCACATGCGCCTTTGGCGCCATCCAGATGCGCGCCTCGGCGGGTGCATCCTTGGCGGCGACAACAGACCGCCACGCCACCTGACCGGTGAAAAACGGATCCGCCGCGCCATTCAACACAGGCCGCACCCGCGAATGGAGCCCATCGGCCCCGACCAGCAGATCGGCACGAATGCTGTGACCGTCGGTGAAAGTGACTGAATGATCTACCCCGACCGTTTCGACCTTCATCCCGGTATGGATACGCGCGCCGGCGGAGGTGGCAGCATTTGCCAGGATGTCCAAAAGATCAGCGCGGTGGAAAAAACGATAGGGCTGACCTGCAAGGCCAGTCAGATCAAAACGCGCGATGGCGCGACCGGACATTGCGTCAGTTGGCACAACGGCCTGCGCCCGCAGGGCCAGATGGTCGGATTTTTCGGAAAGACCAAGAGCCGCCAGAACCGCTGCCCCATTCGGAGTTATCTGCAGCCCGGCCCCGACTTCGCGCAGTTCCGGGGCCTGTTCATAGACATCAACCGACGCGCCCGTTCTTGCAAAACATATGGCGGCTGTCAGACCGGCGATGCCGCCGCCAACAATGGCGACGCGGCGGCCGCGGTTCGCCCCCACGGTCAGTCGTCCCGGTGGACCCGCTCGCGGCGTTCGTGGCGTTCCTGGGCTTCAAGGCTCATGGTGGCGATGGGACGCGCATCCAGCCGCTTGAGGCTGATCGGTTCACCCGTCACTTCGCAATAACCGTATTCGCCTTCGTCGATTCGGCGGAGCGCGGCATCAATCTTGGAAACCAGTTTGCGTTCACGGTCACGGGTGCGCAGTTCCAACGCCCGATCGGTTTCTTCCGACGCACGGTCGGCAACATCGGGGATATTGCGGGTCTGGTCTTTCATGCCGCTGATCGTATCGCGGCTGTCTTCCATGATTTCGGCTTTCCAGTTCAGCAACTTGCGCCGGAAATATTCAAGCTGACGGTCATTCATAAAGGGTTCGTCTTCAGCAGGACGATAATCTTCGGGCAAGAAATTCTCGGATTTCATAGTGCTTTCCCCTTGGCCACCGTCTGTCGAAACCTTGGATACTTCCGCCATTGGTAACTCCCTTTCCTCGGCGTCCGTTTACTCTGATGTCCAACGGGTGTCACCCCCCGATTTGGTCAAATTTCCGGCAGTTGTGCCTCCGTGCTGGTTTGATAGTCTGGCCGCCGGAAACATGACCGTGAATAGGCAGAGAATGAAGTTTACAGGCACCCAGAACTATGTCGCGACCGAAGATCTGACAGTTGCTGTAAACGCGGCTGTGGCGCTGGAACGCCCGCTGTTGGTCAAGGGGGAACCGGGCACAGGGAAAACCGAACTCGCACGACAGGTATCGGCGGCTCTTGGGCTGCCCATGATCGAATGGCACATCAAATCTACGACCAAGGCCCAGCAGGGTTTATATGAATATGATGCCGTCAGCCGCCTGCGCGACAGCCAGTTGGGGGACGCGCGCGTTCATGATGTCCGCAACTACATCAAACAGGGTAAACTTTGGCAGGCATTCGCCGGCGAAGGCAAAGTTGTCTTGCTGATTGACGAGATCGACAAGGCGGATATCGAATTCCCCAACGATCTGCTGCAAGAACTCGACCGGATGGAATTCCACGTCTACGAAACCGGCGAAACCATCCGCGCCGTGCATCGGCCCGTCGTGATCATCACTTCGAATAATGAAAAGGAATTGCCGGACGCCTTTTTGCGCCGCTGTTTCTTTCATTATATCCGGTTCCCCGACATCGAAACGATGCGGAAAATCGTGGCCGTCCACCACCCCGATATCAAAGAGCAGCTTTTGACGACCGCCCTCACCCAGTTTTACGAGGTTCGGGAAACGCCGGGCCTAAAGAAAAAGCCGTCGACCTCTGAAGTTCTTGATTGGCTCAAGCTGCTTTTGGCCGAGGACCTGGCACCGGAAGATCTCCGAAAGGATGGCGCATCGGCGCTTCCAAAGTTGCACGGTGCCTTGTTGAAGAACGAACAGGATGTGCATTTGTTTGAACGTCTGGCCGTTATGTCGCGCAGCCAGCGGTAGTGAACAGAATCGCAAAAATCACCCAAAACTAAATCTAGTGGTCGCTTTGCGGTCGGTCACTAGGCTGCTGAGTCCGGCAGGACACGCTTTTCCTGAAAATGCCACAATCGAGCGTTTTCAGCGTGATTTATGACGATACTCCTCCATTAAATGCCTCGACAGCGCCTTGATCGCCACTGGAATTCCCGAAATCGATCCCGATGCCGCCACACTCCGCAGTCAAGACGGACAAGAAAATTGGTTGAGGAGAGCATTTTGACCTACGATTTTAGTCTGGTCGAAAACATAACGAAAAGCGGCCCCTTCTTTGGGACCGTCGTTAGGGATGTCTCCTTTCTGGATCGCCGGGAGCAACCTGAATGAATCGTCGTTTCCGTCGCCTTCTTGCGATTTCGGTTGCCTTCCTGACTGCGTGCACGCCGGTCCCACAGGATGCCACTGTCAGCCGCGCGGCACAGATGCAGGACAGTCTGCCACCGATGCGGGTTTTTGCCGAACAGGGCCCGCAAGCGGTCAACAGACCCAATAGCGAAATCGCCCGCGATTTTATGGATCTCGCGTTTCGGATGGAAAGCGGCAGACCGATTCCGACCCTGACCCGTTTTGAACAGCCTATCAGCGTCCGTGTCGCCGGCGAGGTCGCCCCGAGCCTGATCCCAGATCTGCGCCGCTTGGTTAACCGGCTTCGCAACGAAGCGAAAATCGACATCTTTCTGACCGGCGCACCAGAGGCGAGCATCACTGTCCAGACCGTGCCTATGGCCGAATTGCACAGGCTGGTTCCCCGGGCTGCCTGCTTTGTCGTGCCGCGTGTTTCCAGCTGGGAAGAATTCAAGGAATTCCGGCGCACCCCCCAAGTTGACTGGACAGCGATCGACCGTCGCGACAGGGCGGCCGTCTTTATCCCCGCTGATGCGGCCCCGCAAGAAATCCGTGATTGCCTGCACGAAGAAATGAGTCAGGTGCTCGGCCCGCTCAACGACCTCTATCGGCTGCCCGATTCCGTCTTTAACGACGACAATATCAATGCGGTTCTGACCGGTTTCGATATGCTGATCCTGCGGGCCTATTATGACCCCGCCTTGCGCAACGGCATGCAACGGGGCGAAGTCGCTGGCCGGCTGCCCGCTATCCTTGCGCGTTTGAACCCTGCGGGTGAATACGGTGCGCCGCGTCCCTTGAACGACACCCCCCGCGACTGGATCAATGACATCGAAACCGCCATGTCGACGACGGCCAACCCTTCTGTGCGCCTTGCTGCTGCGGAACATGCAGTTAACCTGAGCCGCGCAAATGGCTGGACAGGGTCGCGGGCTGGGTTCTCGCTCTATGTCTATGGTCGTTTGCAAACGGGTCGTGATGCGAACCTTGCCTATGGCGCCTTTGTCGCTGCGGATCGCGCCTATCGTCAATCGCCGGAAACGCGGCTGCATTCGGCACATGTCGCCGTCCAGCTCGCGGCCTATTCGCTGGGTCAAGGCGATGCCTATCGCACATTGCAAATCGCAACCGAGGCGATGCCCATCGCCATGCAAGGTGAAAACGCGGCACTTCTTGCTACTTTGGGAATGTTCAAGGCCGAAGCGTTGACACTTTTGGGCCGCGACGCAGAGGCACAGGCCGCCCGTCTGGACAGTCTGGGCTGGGCGCGTTACGGATTTGGCTCTGAAAGCAATGTCAGGGCCCGTGAACGTGAAATCCACGCATTGGCCCCCAAACGAATTAGGTAGCGCAATGATATTTCCCCTGATCGGTATTCTGCTTGGCCTTTTGCTGGGCATGTTCCGGGCATGGCAGAAGGGCGGCAAACGTCTTGATCTGGTGCAATGGGGATTGGTGTTTGCAATCGTCGGTGGTTTGCTCGGGCTTTTCGTGCTGATCATCATCGAGCGCAGCCTGCGCTGACAGATGTTCCTGCCCTTTTTTGACAATCTCAGAAAAGGGGGCGTGCCGGTTTCGTTGCGCGAATACCTGTCTTTTCTTGACGGGATGAAGGCGGGGCTGACCACCTATGATGTCGAGGCCTTTTACTATCTGGCCCGCACCATCATGGTCAAAGACGAACGCAATCTGGACAAGTTCGACCGCGCCTTTGCCAGGACCTTCGACGGGCTGGAAACCCTATCCGCCCAAGATGTTCTAAACGCCGTCGATATTCCAAAGAACTGGCTGGAAAAGCTGGCCGAAAAGCACCTCAGCCCTGAAGAAAAGGCCGAGATCGAGGCCCTGGGCGGGTTCGACAAACTGATGGAAACCCTGCGAGAGCGCCTTAAGGAACAGCAGGGCCGGCATCAGGGTGGGTCCAAATGGATCGGCACTGCCGGAACCTCCCCCTTTGGCGCCTATGGCTATAACCCCGAAGGCGTGCGCATCGGTCAGGATGGCAGCCGCAACCAGCGCGCGGTCAAGGTCTGGGACAAGCGCGAATTCAAGAATCTGGATGACTCTGTCGAACTGGGCACCCGCAATATCAAAGTGGCGCTAAAGCGGCTCCGCCGTTGGGCACGGGACGGCGCGGCCGAGGAGTTGGACCTCGACGGCACGATCCGCGCCACGGCCGAACACGGGTATCTTGATGTCCAGACCCGCCCCGAACGGCGGAACGCGGTCAAGGTTTTGCTTTTTCTGGATATCGGCGGATCAATGGACCCGCATATCAAGGTGGTCGAAGAACTGTTCAGCGCCGCGCGTTCGGAATTCAAACATCTGGAACATTTCTATTTCCACAACTGCCTTTACGAAGGCGTCTGGCGCGACAATCGCCGCCGTTGGAACGCCCAGACCCCGACGTGGGAGGTGTTGCGCACCTATGGGCCAGATTACAAATGCATCTTTGTTGGCGATGCATCCATGTCCCCCTACGAAATCGCCTATGCGGGGGGCGCCAACGAACATTGGAACGAAGAGGCCGGTCAGGTCTGGCTAGCGCGCGCCCGCGACCAATGGCAATCGCATCTGTGGATCAACCCCCTGCCCGAGCGGTTTTGGGTGCATACCCAATCGATCCGGATGATTCAGGACATTTTCGGCGCGGACCGGATGGTGCCGATGACGCTGTCAGGGATCGAACGCGGGATGAAATCGCTGGGTCGATGAATTGACGCGCCCGCCCCCGCGCCCCATATCCCTGCTATGATAAAGTTTCTGCCCATTCTGTTGGCCCTTGCCTATGGCTATGCCGCCTATCGGTTTTCGATGATGCGGTCCAAGGCCGAACTTGATGCGCGTTCAGCCGAACTCGCTGATCCGGTGCTGCAAAAGTCGTTCCAACGCTTGGCGAATGCGCTCGACCTGCCGAGGATCAAAGTTCACCTTTACGATATTGCGCCGGTTAACGGGCTGGCCTCTGCCGATGGGCGCGTCTTCATCACCCGTGGGTTCTATGAAAAATTCCGGTCGGGGGATGTCACCGATGCCGAATTGGCCAGTGTGATCGCGCATGAATTGGGTCACGTCGCCTTGGGGCATTCGCGCCGCCGGATGATCGATTTTTCGGGGCAGAATGCGATCAGGATGGCACTTGGCGGGCTTTTGAACCGGTTTCTGCCGGGCATCGGGTTCTGGATCGCGGGTGCGCTGACGTCACTATTGGCCGCGCGGCTGTCGCGGCGGGATGAATACGAGGCCGATGCCTATGCCACGGCCCTTATGATCAAAGCGGGGTTTGGCGCAGACCCGCAGGTGACGCTCTTGTCGAAACTGGGCGCGCTGGTGGGTCAAGGTCAGGCCACCGTCCCCGCATGGCTGATGAGCCACCCGGCAACCGAGGACCGCATCGCGGCCATTCGCGGTAATGCCGCCCGTTGGCTGAACGCCTAATTCGCTTGGGCGGCCAGCGCCTTGGCCAAGCGCGGCAGTCGCGCCTTTTTCAAAAGCGCCCGCATCTCCCAAGGCTCGGCAGACAATCGGCGGGCCTCGGCAAGAACGGCGTCACAGGCGCGGCCAACCGCGGCGGGATCACGGCGATGAAGGTCACACAGGAACCCGTCAGGGTCGTGTCGTGTCAGCCCTTCTTCGGCCAATAGGTTTTTCGGAAAGTCGGCGGCATTCAGCGTCAGGATCATATCGCAATGCCCCGCCACGGCCGCAGCAAGAACATGGATATCCGCCGGATCAGGGAGCCAAAGCCGCGTTTCCAAGCCGGGATTTGCGGGAACAATCGCATCAGGGAAACGGACCCGCAGCAAGGCAATTTCACCCCGCGCGATTTCCTCGGCCCCCAATCCCAGTTTGGGGGTCGCCCGCGCCCATTCCTCAAGTATCCGTTCAGACCAGCGCGCCTTGAACAACCCTTGCTCTGCCACGCCCAACACGATTTCTCGCATCACGGTCGGGAACAGAACGCAGGCGTCGATCATCACCCTCATAGGCGAAAGAACACAGCCTTTAGGTAGCCGCTTTCGGCCAGTTGCGGCAGTTGCGGGTGATCAGCACCGGCGAAACCAGTATAGATCAGTTGGCCGCGTCGCCCGCCACGCCCGATCCCACGGGCCGAGGCATTGCGGAACGCGCTCAGATCCGCCGCGTGTGAACAGGAACAGAGCCCCAGATACCCGCCCGGTGCCACCAAAGGTGCCGCAAGTTTCGCGACACGTTCATAGGCGCGAAGCCCCGCATCCAACGCTTGTTTGTTGGGCGCAAAGGCAGGCGGGTCGCAGATCACCAGATCGAATTGCGCGCCTTCTTGTGCGAGGCTTGCCAGAACGTCAAAGGCGTCCCCCTTGCGGGTCTCGAACATGTCCGACACGCCCATAGCCCCTGCCCCAAGCTCGGCCAGTTCCAACGCGGGCGCCGAGCCGTCTACGGCGAGCGCGGATGCAGCCCCGTTAGCCAGAGCGGCCAAGGAAAAGCCACCGACATGCGAAAACACGTCCAGAACCCGCGCACCTTTGGCCAGACTGGCGGCAAAGGCGTGATTGGGACGTTGGTCAAAGAACAGACCCGTCTTTTGCCCGCCCATGACATCGGCCATATAGGTTGCTCCGTTCATCGGAACGGCAATCGGTGCAACGGGGGCAGTCCCGGTCAGCACACGGGTTTCTTCGGGCAAACCTTCAAGCGTGCGGGCCCGCCCTGTGCCGTTCATGATGACGGTCGCGACACCCGTGACCTGCATCAGCGCCTGCGTCAAAGGTTCAATCAACCGATCCGCCCAAGCGGCATTGGGCTGAACCACAGCGACATCGCCAAACCTGTCGATCACGACACCGGGAAGGCCGTCAGCCTCGGCATGGATCAATCGATAGAACAGATCGGGATAGAGCCTGCTGCGATGCGCCAGCGCGGTTTCGATCCGCGCTGCAAACCATGCCTCGTCGATCACAGCTTCCGGGTCACGGTCCAGAATCCGGCAGATAATCTTGGATGCCGGCGTGACCGCGACGATGCCCATCGGACGGCGTTCGCTGTCTTCGAGCAGAGCGATCGTGCCCGGCGTCAACGCCTTGGTCCGGCGGTCGGTCACGAGTTCATTGGAATAGACCCACGGGAATCCGTGCCGCAGGGCGCGGGTATCGGCTTTGGGGGTCAGGCGCACAACAGAAAGGGAGGAAGTCATCATGACCTCCTCCCTATCCGGTTTATGGTGGGCCGGAAAGGCCCTGTTTTTCGGGTCAGATGGGGGTATGTCCGCCCGAAAGCTCGTTGACGAAAACCATCGTCATAAAGTCGGTCATGCGGACCTTTTCGGTCTGACCGGATTGTTCCAGACGGATCGCCGCCATACCGCCCGGCGCCGGAAGGTCGGCACGGACCTGACGCGGACCTTCGATGATTTCGCCGGTTTCGGCATTGCGCACCGTCAAGGTGAACAGAACGTCGTAAACGCCACCGACTGAATAGCGGGTCTTTTCTGTGACACCGTGGAACCGTTCCAGAACGACGGTCGCGACGACAGGCACATCACCCTGCAATTGTTCGGCGCCACGGGCAGCGGCCTCTTCGAACATGGTCGCAAGCTGCATACGGCGGTCGCCGACGGGGTCACCGCGCCAGACGATATCGGTGATCGGATAATAGCTGTTCGCTTCGGATACGCGCAGGTTCGCAGGGACCATGACCTTTACGTCCACGACTTCGTAGCTTTGAACCTGGGCCATCGGCACCAGTTCGGTTTCAAGCGGGCGGTTCCGCGATGCTGTTTCCACATTGGAACAGGCCGCAGCAGAAAGGCCGGCAAGTGCTACCAAAATTCCGCGAATTACTTTCATTTCCTATCTCCTCATCCGCCCTAAACAGGTCAGATTAACCTTTTGGATGAGGATTATATGCTTTTGGATATGGACCAAAATGTGGCAAAACTTGTCCAATTCAGAGAAAATTGTTCCCAAAGTGACAATCTTAACGTGTGGGCGCTGCGACATTTTTCGGCATTGTTAGCGCTAACCGATCATGTTAGGAGATGCGCGAACGGAATCCGCCCTGAAAAGGACCTGCCCAGATGCCATTAGATCCCAGAATTGCCGCTGTCACCGACAGAATTCGGGCACGGAGCGAAACATCCCGGCGCAATTACCTTGATCAGATGGCCCATGCCGCCGCCGCAGGTCCGCGTCGTGCGCATATTTCTTGTTCCAATCAGGCGCATACCTATGCGGCGATGGGGGCGGACAAGGATACTCTGGTCGCCGACAAAGCCCCGAATATCGGCATCGTTACGGCCTATAATGACATGTTGTCGGCTCATGCGCCGTACGAACACTATCCGCAGATGATCAAGGATGTGGCCCGTCGCAATGGCGCGACCGCACAGGTCGCGGGTGGCGTGCCTGCCATGTGTGACGGGGTGACCCAAGGCCAGACAGGCATGGAACTGTCGTTGTTTTCGCGCGACGTGATCGCGTTGTCGGCGGGGGTTGCCCTGTCGCATAACGTCTTTGACGCAGCTATTTATTTGGGCGTGTGTGACAAGATCGTTCCCGGCCTTGTGATGGCGGCCGCAACCTTTGGCCATATTCCGGCGGTTTTCTTGCCCGCAGGTCCGATGACCAGCGGCATCCCCAACGACGAAAAGGCCAAGGTCCGCCAGCGCTTTGCCACCGGCGACGCGACCCGCGCCGAATTGATGGCCGCCGAAATGGCCGCTTATCATGGCTTGGGCACCTGCACCTTTTACGGCACCGCGAACACCAACCAGATGTTGATGGAATTCATGGGGCTGCATTTGCCGGGGGCGTCTTTCGTCAATCCCGGAACTGACCTGCGCGATGCGCTGACCATTGCGGGCGCCGAACGTGCCCTGCAAATCACCGCACTCGGCAATGATTTCCGCCCTGCCAGCGAAATTCTGGACGAACGGGCCTTTGTGAACGGCATCGTTGGATTGATGGCGACGGGCGGGTCAACGAACCTCGTGCTGCATCTTCCCGCGATGGCGCGGGCGGCGGGCATCCAGCTTGACCTGCAGGATTTTTCGGACCTGTCTGAACTGATCCCGCTGATGGCCAAGGTCTATCCCAACGGGCTGGCCGATGTGAACCATTTCCACGCGGCGGGCGGGTTGGGGTTCCTGATCGGCGAATTGCTGAACGCAGGGCTGCTGCATGACGATGTCAGCACAATCGCGGGTGACGGGCTGGAACGCTACACCCAGGAACCTCGACTGGCCGATGGCAAGGTCACTTGGGTCGATGGCACAAGACAAAGCCTGAACGAAAAGATCGTGCGCCCGATTTCCAATCCGTTCCACAAACACGGCGGTTTGACCCAGTTGCGCGGCAATCTGGGGCGCGGCGTGATCAAAACCTCTGCCGTTGCCGATGAACGTCATATCATCGAGGCCCCCGCCCGCGTGTTCCATACCCAAGAGGCGGTCAAAGAAGCCTTCCAGCGCGGTGAATTCACCGGCGATACGATTGTCGTCGTCCGCTATCAGGGGCCAAAAGCCAACGGGATGCCGGAACTGCATTCGCTGACGCCCACACTCGCCGTATTGCAGGATCGCGGGCTAAAGGTCGCGCTGGTTACTGATGGCCGGATGTCGGGTGCCAGTGGCAAGGTTCCGGCGGCGATCCATGTCTCGCCCGAGGCTGCGGATGGCGGTGCAATCGCGCTGATCCGTGATGGCGACATGATCCGTCTGGACGCCACCAAAGGCACGCTGGATCTTTTGGGTGTCGATTTCGCGACCCGTTCCAAGGCCCCCGCCGACCTGACGGGCAATGGAACTGGCGTTGGCCGCGAATTGTTCGAAGTCTTCCGCCGTAATGTCGGTCAGGCCTCGGAAGGGGCCGCCGTCGTCGTCTGACCCCTGCCCTGACGGGCCGCTGAAAACCGATTGGAATTATCATGACCCCTGAAACCGCATCCGCATTGGCCCGCGAAGTCTGTTTGCTGGCCCCTGTCGTCCCCGTTCTGGTGATCGACGATGCTGCGACTGCCGCCGACCTTGCCAAAGCATTGGTCGCAGGCGGGCTCCCTGCGCTCGAGGTTACCTTGCGGACCCCTGCCGCGCTTGAGGCGATTGCCGAAATGGCCAAGGTCGCGGGCGGGCGCGTTGGTGCGGGCACTTTGCTGACCGCCAAAGACGTGGAAGCCGCGAAAAAGGCCGGCGCAACTTTTGGCGTATCACCAGGGGCGACCGACCGCGTTCTGGATGCTTGCGAAGCAAATGACCTGCCCCTTCTCCCCGGCGCTGCCACATCGTCCGAGGTCATGCGGCTTTTGGAACGCGGCTATACTGTCCAGAAATTCTTTCCCGCCGAAGCAAACGGCGGCGCCCCCGCTCTCAAGGCGATTGGCGCGCCGATCCCGCAGGTCAGCTTTTGCCCGACAGGCGGCATCAGCATGAAGAACGTGCACGACTATCTGGCCCTGTCCAACGTCCTGTGCTGCGGTGGCAGCTGGGTGGCCCCGGCAGACAAAGTCAAATCGGGTGACTGGGCCGGTATTACCGCACTGGCGGCCGAGGCAGCTGGCCTGCGCGGCTAGTTCTGTGCTTGCCTGAACGGCCAGAACGCGACAGGGTAAAGGCATAGTTTTTCCCATAGGTGCCCCATGTCCGCCCCAGCGATCCGGACCTGTCTTTGGTTCGACACCCAAGCCGAAGTTGCGATGCGTCTTTATGTGTCGCTTTTTGATGACGCAAAGATCGAAAGCATCTTTCGGCAGGGCGCAGAACCCGACGCGCCTGTCTTTGTTGTGCACTGGACGATGATGGGCCAATCCTTTTCCGCAATGAACGGCGGCGACAGCTATAAACTGTCGCCCGCCAGTTCGATCGAGGTGCATGTCGACACTCAGGAAGAGGTCGACAGGCTGTGGGACACTCTGATGGAGGGCGGCACGGCCATGCGTTGTGGCTGGCTAACAGACCGCTTTGGCGTCAGCTGGCAGATCATTCCGCGCGCGCTGATGCGCCTGACCCAGGGCACCAGCCCGGAACAAGCGCAACGGGTGTTTCAGGCGATGATGGGCATGGTCAAACTGGACATTGAAGGGCTAGAGGCCGCGGCAAAAACCTAGCCGCTTTGCCCTTAGCCCTGCATCCGCCCGGCCCGCCCGCCGCGGCGTTTGGGTTGGGCCGTTTCCAGCGCATCACGCAAGACGGTTTGCATGGGATGATCGGCGGGTTGGTCTGCATAGCGGGCCATCAGCGCGCGCACCAACCCTTGGGTATCGGCGCCCACCGGCACGCTGAGCGCCCAGTCGAGGAAGATCGACCGGCATTCCGGCGCGGTGATCCCGTCGATGCGGAACGATTCACGGATCAGCCCCTTGGGGTCCATCGGATCCTTGTTCACGGTCTCACTCCTCCGCCAAGAGCCTGCGGACGACATGTTCCGCCGCCCGCGCCACCTGTTCGATGGCCTGTTCCAGATCTGCAATCGTCTCATATCCCGTTTCCCGCAAGATCAGACGCCTGCCGCCTTCGCCTAGTTCCTCGGGCGGCAAAACCCCGCCCGTGAGCAGCCGTGCCGAGGCCTGCAATTGCCAGAAGAGCGCCGCCGAGGAAGAAAGCGCTTGGGCATCCGCGGCAGAAAGCCAGCCAAAGGCGACACCGGCCTCGATTTGCGCGGCGACATCGCGTGCAGCGCTGCCAGAAACCAGCGCGGCAGTCTGTGCGCACAGTTCGACATCCTGCAATCTGCCCACGCCAATTTTGGCATCCCATTGCCCTTGGGGCGGTTTAGCCTCGGCGATCCGGCGGCGCATATCGGCAACATCGGCCAGAATCGTGGCCCCTGTCGACTTTTCCGCCAGAATTTCGCAGCGCAGGGTTTCAACCCTTTGACCAAGTTCAGGATCACCCGCGATGGGTCTGGCGCGGGTCAGGGCGAGGTGTTCCCAAGTCCAGGCTTCGGTCCGCTGATAATCGGCGAACGCCTGCACCGATGTGGCCACTGGCCCTGCCCGCCCCGATGGCCGCAGCCGCATATCGACTTCGTAAAGCCGCCCATCTGCCATAGGGGCCGTCACCGCCGTGACCAGCGACTGGGTCAGCCGCGCGAAATAGGGCCGCGTGGCCAAAGGGCGCGGTCCGTCTGACGATTCCGCCCCGTCGGCGTCATAAATCATGATCAGATCCAGATCCGATCCTGCGTTCAACCGACGCGCCCCCAGACTGCCCATCCCCAGAACAACCGCGCCCTTGCCCGGCGGCGGGCCGTGCTTTTTCGAAAACTCGGACACGACCAAGGGCCAGAGACCGGACACCACCGCCTCGGCCAGATCGGCGTATTCGGCCCCTGCCTGATCCGCAGTGATCAGCCCGCGCAAGTGATGCACCCCGATCCGGAAATGCCATTCCTTCATGAAACGGCGGGCCATGTTGAGTTTCGCTTCGTAATCGGGGCTTTCCGACATCGCACGGGTCAAATACTGCGTCAGGGTCGAAACATCGGGCCAAGGCGAAAAGAAAGACCCGCCAATGACCATGTCAAAGACATCGGAGTTTCGCGACAGATACTGCGCAAGGGCCGGAGCGGTGGCACAAATATCGACAACCAGCTGCGTCAGCTGCGGATTTGCGTCGAACAGCGAAAAAAGCTGAACCCCGGCAGGCAGTCCGGCCAGAAACCCGTCGAACTGGTTCAGGGCCTCTTGGGGCTTGGCGGCCTCCTTCAATCGCGACATGATTTCCGGTTTGATCCGCTTGAAAATCTCGACGGCGCGGGCCGACCGCAGGGCGGGATAGGTGCGCCAGCGGGCCTCCATTTCCGCATCAAGGCTGTCTTGGGTGGCATCGGATGCGGTGGGCGCAAAGAAACCTTCGGTCAGGTTGTGAACTGCTTCGATCCGTTCGGTCAGTTCCGCCCGCAGCCCATGGGCATCGCGCCCCATAAAGGCGGCGAGCCTGTCAAAGCCTTCCGGCGTAGTTGGCAAAAGATGGGTCTGTTGGTCGGCGATTTGCTGGACCCGATGTTCGACCTCGCGGTGAAAGCGATAATTATCATAAAGCGCATCGGCCCGATCTGGCGGCACCCAGCCCGCGCGCGCCAATTGCGCAAGACCTTCGCGCGTGGTGCGTGACCGCAGGTTGGGATCGCGCCCGCCCGCTATCAACTGGCGGGTCTGGGTAAAGAATTCGATCTCTCGAATACCGCCGCGCCCGAGCTTCATGTTGTGGCCTTCCAGCACCAAGGGCCCATGCAGCCCCTTATGGTCCCGAATTCGCAGCCGCATGTCGTGGGCATCCTGGATCGCTGCGAAATCAAGGTGTTTGCGCCAGACAAAGGGGCGCAAGGTTTCCAGAAACCGAGCGCCCGCCGCCAGATCACCGGCACAGGGACGCGCCTTGATATAGGCAGCGCGTTCCCATGTCCGCCCGACGCTTTCGTAATAGTTTTCCGCCGCTGTCATCGACAGGCACACAGGCGTCACGCTGGCATCGGGGCGCAAGCGCAGATCGGTGCGGAACACATAACCCCCTGCGGTATTGTCCGACAGGATCGCGGTCATCCGGCGGGTGATCTTGATGAAACTCGCGCGGGACTCTTGGTAATCGGTGTCGTTGTCAAAACGCGCATCGTCAAACAGCAGGATCAGGTCGATGTCCGAGGAATAGTTCAACTCGCCCGCGCCCATCTTGCCCATCGCAAGCGCCACCATGCCACAGGCGTTTTCGGGGTCCGTTTGGCCAGGGATGCGACCACGGGCGAGTTCGGCGGCGGTCAGGCGTTCCAGACAGACCTGCACCGAAAGATCGGCAAAATCGGTCAGGGCTTGGGTCACGGTTTCCAGCGGCCAAACACCGCCCAGATCGGCGAGACCGCTTAGCACGGCGACCCGTCGTTTTGCCTGACGGAGCCCGTCGGGCAATTGGTCCAACGATAGGGCGTGGACCTGTTCCATCAGATCGGCAAGAGCCTTTTCAGGTTGGTCGAGTGCTGCCGGCAGCCAGTCCGCCTCGGACCGGATAAGATGCCCCAAATAGGGGCTGCATCCGGATGTCCCCGAGATCAGTTCGGCACTGCGAGGGGACAAGTCTGAGAATAGCAAAGTAGCCTCGGACGCGCGGTCGCGGTCAAAAGGCAGGGGGCAGCGGGTGATCCGGGATTCGAAGGTCATACACCACTGTGATCCGCGCAAAATGGCTGGTCAATCGCACTTTGACGCGGCAGTTTATCTGCCAGAACCAAGGACCCGCCCATGAGCAAAAGTTTGAAACGTGTCATTGCCGCCCTCGCCGAAGGAGGGAGCCCGGCAACCCCACTGGAAATGCCCGATGACACCAGAACCGCCGCGCAGGCCGCCGCTGCAGCAGGATGCACCATCGACCAGATCGCGAAGTCGATCATTTTTTGCGGCGAACATTCGGGGGCTGCGATCCTGTTCATCACCGCGGGCGGCAATCAGGTGGACCAGACCCGGGCAGGTGAATTAGCGCAGGA
>Ga0102812_10000173_pt1 | contig 45938 bp, 28 predicted proteins | sample ColrivemetaGS713_FD_79334 | JGI IMG/M metagenome (GOLD analysis project Ga0102812, IMG submission 79334) | Estuarine microbial communities from the Columbia River estuary - Flood tide ETM metaG S.713 | ecosystem: Environmental > Aquatic > Marine > Intertidal zone > Estuary | place: USA...
CTGGACAGTCCGGCACAATTGGCGAGTATCTGATTGTTGGTTTCTTCTCTTACCTGCGGGAGTAAGGGGTAGAAAGAGTCGCCAGGGCAGGAGGTTGCACAACCATCCCGATGGCCGGAGATGTTTTTCAGGATACCATTAGAAGAAGCATGGTAGCTTTCGCCCAAAGGGTCGGCACCAATATCACAAGACTTCCAGGCCAGTAAGCGCTCCAGGCTCTCTAATGCCTGGTTGGAGGGCTCGATATTCGTAAAGTCGCCCATTACGCAGACGCCCATGGTTCCCGTATTCATTCCACAAAAATGCGCCCCCAAAATATTGTAACCCCGCCCTTCGTAAATGACCCCATTGGGATCTACCAGGTAGTTGTACCCAATATCTGACCAGCCGTTGCCATTGACGTGAAAATCCCAAATGGCCCGAACAATAGCCGCCCAATCATTGGCACTATTGGTTCCGGCGGAGTGGTGGACGATCATGTGGGTAACGTTGGTTGGCGTCGGGGAGGTTTGATCAGGACAATCACCAGAGGGGCACCAATCTGCACGGCTTTCAAGTGCTGGTTGCGGACAGGGACAAGCGGAGGTACTGACGGGGTCGGTCTGGGCCACTACAGAGGGAGCATCTGCCGTGAGGCCAGGGTGATAAAAATGTAGGGTGGCAGTTTCAATGCTAGGGTCCCGGCGATTCATTTTTAGCTGAAAAAAGCGGTATTCCGCTTTGCCAATATAGAGTTCGGTGATTCCTTTTTCAGTGTTATGACTATCCTGATGAAGGGTTTCCCATTCCGTAAAGTTTTCCAAATCATTGGTAAATCTAAGCTCAAGCTCAAGTGATCCTTGGGGCCATTCCACGAAAAAGGAGAAGAAAGGGAGTTGATCTACGTAAGGAAGTTCTGCAAAATAATGGAGCTCAGTCGCATCGCGAGAAAATTCCACAGGAAGTGTCGTGCGCTGACTTTGTTGGGCATTAAGGCCTGTAAAAAACAAAAAGGATAAACTGAAAAAAAGGGGTTGTAATAGCCGCATGGTTTGTCATTTGATTAACTGCTTGGAATTTCTTCGCAATTTTGATGCTGTCAAAGAAGAGGAAAGGTAAGCGATTCTTGGATATTATACCATTCTTGTACAATGATGGCATGATTTGAGATTATCGTTAAAAACGTCAGATAGCTTCCTTTTTGTTTGCTTGGCAGCTTGATTTTAACAAGAAAAATTATTTTTTATCGGCTTAGGTCATCTGGCTGTCAGCCAGATGACGCATCTTTGTTGTTAAACTCTAAAAATAACATCTAGCTTTAAGCCCATATAGAAGATAGTGCGAAAAAGCTTCCTTTTTTTTGCATTCCTTCAGCAACTGTACAAACGACTGACTTCCTCATCCTGCCGGATGCAGTAACCTTGAATAACACGATGGTAATTTCCAACTTGCCCCATTTTCGCTACCTGCTGATTGGCAGTGTTTTTGCGCTGGTCACCTTTTTTTTCAGCCTTGACTCTCAAGCATCTCGTGATGCGCAGACCTTCCATACTACTGATGAGTTTGCTTTTTTTACCACCCTTGCCGACTCTTTGCCGCGCGGTTACAACGGACTTTTTGCTGGTTCAGGGGAGTGTGTACAATGCCACGGCTTCGACACCGCAATGATTGCCAGCATTGACCCTCTGGGCAATGACATCAATCTGGTCGACGATTGGCGGGCTACGATGATGGCCAATTCTGCAAAAGATCCTTTCTGGCGCGCCAAGGTAAGTCACGAAGTACTGCTGTATCCTCAATACATGGAAGCTATCGAGACCAAGTGTACTTCCTGCCATGCGCCACTGGGGCATTTTGCCGCTTTTCATCAGGGAGCAGAAAGTTACAGCATCGATGAGATGGTCAATGACAGTATCGCCCTGGATGGGGTTTCCTGCTTGGCCTGCCATCAGCAATCGCCCAACAATCTTGGCAACGGACATTCTGGTGATCTCCTTTTTGAGACGGATCGAGTAGCCTTTGGCCCTTTTGTCTCTCCGTTATCGTCCCCCATGCTGAATGCCAGTCAGTACGAACCCGTTTACAGCCCTCATATCTCGGATGCTGGCGTATGTGCTGGTTGCCATACTTTGATTACGGAAACCATCGACCTGGCAGGTAATTTTACCGGTGGTACTTTTGTGGAACAGGCCACTTATCACGAATGGCTCAACTCAAATTATGCCGCCGACAATGTGACTTGCCAGTCTTGCCACATGCCAACCTTGCAAAAAGGACAGTTTTATCTGGCGGCGGGATTTGAAACAGTACCGCGTGACAAGTTCTCTCTCCATGAGCTGGCTGGCGCGAACGTCAATATGCTAAAACTGATGCGGGACAATGCCGCAGAACTGCAAATCTCGGCTACGCCGCAGGATTTCGATGCAGTGATTACCGCTACCGAAAACATGTTGCGCTTCCGTAGCCTTCAAGTAGCACTTACGGACCTTGACCGTTCAGCGGACACAGCCTTTGTGGCCTTGCGCCTGACCAATCTGGCGGGACACAAATTTCCTTCCGGTTATCCTGCCCGCCGTGCGTTTGTGAGCTTGGTGGTACAAACCGCCGAAGGAGACACCCTCTTCCACTCTGGAGAATACGATAGTAATTACGAACTCACGGGGCACGATCCATCTTACGAGCCTCACTATGCTACCATTCGTTCGGCGGATGAAGTTCAGATTTACGAACAAGTACTGGGAGATGTGAACAACCAAAAAACCACGGTACTGGTACGAGCAGCTAGTGCCTTAAAAGATAACCGGATTCCTCCTAAGGGCTTCTCGCAAAATCACTCGGTATACGATACCACTCGCATAGCGGGAGAAGCATTGTTTGACACCGATTTCAACGTCGATGAACTGGGCGAAGGCTCTGGTTCTGATGTTGTTTATTACCATATCCCTACCCAGGGATACCTGGATGAATTACAAATTACCGCGACGGTCTACTACCAATCAATGCCCCCCGAATGGATGGCAGAGATGTTTGCGGAGAGCACGCCGGAGATTGATCGCTTCTTAGAAATGTTCAACGAAGCCGAACGCACGCCCAGCCTAGTAGGGGTTGATGAGCTGACCATGGCGGGTATTGTAGGCTTACAGCCAACACAACCAAAACTCGATGCAGCTGTTTTTCTGACTGGTGGTCGGCAGTTGGTGGTACAAACCCCGGTAGCTTCCGAATTGACGATCTATAATTATTTAGGGCAACAATTGCAGCAACAGCGGCTCCCCGCAGGTTCTAGTAACGTTCCTTTATCGTTCAAAAGACAAATTATTATTGTTCACCTCAATAGCCCCGAAGGTACCTTTACCCGCACTTTGTGGGTAAACTAAGGACACAGCATAAAACAAATGGAATATTTGTTTTTGACGCAATCCCGAGGTGCTTTTTGGTAACTTTATCTTCTATTTCACAAATTCCTTGCAATGAAAAAATATCTACTCTTTTCCTTAGCATTGTTCCTCACAGCCTGGGGTACTTTGCTCGCCCAACCGGTCCCAGTATCCTTTACCAATCAAGGGAGTTTACTGACACCCGTTTCCGGCGGATCTTCCAACGACTGCGCTGTTGATATGAATGGCGATTTTCTGGACGACATCGTACGCGTTCAAAATTCGGGTCTTCATATCGATTTTCAGCAAACTGATGGTAGCTTTATCCATCAGTACAGCCCAGTCGGTTTCAGCAACTCTCCCTCGTGGAGTATCTGTGCAGGCGACCTGGATGGCAACGGCTTCAATGACCTGCTGTTCGGCGGAGGTAGCGCGGTTTCTTTCGTAATGGCAAATGAAGATGGTACTTCGTATACCGAGTATATGAACCCTGATTACATCTTCTCCCAGCGTTCAACCATGTTTGACATCAATCTCGATGGCCACCTGGATGCTTTCGTCTGTCACGATATTGACCTGAGTCACCCCTACCTCAATTCAGATGGACTGGGTACGATGGTAGAAGATCAATCATTGATTCACACCCTTGATATGCCGGGTAACTACGCTGCCATCTGGGTGGATTACAACAATGATTCTCATACGGATCTGTTTATCACCAAATGTCGTGGTGGAGCAGCCCCCGGCAATCCATTCCGGACCAACAGACTCTATCGCAACAACGGTGATGGTACTTTTGACGAAGTAGCAGAAGAAGCCAACATGGCCGATAACGCCCAGTCCTGGTCGACCGTTTTTGAAGATTTTGACAACGATGGTGATTTTGATGCTTTCATCGTTAACCACGATTTCCAAAATCGCTTCATGCTCAATAATGGCGACGGTACTTTTACTGACATTATTGCTACCACCGGCATCGCTCCTGGTGACCTCGGTGCCTGGGAAAATGCCTCTGGCGATTTCAACAATGATGGCTTTGTTGATATCTTCTCAGAATTAAACAATGAACTTTACCTCAACAACGGTGACTTGACATTTACTGGGCAAAATTTGCCTTTTGACGAAGGAGGTATTGGAGATTTTAATAACGACGGCTTCCTGGATGTTATTCGTGGCAATAGCTTGTACATTAATGATGCGAACGACCACAACTGGATTAAAATCAATACTCAAGGATTAATATCTAACAAAAACGGTATTGGTTCACGTGTAATGATTTACGGCGAGTGGGGAATGCAAATGCGCGAGGTTCGCTCTGGGCAGAGTTTCAGCCCAATGAGTAGCTTATGTGCACACTTCGGGATAGGAACCGCTACTGCAATTGATAGTGTGGTCATTAACTGGCCATCGGGCATCCGTACGGTTCTCGAAAACCCAGCCATCAATACCATGCACAATATTTTGGAAGCAAGCTGTACCCTCCCTGCCGAAACCATTGAGGTTTTGGGAAGTACCGCCATCTGTCCTGGGTCAATGGTAGAATTGGCAGCACCTTCCGGCTACGAGTCGATCATGTGGTCAACCGGCGACACCAACCCTACGCTGCAAGTAACGGAGCCAGGCTCTTACGGCCTGGTGGTATTCGACGAGGGAGGATGTGCTTCTATCGCGCAAAATGTTTCTATTACACACATCATCGACACGCCTCCGGTGATTGCCGTAGACGGTGATGTGGAATTCTGTGCCGGTGGCGAAGTAACACTGTCTGTAGAGGGTGGAAACAACCCTGTTTGGAGCAACGGCATGACTAGCGAAACCATTGTAGTACAAGAAAGTGGTGTGTACAATGTGGCTGTAGATGCTCAATGTTCAGAAGAACAAATGCAAGCACTTGAAGCGGTAACGGTATCGGCATTTGTGGTAGCGGAGCCCGTGATAGAAAGTGTGGAAGTTGATCCGGACGGCGTTGCATTACTGACTGCCAGTGGTGAAAACCTCACCTGGTACAGCGAGGCTATCGGTGGTACTCCGCTGGTATCTGGCCCAACCCTTGTAACGGACCCTCTCACCGAGGATGCCACTTTCTACGTAGAAGCTGGTGATGTGTTTGGCGGAGGTATCGAATCAGGTGGAAAACTCACGGCCGATGGCCCTGGTGGGGTGCCTGCTGTTGGTGCTTACAGCTACTTTGACACCTATGAGCCATTTACGCTTTTGACGGTCGACGTACTGGTACCTGATGGCCAGCAAGAAGGGGTTAGAACCATCCAATTGGTAGATGGTGCCAACAACATCATGGAGGAAATACAAGTAGATCTTGTCCTGGGGCTCCAAACCATTGAACTTAACTTCGAAGTTCCCGTAGGTACAGATATGTCACTGCGTTGCCCAGAGAATAATCTCTTCCGTAACAACGACCAAGTGAACTACCCTTACACCATTGGTGCTGATCTTGGTGCTGTAACGGGTTCTTTCTACGGAGAAAACTACTATTACTACTTCTACAACTGGCAAGTAGAGACTCCTACTATTGCGTGTATCTCTCCGCGTGTGCCCGTAACGGTTACCATTGTAAACGTTAATGAGATCCCCGAAGTAGGTGCTTTGAGCTTGTTCCCGAACCCAGCACAGACCAACCTACGGGTTGAGCTGACCTTGGTAGAAAAAGCGGATCTGCAGTTACGCCTTTTCAATGCTTTAGGACAAGTTGTCTACCAGGAAGCATTGACGGATACTGGTATTGGGTTGCAGACGCAAGATATTGATGTCAGCAAATTACCCGCTGGTGTTTATCAGCTACAGCTTCGTGCTGGCGAGCGTACAGCTACTTACAAAGTAGTGGTGGAATAAAAGGTACAAGGTATTTGGTACTTAGTACTTAGTACTAGTTAGAAAAACCGGATAGAGCCAAATAGTTCTATCCGGTTTTTATTTGCTTCAATTTTTATTTAGACTAAGCTAAATAACTACCTTTGTAAGGCTAATTATTTTTTAAGCCTTTGACAACTGACGAATGAAGCCATTCTTACACTGCCTGCTTTCCGTATTTTTCGTTGCTAACTTAAGTGCCCAAACGGGGCGGATTACAGGGACGGTAAGTGCGGACGGCACCCCACTTGACTACGCAACGATTACCCTGAACAACACCAATTACGGTACCTATTCCGGGGAGGATGGTAGCTTTGTGCTAGCTAATGTCTCACCAGGAGCCTACACTTTAAATGTTTCTTTTCTTGGTTATGAACCCTACAAAGCGGAAGTGGTCGTTAGAGACAAGGATACGATTACGCTCCATGTTACCCTTAATGAGCATGCTGGACTACTAGACGAAGTAGTTGTAACGGGTACCCTTAAAGAAGTAAGCCGACTTGAAAGTCCGGTACCGGTAGAGGTATACACCCCGGCTTTTTTCAAAAAGAATCCTACGTCCAACATTTATGAAGCACTGCAAAATGTCAATGGTGTTCGGCCCCAGCTTAATTGTCAGGTTTGCAATACCGGAGATATCCACATTAATGGCTTGGAAGGGCCCTATACGATGGTATTGATCGATGGTATGCCCATCGTCAGTAGCCTTGCTACCGTTTATGGTTTATCCGGTATCCCCAACGCACTGGTAGAACGCATAGAGATTGTGAAAGGGCCTGCCTCATCGCTTTACGGCAGTGAAGCCATCGGTGGCTTGATCAATATTATCACCAAAAATCCGCTCAATGCTCCCTTGGTGACTGCCGATGTTATGGCAACCAGCTGGCAGGAGTACAATGTTGACCTGGGGTTAAAACTCAAAGCGGGCGAAAAAATCAACATCCTCACCGGCGTAAACTATTTCAATTTCGATGAGGTGATTGACCATAACGGCGACAACTTTACGGACCTTACCTTGCAGGAGCGTATTTCCGTTTTTCAGAAATGGAACATTGCCCGCAAAAGCAACCGGCTGTTTACCCTCGCTGGCCGCTATTATTACGAAAACCGTTGGGGAGGAGAGTTAAATTGGAACGAAAGCTACCGGGGAGGAGATGAAATTTACGGAGAGAGTATTTATACAGCGCGCAGTGAATTTTTAAGTTCTTACCAACTTCCAACAAAGGAAAAGCTGTTGTTTTCAGCGTCTTTTAATAGCCACGAACAAAATTCCGTTTACGGTAATTTGGCCTACCTCGCCAAGCAACAAATAGCGTTTGGGCAACTTACCTGGGATAAGCAACTAGGTAGCCATGATTTGCTGCTAGGTACGGCGCTGCGGTATACTTTTTACGACGACAATACGCCGGCTACTGGCGGGAACACGGATGATCCCCAAAACAATCCTGACGAGATTTGGCTCCCCGGCATTTTTGTCCAGGATGAAGTGGTACTTCACCCTCAGCACAAATTACTTTTAGGCCTTCGCTATGACTACAACGAAGATCACGGTAATATTTTCACCCCTCGATTTGCGTACAAATGGTCGCTCAGCGATCAGGATATATTGCGACTGAATGCGGGTACGGGTTTTCGGGTAATGAATCTTTTCACAGAGGAGCACGCCGCTCTTACAGGGGCCCGGGAAGTCGTCATTACCGAGCAACTGGCTCCTGAACAATCTTATAACCTCAACCTAAATTATTCGCGCAAAACCTATCTTCCTCAGGGAGGATTTATGGGGATAGAGGTCGCGGCCTGGTACACCCATTTTACCAATGTCATCTATCCTGATTACGAAACCAATGCCAACCAAATCATCTACAACAATCTGGATGGCAAGGCCGTCACCAAAGGTATCAGTACCAATATTGATATTTCCTTATCTAGTGGCTTGAGTTTATTACTGGGAGCTACTTTCATGGACGTTGCTACCGAGGAAAACGGGATTAAAGAACGCCAGATACTTACGGAACGATTTACCGGCACCTGGGCCATCACCTACCCCTTTTGGAACAAGAAACTAGCCCTTGATTATACCGGCAATATTTATGGCCCCATGCGCCTCCCTCTTCTGGGAGAACTTGACCCACGCGCAGCAGAATCTCCTGTTTGGAGTATCCAGAACATTCAACTTACCTACCGTGGCCAAAGCAATGTAGAAATCTATGCTGGGGTGAAAAACCTGCTCAATTGGACGCCGTGGAAAAACCAGGATGCTCCGATCATTGCCCGCGCCTTCGATCCATTCGACCGCGGTGTGGAGTTCGATAACAATGGCAATGCAATTGCTACCCCAGCCAACCCTTATGCTTTGACCTTCGACCCCAGCTACGTTTACGGACCAAACCAGGGGATTCGTGGATTCGTTGGGATAAGGTATCAATTGAAGTAATTAGTCAGCTCCCTTTATATGAATAACCAGACAAAACCCGGGGAACGCTCAAGGAAATATGCTTTTATTATCCTTTTTCTGGCATTTAGTTTCTCTGGGAAAGGACAAAACGAATTTCCGATCATTACCTCTTTCGCGGCAGTAGATAGTCTCCAATTAGCGAATCCTCGCCCGATGGTCATTTTTCTCCATACCGACTGGTGCCGCTACTGCCAGCATATGCAGCAAACGACCTTTCTAGATCCAGCAATAAGGGTCTTGCTTAACAATGATTTCTACTTCCTTTCCCTGGATGCGGAAACCAAAGCGACCATTGTTTTCGGGAATCGCTCTTTTCCCTTCTTGCCGCAGGGCAATGGTACTGGCGTCCATTCGCTGGCTACCGCTGTTGGTACGATAGACGGGGTGCTACAGTTCCCTACCTTGGTCATCATGAATGAAGCCTACGAAATTATTTTCCAGTACGGGGCATTCCTCTCAGCGGAGGCATTGTCCACTATTTTGACCGCGAGCGCGGAATAGCTGGCCACCGCAGAACGACACTATTACCCCTCAGCCGCTTCCAACCGTACTACAATCCGCTTTGAGGCAGGGGTTTTACTACGATTGTCAAAGCTATCTATGGGCACCAGCACGTTGGCTTCCGGAAAATAGGCGGCCAGACAATTTCGCGGAATGTCATAAGGTACCAGTAAAAAGCGCTCGGCTATCCGGCGTGTTCCACCGTGTTCGTTGATCAGATTGACCACTTGTTTGGCTTGCCAGCCGCGAGCTTTCATGTCTTCCGGGTGCATAAACACCACCCGGCGTTCATTCTTCACCCCCCGATAGCGATCATCCAAACTATAGATGGTGGTGTTGAACTGGTCGTGACTGCGGATGGTCATTAGCTGGTATTCCCCTTCTTGCAGGCGGTTTTCAGGAACTTTATTTACCGTGAAATGTGCTTTCCCATCGGGTGTTGGGAAATTTCCTTCCCGTGGGCCATTTTCCAAGTAGAAACCAAAATCATGGCGTACTTTTTCATTGTAGCCGGCAAACTCCGGAATGGTTTTTTCAATGGCCTCTCGTACCATGTCGTAATCGCCTACCCACGCTTGCCAGGGAGTAAGATGTTGGTCGCCCAGCAAGGCCGTAGCGAGGTTACCAATAATCGCGGGCTCACTGCGCAAATGCTCCGAGCAAGGAGGCAAAATGCCCTTGCTGCGATGTACGATACCCATGCTGTTCTCGACGGTAACAAACTGCTCTCCCTGCGCCTGTACATCCGTTTCCGTACGTCCCAGACAGGGGAGAATGAGCGCTCGTTTCCCCGTAACTAAATGACTGCGATTGAGCTTGGTACTCACGTGTACCGTGAGTTGGCAGCGCTCCAGTCCCGCCGCGGTATACGAAGTATCGGGTGCTGCGGAGAGGAAGTTACCCCCAAGGGCAAAAAACACTTTTACCTTGCCTGCGTGCATCGCCTGGATCGCCTCAACGGTAGCATAGCCATGCTTGCGGGGAGGATTGATCCCGAAATTGGCTGCTAGCTGATCGAGAAAGGCATCTTGTGGAGACTCCCAAATACCTACTGTCCGATTGCCCTGTACATTGCTGTGGCCACGTACGGGGCACACTCCCGATCCTGGTTTGCCGATCGCGCCTTTCATCAAGAGTAAATTGACGATCTCCTGCACATTAGCAACCCCATTCTCGTGTTGGGTGACGCCCATGGCCCAACATACGATCACACTTTTGGCCTTGCGAATCATCGCAACAGCTTCTAATATTTGCGCCCTGGGAACGCCACTGGCGGTTGCCAAATCCGTAAAATCATGCTTCCGCAAATCTTCCACGAAGGTTTCGTAATCCGCCGTCTTTTCACTGATAAAGTCCCAGTCTAAGATACGACCTTCCTGCTCCCGGTCCTGGTGCCACAAACGCAGCATGATTGCCTTCAATAAGGCAACGTCTCCATTTACGGCTACCGGAAGATAAAGGTCCGTCAGCGGAGTGCCTCCACTAAGCATTTTGCCTAACCTTTGTGGATTGACGAAATTAACGAGGCCAGCTTCCTTTAAAGGATTGATCGTGATTATTTTACCGCCATTTTCTTTGCATTTCTCCAGCGAAGACAACATCCGAGGATGATTAGTCCCGGGATTTTGCCCAATGATGATCAGCAAGTCGGAGCGATGAATATCTTCGAGCGTAACGGTTCCTTTACTTATACCAATGGTATTGCCAAGGCCGTGGCTACTGGATTCGTGGCACATATTCGAACAGTCTGGCAGGTTATTGGTGCCAAACGCACGCACCATCAACTGGTACATAAAAGCAGCTTCATTGCTCGTCCGGCCCGAGGTGTAAAAGACCGCTTCGTCAGGATGATTCAGTGCTTTTAGTTCTCCGGCGATCATCGCATTAGCTTCCTCCCAACCAATGGGCTGATAGTGCGTACTTCCTGCTTCAAGTACCATTGGCTCGGCTATCCGGCCAGCTTTCCCCAACTGAAAATCCGACCAGTCACCTAATTCCGCAACGCTGTTTTGTGAAAAAAAATCGGCCCCAATCGTTGTCTTCTGGGCTTCTTCGGCGATGGCTTTGATGCCGTTTTCACAATATTCACCAAGACGGCTTCGATCATCATCGGGATCTGGCCAGGCACAACCTGGACAGTCGATGCCTCCTTTCTGATTAAGCTTCAGGGAAACTTTGATGGCCTGCCCCGTTTTCATGTAACGATTGGCCTGTCCCATTGCCGCCGCAACACCGGGAATCCCCGCAGCTTTGACTTTGGGCGTCTTAATTTTAAGACCAGTATGTTCGGTAGGTGTTTGGTGTGTTGGCTTCTTATCAGACATGAAGAATAACTATAAATTGGCAGGTCAATTAAATCGTTTAAAGGTAAGTGTTTTACCTAAAACAAATCATCCCGTACTTCGCAATAAACGAAATACGGGATGATTTAGAAATAGTCCACTGGTATACAGTTATCTAATCATTGGATTCTTGCAAAAGAAAATTTATCTCTTGTTGCAAATAAGGATCAGCGTATTCATAGTTGCCAAAATCATTAGCGGCCATTCCTGAATAATCCCGCATATTGGGATTGGCACCGGCTTGCGCTAGCTGGTTGGCCAAATCGTCATGCCCACGTTGAGCAGCTGCCATAATAGGGGTAACACCCATGATGTTTATAGCATCAACAAAAGCGCCATTCTCTAACAAAATAGCTACCGCGTCGGCCATTCCTCGCTCTGCTGCCAGGTGGAGGGGGGTATTTTCCAGGTAATCTACGGTATTTACATTCGCGCCCCTTTCTACCAATACACGCAACATCGCTGTATTTTGCTGGGCAACGGCCATATTCGTTAAGGTTTCACCAATTGGGGTCTTCCAATTGGCATCTTCACCCGGTTGGCTACTACGGTGGAGCAAAACTCCAGCCAGGACAGCATGATCCATTTTTACTGCTTGGTACAGTGGAATAATTCCATTTTTGTTGGCGATACTCGGATCAGCTCCATTACGAATCAACATGGCGGCACTGGCAATGTTTTCTTTTTCGACGGCACGCGATAGTGGGCTTACCCCATTAGACAAACGATTGGGATTAGCCCCAAGGTCTGTTAATTGTTTTAGAAAAGCAGGCTCATAACCATAGGATACCGCCAGCATTAGGGGAGTCTCATCTTGGTCATTGGGTAAATCTGCTTTAGCGCGTTGCAGTACCAAATCAATAATGCCTTTATTTTTCGCTTTAAGCGCCAAGGTCAGCGGGGTCTCTCCGTCCTCGTTTTTGAGGTTAATGACAGCATCTTCACAAAGCCACTTGACCATTTCGTATTGTCCGGCATTAATGGCTACCGTCAGTAAGGTTTCTCCTTCGTTATTGTACTGATAGAAAGGAAGATTAACGTCTGGCAACATCGTTTGCGCCAGTTCTACATCGCCTCGCTCGACCGCCGCAAAGAGGAAGCGGATTTTTTTGTCGTCCTTAAGCTTGTCCCACTTGGATGGCATATTGAGGACATCCGCAGCATTGCTGGATGGTGCCTCGGCAGTTGTTGTTTCTTCTTGAGCTTGTACACTACTCGTCGCTAAGATTACCAGCGCGCAGAAATATAATAGGTTACGCATTTTGCTAGGTTTTTCGGGATTTCCCTGTTCACGAATTAATTTTGAGTGTACCATCTTGCTTATAGAAATAGTCATTTAGCCCTGGACACTGCCAGAGAAGGTGAAGAAAAAACTTGTAGAAGGTAGTTTGAGAGAAGGAACAGTACAAAAACCAATGGAACATCAGGTATTCTGTATCTCTTCCTCAGAGACAGTTAATTAATGTACTTGGAGAAGCTTTTATTATACGGCTGCAAAGCACTGAATAGCAACGCGAGCATAAGATACTAGTAATCAAGAGATTAAACTAGTGTTAAAGAAATCCAAAAAAAGACTGTATTTTGGTGGCTGAGTTGAAATTCTCTAAAACGCGGTCCGTTAGATACGGACGAAAATGTTGTTCAAAAAAAGAATAACCTCAAATACGTTCACTTATGTCGAAACTTGATATCCTCACGATTGCCATTGTCATTGTGTGCTTAGCGGCACTAGGTTACTTGGTTTATAAGATTGTTAACCTCGTTAATCCGCCGGAGGAACCCACCACTTCTATTCAGGATAGTTATGAGGACACGGCTGGTACGGATGAAACCACCTACCAGGATTGGGACAACGAAGCAGATACTGCGGAAGGTGATATTGACCTCGACGATGAGCAGGTTGCCAACTACTCCGATACTGATGAAAATGTTCCTGGTGCTGCTGGCACAAACGCAACAGCAGATGAAATGGACGATAAGACTACTGGTCTTGCCGAGAACAATACCAGTACTACGTCGAAAGGTAGCACTGCGACCACTCCGGCGCCAGCAGTCAACAACTCAAGTAGCTCCACCAATAGTGGCAGGTACATGGTGTTAGCCGGTTCGTATCGCCAAAGGGTAAACGCCGATAACCAAGTGGCCCGACTCCGCAAAATGGGCTACAACAATGCCGAAGTAAGCCTCTTTGATCGTGGTTCCTACGCAGTGGTATTGGTAGACCGGTTTAGCACCTATGGCGATGCCAAGCGATTGGTCAATGAACTGGTTGGAAAAGGGGTTGACGCTATTGTTGACGAGAAAAAGTAAGTTGGACTTTTTGCAAAAGTCAGAAGAGGGATGCGGTCCGCTTCGCGTTCTTAAGGTAGATGGTAGAGGGATAGCGAAGAATTAGGAATTGGCCCACTAGCGTGTTTAGCGCTGAGGAGCGAAGGGACGGTCACTGTCGGTAACCCCTCTACCTTTGCCATGGGCATCCCTTCGAGGGCACCAGAAATATCTCTACCACTTTTGTCGAATGCCAAAATCCAGCTAAGTTCTTTCAAAAAAGAACTTAGCTGGATTTTTATTATCCTTGCATCGCCTGCCAGGCCATCATTCCGCCGGTCAGGTTGCGAACGTTCTTGAAGCCTGCTTGCTGCAAGAAGCCCTGAGCCATGCCACTACGAGCACCACTACGGCAGTAAACGATAACTTCTTTGTCTTTATGAGCCTCCAGTTGATCGACGGCTCCGGCGATGGTACCTACCGGAATAAGTTCTCCGCCAATATTGAAGGCTTCGTGTTCTCCGGGTTCCCGTACATCAATTAAAACAAAATCCTGATCGCCTGCGTCCATGCGGGCTTTGAGGTCTTTTACACTAATATCCATAGCAAATCTATTTTATTACAATTAACCTTTGCGGTGCACTTTGGTTACCGTCAACTCCTTGCAGCTGAACGAAGTACATTCCGGCAGGTAAGGTACTGATATTTATGGCCTCCGCAAAAGGTTGGCGGAAGACTTGTTGACCGGTGCTATTGTAAATAATCAGCTGGGTATTGCGTGTATCCTCCAGGTTGGTTCTCAGGAAAAGTTGTGCGCTAGTAGGGTTGGGGAATAACTTTAATTCAGCTACATCATTAGCGGCGATAGATTCAACGGAGGTGGTACCAATATCGCTACTCAGGTAAGGGCGTAGCATCAGTGCGCCTTCCGTAACTCCGGTAATTGGCTCAAATCCAGTGCCATTGTCCGCAAAAATAAAGTCCTTAGCCTGGGGTCTGTTTCGGTCGTAGCCGATAGAAATACATTCCGAAAAAGCGCAGGTCGATGCCTGTTGCCAGCCAACGTAAAAGGTACCAGCGGGAATAGCCAAAGGTGACAGATCACCGTTTTCATCTAAAAGCCGATAAGAGGTAAAGCCCTGGAGTGTATCAAAAAAAGCACTGGCATAAACAGGGTCATAAACCTGACTGTACTCCGGATTATCGTCCAATTCCCCAATCCAGATACGCAGGCGAAACTGCTGATCAGTGTAATCAACATTGGCATTCGCAAAGTGCATTTGCACCCCGTGTATCGTATCCGCGACAGAGGCCGTGAAAGCTACTGCTACCTGCCGGTCGGCACTGGTCTGGATAGCACTTTCGGCCGTGCCATCGTCATAGGCAAAATAGTCACCAAAATGAGTGATTCGGCTTACTTCGTCGTTGCGCTGAACAAAATCCAATCCCTCTTGCGAGGTGTTGCTTAAGCTGTAGGATAAGCGAAAATCCAACGCATCAAAAGCATCAAAATCAGCGCTTGCCATTTGTGCCGCGTAGTTGTCATAAACATTACTAAACCCGGAGGGGTCTCCTTGCAGGCTGTAACCTTTGAAGATGGTCTCTTGGGCCGCAACATTAGTTTCCAAACCATTGAAAAGAGTAGGCACGGCACCAAAGGGATTAATACCGGTATTCAATTCCTCGATGGCAGCACTGGAAGGACTGGCATTCTGGGCGGTCGCAAAATGGTTGTATACGCCTACCGAAATATTGCGACGTAGTTCTTCATTCAACTGTGGTTGAAAATGCCGCCAGGGCATACTGGTATAGTTTTCGAGAATAAAATCAGGAGGGTACGTAAAAGCGACATCGTTGAAATCCTGACTGGCTGTCGGGTTATTGTCAAGACGAACGTAATCCAAATGCCAATTGTCACGAATCCCGTTACGGTCATTGTAATTTACAAAGCGAAACTGAAAACGGTCATGCTGGTAATCTGCTGAAACGGGGGCAGTATAAAACTGGAACGTATCCCTTTCGCTAAAAGGAATATTAGGAGAAACGCCAGCAAAAGACATAATAGAAATCCAATCATCTTCCTCATCCCGGAATTGCAATACCAGGGAGTCTTGTATTTCTGGTCGATCGGCAATACCGCCACGCTGTAACCAAAAAGAAAGGGTCCAGTTGCCGTTAATTGTATTCAAATAAGTAGAGGTCAAGCGATCAGCAGGGCCGTAGCCATTGCCGTAGGGGCGCCCGCGGTTACTGAGGCCATCAAAGGTAGCCACTCCGATAGACCGAGGATTAAACGGCATTTCTGTATTGACATAAACCTCCTTGTCCAGCCAAAGGCCCGCTGCGGGGACAGGGCTATCGTAAGAGAAATCATCATAAAACGGGGGCAAAATACTGTTCACGTTCACGCGGAAGGCGTAGTGTGTAGTGTCACAAATACCATTGTCATCGCAGAGGACCACGCAGAGAGAATCCAACCCATCCACTCGACTGGCCTTGTAAACCATCGAATTTACTGGCCCGGAATAGTCCGTGAAATAAGCCAGTTGCTCGCGGCCTTCATAATTATCAGGGCATTCAACAAAGAAATTGCAGGTAAGCTCGCCGGGGAGGTTGAGCGGAATCTCCAGGTTAATCGCTTCTTCCGGCTGGACCGTAATGGCAGGCGGGTAATCGTTGCCTCCTGGGCGACGTGCAAGAAAAGTATAGGTTACGGCCTCTTCGGTACATGCTGATCCATCTTCGTTACAATAGCGGATGTCTACCAATTCTGTTGCCGCGTCTACCCCTGGATTAGCCATAAAGAAAAGACTATCAATGGGCTCGCTATCAGCGTTAATAATAATACTAGCTGTGCCAGCAACAAGACCGCTACAATTGATACATTCATAATAACCATTAGCTCCCAGGCCAGTCGTGTCAAATTCTAACTTTAATCTAACCGTCTGTCCGGCAAGCACAGAAATAACGTCAGGATCAGAGGGGGAGTAACAAGTGGTCTTGGGAAGAGATACCGCAGTATCGTCAGAAGTAAGGCCAAGAGCACGTTGCTCATTAGCAAAATAAGCCTCTAAGGTAGGGTTAGAGGTGAGGTCAACTTCTTTTTGGCCGTAAGCAAAGGTTGTCAAGAGCGCAAAGAAGCAGGTCGTAGCTATTATTCTCATGTCAAATGTTGTAAGTGAGCGTATAAAAATAAGGTGATCCAATTTGGGTTTAGTAAAAAAAGGTAAGCAACCGACCAAAGGAAGGTTGCGTTCTTTTTCTTACTAAACCTTAAGACAAATTGGATCACTTTATTTTAGCTCGAATACTAAATATCTTTTTGAGGGAACGTATAAGGCCTGGCTTTAGTGTTGCTAAAGCCAGTTTTGACGTTCTTCCGAACGTGCTGTTTAATCAAGTAAAATTCCCCATCTACCTTAGGGACGCGAAGCGGACCACATCCCCTGTCCGACTAGCCAGGCGGGTTCTACGGACTTTCGACGACGCCGAAGGCCCCGAAGGGATCGCTACGCGGCATGCCTATGGCAAAGTCCAGCTAGCTTATCTCCTCCCGCCGATACTATCTCTCGACGGCACATTGCCTTCGCTATCAGGAGAGAAACCGCCACTATCGCTAGGAGGCTCGTTGATTTCTACCTCTTCATTACAGCCAGCAGGAAGCTCCTCTTGTAGATAAATCTTAATGGTAGATCCACGGAGTATTTTACCTCCCGGGCGATATTCAGGTTCCTGCATGTAAACATAGGCGTTAGCACGGTTTGCAACGTCTCCAACGACTTCGCCGACCCGCAAATCGAGGCCTGGCAAGAGAAACTGTACTTCACTGAAACGCTTACATTTCAATGCCGGGGAGGATACGTAATCATCCTGCTTCTTGGTAATCACAAATTCGAGCGTTTTTCCTTGCAGTACTTTCACGCCTCGTTTTACATCGGAGGGGGTGTACTTGCGCCCTTCGTAGTAAAAATGCAGAATGGTGCTGTCCGCTAGCTTAGCGTCAAAAATCGTTTCCTTGATGGCTGCTTTTACTTGTAGGGGGCGCAGTTTGGGACCATACTGGCTATAATCATCGGCTGCGTCTTCAAAAGAAGGAATGGTTACTTCTTTAGGGCTACCAACGATTGTCAAATAGATCGTTCTGTTCTTTTTAATCCGGCTCAGGGCTGCTGGCTCCTGATCTACAACCTCTCCCTGCAGGGTGTTGTAATCAAAAGGAGACTCATTTACACTCACCTTAAAGCCACGGGTGCGGGCTTTTTTGGTAGCGTTATCAATGCTCATGCCTTCGTAGTTTTCTACCTGAACAGAATTTCCGTGATTGGTATAGAGACGGAGAAAAACGTTCAAGAGGAGGAAGCTAAGGAGCAGTACGCCCAGCATCGCTGCAAAATTCTTTAGAAAATATCCGGTTTGTAGAAAATCCAGCGCCTGCCGCCACCACTTCCCTTTGTTCAGGCTAACGGTTTTAACAGGTATATCAGATTGGTTTTCCATAGTGTTGGTTCGTGTTTTATTGACAATAGGAGCTTTCTGAGCTACTGTTGTAGCTGCGGCCGGGGTAGCTACAGTTGCTACGCTTTGGGGCTCCACTCCTCCTGAGGTGACTACCGCTGGGGAGATACGCTTGGCCTGTCGGGCAAAGCCGTATGCTAAAATCTTCTGTATAAACACAGCAGGCTTATAACCAGCCAGAGCTGCTTGGTGGAAAATGGCAGTAGCTGGTGTCATCCCCGGCAGCGAGTTGACTTCAATGACTTGTGTCTCCACTTTGCCATCGGCCAGAATTCTTACAAAGGCATCAATACGGCAATAGCCTTCCACCTGCAACAGGCGAGCTACGCGTTCCAGCGTTTGCTGCACCTGGGGTAATAATTGTTCGTAAGCGTAGTCGCCAACAGCCAGGCGGGCGGGCGTCAGGTTCTGCCCTTCTCCAGCGAGGAATTTTTCTTCCAGGGACAATACCTCACCGCTGGCAAGGGTTTCGCTAGGCTCAAAGAGCTCGTATTGAATTTGGCCATTATCATCATAAGAAGTAAGCATACCGCCGGTTACTTCCAGGAAATGAATGCCTTCTTCTTTGGTCACCAGCTGTTCAAACAGAATTTCGTCTTTTTGAGAAAACTCTTCTTTGACTTTCAGTTTGAGGATGTGCCGTTGGTCTCTTTCGTTGTCGCGATCCTCCTGGAAGATAAGCGCACTGTAAGCAGCCAACTGTTCCCGGTTGCGAATGACTTTCACTGCCGAGCTACAACCATCATCCACAGGCTTAGCGACCAGCGGATAAGCAAAATTTCTCTCAACCCGCTGAAAGAAGGTTTCCGTGTCTACCAGATAATCATTCTTACTCAACAACAACTGGTTCGCAACGGGCAGACCATGCTGACCCAATAGCTGCAAGGTCCGGTATTTATCAATGGTGATACTAGAAGATTTAATGCCTGATCCATTGTAGGGAAGCTGCCGTGCTTCCAGTTCAATTTGAATCTGGCCATCCTCTCCTGGCCGACCGTGCAGCGCGATGAATACGCCGTCGACTTTTTTAGATAAGCTATCGTAAGTAAGCTTTTCCGGCGCAAAAATGACATCAGCAGAGGCGTACTTTTTAGTGATCGGCGCGCACTCTAACCTGATCTTACTCAGTACCGGGTGGCTCTTCCAATGCGTGATCTTATCCTTGATGTCATCTGCATTGTCCTTGAGCAGCAGGTTAATGGGCAGTTGGTACAACTCGTGCTGGCGATCCGACCCCGTCAGGAATACCGGAATCGGTGCATAGTCAATAGAGCTGGAAAGTTTTTCGAAAACATTTCGGCCACTCTCTACCGAGATATGGCGCTCAAAGGAGTAACCTCCGAGAATAACCCCGATACGACGTTGTTTCTGCTGCTCTCCCTGTAAGCTGCTAATCGACGTATCCAATCGTTGCAAGAGGGCACGCCATTGTTCATTGTCGGGCTGATCACCACAGCGTTCCTGGAGCGACAAGCGAATAATAAGGGTGAGAAATTGACTCGGGTTAAGTCCAATTTCTGCCGCCTGATGAAAGAAGAAGGAACTAGGCAGCATTCCCGAGGTGGTGTTCGGGTCATTCAGGAAGATGGTTCCCTCCGGGGTGAAAAAGCCATCAATACGGGCATAAACCTGAAAGCCTAATTTACTGAACAGGCTTTCACATTCGCGCCGAATAGCCTCAATAGATTCGTTGGGAAGGTTGATCGGCGTTTCCTTACGGGAAAGCCCGGGCATATATTTAGAGCGATAGTCAAAGACTTCACCACCTTTGATAATTTCGGTCGGAGGTAAAGCGATCGCTGATCCATCCTCGGCTCTCAGGACAATACAGGAAAATTCTTGCCCACTGATAAACGCTTCCAGAATAACGTGCTGTTCGGATTGCGCTGCTTCCAAAACAAAAAGCTGGCTGAGATGCTCTGCGTTGTCTGTCTCGTGGTTCAAAAAGTCGAGTAAAGCTTCCGGATGATAAACCAATTCCTGGCGTTGCCCCAGGCTGATGCGCAGGGGAAAGCCAAGACCATCCCGAATATCACCCAATGCCTTGACGTACTCTATGCGGTCGAAAGGTGTACGGTCATGCCATTCACCAAGTGGGATCAACTCCCGAAAAAAGGCACGGTTGACGGCCAATTCAAAGCCTTCCAATCCTTCGCTTTCGTCGATAATGCTTACGCCAATAGAGGATCCCTGGTTCGCAGGTCGGATCACCAATGGAAAGCCGATTTGTTGGCTGGCTTCTTCGTACAAGGCTTGCAAGTCGGCACTCTGCCATCCTTTTTTATCCAATACTTTTACGACGGGGCAGGCAAAGCCCTTTTCCTGCATCAGGCGCTTCTGCCAGGCTTTATCCATGCCTATACGGCTGGCTTCAACACCACTACCCGTATAGGGGATCTTGAGGGATTCGAGGGTGTGCTGCAATTCACCATCTTCCCCGTAAACACCGTGGAGCGAGAGAAAAGCAACGTCAATATATTGATGCAGCTCCTCCGGTGCCAATGGTCGGCCAATTTTGGAGAGGAGTGCTCGCTGTGCTGCGTCGTCCAATCCGGCGATGCTTTCGGCGTAAATTTGAAACTGGTTGACCGAAGGAGGCAAGCTATCTACCGGGGGGAAGAAGTCCCGAATACTACCCTTGTAGATGTACTCCCAGTCGAGCAGCACCCAGTTGCGATGGCTGTCAACAAAAATGGGTACCGGCGTAAAAATGCTTTGATTGAGGTTGTCATAAACCGTTCGTCCGCCTGCAAAAGAAATTTCCCGCTCGCGGGAAGGTCCGCCAAAAAAGATACCAACTCTTATTTTCATATCATCGTACCGGTTATGAAGGCAAGCCTGTTTATTGCGCAAAAAATAAATTAAGCCTTCTCTGAGGTTTTCCAAATAGTTGACACGCTTAAAATGAATCGCCTAGCCATCTATTAAAAAAACGAAGGCTCAATTGATTTTTTTGCTGTCTCTTGATAAAAAAAATTACCTTAATCAACTAAAATACGTTGCCTTGCGTTTGTAGCAAGGTATCAGGTAACTGTATTATTCATACAGGCGCAAAGTTAGGTAATTTCTTCGTGCAGCCCGATCAAGGATCGTGCATTGGTGTTACTTTTATGAGTAATCGTAGTCCTTAACCCAGTGTTCGTCCATTTTGAGTCGTTAATCTGCCGGGAATCGTAAATATTGTTGTACTTTTTCTGTGCAAAACCCGTTAGTATTTGAGCTAAAATAGGATGATCCAATTTGTTTTAAGGTTTAGTAAGAAAAAGAACGCAGCTTTTTTTTAGTCAGTTGCTTATCTTTTTTTACTAAACCCAAATTGGATCATCTTATTTTTATACGCTCCCTTACCGACCAATAAATATTTGATTGCATTTGATTACCGCGAGGAAATAACACGGTTGATAAACACTTAACCCGAATAAAATTTTTTATTTCCCGTTTTTTTAAACACTTTTGCGGCGATCATTAAAAAAGCCTGAATTTATGGCCAAAAAAGAAAACCTCACACGCCATTCTGACGAAGACCTGGAGGAGTTCCGGGTGCTGGTTCAAAAGAAGCTTGACCAGACCACAGAACAACTGGAAAGCCTGGAGAGTCAGATTATGGAAATCTCTGAGAACTCTAGTGACGACCACGGAGGCGACTGGGTAGACGACAGCTCTACGAACAACGACATCGAGATGCTCAACAACATGGCGATCCGGCAACGCAAGTACCTGGTGGATCTCAATAATGCCATGATGAGAATCAAGAACAAGGTCTATGGCGTCTGCTTAATCACCGGCGAATTAATCGACAAGCGTCGTTTACTCGCTGTTCCGACCACTACGAAGAGTCTTACCGCTAAAACCGATATCCGCAGGGAAGAGGAAGCGCGAATGACCCACCGGATTACCGACAACCCTTACGTGAAGAACGCAAAGGGTAAGAAACAGTAATTGCATCTAAGTAGTAAGTGACGGGACAAAAACAACTGATCCCATTTTTGGCTTGGCTTTATGCACTAAGCTTAGGAATACTTGCACGAAGCGTGTGCATAAAGCCAAGCCTCCAGAAAAAATGGGATCAGTTATTTCCGTCAAACTACTAAGTAACGAATAAAGCCATCTTTTCTCTTTCGGGAGGGAGGTGGCTTTGTTGTTTCACCTCACCTCCACCAACTGCCCATTAATTACCGCATACACCACCTCTCCTGCACTATTTCTGATGATGAGTGGCGGATTGAGGTCGGTAGCCACATCGCGATCATAAATACCTTCTGCACCCAGGATCCACAGCGGGTACTGGTCGCGTTGCCAGGGAGGGCCTGGTTTTTGCGCTCGTACTACGGCGTAGCCCGCTTTCAGCAAGCTCATAGCATCCAGGGCTTTTACTTGTTCTAAATCAGCCTGAATCTCAGGGAAAAGTTTGCCTATTTCGGCGGTGTAATTGCCAGGGGCTAATGTGGTGTAGCCTTTTTGAGAAGTCAGGTCGCCAATGTCATCAATACCACCGTGATAATAAAAGGCATTTCCGCCATATTCTCGTTCACCTAAATCAAAAGCGATATCCATCAGGTAGGAATTTCCGTTGGGGTGCAGGTACTTGATTTCCCGTAGTAGCAGGTCGTTGTAAATGCCAAAATTATTGTAAGGAATCTTATTGTAATCTGCCCGGGTGAAACTGCGGTAAGACTGATTGGCAATACTATGGCAGGCCGCCAGGATGCTGGCAAAATTGAGCTGACGGATGTATTGTTTTTCCCGATCGTCCGGAAAGCCTCCTGATTCAATGAGGATGGTGCTGGTGCCCCATTTTTGCATATTGTCCCCAAAGGCCCGTGGCTCAAAGGTGTCACTGTAACGGGCAACCTTGCCGGGAATGTACTGCTGTAAGCCGGTATTGAGCTGGGCAATGACTTGCATAGCCCTTTCCCGACTAGGATTAATCGTTTTGGGGGAATCATAAGCAGGGGCCAGAAAGGAAAGCGTAGCCATATCATCCGTAGAATATCCCGCGCCATAATAGCGGCTTTGGTCGTGGAGATTGAAACCCCAATCGGCATCCAGTTCATCGCGAACCCGTTTGAGCAATTGCGCTTCCGGGCTGGTGAGGCGCAAAGCATCCCGGTTCAGATCAATTCCGAGGGCATTTCTGCGTTCAAATTTCTCCGCCCCATCCGGGTTGAGCATCGGGATAAAGACGAGCGTCAGGCGTTCCAGCAGGTTTTTGCGGAAAGCGGCAAAATTATCATCATTCGACTGCAGAAAGCAAAAAATATCCATCAAGGCAGCCGTTGCCGTAGGTTCGTCACCGTGCATCTGCGACCATAACAAAACGGTCACCGGGCCATTACCGATTCGCACACTGTGGATAGAGCGCTCTTCCACCGAGCTACCTTCCTGCTTTACCTGAAAGGGGGGCTGTAGTTTTTGCAAAGCATCTACCAGATCGCTGTGTTTGAAGCGGCGATCTTCCAATGCTTTTTCCCGATAATCGGGATAGGCTTCGTGTAATTTGCTCAACCAGTTGGTCTGGGCGGTTATGGAAAAACCAATTCCAAGTAATAGAAGGCAGATTATTATACGCATTTTCTTAGATGATCAAGGTTAAAAGATTTTCTGGTAGGGCAATATCGTCTTTATACTGCATTTAGTCCTAGTTAAACGTTACCTTTGTGCCCCTTAAGTGTCCACAAATCCTGCCCGTTAAAGCAGACAGGAACTTAAGCTCCCTCTTCAATGATACTATAAAGTAAAATTACGCTCAAGACGCAAGTCTTAAACCTCCTACAAGATCGTAAGAGACCGCACAAAAACGAATACTTAATTTACCCCGAAGGGAAACGTTAGTATTTTTTTTGCGCAATACTGACGGTTCGAACTCGTACCTGTGTTTCCATCTTATTTTTCTATAGTATCAGCGAGGGTTAATATCCAGGTTAAAGACCTGGGTATTATGACTGTACTTGACGGACAGCTTGCGCCACAGGCATGCTTGTGGCATTTCCGTCAAATTACTACGTTTAAAAATAGAAATATGCCGAAAATTACGGGAACCACCAAATACGATTACGAAACAATCCCCGGTGATGCGCTCAATGTCAGAAGCTATACTTTGGCTAATGGCTTGCGGGTATTTCTCAGTGTCAACAAGAATGAGCCCAGGATCTTTACCAATATTTGCTTTCGTGCCGGCTCAAAGTACGACCCCGCTGATACCACTGGGTTGGCTCACTACATGGAGCACATGCTCTTTAAGGGGACCAGTAAAATCGGCACCACCAATTGGCTGGAAGAAAGCAAGCTCCTCGAACAGATCGCCGATCTTTTTGAGATTTACCGCAAAACAATTGGCGACGATAAACGGCAAGTCATTTACCGGGAGATTGATCGCCTCAGCTACGAGGCTGCACTGTTGGTAGCCCCTAACGAATATGATCGCCTGGCGACCTCCATTGGCGCCAAAGGCACCAATGCTTACACCTGGGTAGAGCAGACGGTTTACGTTAACGATATTCCCAGCAATGAGCTGGAACGTTGGATCAAACTGGAACGGGAACGCTTCCGCCATTTGGCACTACGACTTTTCCACACCGAATTGGAAACCGTCTACGAAGAGTTCAACATGAGTCAGGACAAGGATTCTCGTAAAGCCCATCAGGCGATGCGAAGTTTGTTGTTCCCCAATCACCCCTACGGTACCCAAACGACACTGGGTACCCCTGAGCATCTCAAGAACCCGTCGATGCGTAATATTGAGCGCTTTTACGCTACTTATTACGTACCCAACAATGCAGCACTGTGCCTGGCGGGCGATTTTGATCCCGATGAGGCTATTGCGATGATTGATGCCCAGTTTGGCAACTGGAAGCCCGCGCAATTTCCAGCTTTCGAATTTGAAGAACAACCTCCTGTCAATACCCCTCTACGGCAAGCAGTCAAAGGGCAGGAGAGTGCTTACGTACAGATTGGCTGGCGGATGGGCGGTGGCAAAACCGACGATTACATGCTGGGGCTTTTGGTACGCCAGATGCTCTACAACGAACAGGCTGGCTTGTTTGACCTCAACCTCAACCAGCAGCAGCGCGTCCTCAACGCCGAAGCTTTCAACTGGATTTACGAGGATTATAGCGTCTTCGGTGTCTATGGAAAACCCCGCGACGGGCAGACCTTGCAAGATGTCGAAGAATTGCTACTGGCCGAAATTGAAAAGCTTCGCCAGGGGGACTTTCCGGATTGGTTGTTGGAAGCATCAATTCGCGATATGAAACTCGCTGATCTGAAAGCCGTAGAACAAAATGCAGCGAGGGTAGGTGCGATCTCTAATTGCTTTATTCTCGGAATTCCTTGGGGAAATTTTGTCAAGCGCTACGATTGGTTGGAGCAGCTTACACGAGAGGATGTCATTCTGTTTGCTCAGAAAAAGCTTCCCGCCAACGGCTTTGCCGTCGTTTACAAGCAGGAAGGCGATGATCCAAATATCAAAAAGGTAGAGAAGCCGGATATTACCCCAGCGCCTTTGCAAAAAGATGCCGTTTCGGATTATGCCCGCGAATTTTTGTCGACGCCTCCGGCACGGATGGCGCCCATTTTTGCGGATTACAACGATATCCAGCACGAAAACTGGCAAAAAGGCCTGCGCTTTGATTACGTCCATAACCCCCAGAATCCACTTTTCCGCCTCGATTATATTTTCGAGATGGGAAAAAACAATAACCGCGAACTAGGGCTGGCCTTTATTTACCTGCCTTATCTAGGGACCAGTAAATACAGCGCTTCCGATATTCAAAAAGAATTTTTCCGCCTTGGCCTCCACTTTGAAGCCTACAACTACGAGGAGCGCTGCCACGTATCGCTGACGGGCCTGGAGGAATCCATGGAAGCTGGCCTGAAACTGGTAGAGCATCTGCTGACCGACGTACAGGCCGATACCGACACCTGGGAGGCCGTAGTGGAAGACATTGTCACTAAACGAGCCAATCAGAAGCAGGATAAAAATATTATTCTTCGCAGCGGACTGGGAAACTTTGCCAAATATGGTCCTAATTCTCCGTTCACCTATCGCATTCCAGAAGCGGATTTGCGCAAACTGAGCCCTGAGCAGGTATTGCACTGGGTAAAAAACCTGCACACGTACGAGCACCGTGTTTACTATTACGGCCAGATGGATGCCAGTGCTGCTGCGACGATCATCAAGCGCCACCACAAAGTAGCAGATAACCTGCAAGCACCACCTCCCCTTCACGTTTTCCCCGAACTCGACCAGACGGAAAACAAAGTTTACTTTGCGCACTTCCCGATGGTGCAAAACGACATCATGATGATCTCGCGGGGTACGCCTTATTTCAACATGGCAGAACACCGCATCCACGACCTCTACAACGAGTATTTCGGATACGGCTTATCGTCCATCGTTTTTCAGGAAATTCGTGAGGCTAAGGCTTTAGCTTATAGTACCTATGCCTACTACAGTAGCCCGGCCCTGGCCAATCGTTCTCACTACTTACGGACTTACGTCGGCACACAGCCCGACAAAGTAGCTGATGCCATGCCTACCCTCATGCGTTTGCTCGAGGAGATGCCGATTGTAGAAGCCGGCATTGAACAGGCTCGCTTGTCGCTGCTGCAAAGGGTAGAAAGTGACCGTATCCCCCCCCGCAGATTGTACTGGGAGGCGCAAGGAGCCTGGGATGTGAATATGAACCACGATATCCTGAAGGACATCTACGAATCATTACAAACAGCAGGAAAAAAGGAGCTGGTAGAGTTTCACGAAAACCACGTCAAAGGCCGTAATTACAATATTGCCGTACTGGGCGATCGTGCTGCTACACCGCTCAAATACCTCGAACAGTTTGGGCCCTTGGAAGAGCTGTCTCAGGAGCAGTTGTTTGGGTATTAGGAAAATTTCTTACCCCCAAAAACACGACATCCCGGATACTATCAAGTCGATAGCATCCGGGATGCAGTTTAACTACAGTCTTTTAAAGCTGGAGGAAAGTAGTGTATAAGTAAAGTACTAAAAGTACCTTACTTCCGACCTTGCCATAGGCATCCCTTCGGGGCCCACCTCCGAATTCCTTAAGACTCCGTCGTCGTGCTTTTTTTATTCTCCTCCTTCAAACCCTCTTTCAACTCACTTTCCAGGGAATTACGAGCAGTATTGAATTCACGAATACCTTTACCGATGCCACGCATCAGTTCAGGGATTTTGCGCCCACCGAAGAGCAACAAAATAGCGAAGAAGATGACCAGCATTTCTGGTCCTAAAAATTGGAACAACAGCAATGTATTCATGCTATCAGGTTTTTTCTGCAAAAGTAACAGCTACATGCTCAGCGATACGCTGAATAGCTGGTGCAAAGGTAGTTGAATTTGTGGTACCCTGCCAGTTTTTGACGGGTTAAGCCCACAAAAGAAACCGACCTCCGCAAATATTGACGCCCTTTTGACACCCCATTGGGTTGGAAGTTTACTATTTCTTCAAACCAATTTCCCGCAAGCGCTCATCCAGGTATTCTCCTGCCGTGATGGGCTCGTAAGCTACTGGGCGTTCAGTAGTTACACAACTATCTAATACGGTCAGGTCCATCGTACCTTTGGGGTGGAGGAAAAACGGAATACTCAGGCGCGGCAAGTGCCACATTTCTCGTGGCGGATTCACGACCCGGTGGGTCGTAGATTTTAGATAGTTGTTGGTCAAACGCTGCAACATATCTCCCACATTGATGACGATCTCATCGTCTTCGGGTTGAATATCCTGCCACTCGCCGTCCATATTGAGGAGTTGTAAACCTCCGGCAGAAGCCCCGACCAATAAGGTGATCAGGTTGATATCTTCGTGGCTCTCTGCCCTGATCGCGGAAGCAGGCTCAGAAGTAATTGGCGGATAATGGATCGCCCGGAGAATACTGTTTCCTTTCTCGATCCGCTCGTCAAAATAACCCTCTGACAAATTGAGATGAATAGCAATGGCTCGCAGCAGAGCTCCCCCTTTCTCTTCGAAGGCTTGGTAAAGCTGACGTCCTAATTTCGGGAATTCAGGAATTTCAGCAACCTGTACATTGTCAGGGTATTCAGGCTTCAAAGGATCTCCTTCGGGAACCTCCTGGCCAATCTGGAAGAATTCCTTCAAATCAGCGACTTTGCTGCCTTTGGCGTGTTCTTTTCCAAAAGAGGTATAGCCACGTTGGCCCGCCAGGCCTGGGACCTCATACTTTGCTTTGGTCTCCTTTTCCAAGGCGAAAAAAGCTTTAGAACTGCGGTAAAAGTCTTCAATCAAGGACTTGGGAATCCCGTGACCGGTAACCCCCACAAAACCAATTTTGTGGAAAGCTTCTCCTAATTCAGCTACAAAAGCCTTTTGCTCTGCGGGACTGCCCTGCTCAAATTTAGACAGATCAACCAAGGGGATGGTACGAGTCAACATAATGGTATTTTTAACAAGATCTATAAAGTTAATGAATTATCCAGATACGCCCTCCTCCGTTTACTTACGCTGCGGCTTGTATCTCGATTTTTCTAAAATCTCCTGTGCATCCTGGTAAACCAATAGGTCACTCAATGGGATTTCAGGATAGCGTTCCATAAATTGTTTAACAATCTGATAGCCTACGTAGTTGGCCGCTTCTCCCGGAGACTCTTCGGGTAACACTGGCGAGCCACTTGGGCTAGGCTCGATGAGCTTGCGGATGTCCTGAAAGCGGGAGTTATACAAGAGGTCTTCTACTTGAAAGTGGGCCCACAGATTGCGTTCATTTTCCACCAACCATTCCTGTTGTGCAGAGGTCGTCCGAAAGATGACCGTATCCGCTGTTTCGGGAAGTAGCTGTTCCAGGACGTAAAGTTTTTTCCCGCGGTGAATCATCTCATCGAGCAGCTTCGTTCCCGGAGCATTACCAAACAAATCGTCCAGTAAAACCCGCAACAGAGAAGCCGTCAGATGGTCTTTGTTGTAAGTACGAACCAGGTAGTTAGAAAAAATGGCGGCACCCGGGCTGTATCGCTGATAATCAAAATCAGGGCCCAGAAACATATCCAGACTAGCTCCCAATTCATTGTTGCCAAAGATAATGCTCGCGTAGTTGAAGGCGGAGTTAAACGTAATCAAGCGCTCAGGAGCATCAACTTCCGGGAAATGGTAGCGAAAATAACGGAGGGCTTGCTGCAATTCCTTTTCCTGATCCTTTAAATCAGGAAATACCAGTTGGGTGGTATCGTATACCGCACGATAAACCGGGGAGGTGACAAAACCTCGAAAATAATCTAACTGCTCTGGCGACATGCTGCCGAGCGAGCCTGCTTCCAGGATACTGGTGCTAAAAAGTTCTGCAAATTCCGGATATTTAGCAGCCAAACCAGCTAATGAACTGGCAAAATTATTGGTATCCAAACCAAAGAGATCTTGCTCAAAACGCAATATCTCTAAAGGAGCCTGAATATCCGAAACATCAGGTAAAGGACGTTTATCATCTGTACAGCCTGCTAAAAGCAGTCCTAAGAAGATAAAAATGGTTAAACTTTGTTTACAATACTGGAGCATAAGGTGAATTACTTATCAAAAAGCTATTTTTGCCGTGCTGTTTCCAACGAAGGAGCTTGGCAAAAATTGTTGAGTATCTTTCCAACATGACAACATCACTTGCGTTAAACAAAAAAACAGTTTAAACGATGAAAAATATTATTGCAGTTTGTGGACTCCTGGTCTTCAGCTTGAGTCTTTCCGCCCAAAACGACATCCAGTTCGGCTTCGAACTGAGCCCAGCTGTTTCCTGGTTATCTACGGATAATAACAAGATCAATTCCAATGGTCCTAACCTTGGCTTAAAATTAGGAATGATTGGTGAATATTACTTCCGGGAGAACTACTCCTTTACCACGGGTATTGGGTTCCATTTCAATGCCGGAGGGAAGCTTTTCTACGATGAAACCGTTGATTCCGTTAGCATCTGGACCGATGCTAATATTCCCGGTGACAATATTTACGAAGGAGGGACTGATTTTAAATACAGTATCCAGTACGTGGAAATTCCTTTTGGACTCAAATTGCGTACCCGCGAGTTTGGCTACCTCAAATACTACGTAGAGCCGCGGCTCACGATGGGCTTCCGTACGCAATCAAAAGGTAACATTCTAAGCGATGCAACCGTAGATAGTGAAGAAGATTTTGACATCCAATCAGCCGTAAACCTACTGAACCTTTCCTGGGGAATTGGCGGTGGTGTAGAATATACCGTATCTTCCAGTACCGCTATTATTGGCGGTATCGCTTTCCAGTCTGGTTTTACCGATGTAACCAAAGACAAGAACACCCTTCTCGTGAGCGGTGGACGGGAAACAGAAGAAGACTCCAAAGGAAAGTTTAACAGCATCATTCTTCGCCTTGGAATTATGTTTTAAGTAACATAAACTTCAGAAAGATGGGGCCTGCTTCGCGCCCTCAGGGTATAGGGTAGAGGGATAGTAACCGATTAAGAATCAATTCCCAACTTAGGTTAAAAATCCGAGCTTGGAAGATTTGTAAGCCGTTTCTACAAGTGTCATTAAAGTCCCTCTACGCTCTACTCAAAGTGGCGATGTAATGGCCACGCATCCCTTTACATTTAAGAGCAAAAAAATCAAAAATGTCCATAACCCTCGATAGTAAATTAGAAGAACAGATTCAGGATTTTATCGTTCGTGCCCTGCGCGAGGACGTTGGCGAGGGCGACCACACATCGCAGGCCTGTATCCCCGAAGACGATCGTTCTACGGCTCGCCTGCTCGTTAAAGATGCAGGTATCATTGCGGGTATAGCCATTGCTGAACGTGTTTTCCTTCATGTTGATCCCAGCGCTGAGTTGAAAATCAATATGGAAGATGGTAAAAACATGAGCTACGGTGATATCGCTTTTGAAGTGACCTGTAATACCCGAGCGCTCCTCAAAGCAGAACGCCTGGTGCTCAACACGATGCAGCGCATGAGTGGAATTGCAACCCTCAGTAACCGCTTCGTATTTGAGATAGAAGATATGCCTGTTAAAATTCTCGATACGCGAAAAACGACCCCCAATCTGCGCTTCCTCGAAAAGTGGGCGGTACGATTGGGCGGTTGTTACAATTACCGCGACGGATTGTACGACCGTATCATGTTGAAGGATAACCATATTGATGCCTGTGGTGGAATCAGAGAAGCTATAGAGCAGGTCACTGCTTACCAGAAGGAAAAGCAGCTGAGCTTACCCATCACGGTTGAAGTGCGTAATCTGGTTGAACTGTACGAGGTAATGGAAGTAGGGCAGGTTGACCGGATTATGCTGGACAACTTTGAACTACCCATTCTGGCGGAAGCAGTTGCTGTAGTGAACAAACGCTACGAAACAGAAGCCTCCGGAGGGGTAAATATTCATACGGTCCGCAAGATTGCCCAAACGGGCGTCAACTTTATTTCCGTTGGGGCGCTGACCCATTCAGCCGTTAGCCTTGATTTGAGTCTGAAAGTGGTGAAGTAGTTCTATTCTCAACCCCAAACCTAATTATGCTATCGTGTAAATACTTAGTGATCGGTTTTCTCTTACTGTGCAGCCAGTCTTTGGATGCACAGACCAAAAATGATTTGAAGGAGGAAGCTAAAACATTTATTGCTACGGAGCATTACGAAGACGCCATCCAAACGCTTGAGCGATCGCGCCAGCTTATCCGCACCGACGAAGAAAGCCAGTTCTTAATCGCCGTTTGCTATTATCAGCTGAACCGGTTGGAAGAAGCGCAGCAGTTACTCGTAGCATTAACCGCTGCAGACAAATCTCCTTACCCTGAGTGCTGGTTTTATTTGGGGAAAATTTTTCACGCGCAACAACAGTTTGACGACGCTGCAGTCCACTACAAACTTTATTTGCGTACCCTCCGCCCTGATCACCCTAACCGGGCAATGGTCATAGAAGAAATTCGACGATGTGACAATGGCCTCCGGCTAAGGTTTTATGATCCTCAGGCCATTGTTGAAAACATGGGCCCAAAAGTCAATACCAGCGGCGACGAATTTGCGCCGGTACTGAGCCCCTCCCGCTCCTCTCAGTTGTATTTTAGCGCCATTCGGCCGGGCAATATTGGTGGTCCAAGAGATAAAAATACCCGGCCTGATGAAAAATTTGGCCGCTTTCTCAGTGATATGTTCTACACCCAGCTCGAAGGCGGACAGTGGCAACAGGCAAAAGCACTACACAGCCTGTTGAACAGTCCTCAGCACGAATACCTGATTGGTTTTTCCGGGCAAGGGCAGGTGTTGCTTTATTACCAGGGTTGGAATTGGGAACGAGGAGAAATTTTTGCGGATACTTTTCAGCAATCTGAACAAAGGACGCTCACTACAACGCCTTTACTTGCCCCCGTTCGGGGCCAAAACGGGGAGCAGCAGTTGTTTGTTTACAATGACACCCTGGTCCTATTTGCCAGCCGTAAGCCCGGAGGGTACGGTGGGCTCGATTTGTACCAAACTTCTTTTCGAAACGGCCAGTGGCAGGCTCCTGTAAACATGGGACCCGTCATTAATTCTGCCTTTGACGAAACGACGCCTTTTCTGGCGCGCGATGGAAAAACCCTTTACTACAGTACTAACGATAGTAAAAAATCTATCGGTGGTTTAGATGTAATGCGAACCGTTTTTTTACCCGAAGCAGCCCGCTGGTCAACACCAGAAAACATGGGCTTACCTATCAATTCAGCAGACGACGATTCTCATTTCCGCCTGGCCCGTGATGGCTTTACGGGATTTTTAGCATCGGCACGAAAGGACGGGATGGGTCGGCGTGATCTCTATGTAGCTTATTTTACCAAGTACCGACAGGAAATGGAACCTCCTACGGTTGCCTTCGTTCAGCCCGACCCCGTAGCTTCTCCTCCAACCGCTGCACCGCCCGTTTTCACACCACCAGCCCCGGCGCCAGTGGTAGCAACACCGACGAATACAGTCCCTTCCTGGCAAACAAGGTTCAGCAACCTAAATACTGCCGCTGCTCCGAGCTGGCTTACAAGCTTAAGCGATCAAGCTCGGCAATACCCCACAGATTATTTGGTACTAACTTGTTACGTACCTCAGCAGCAAGGTATCCTCAGTAATGAGCTCTATTCCGGCTTGCAAACTTTGGCAACCTACAGCCGTACTTTACAAGCTAATGGTATTTCGCCAGAACGTATTTTCCTTCGGGCTTTGGCGCACAATGCACAGGATTACCAGATAGATGCTCACCTCGCTCCGACTTCTACCAGTTTTTCTGCTCGGGCAATACCTGTCATTGGTACAGAACAAACAAAATCTCCCGCCGATAATGCTTTAGAAGAGGCGCTCTGTTACAAAGTACAGGTCATGTCAGTCCAGCGCTCAGTAAGTGACCAAAAGCTAAGTCAACGTTCGCAGCTAATGCTGGAACAGGCCTCCGCTTCGCCTTATCAACGGTTCACTGCCGGAGCTTATAACAACTTTGCCTCCGCCGATAATTTCCGCCGCCAATTGATCAGTGCCGGTTACAATGGTGCTTATGTCGTTCCTTACTTATACGGACGACGGTTAGAAAAGGGAGAAGTGGCGCAGTATTTAAACAATTTCCCGGACCTTCGGAACTTCCTAGGGCGTTAAGAGCTTGTTCGGGAATTTTATTTGGTAAAACACAAATACCCCGAATTAAAAAACAGAAAAGAGTTGATGCTTCCTGCTTTTCAAGGATTTATGAACCTGACGTCGAAATTAAACCCTCACTTAGCCCGCTAAGCTCGGATTTAATTTCTTAGTCAGAACCATAAATCGTTGAAAATCAGTTCGCAAAATCCCCGAACAAGCTCTAAGCGACGTGCATTGTTAATTGTGGGTTAATACCAGAAATATTTCCGTACTTTTGGTTCCATACCGATCGACGAAGGAAAGGAATGAATAAGATCAAATTTTTACGGGAGGGGATCAAAAATCTCCGTACTACCGGCACTGTAACACCTAGCTCGCGCTTTTTATGCCAATCTATGCTTAAAGGAATCGACTTTGAAAAAGCACGGATAATCATTGAACTAGGAGGAGGCGATGGAGTATTAACCCGTCATATCTTAAAAAAAATGCACCCAGATGCTAAACTACTAACGTTTGAGGTGCAAGCGAATTTTTGTGATTTACTCCGAAAAATTAAGGATGATCGCTTGATTGTTATTGAAGATTCAGCAGAGCTGATTGAACAGTACTTACAACAGTACGGATACTCACAAGCAGATCACATCATCTCCGCGATCCCCTTTGTGATTCTTCCCAAGGAGGTTGCTGAAAATATTATCAAGACGTGTCGGGATCATTTGGCGCCTAAAGGCTATTTCGTACAAATGCATTATTCTACCCTCTTGAAGTCCTTATACGAAAGTATTTTCCCAAAAGTAAAAACGAGTTTCACTCCATTGAACATTCCTCCGGCTTTTGTTTTTCATTGTAGTAACTAACTACCTCCAACATGCGATACTTACCTCTTTTCCTTTGTCTGCTTCTGGCTGGTTGTGGGCAAATCAATCCTCCCATTAAAAATCCACTAAAGTCTGCCTCCGCAGATTTGCCGATTGATCGAATAAAACTCCCCGATGGCTTCAAAATTGAAGTTTTTGCTAAGGAGATCACCAATGCCCGTTCGATGGCCATTTCTCCAGCAGGTACCATTTTCGTAGGCACCCGAGGAGAAGGGAAGGTCTACGCGCTGAAAGATACTGATGGTGATTTCTTTGTAGACAAGAAATATGTGCTGGCAGAAGACTTACAAATGCCAAACGGAGTAGCCTTTCGAGACGGCGATTTATACGTCGCTGAAGTAAGTAGAATCATTAAATTCTCCGACATTGAAAACCATCTTGAAGAACCAGGCGAACCAACCGTCGTCTACGATCAATATCCTACAGAAACGCACCACGGCTGGAAATTTATCGACTTTGGGCCTGATGGTAAACTCTATGTTCCCGTTGGTGCTCCGTGCAATATCTGTGAATCCGAAGACGAGATTTTTGCCAGTATTACCCGTATGAATCCCGACGGAACTGATATGGAAGTTGTTCAACATGGTATCCGTAATACGGTGGGATTCACCTGGCATCCGGACGACAAGCAACTCTGGTTTACGGACAATGGCCGGGATATGATGGGGGATGATATTCCTGCCTGCGAACTCAATCATGCCAGCACTGATAGTCAACACTTTGGCTACCCTTATTGCCACCAGGGCGATCTGCCAGACGAAGAATTTGGGGAAGGTAAGGATTGTGCTGATTATGTACCTCCCGTGCAAAAACTGGGCCCTCACGTGGCTCCACTAGGCGTGGAATTCTATACCGGCACCATGTTTCCGGCAGCCTACCAAAAGCAAATTCTGATTGCAGAACATGGTAGTTGGAATCGAAGCAAAAAAATAGGCTATCGTATCACCCAGGTGACCCTCGATGAAAATCAAAATGCCATTAGCTACCAACCTTTCGCTAGTGGCTGGTTGGATGAAGAAAAAGATGACGCCTGGGGAAGGCCGGTAGATATTGAATTTCTGCCCGATGGTTCTATGCTGGTATCGGATGACTTCGCTGATGCGATCTACCGGATTAGCTACGGGAATTAATTCCTAAGCGAAGATATAGTCCTCCAAGGCAGGATTTGTGATTTCTGACTTGCTCTTTTTTAGCCTCGCTGCGTTGAATCCCGAGGCTTCGGGACGCCGTAACTCCGGTTATGCCTACGTTTTTCGCCTTGCGAGTCAAAAAAATAGCGGTGTCATATTCTCACAAATCCTGCCTTGACGGACTATAAAATGAAAAACCCCGGCTACTGGTTCAGTAGTCGGGGTTTTCATTATTCCGTAAGAATGAATTTTATTTGCGCTTGAACAAGCCTCCCAGCAAACCCTTACCGAGCATACCAGCCACATCATCAATGATGCTACCGTCGCCATCGGCGTCCAGGAATCCTGTGATCAGGCTCATTGTAGGGTTGCGTCCCTGTTCTTGCTTAGTGAAGCCTGTCAACAAGTCCGTCAAGCCTCCTTGGTCAAGGCCTTGCTCCCGCTTAGCTTTACCAAGCATACCCATTACGATAGGGGCAAGCGTAGTCATCAGGCTCCCTGTTTTGCTAGCATCCAAGCCACTCATTTTGCTGATCATATCAATAGCACCACCTTGGCGGTTACCCAAAACGTGGTTAAGGATACCTGAACCGTTGACAGCACGTTCGTTCTCGATACTACGCTGACCAGTCACCATACCCATAACATCATCAAGGATGCTACCGTCGTGGTCATTTTCGAGTGCATTATTCAAGGCAGCAGCACCATCTGGGGTAGAGGCATTACGTGCCATCGCACCTAACAAAGTGGTAAGAATGCTACTCGTAGCAGCGGTAGTTTTTTCTTTATCCACACCACCTAGCTGGTTGGATAATTGATCGATCAAACCTTCTGATAGCTGGCTTTGAATGAGGCTAGTTAAATCCATAAAAATCTTTGTTTAATTTTTCTTAAGACGGAGGTTATTCAAAAAAGTCATCCTAAAGATAAGATTCTCTAATAATTATTTAATTACCAAGTTTGATGAAGGAAATAAGTTTTCCGATTTCTCCAAAAAAAAGGCAGCAGGCCATTCCTGTGAATGTACACCTGCTGCTGATGATTCAAACTACTCTCTCAATAGTTCGTGCATCTTGACTACTAAATAGTAGGTTATTTTTTTTTACTCGGGCAAATTTGCCGGCGAGTTGGAACGACAATGGAAGCGTTTTTAGACACGCTGATATTTCCTTCGTTGCGATGGTAGAAAAACGACGAATAGAACTGTCTATTGCCTGCTACTCGAAATATTTTTCTTCGCCGTTGCGGACAACTGTCTCTTCTCGGTTAAAAAGAAGGTAAGTAAATCAAACTTCCAGCACGGAGCGCCCGGTCTTTGGAAATATCGTTCTGCTGAAAAAACCGCTCATTGTCCACCTCTGGAAATCGTGCCAGAATTTCGGAAGGCTTTGTTCTGCGATCCAATTGGAAACAGATTTTTACTTTGACCTCCGCTGGCAGGGCAGTCATTTCAGTAAACTGGGTGCTGGCTAGCCCGTCCGAAGAGAGGAGCGGGGCACGCCATTTGTTGTTCATTACTTCCCGGCTGGGGGTATTGTGAAAGCGTACTGGCCGGAAAAAGCGAAGCTTTTGTCCTTCCACCAGTGAATCCAGCGGGGAGATATTGTTCCAAATCGCCAACTGAGAGCTAGAAAAACTCAGCCTTCCGGCTACCGATGAAAGAGAATCTCCCGAAACCACAAGGGTGGTAAAAGAGCGATAGTCTTCTTGATCATTGGGCTGGTAATCATCAAGTTTGAAAATCGGTGCCCACGGCAAAACGGGTTCATCCTCTACTTGTCCATATTCTTCCAGGTAAGTGTTCATCGCGGGGATGACCCTTTGGGGAAGGATAAGGTTATGACCTCCGGGATAAGCGGGGAGGTAGCCTTTTTTATAGCCGGGGTTTAAATTTTGGATCAGCTCTATCGACAGACCTGTTACCTGAGCAATTCGGTAAAAACTCAGAGGTACTTCAATAATCATTCTTTCCACCAATTGCTCGTCCAAGGAGGGGAAAGTAGGGGTTATTTCGTGAGCTGCGTAAAACTCGGTAAGGTAGATCGCTGCAATGAAAGCGGGTACGTAGTTGCGTGTTTCTCTAGGAAGATAGCGACGAACAGCCCAGAAATTTTTTCCTCCACTGCGCCGTTGTGCACGTCTTACGCTACCTTTTCCCGCATTGTAAGCTGCAATCGCCAAAGACCAGTCGCCAAGATATTCATAAGCACTCTGCAGATAGCGAATCGCTCCCTGGGTAGCCCGGTACGTATCCAAACGCTCATCCAGGTAGTGATCAATGGTCAGTCCATACTCTGGAGCGGTCTCGGGCATAAACTGCCACAAGCCTTCAGCGCCCACTCTGGAGATTGCGTTCGCTAAGAGCGCTGATTCAATTACGGGTAAATACTTGAGGGTTGCGGGCATTCCCGCCGCAGCTAATTCCGCTTCAAAAATGGGAAAGTAAGCAATGGCTCGGCCGAGATTACGGGAAGTTTGAGCCGGATAACGGAGATGGGTAGCGATGAGCTTGCGGACGGTTGCGTCCAGGCGATGCTCTAATAAAGACTGGTCGAGGAGCTGAAGGCGTTCCTTGACTTCTTCTTCCGCGAAAGCGATAATCCTATCTACTTGTGCTTCTATCTGGGCATCCACAGATGTTGCACTTAAGCGGGGAAGAAGGAGAAAAAGCAGACTGGCCACGCCGATTAATCGGTACCAGGATGAAAAACTAGGGTCTGTATCCATAATATGGTTATGCTGACCGCGCAAAGATACAAAATTTCTTTTGATGGGTATTTTCTCCACCTTTTGCTTTGGCTATGGTAGCAAACCACTTCGTGCTGGATATGTAACAGGATAGAACACAGATTACCTGCGGTGATGACCTGCGGTGATCGTCCCTTTGGTCCTCAGAGTTGTCCCTTTGGTCCTCGGAGTTTAACGGATCTGAACGGATCAACCAAGGTGACCTGTAACTAGTATTACTTTGGTATTACGCAAAAAAAGGAACCTCTACTCGGCATAGCCAAGTAGAGGTTCCTTTTGTAAGAAAACCTTATTCCAAGAGAATATTCATGTTTTTAGGATGCTTGACGAGGTAGCGGAAACCTACTTCTTTTTGGTCACCAAATTTCATATTCAGCTCCCAACGTAGCTTGCCGGTGGTTGGATCTAGGGTAGCTCCTTTGGCCTCGTCTAGTTCTACTTCAATTTCGTCCGTCGTAGAAACAGGAATCTGATCTTCAATAATCAGAGGGACATCATTGCGGCGGCTCTTTTGCACTTTGATGGTCCAGCCTATGCGCTGTTCTGTCTTCGTTCCAAGCAGGCGACGGCTACGGTATTTATCCTCGCGCTCGCGTTCGATGGTCAGCCCTTCGTCGCGGCCCAGGCTAAAGACGAGGGTATCGGTAGCGATGCCAGTAGACAGCTGGGATTTACCTACGTAAGCACCGTCAAAAAACAGATTCACGGGGCCAGGGAGCAGGCTGTATTTCCTCCAATCGGTTACTCGGGCCGTCAGGTAAACATGGCAATCGTATTTCGGCGCAGCGTAATATTGGTAGTCGGCAGGTAATTCGTAATCGTCTACCAGTACCCGGTACTGTTGGCCATTGCTGAGGATATCCTGTTCAAGGCGTACTCGGAATTCCGTATTCGTGAGGTTGACTGCAACATCCGCACCGACAAAATCAGCTTCTACTTCTTCGCGAGTCACCACCACATTAGAGGTTTGCATCAAATCATCGTAGCCATAGGCTGCCGGTTGTTGTGCCCGTGCGTAAGGCTGATTCGGGTTGAGGTACCAGGTCGTAACACGAGGAGCATTTTGCTGCTAGCGGGGGTTACCTGTGGAGAGGGTCAGTTTTACTTTGTTCCAGTCTTCGCCCGTATTTTGGGTGACGAGTGCACCGTAGGTAAGATCTACCGCCTGTTCCAGATCCTCGACTCTCAGGTCGTAAGTGGCCGACCAGGAAGCACCATTGATGAGGTACATAAGCTGGAATTCTGCGTTGACCGCGCGCTCAGCCTGGTATTGAACCACTACTTCGGCGAAACTCTTCTGCTGCGTTTTGCGAATTTCATTGAGTTGCTGGTCTACTTGAGTAAGCTTCTCCTGATCGGTGCGCATATTGGTACCAATATCAAGTCGCTCAGTACGTATTTCGGCCAATCGCTGGCGCATGTATTGGCTGATTTTCAATAAGGCGTCTACGTCTACCCCCGTTTGGGCGCCGCCGATAGCTTTGTTGGCCAGGAGTATTTTCTCCTCTTCTCCGAGCACATCGAGCTTGATTTGCTCGCGGGCCAGAAGGTCAGCCAGACGTTCTCGTTCTTTGGTCAATCGGGTGTATTCAGGTGAATCCGTGGGAGCGGCCAGGAAATTATTACGTGGATTAACGCTAAGGATGGTAAAATCTCCGGTGGCTCCCAGGCGTACGGAACTTTGATCAAGCTGAGGGCTCAGGCCTGTGAGGACAATGGTGCCGCGGCCTGCAGGCAGATTTGCTTTCCCGGTGCGGGTCACCTGGGCTGTTTGCAGATAGACGGTTACATCACGGATACTGGTTGATAATTCGGTCTGGGCGGTCAGGCTTAAGAAGCTACAACAGCTAAGAAAAAGGCCAAGCAATAGTTTATTCATTTCTTTTGGAATTTTGGTTTCCAGGCGTAGATGCGTTAGTCCTTTTTTTGCATAAAAGTAAGGTTACCTTTATGAGTAAATTTTCAAACCCATAGTTATTATATTTATTTAGCCCATTGGTTTTATTCGCTTAATTTCCTTTTGGCTAATCATGACATCTAAAAAATCCGGAGATGCGTCAAGTAATAATTTTCCTCCTTCTTGTAGCCTTTTCCTTTTACGCTTGTTCCGACTCGGTCGAATCAAACGAGAATAGTGTTGATGCAAAGTCAGGTTTGTTCCAACAGGTGGATCCCGCGCAAAGTGGCGTCGATTTTCAAAATAGCTTTACCGAAAATTACGAAATCAATATTCTTACCTATGAGTACCTCTATAATGGAGGCGGAGTAGCCATTGGTGATATTAACAACGACGGTCTGCCTGATCTGTACTTTTCTTCGTCATTAGCTTCGAATAAACTGTATCTCAATAAAGGGGATTTTATTTTTGAAGACATTACAGAAAAAGCGGGAGTAGCCGCCGCCGAAGGTTTTAAAACAGGCGTTAGTATGGCCGATCTAAACAACGACGGTCTGCTCGATATTTTTGTCTGCCGGACGGGAAAAGATGATAATGGACTTAAAGACAATCTCGTTTTTTTGAACCAGGGAGATTTGCAATTCAAAGAAGCCCATCAGGAACTTGGCCTGAATGATAACTCCAATACGAATCACGTTGCCTTCTTAGATTATGATAAGGACGGCGACCTGGATATCTATTTACTCAACCACCGTATTGGTTTCGCGACCGCTACCCAATTACGGCTGCAGCAGCAAACAGATGGCACCGTCATTAGAAAAACCAATCCTGAAACCCCCTTTGAATCCGATCGGTTGTTTCGCAATGACGGGGGACGCTATACGGACGTTTCTCAGGCAGCAGGCATTGTGAATTCTTCTTTCGGACTCAGTGTAACCGTAGGCGACATCAACCAGGATGGTTACCCGGATCTTTTTGTAGGCAATGATTACATAGAACCCGACTACGTATACATTAACCAGCAAGACGGTACTTTTTCTGATGAATATTTTACCATGTTGCGGCATTCCAGCCAAAACACAATGGGAGCGGATATCGGGGATATTAACAATGACGGTTTACCCGATATCATGTCTTTGGATATGATCGCAGAAGATCCTTTTCGCTACAAACAACTGATGAATGTGATGCAATTTGATCGTTATCAGATGCTAGTCAAATACGGATACGGTGATCAGGTAGGGCGCAACGTTCTCCATCTAAATAATGGTAACGGCACCTTTAGTGAAATTGGACAGTTAGCGGGAGTTGCTGCTACGGACTGGAGCTGGTCTACCCTCTTTGCCGACCTGGACAACGATAGCTGGTCAGATATTTACATCACCAACGGCTATCGGCGCGATGTAACAGATTTGGATTACATGAGTTACACCAGAGATTCGATCAAACGTACTGGAGGGATTAGTAGCAACCGCTATCCAGATGTTAACGACTTTTTGGCTATCGTTCCTGAACAAAAAATCAAGAACTACGTCTATCGCAATCGTGGTGACCTTGGTTTTGAAAACATGACCGAAACATGGATGAGTGCGCCCGCATCTTATTCCAACGGTGCCGCCTATGGTGATCTGGACGGTGACGGTGATCTGGACCTGGTGGTAAACAACATTGGTTCTCCGGCCTTTCTGCTCAAGAATACTCTTTCTTCTGGAAACAATTATCTACAACTTCAACTTATCGGCCCTAAGGAGAATCGCCAGGCGCTGGGTGCGGTAGCATCCTTTGTAACCGCCACGGGCAAGCAGTACAAAGAACTGCAGCTCAATCACGGCTTTTTTTCCACTTCAGAATCAATCCTTCATTTTGGACTAGGAGAAACAGGCACCATTCCAACGCTTAGCATCATCTGGCCCGACAATAGCGAAACGGTATTGCGTGACGTAACTGCCAACCAACGACTTACCATAAAATACGATGAGGTAGAACGCACTCCTGTTAATAAAAGGAACAATCCCCTTGCTAATCAATTCAAGGATGAAGCCCGGCAGCGAGGATTAAATTTCGTGCATCAGGAAAATGATTTTGTGGATTTTAAAAGAGAGCGATTGATTCCCCGGCGGATATCTACCGAGGGCCCTTCCCTTGCCGTAGGAGATATTAACCAGGATGGCTTGTCGGATTTATACGTCGGAGGAGCAGCAGGACAAGAAGGACGAATTTACCTCCAAACCAAAGAAGGACAATTCACCGTGCTTGCTTCTCCTGTCCTGACGGGAGATGTGAATAGCGAGGACGTAGCGAGCACCTTTTTTGATGCAGATGGAGATGGAGATATGGATCTTTACGTGGTAAGTGGCGGGAATGCTTTTCCGCTCAATGATCCCAAATACCTCGATCGCCTTTATTTGAATGATGGCCAGGGAAATTTCACTAAAGCGACGCTCCCTATACCGCCCAGCAGTGGAGGAGCTGTCGTAGCTTGGGATTACGACCAGGATGGTGATCAAGACCTGTTGATTGGTGGGCGAGTCAAACCCGGATTTTTCCCAGAAGCACCGATCAGCTATGTGTTAGAAAACCAGGGTGGTGGAAATTTTATTGATGCCACGGCGCGTGTTTTTCCCGAATTTAATACAATGGGAATGATTACGGATTTGCAAACGGCTGACCTGGATGGCGACGGCCGTTTAGAGCTGGTTATTTGCGGTGATTTTTTGCCGATCCAGGTTTTTGTGTTCCAGACCTCTTCTTTTGTCAATACAACAACTGATTGGGGATTGGAAAACACCACTGGCCTGTGGCGGAAAGTAACCATCGCTGATGTAGACAAAGACGGAAAAAAGGATATTATAGCAGGTAACGAAGGGCTCAATACCCGGCTGAAAGCATCCATTAACGATCCATTGAAGCTTTACTATGACGATTTTGATCACAACGGTTCGATTGACCCTATCTTATGTTATCCTTATCAGGGTAACTATTATCCATTCTCCGGCAGGGATGCTATTATGGGGCAGATTCCAGAATTGAAGAAGCGTTTTTCTCGTTACCAATTATATGCTAACGCCAATATCGAAGAAGTACTTGGCACTTTAATAAGTAATGCAAAAATACTCAACGTAGAGATGCTGGCTAATACCATCTTCTTTCAGGAAGGCGGTAAGTTCTTGCCGAGTGCTTTGAGTAATCAAGGACAAATAGCCCCCGTTTACGATGTACTTTCTTTTGATTTCAATCAGGATGGTAAAATGGATTATCTCCTCGGTGGTAATTTTTACGGGAATGAAACAGAAACGGGCGTTTACGACGGGGGCAACGGCCTGCTTTTGCAAAGTAATGATACCAGAATACCAAGTTACCTTCCCAACCAGCAATACAATATCTGGATCAGTGAAGAAGTAAGGCACCTGGAGCAAATCGAGTTGGCAGACAAAAAACGAGGGATCATCGTTTTAAATAACAATGGACCTTTGCAATTACTGGTCAATTAACGCACTAATTCTCCCGTCAAGCGTAACAATTCCGTCTCCGTATTTTTCAGATTGAGAATGGCATTCAGGCGCGACTGGGTAGCATTGATGTAGCCCAATTGGATGCTACGGTAATCAAACGAATTGATCAGGCCACCTTTTTGGCGCTCTTCCGCAATGGTGAGATTGCGGCGGGCATTAGCTACCAGTTCGCCCGTGAGGCTTACCAGCTGTTGTTGGTTCTGGTAAGTCGCGTAGGTGTTAGCGAGTTGGGTTTTCAGACTTTGTTCGAGGCTGGCGTATTGCAATTGAGATTGCATCTCTTGCAGCTGGGCGGTCTCGATGCGGCGCTTACGGACACCACCGTCGTAGATATTGTAGCTGGCCGTCAGGTTGACGAAGCCACGTAAAGTTCGTGAGGCGACGCCAGGTAAATTTTGTTCATTGGGCATTCCGCCAAAGTTGAACGTTTGTGAACCGTTGCTAACGTTGATATTGTAGTTGGCCCCTGCATTCAAGCTTACTTGGGGCAAACGAGCTACTCCCTGGATTTCTGTATTCAATGCCGCTAATTGGATATTGACGTTACTAGCTTGCAACTCCGGATTGTTGCGCAGCAGCTTTTCTTGCAGATCTTGCTGGGTATAGGCAGTGGTTACACTTTCGAGTGAATCCGTCAGCCTGAAATTAGTAGGAGCATCTAAGCCCATAACCAACTGGAGGTTGCGCAAAGCATTTTGATAAGCGTTCTGTTGCACCAAATAGGTGGTAGAATCATTGAGATAAGCATCCTGGGCCTGCACCAGATCAAAAGCACCAGCCTGCCCAAATTCCTGACGGGTTTCCTGGTAGCGAATCCGATCACGCGATAACCCCAGGACCTCCTGAAGCACATCCAATTGCTCTCGTTGTACAAGTGCACCATAGTACGCTTGAATGATGCTTTGGATGGTATTCTGTATTTGCACCTGGAGTTGTTCCTGGCTAAGATTCAGCTGCTTGGCAAGCTGGTCTTTGGCGTAGGTGATCCGCGAGCCGTTGTAAAGGACCCAACTGGCGGAAACACCAGGTACGATGGCGTTGGAAATCACCGAGCTTTGGGTGACTACGCTTGCCGGGTTGTCCGTTGAGGAATACCCATTGTCGGAGCCAAGGGTGAGGTTGACTTCAGGGTATTTGCCGGCCAATGACCAATCGTTGTTGTTCTCCGCAATGGCAACCGACGCCTGGGAAAGGCGAACCTGGTAATTGCTCGTTAGGCCCTTCGCAATCGCTTGCTCCAGACTTAATGCTTCCTGCGCATTCAGACTCACTGAAAACAGTAGCCCAAATCCTAAAATGAAACACAGCATGCTCTTAGATAAAACGTCTTTCAAATACATAACGCTTGCAGTAAAAGTTATAAAAAAATACCAGGCCGGTGGTCATCAGCTTAGCGATTAATTGATACTCCTGAAAGAAGGCGTACCGGTTGAGGGCATAAATAATGCCGGTGCTTAGCACCAATCCTCCGAGGGATACCAACATGCTCCACATAAAAGTAGCGCGGGTTGACCCCTGCTGTTCAAAAACGAAATATTTCTGGAAAAGGAAATTGACGATCACCGAAACAGAATAAGCAATCATCTGTGCCTTTACCGGAGCTACTCCCTGCTCAAACAAAGGGAAATAAATCAAGTAATCAATCCCGGTAGCGATTACACTACCCACTGCAAAGCGGGCTTTTTTTGCAACCAGCTCGGCAAGTTGTGCTCGTCGGATTTCCTTTTTATCATCCATTACGTCATTATTGCGCAAAAAACAAATTGGTCCTTCTTTGAGGTTTTTCAAATAGTTGACACGCTTATGCCATAGGCATCCCTTCGGGGAAATTAACCGCTTAGCCATCTATTTGAAAAACGAATGCCCAATTTATTTTTGTGCTGTTTCTCAA
>Ga0102812_10000179_pt1 | contig 45096 bp, 24 predicted proteins | sample ColrivemetaGS713_FD_79334 | JGI IMG/M metagenome (GOLD analysis project Ga0102812, IMG submission 79334) | Estuarine microbial communities from the Columbia River estuary - Flood tide ETM metaG S.713 | ecosystem: Environmental > Aquatic > Marine > Intertidal zone > Estuary | place: USA...
TCAGAGGATGAAACTATTTGGAAAAACAATCAAAATGTCACCTCAGGTGTAATATTCTATTAAAATAATGAATAAAAATATACTAATACGATCCAGGTTAATTTTGCTATCAGTAGCTTTTGTTGGTTTTTCACAGAACTTACAGGCTCAGATATTGGAGTGGGTTCTATTAGGATGTGGAGAAATGTCAGGCTCTTGCCCAAGTACAACAGATTGTGTAAACCATGAATTATGTTATGGACTTAAATATACACCTGGTGTTTCAGGTGTATTAACTAGTTATACTACCGGATTCTTCGCAAATTGTAATTCAGGCGGAGATGTTATGGTTTCAAATACCTCTTGTGTTATGGTGGATAACAGCCAGCACATTGAAGCTTGTGAAAGTTATGGTTTGATCCTCTTCAATAGCTCGGGCAATTCAGGGGATGCTGCGAATAATACAATTACAGCAGGACAGGAATTGATTCTTCATCAGGTTTGTTTTTATCTTCCTTATGGAGATTCCTTAACCATAACTGAAGATATGCTTACCGATCTAACGCTGAATATTGATCTTGAAAATGGAAGTTCAATGACGGATTTTCCATCATTTGATCAAACAATAATCATCGCAGATCAAATTTGTCTCCCTCCTGTTGCTACAAATAATCATAGTTTGGGAAATAGCTATGGGGCTGTCGTACAGGAAGTCATTTTTGAAAATGATGGATTTGGATATGATACGGACTCCAATGACAATATCAATATTGCTTCCGTTAATTTAAATCCTGCAAGCGTTCCCGGAGGAACCGGAAATGGTCTGGATACGGATAGTGATGGGGATATAGATCAGGTGTCGAGTACTCAGGGTATCTGGTCATGTGACAATAATGGAAATGTAAGTTTCAATCCAACCACTGGATTTTTACAAGATCCAACTCCTATTGAGTATTCAATTATGGATTTTACTGGGTTGAACTCTAATATGGCTTTAGTCTCTGTGGACTATATTCCTGTAGCACAAGACGACGAAAGTGTACAAAATATGCCCACTACACATATTGTTGTAGAAATAATAACAAATGACAACCTTGGTGACCAAACGGATCCATCAACTGTTGGTCTGAATGAAGCCAGTGTGACCAATGGAACTTGTACATCAACCGATGCACAGGGACATTGTCTCCAGATTACTGTAGAAGATGAAATTATTTGGGAAATTGATGATAACTTTGGTTTGTTAACATTTACACCGTCAATAGCTTATACTGACAATCCTGCAAGTCTCGATTATTCAGTTGAGGATTATGAAGGAAATATCACAACGGCATCCGTAAATATATTTTATCTGTGTTCAACAGTTCAACTCACTGCATTTCTCGAAGGTTCATACCAGGAAAATGGATTGATGACAACTTTTTTGAATGAGAATCACTTGCTGCCGGGACAGGATAAAGACCTTTCAACAAATCTGTCCGTTTTGGTAGGTGCCACTCATACACCATTTGGACAACCCTATGGTGTTGAGCCTTGGAATTACACCAATACACTTGGAACACAATTTGGCGATGCCTCAGCTCCGGGTGCACCTCTAAATATTACGCCTTACGATGAAGACGTAGTGGATTGGGTATTGGTGTCTGTTAGAGAAGGTGATATCTATCCTGCAAATAAAATATGGTCTTGTGCCGGATGGTTGCATAATACAGGGAACATATCATTTCCTGAAACCTGTCCATGTTTTGTTGTAGAGTCAGATAAAGATTATTACCTTATGGTTGAACATAGAAACCATATTGGTGTATTATCACATATGCAAGTAAATAAATTAAATGGCACATCTGCATTACAATGGGACTTTACAAATCATAATTCCTTCACGCCTGATATTTTTAGACAGGGACAAAAGGAATTGGAAAGTGATATTTGGGGATTGTATTCAGCAAATGGAGAACAAATGAATTCCATCCAGTCAGTTAATTCTGCTGATCATACAACCTGGAAGGAATATCAAAATGAAATAAACTACAGATTTAGTGACTTTAATTTAAATGTCATTACAAATTCTGAAGATGAGACAATTTGGAAATCAAACCAGAATATCACTTCTGGGGTCATTTTTTACGAATAAGAAAACAATATCGTTATGATAAAATTGAAATTATTTTTAACATCTGTTGTTCTGCTGTTTTTTATGCAGAATATATCTGCTCAAGGTACCATGGGCTGGGTGTTGTTATCAGAAGGTTATGGAACAGGTTCTTGTGTTTCCATGACGGATTGTGATACCGACATTTTGTGCTATGGTTTGCAGTATACAGCAGAGGTTTCCGGTGTTCTGACCAGTTATACTACCGGGTTTTTTGCAACATGTACCAGTGTTGGAGACCCAGTTGTATTCAACAATTCCTGTGTCATGGTAGATAACAGTGATGTTATTGATGCTTGTGGAGGCTTCAGTTTGGTATTGTTTAATAGTTCAGGTAACTCAGGTAGTACAGTAAACAATACAATTACTGCTGGCACTCCTGAAGTTATTCATCAGGTTTGTTTCAATGTTCCTGACGGCGAAACACTTACAATTAGTGAAGATGCAATTACGGACCTGACTACAAATGTTGATTTACCCAATGGAACATCAATAACAGAATTTCCATCTTATAGTGATTTTTTGGTTGATAAAGATGCTGAATGTTTTTCAAATGATATTGCAATAATAGATATAAAGAAAGAAGGTGTTTTTAATGATATTAGTGGCGATGGATTTGCTCAGGTAGGTGAAACAGTTAATTATACTTTTGAAGTTAATAATTTGGGTAATGTTGCACTGAGTAATATTGGGATAAGCGATCCATTATTTCAGGCACCAAATCAGATCGTTCCTATCGTTTATAGCAGTGGGGATGCAAACACAAATAATTTACTTGATTTAACAGAAACATGGATTTTTACTGCTGTTTATATTTTAGAGCAGGAAGACATAAATACAGGTGCAGTTTATAATATTGCCACGGCTTCAGGACAGGATCCAAGTAGTACTCCGGTTACTGATATTAGTGAAGACCCAACCCCAATCGGATCAGGCGATCCGCTTTATGATCCCTTTTGCCCTGATTGTACCGTAACTATTACACCTCATAATCCTTCAATCAGCCTTTCAAAAGAAGGTGTTTTTAATGATTTTAGTGGAGATGGTTATGCTCAGGTTGGCGAAACGATTAATTATTCTTTCATCCTTAGCAATACAGGAAATGTTTCTATCGGAAATGTCACGATAAGTGACCCATTGTTCGAATTACCAAATCCGGTTGTAACGATCAGCGGCCCTGTTGGTGATGTTAGTAATCCTGGCTTTTTAGATCCAACAGAAACTTGGACTTATAGCGCCACTTATGTTCTGACTCAAGAAAATATAGATAATGGAGTAGTTTATAACCTGGCAACAGCGGATGGAGATGATCCAAATGGCGACCCGGTTACGGATGATAGTTCAGATCCAACACCAATTGACACAAATGATCCTTTATATGATCCTTCCTGCCCCGATTGTACAGTTACAATTACCCCTCATAACCCATCCATTTCAATTCTGAAAGAAGGCATTTTCATTGATGGCAGTAATGATGGATTTGCTCAAGTCGGAGAAATAATAAATTATAACTTTACAGTTACAAATACAGGAAATGTTTCAATCAGCAATGTTGTCGTATCAGATCCTTTATTTAATTTGCCAAATCCAATAGTTAATCTAATGGGACCTGCTGGTGATAACACCAATCCCGGTGTACTTGATCTAAATGAGGTTTGGGTATATACTGCTATTTATACATTGACTCAATCAGATATTGACGCTGGAGCGGTTTACAACCTGGCAACTGTTACTGGAAATGATCCAAATGGCGACCCGGTTACGGATGATAGTTCAGATCCGACACCAATTGACACAAATGATCCTTTATACGATCCATCTTGTCCTGAATGTACAGTTACAGTTACACCTCAAACACCTTCAATTTTTGTTTTAAAAGAAGGTAACTTGAATGATATAAGTGGAGATGGATTTGCTCAGGCAGGAGAAACAATACTTTATTCATTTATAGTGACAAACACTGGAAATGTTACATTGAGCAATGTTACATTGACTGATCCATTGTTCCAGTCACCAAATCCTGTTGTTACAATAAACGGTCCTTTAGTGGATGCGAATAATGACGGATTAATGAATCCTGCAGAAAGCTGGTTGTTTACAGCCATTTATGTGCTGACACAATCTGACATTGACGCTGGAGCGGTTTATAACCTGGCTACAGCTGCTGGAGATGATCCAAATGGCAACCCGGTATCAGATGAAAGTACGGATCCAACACCAATTGACACAAATGATCCTTTATACGATCCATCTTGTCCTGATTGTACCGTTACCGTTACTCCTCAAAATCCTTCAATCAATATTACCAAAGAAGGTGTTTTTGCAGATATCAGCGGAGATGGATATGCACAGGCAGGTGAGTTAGTAAACTATGTTATTGTAGTTTCTAATACTGGAAACCTAAGCATAAGCAATGTAGTGATTAGTGATCCATTATTTGTATCACCTAATCCTGTTGTTTCAGTAAATGGACCTCTGGGAGATATTAGCAACATAGGTGTTCTTGATATCAATGAGAACTGGATATACACGGCAAGTTATGTATTGACTCAGGCTGATATTGATGCCGGAGCGGTTTACAATCTGGCAACAGTTAACGGAGTTGATCCAAATGGCGTTCCGTTGACGGATGACAGTACGGATCCAACCCCAATTGATTCAAATGACCCATTATATGATCCGACTTGTCCTGATTGTACTGTAACAATAACACCTCAGGCAGCCAGTGTTGCTATTTTGAAAGAAGGTTTATTTATTGATCAAAGCGGCGATGGCCTGGGACAACCTGGTGAAACCGTAAATTATACTTTTACTGTAACAAATACAGGAAATGTAAGTATTCACAATATGGTCGTTACAGATCCATTGTTTGAATCACCTAATCCTGTTGTTATGATCAACGGTCCTGTTACAGATCCAAATAATGATGGGGTAATGACTCCTGGAGAGATCTGGATCTATACTGCTGTATATACACTGGTTCAGACAGATATCGATGCAGGTGCTGTTTACAACCTGGCAACAGCTGAAGGTAATGATCCTGATGGAGACACTGTAACTGATGACAGTACAGATCCAACTCCTCTAAGTTCAAACGATCCATACTATGATCCTTCCTGTCCTGATTGTACAGTAACCACACTTGGACAGAATCCGGCGATCAACATAGTAAAAGAAGGTACATTTAATGATATGAGCGGAGATGGATTTGCTCAGGCAGGAGAACAAATTTTCTATAATTTCTCAGTCTCAAACCCTGGTAATGTAGTATTACATAATGTAGCGATAAGCGACCCATTGTTTGTAGCGCCAAATCCAATCGTTCCAATAAACTATATAAATGGTGACGTAAATACAAACAACATTCTTGAAATGACTGAAGTTTGGACATTTACAGCCGTATATACAATGACTCAGGCAGATGTTGATGCAGGTGCTATTTATAACCTGGCAACAGCGGATGCACTTGATCCAAATAATAGTCCTGTTACTGATGAAAGTACAGATCCTACTCCAATTGACACGAATGATCCTCTTTATGATCCTTCCTGTCCTGATTGTACAGTAACTATTGCCCCACAAAATCCTTCAATCGCGATCCATAAAGATGGTGTTTTGATCGATGCCAGTGCAGATGGATTTGCTCAGGTAGGAGAAACCGTAAATTATACTTTTGTAGTAACAAATACGGGTAATGTTAGTATTAATAACGTAATCATAAGTGATCCGTTATTTGCAGCACCACATCCTGTGGTTAATATCTCAGGACCGATCGGTGATAATGCTAATTTTGGTGTGCTTGATCTTAATGAAAGCTGGATTTACTCAGCGATCTACACGCTGACACAATCTGATATTGATGCTGGTGCAGTTTATAACCTCGCAACAGTTAACGGAGATGATCCATATGGTGATCCGGTTACAGATGAAAGTACAGACCCAACACCTATAGATACAAATGATCCAATGTATGATCCGACATGTCCTGATTGTACCGTAATTGTAACACCTCAAGACCCATCCATTTCGATTTTAAAGGAAGGTGTTTTTGTGGATATGAATAATGATGGATTTGCTGAGGTTGGGGAAACGATCAATTATATCTTTTCTGTACAAAATACAGGAAATGTAAGTCTGAATAATGTAGTGGTAAGTGACCCATTGCTTCAGTCACCAAATCCTGTTGTTTTGATTTCAGGACCGACAGGTGATGTTGCTAATTCAGGTATTCTTGACGTAACAGAAACATGGGTGTTTACGGCCTTTTATACATTAACCCAGGCTGATATTGATGCAGGTGCCGTTTATAACCTGGCAACAGTTAATGGAGATGATCCGAATGGTGATCCAGTTACAGATGAAAGTACAGACCCAACACCAATTGATTCAAATGATCCTTTATATGATCCTGCATGTACAAATTGTACAGTTACTACAACCCCACAAAACCCATCAATCATTATTCTTAAAGAAGGTTTGTTTGTGGATGTGAGTGGTGACGGATTTGCACAAGTTGGAGAAACAGTCAGTTATAGCTTCTCAGTTTCAAATTCCGGTAATGTGAGTTTGAGCAACGTTGTTATTACAGATCCTTTATTTGCAGCACAAAACCCTGTTGTCCTGATTAGTGGACCAACTGGTGATGTTGCAAATGCTGGCATACTGGATCTGAATGAAACCTGGACTTATACAGCTAATTATATATTGACACAGGCTGATATTGATGCAGGTGCGGTATACAACCTGGCAACAGTAACAGGAAATGATCCTAATGGAGACCCTGTTACAGATGATAGTACAGATCCAACTCCAATTGATTCAAATGACCCATTATATGACCCGACTTGTCCTGATTGTACGGTTACAGTAGCACCTCAGGACCCTTCAATTGAGATCTATAAGGAAGGTATTTTCAACGATATCAGTGGAGATGGATTTGCACAGGCAGGAGAAACAATTAACTATACGTTTACAGTGAATAATACTGGAAACTTCTCAATAAGTAATGTGGTGTTAAGTGATCCATTATTTGAAGCACCGAATCCGGTTGTGAATATTAATGGGCCTGCAGGAGATGTCAGCAATCCAGGAATTCTGGACTTAAATGAATCCTGGATATACACAGCTGTTTATACACTTACACAAGCTGATATTGATGCTGGTACTGTGTATAACCTGGCAACGGTTGAGGGTGACGGACCAAATGGAACTCCGGTTTCAGATGATAGTGAAGACCCAACACCAATTGATACAAATGATCCATTGTACGACCCGGCTTGTCCTGATTGTACAGTTACAGTTGTTCCACAAAATCCTTCAATTGAAATATTGAAGGATGGTGTATTCAATGATATAAATAATGATGGTTTTGCTCAGATAGGTGAAACTGTAGATTATACATTCTCTGTAAGCAATACAGGAAATGTAAGTCTAACGAATGTAATTGTTAGTGATCCATTGTTCCAGGCTCCAAATGAGCTTGTGGTTATCAGTGGTCCTGCTAACGATACTGGAAATCCTGGCATTTTGGATCTGGGAGAAATATGGACCTTTACGGCTTCATACACAGTTACATCTTCAGATATCGTTGCAGGTGCAGTTTATAACCTTGCAACAGCTACGGGTGATGATCCCAATGGAGACCCTGTGACAGATGAAAGTGCGGATCCAACACCAATGGATACAAATGACCCATTGTATGATCCTGCATGTCCTGATTGTACGGTTACAGTTATTCCACAACTTCCGGAATTTGGTTTAGCAAAATCATTGGAAAGTCAGGTGGATAACTTTAATGATACTTACGATCTTACTTTCTTGTTCACAATTGAGAATTTTGGCTTGGTTACAGTCAATAATCTGGCGATCTACGATGATGTACTGACCCACTTTAGTGGAATGACCATTACTAACTTAACTGCTGTAAGTGGAACATTAAACGCAAATCCTGTATGGAATGGAACATCCGCATCAAATATTTTGATGCCGGGTCAAAACCTGCCTGTTCAGGGAACGGCAACTGTTAGAATTCAATTTACAGTAAACCCTGGTAATATCGCTCAGGTTGAGAATATAGCTTTTGCACAAGGTGAGAGCCCGGATGGCAATCCAAATCAAGATGTTGCTACAGATGGCACGGATCCAGATGCAGATGGAAATCCAAATGATGGTACAATCGATGGAGATAACGATCCAAATGAAGATGATCCAACAACTGTTTATTTCGTCTCAGCTGGTACTGAAGCATTTGATGATATCAACAATACGATCATGAATTATTCAGTCGAAGGAAATGTGCTCACAAATGATTTTGATTATGAAGGTCATAACCAAATCGTAAATGAGTATCCATTATATTTCCCTGCTCATGGTATTGTGGATCTTGATCCGAATGGAGATTATATCTACATTCCGGAAGATGGATTTACGGGAGTTGATAGCTTCACTTATATTGTTTGTGATGATTTTCTGACCGAAAGTTGTGATACAGCTCAGGTTGTAATCGTCGTAACACCAAACCTTGATCCTTTCAATGACGCTCCGCTGGCTCATAATGATGTTAACCAGACCTTGGTTAATGTTGACCTTTCAGGAGATGTTCTGAGAAATGACATGGATGTGGACGGAGATGAACTTTCAGTTAATCTGACACTAATTAAAACGCCTGACCATGGGGATCTGACAATATTGTCTGATGGTACTTATGTATACCACCCTGATTTCGGTTTTGAAGGAGTTGATACATTCAGATATGAAGTATGTGACGATGGAATACCTTCATTGTGTGCTGAAGCAAATGTGATTATTGAAGTGTTGTCTGATGAAGGAAATATAACATTTGCACACGATGATATCGGCATTGAAACGGTAAATCATACTATAAATGGAAATGTATTAGGCAACGACTTTGACCCTGAAGGAAATAATCAGTTCGTACAGCCTGTTTTGGTTCGTACTCCTGAAAATGGTTCAGTAACAATCGATCCTAATGGAAACTACGTTTATGTTCCAGGCCTTGATTTTGTTGGAAATGACAGATTTGTATATCAGATTTGTGATGATCTCAGCGAAGAGATTGCATGTGATTCTGCAACAGTTTATATCACAATATTACCTACTGGTTCTATCGGTGATTATGTTTGGAATGATGTGAATGGAAATGGGGTTCAGGATGCAGCAGAGCCGGGAATGGAAGGAATTGTAGTTAATCTGTTTACTGCAGAAGGAGACCTGGTTGACAATGTGTCTACCTTAAGTGACGGTTCCTATTTATTTGAAGATCTAGCGCCTTTTATATCTTATTATGTTGAATTCGAATTGGGTGCTTACGCAGGACAACTTTCATGGACACAAAAGGATGCAACCAATGATGCTTCTGATTCAGATGTAAATCAAAATGGTATTGGTCCGGTTGTTTACCTGGAGCCATTACAGAATATTACAAATTATGATGCTGGTTTAGCACAATATTCAGCTATCAGTGGTTTGGCATGGCATGATCTTGATGGAAATGGGGTACAGGATGTTGGAGAAGAATTCATAGCTGGTGTTAATGTATATTTATACGATAACACAGGAGCTGTTGTAGATCAGACGATCACCAATCCAAATGGAGGATATTTATTCACAAATCATCCGGCAGGAATGTACTATGTTGAATTTGAAACACCGGTTGATTACTCTGACGTAACTTTTGATAATGTAGGTTCAGATGATGAAATTGACAGTGATGTCACTCAGGCCAACGGATATGGTTCCACTTCATGGTTCGAATTGATGCCAGGACAGGGATATAACCACGTGGATGCAGGATACTACAAATGTGTTTCCATTGGAGAAGTTACATGGTGTGACTATAATTTCAACGACATCTTTGACGATGGCGAAAATGGAGTGAATGGTCTGTTGGTCAATATCTGGAGATTACAGGATGGTGAATGGGAATTGTACGATTATACCTATACAGGACATAAACCAAATACACCAAGTGATGATGGATACTGGTCTTTCTGTGTAATTCCTGGTAATTATTATATTGAAATCCCACTCCCTCCATATGGTTTGGTTCAGGCTGTTCCAAATGTTGGAAACGACGAATATGCTGATAGTGACCTGGATGATACATTCGGCTTCGGTACTACTTCTTCTTTCTCTCTTTTATCAGGAGAGGATAAAATGGATATAGCTGCTGGTTTTTATAACATGGCAACCATGGGAGACAGAGTTTGGCTGGATGAAGATTATAATGGAATTCAGGATATTGGAGAGCCTGGTGTAGAAGGTGTAACAGTTACAGCTTATACGATCAATAATATTCAGATGGGAAGTGTTCAGACAGATGATAATGGTAATTTCAATATCGACTATCTGAGAAAAGATGCTCATTATCTGAAAATTGAGGCTCCTGCCCAGTATGGATTTACGATCGCTAATGAAGGAAATGATGAAACAGATAGTGATGTAGATGGTATGAACGGATATGGTACAACAGCAAATTATGTATTGTTCCCCGGAGAGCATAAAGACCTGGATGCCGGACTTACACTTGGATCACTGCCGATTGAATTAACCAGTTTCTATGGTGAAAACCGAGGTGACTTCAACTTTATAGCATGGGAAACAGCCAGAGAGCAAAATTGTGATTACTATATCCTTGAAAGAAGATTTGAAGATGAAAGTACATTTAGTGAGATAGGAAAAGTAAAGGCAACGGGAAATACACTGGAAACATCAAAATATGATATGAATGACCATAATATTGGAAAAGATGGCGTTTATTATTACCGATTAATTAATGTTGATTTTGATGGTAAAGAAAGTATGAGTAAGATAATTGCCATTCTGATCCAAAGAGGAATTGACAATGATGATCTGAATGTATTCCCAAATCCGGCTTTCAATAAGTTTGAGATTGAAATGACTATGATGAATGATTCTCAGGTTGTAATAGACATGTTGGATGCTCAGGGAAGAATCGTGATGAAGAATGTGGTTAATGAATATTTGAAGGCAGGAATGCATAAACATCAAGTGCAGCTGAATAATGTTGCGGAGGGTATTTACTCACTGCATATTAAGCAGGGCGATAAATTGATAAAAAGGAAATTAGTTATCCTTAGATAAGATCTCAGTTTTTTTTAAATTGAAGGGGGACAATTTGTCCCCCTTTTTTTATTATAAATATAGATCTGTAATTTTAAAGTTGATCCCGTCAAAAAGCCCGAGATCGGATAATTTCAAATCGGGGATAACCAGCAAGCCCATAAATGAAAGTGTCATAAATGGCGCAGATAATTCTGAACCGAATTTTTTGGATATACTATCCAGCTTACTATAGTTTTTTGCTGTAGTTTCATAATCCGTATCAGTCATCAGTCCTGCGATCGGCAGGGGAAGAATCTCATTGATGTTGTCATCCTTGCACACGGCAGTTATTCCACCTTTATACTTGATTATACGATTTACAGCTTCCATCATATCCTGGTCATTTGTGCCAGTTACGATTATGTTGTGAGAATCATGCGCAACAGATGAAGCGATAGCCCCTTTCTTTATTCCAAAATTCTTTACAAATCCCAAAGCAGGCGGACTGTCATTGTATCGATTGATAACCGCTAATTTTAAGATGTCCTGATCGGTGTCTGACTGCAATTGGCCGTCAACGGCTTTTAATTCATACTGGCCGGATTTTGTTATTAATTGTTGGTCGATCACCTCGATCACCTTTATTTTTTCACTTTTGGCTGATATAGCAAAGTCTGAAATAGATTTATAATCTGTATTAAAATTGTTGATTGGATCGGGTTTGATAAAATGCCAGCTCGGTTCTCCATCTTTTGCCACTTCTATTCCCTCAATTATGGTTCTTTTGACATTCAGGTCGATCAAATTGTCTACGACAATAAAATCAGCATCATCTCCTTCCCGCAGAAGACCTATATCCAGATTATAATGAATAACCGGGTTGATACAAGCCATCTCCAATACTTTGAATAAATCGACACCTGCATTTATGGCCCGTTTTACCAATTCGTTTATATGGCCTTCCAGCAGCTGATCCGGATGTTTGTCATCCGAACAAAACATACACATGTCAGAATGATTATGGGCAATATTGATCAGGTCATCAAAATTCTGAACAGCAGAACCTTCACGGATCAATATTTTCATGCCTAATTCAATTTTCTCTAAGGCCTCTTCTTCCGTAAAACTCTCATGATCCGTGCTGATGCCGGCTTTTACATATTTTTCCAGGTCTTCCCCCATTAATCCAGGCGCATGGCCATCAATCTTTTTATTGTATTTTCTTGCGAGTTCCAGCTTATCCATGACCATTTTGTCGGCATGAATGACGCCCGGAAAATTCATCATTTCTCCAAGATATTTGATATCATCCCGCTTGAAGAGGGTTTCAATATCTGCCAATGTCAGTTCAGCCCCGCTGGTTTCCAAATGTGTTGCAGGAACACAGGAAGGAGCTGAAAAATAGAATTTGAATGGTATCTTACTGCCATTGTCTATCATGTACTGCACCCCTTTCAATCCCACGACGTTTGCTATCTCATGTGCATCTGAAACACTGGCTATTGTGCCATGTGTTGAAGCAATTCTTGCAAATTCACCCGGCGTTAACATAGAACTCTCTATGTGCACATGCGAATCAATAAATCCGGGAAGGATATATTGATCAAAAGTTTTATTCTCTGGTTTTATGGAAATGATTTTACCATTTAAAATAGTAATCGTCCCTGGATAAATTTCCTTGTTGTGAATATCGACTATGTTGCCGGAGTACTTATTCATTTGCTTTTAATTTATTGTCAATAAATAAAATTACAACTATTTTAATTATATACCCGAAAAATCACCTCAGCACAATCATTGCCTGAGATCAGGCTTAATACGAGATGGAATAACCATGGTTTGCCCAATCAACAATGCCTCGGTACAAGTGCGTAATATCCTGGAAGCCCATGGAAATGAAAAGCTGCATGGCATGATTGGTTCTGCTCCCTGTTCTGCAATAAACCAAATAAGGCTTATCCTTTTCCAATTTTGAGAGTTCATCAATGAAATCCTCGCTATAATAATCAATATTGATCGCCCCATTTATCCTGCTGGCATTATATTCCATTGGTGTTCTCAGGTCCAGGATGATAAAATTTTCATCAGACACTAATGTGAATACTTCTTCGGCATTCACATTTTTTATTGGAAATTTTTCTGGCATTATTTTTAATACTGTTTAAATATTCATGCGTTATTAAAAAAAATAATTGCGAACTGAAATTGATTCGCAAACAAATTCAAGGGCATGATTTAAATGAATGAAATGAGCTATTTCAAAGATAAAATCCCTGATAGCAATAAAACATAAATAATTCAGAATAGATCATTTAATGTTTATTTATTTCTTAATTATTTAATGTTTAATAATTCAGAAAATTGCAGTTGTAATATGATAACCTTTGATTTTGAAGACTGAATTTTAAGAAATATAAATGGATTTCATCTTGTCTGATCCAATTGTATTAAAAACTCATTTTCAATACAATATTTCAATCAAAATGCACCCATTAAACTTGAACCAAACATTATTTTGAATTACCTTGCTTAATCATTTATTTATGCTAAAACAGACCTGCTTAATTAGATGTTATTTAAATTAGGACATCAAGGAATCAAAAAGTGTATAATTTACGTTTTAAAGTAAAATTCTTGAGTGCATTTTGTAATATTGCAGACGGATCAGTGAAAATGCCGATTCGAGCTGATTTGAAATTGACAACTAAAAATATATGAAATGAAAAAAGATGGAGGAAAGCTAATTCTTGATGCCAATGAAGCGGTAGCAAGAATTGCTGTGAAAACAAATGAGATTTGTGCTATCTATCCGATCACGCCATCTTCACCGATGGGTGAACACGCGGATGCGTTAGCAGCTAAAGGAGTAACAAATGTTTGGGGCGATCTGCCGAAGATCGTGGAATTGCAAAGTGAAGGTGGAGCAGCTGGAACCTTACATGGTTCATTGCAGGGTGGAGCAATTTCAACGACATTTACCGCTTCCCAGGGTTTATTATTAATGATACCTAATATGTATAAAATTGCCGGTGAATTATTACCTGCAGTTATTCATGTCGCTTCCAGAACAGTTGCAACACACGCACTTTCTATTTTCGGTGACCATTCAGATACAATGGCAACCAGAGCAACCGGTTTTAGTATGTTGTTTGGTGGAAGTGTACAGGAAGCAATGGACTTTGCTTTGATTTCACAAGCAGCTACATTTAAATCAAGAGTTCCTTTCCTGAATGTTTTTGACGGATTCAGAACTTCTCATGAGATCGCAAAAGTGGATGAAATTCCTGATGCGGTTATTAAAGCGCTTGTTCCTGAAGATAAAATTAATGAATTCAAGAAAAATGGACTGAATTCTGAGAATCCTGTGATTCGGGGTACCGCTCAGAATCCTGATGTATTTTTCCAGGCAAGAGAAGCTTGTAATGTCTATTATGAAAATGTTCCTTCTTTAGTTAAGGAAACATTTGAACAATTTAGAGAACTAACCGGCAGATCTTATAAGTTATTTGATTATATAGGTGCTCCTGATGCAGATAGATTAGTGATTTTGATGGGATCAGGTAGTGGCGCAGTTAGAGAAACAGTTAAGTTTCTGAACGACAATGGACAAAAAGTAGGTGCACTGATCGTTAGATTGTACCGTCCGTTCTCAATCAGTGATTTTATGGAATCAATTCCTCAGTCAATAAATAAGATCGCTGTTCTGGACAGAACTAAAGAACCTGGAAGTATTGGAGAACCACTCTACATGGACACGGTAAATGCATATGTTGAGTCTGACAGACAAATGCCTAAGATCATCGGAGGAAGATATGGATTGTCATCCAAGGAATTCCACCCGGGTATGGTGAAGGCTGTTTATGATGAATTGTTAAAAGAAACTCCTAAAAATCATTTCACCATTGGTATCAATGATGACGTTACAAAGTTGAGTCTCGAATATGATCAACATTTGTCTCTTGACAAAGAAACGATCAACTGTATGTTCTATGGTCTTGGATCAGATGGAACAGTGAGCGCAAATAAAAATGCCATTAAGATTATCGGTGATACAACAGAAAATAACGTACAAGGTTATTTTGTATATGATTCCAAGAAAGCAGGTGGAATGACCGTTTCTCACTTGAGATTTGGTAAAGAACAAATAGATTCTACTTACCTGATCACGAATGCTGATTTCCTGGCTTGCCATCATTTCGTATTCCTTTCAAAATATGATATCACGGCTAAAGCTAAAAAGAAGGCAACATTCTTGTTGAATGCTCCATACAGCCCGGATGAAGTTTGGGATAAATTACCTAAGCACATTCAGGATGATATCGTGGAAAAAGAATTACAGTTCTATGTGATCGATGCAACTAAAGTAGCAGATGAAGCCAACCTTGGTAAAAGGATCAATACCGTGCTTCAAACATGCTTCTTTGCTATCTCTGGTGTGCTGCCAAAAGATGAAGCCATTCAGAAAATTAAAGATGGTATCGTGAAGTCTTATTCACATAAAGGAGATGATATCGTAAAGATGAACTTCGATGCTGTAGATACTTCACTGGCTAATCTGCATAAAGTTGAATATCCAAAACAGGTGACAAGTGAAATCCCAATGATTCCGATCGTTTCTGAAAAAGCACCTGAATTTGTAAAAGGCGTTTTAGGAGAGATCATTGCAGGAAAAGGAGACTGGTTGCCAGTTAGTGCATTCCCGGTTGATGGTACGTTCCCAACAGGAACAACCAAATGGGAAAAACGAGGTATTGCGGATAAAGTGCCTGTATGGGACACTGATCTTTGTACACAGTGTAATAAATGTGTAGCGATTTGTCCTCACGCTGCGATCAGAGCTAAAGTCTATGACAAACAATTGTTGGATGAAGCACCGATCACATTGAAAAATGTACCAGCTATTGGCCGACCATTTAATAAAGAAAATGAAGTATATACCCTACAGGTAACTGTTGAGGATTGTACAGGTTGTAACCTTTGTGTTGAAGTTTGTCCTGCAGTAAGCAAGGAAAATGCAGACTACAAAGCGATCAATATGACGGATAAAAAGGAAGTTGAAGAAGTGGAAATCTTGAACTGGGATTATTTTATTGAAATTCCGGATTATGATAGAAAAGAACTGAAGATCAACACCATGAAAGGAGCACAATTCCTTGAGCCTTTATTCGAATTCTCAGGTGCATGTGCCGGTTGTGGAGAAACACCTTATGTGAAATTGATCTCACAGTTGTATGGTGAAAGTATGATCGTAGCCAATGCAACAGGTTGTTCTTCCATTTATGGGGGTAACCTTCCAACGACTCCTTATACCAAAAACAAGGACGGTAGAGGTCCGGCTTGGGCAAACTCATTGTTTGAGGATAATGCTGAATTCGGATTGGGTCTGAAACTAGCTGCTGATAAGAAAGCTGAAAAAGCTTTCAGATTGTTGGGTGAACTGAAAGATGTTGTAGGTGAAGAACTTGTAAATGCACTTTCAGACAATCCACAGCAAACAGAAGAAGATAAAGAGAATCAACATAAGTATATCGATAAATTGAAATCAACTCTGACTGGTGTTGAAAATGACACTGCAAAGAATTTGTTGTTCTTAATTGATTATCTGAACAAAAAATCAATCTGGATATTTGGTGGAGACGGATGGGCTTATGATATTGGATTCGGTGGTTTGGATCATGTTTTGGCTTCCGGAGAGAATGTAAATATTCTCGTTATGGATACTGAAGTTTATTCAAATACTGGAGGACAAATGTCAAAAGCAACTCCGATGGGGGCAGCTGCAAAATTCGCAGTTTCCGGAAAACAAATGCATAAGAAAGATCTTTCTCTGCAGGCAATTTCTTACGGAAGCGTTTATGTTGCTCAGATTGCATTAGGTGCGAAAGATAATCAAACACTGAAAGCAATTCAGGAAGCTGAAGCATTCAACGGCGTATCTTTGATCATTGCTTACTCACATTGTATCGAACACGGATACGATATGGGAGATGGTGCAACACACCAGGAATTAGCAGTTGAATCAGGATACTGGCCATTGTTCAGATTCAATCCTGAAAATCCAAAAGGAAGCAGGTTTAAATTAGATTCTAAGCCTGGTTCAATTCCTTTAGAGGATTACATTTATACAGAATCCAGATATACAAGAGTGAAAAGAGAGAATCCGGAAATGGCAGCTAAATTGCTTGAAGGAGCAAAAGCAGACGTTGAGGCAAGATGGGCAAAACTGGAGTCTGTAAAAGTATTGTAATACTTCCAGAATTTTCATAGATATAGGGCAACTGTTTATTCAGTTGCCCTTTTTTATTTTCTGAAATTATCAACGCAAAAACATTTTGTTATGGCAAGCTTATATGTTTATTATTTGCCCTGCCCAATTTGGATTATTAGCTAGCAGTTACTGAGGTAGATCTATCGATAAATCACTAAGTTTCTGCTTGATATTATCGTTCGACATAGCTTTTTATATACCTTTGTTAATAATCGTACACAGTTTTACAGAAGGGTCAATATGGAAAATCTGCATTTTATACAGGATTTAAAGCAAAGCATTTCAGGGGAGGTTTTTACAGACAGAAGTTCACTCGGAATGTATGCTACAGATGCCAGTGTCTATCAGATCTTTCCCAAAGCTATCGTTGTTCCTAAAACGGAATCAGATGTGATCCAGGCGCATAAAATTGCTTCAAAATATGGAATTAGCATCCTGCCAAGAGGTGCCGGAACCAGTCTTGCAGGACAGACAGTTGGGAATTCACTGGTCATTGATTTTTCAAAATATTTAAATAATATTCTGGATCTCGATGTCAAAAATAAAAGCGTAAAAGTTCAGCCGGGTGTTATTCACGGAGAACTCAACAACTATCTTAAACCTCATGGCTTGATCTATGGGCCGGATCCCGCTACCAGCTCAAGAGCAAATATGGGCGGTATCGTAGCCAATAATTCCTCCGGCTCCCGCAGCATCGTTTTTGGTAAAGCGATCGACCATATTATTGATATGCGGGTCGTGCTTGCAAATGGAGAGATCATAGAATTCTCTGACCTGGATGCAGCGCAACTAAAAAAGAAAAAAGAACTCGATTCACCCGAAGGGGCTATTTACAGACAACTGGATCAGATCATTTCCGAAGACAAAGAATTGATCGATGAGAAATTCCCCAAAGTCCTGAGAAGGGTTTCTGGCTATAGTCTCGATGAATTTATTAATGGACATCCCTGGAACCTGGGAAAATTGATCTGCGGAAGTGAAGGTACACTTGGAACCATCCTGGATGTAACAGTCAATCTTTTGGATCTGCCTGTAACAAGAGGACTTACAACCATTCATTACCACGATAGAATGGAGGCAATCGCTGATGTTAAAAATATCCTGCCTTTTGGTCCTTCAGCGGTTGAATTAATGGACTTTAATGTAATTGAAATTGCTCAGTCGAACCCATCTTCAAAACAAATCGCGGGATTTATTGAAGGCAATCCGGGAGCGATACTGATCGTGGAATTCTTTGGTGATAACAGAGAACAGGTGGTCGAAAAATATGAGGCCCTCACACGCTACCTGGAAACCAGCGATATTAGCTATGCACATCCATTTTTTGATCCGGGTCCCGGCTACAATAATATCTGGGAAGTAAGGAAAAAAGGATTGGGTCTGTTATTGAGTATGCGTACGCCGGAAAAACCACTTCCTTTCATTGAAGATGCATGTGTCCCCGTCGAAACACTAGAAGATTATATAGGCGAGCTGGTGACTTTTTGTGATAAGCTGGATACAAAATTGGTCTTGTATGCCCACGCCAGCGTTGGCGTTTTACATGTGAGACCCGTCCTCAACCTAAGGAAAAAATCTGACCTGGAAAAATTTGAAACCATTGCTCAATTTACCCTCAAACTGGTGATGAAATACAAAGGATCCTGGTCCGGTGAACATGGGGACGGAATCGTCAGAAGTTTTGGAATCCCTATATTTTATGGTGAAAAGATCTATCAGGATTTTAAAAAGATCAAACAAGCCTTTGATCCGCACAACCTTATGAATCCCGGGAAAATAGTCGATGCGCCCTATTTGACTGAACACCTTCGATATGGCAATGGTTATCAGGATCAGAAAGTGGAAACAATCTACCATTATCGGAAAGAACTCGGTTTTGACAGTTTGATCCATATGTGCAATGGAGTAGGGGTTTGCCAAAGAGTGAGCGGTGGTGTGATGTGCCCAAGTTATAAAGCATCTCTGGATGAAAAAGATTCAACAAGAGGCAGAGCGAATTTGCTTCGGCTTACGCTTTCCGGGCAGGTAAATCAAGGAGACTTTACCAGTCAGGAGCTTTTGAATGTTTTGGATCTTTGCATTTCGTGTAAATCCTGTAAAACAGAATGCCCGAGCAATGTGGATATCGCTAAGTTGAAAAGTGAAGTGCTTCAGATGTCCTATGATAAAAAGGGATATGGACTGAAAGGTTTGTTTATCATATTAAGCGATGATTTCTCAAAGTGGTTCTCAGGTAAAATGTCTTACCTGATCAACCCCATCATCAAAACAAAACTTTTTAGACATTCCCTTCAGTTATTGGCCGGTATCGATGCCAGAAGAATATTGGATCCTTATGCAAATGAATCTCTGAAAAAATGGTTCAAGAATAAATTTAAAGCAACCGCTGATGGACAAAAAGTAATACTTTTTGCAGATACCTATATCAATTACCATCAGGTTGAGATCGGCAGGGCTATTGTGAGCTTATTGGATAGTATGAATTTCAGGGTAGAATTGATCGATACAGGTGGTAGCAAAAGACCTCTTATTTCCAATGGATTTTTGCGTAAAGCAAAACAAAAAGGTGAAAAAATTGCCAGACAACTGGAGCCTGCCCTGAAAAACGATGTTCCTGTTATCGTTTGTGAACCGAGTGCTTATTCAGCTTTGGCGGAAGATATTCCGGATTTGATCGATAATGTGGAAATGGTTGAAAGAATGCAAAAACAAGTCGTTTCTCTTGAAAAATTTGTTGCAGACTTCCTGGAGGGGAACAAAGGAGCGGGACAGCTTGTTTCAAAAGAGAGCCATCATGTTATTCACGGACACTGCCACCAAAAAGCAATGGAAGGAACAAAATACCTTTCTTCAATTTTTGAGAAGGTAAATGGTGGTTTTGATGTGTTGGATGCAGGTTGCTGCGGAATGGCCGGAGCATTTGGTTTTGAAAAAGAACATTACGATTTTTCAAAAAAGATTTTTGAACAGGATCTTGCTAAAAAACTTTCAAAATACTCCAAAGATCAATTGATACTTGCTACTGGTTTCAGTTGCCGCCATCAGATTGATGATTTAGCTGATTATAAGGTCAAACATTGGGTTGAGATTTTAAAATATTCTAAAATAGATGCACATTAATAAAGGGATTTATATCATTGCTATCTTCTTTTTCTGTATGCTCGCAGGCAGGGCACAGCAGATCACCCTGAGTAATGAAATAAATTTCCGGTCGGAAGATGGATTTTCTCTTTTAGGGCAGGTCAATGATACTATTTTGCTTTTCAGGGAAAGTAACTACAAATATTCCATCGATGTTCTGAATGACAAACTGGAATTCCTTTTCAAAAAAGAACTCTTTTTTGAAAAACAAAAAATCCATTTTAATGCGATTCAACCCGGTAAAAATGATTTTGCCATTTTCTATTCCTACGAATCCAAGTTTCAGCTTTTCATGAAAGTTATCCATTATGATCTGCGGGGAAATCCGCTGGATACGGTCGAATTATTTGAAGAACCGGATTTTTTGAATGAAGACAATTTTTCCTTTGTACTGTCAGAGGATGAACAAATGGTCATGTTGTTCCGGGAATCAAAATATAATACGCTGGAATGCATTCTGTATGATGTTCAAAACAGACAGAAATTGTGGTATAACACAATTGAATTCGAGAATTACAGACTTAATTATGACCTGAAAGGGATTTTGCTCAGTAATGAAGCCTTATTGGTTCTCGCTTTTGAGAAATATAATAGTAGTTTCAGAAAGAGTAAACACTTTCAGGAATTGTATATGGTAGATCCCTATTTGGGCAAAACAGAGATCCGAAAAATTGATTTTGACAGCAAACTTTCAGTGTCATTCAATTTCGCGATCGATGAAAAGAATGGAGAAATTATTGTCGCTGGGTTATATGCACCCAAATCCACTTCAAAAGCAGCAGGATATTATTTGTATAAACTCAACCCAAAAGGGATCACACAAGAACTTCTTTTTAATGATTTTTCAAAGGAGCTCCTGATGAAACATAAGGGTAAAAAGAGGAATCCTAAACTGTACATTCCTGATCTGAATGTAAAAGATCTGGTGTTGAGAAATGATGGGGGACTGCTTATGGTCACTGAAATGCAAAAGGAGGTTTCGAGAGAAAATATGCGTCGAAGATATATCGATTATCATTATGAGGATATGGTAGTGGTTGCCATTCATCCTGACGGGGATTTATTTTGGGATGACCTGATCAGAAAATATCAGCTTTCTTACGATGATGATGCCAGATTTTCATCTTATTTTTTATTTAAATCACCTTCCCGGCTTCGGATCATATTCAACGATGAGATTAAAAGTGAAAACACGATAAGTGAATACCTTTTCAATCCATTGGGCTACGGCGTTCGAAATTCTTTATTTTCAACGGATCTCCACAGGTTGAAATTGCTATTTGAGGATGCCATTCAACTTTCTTCCAATAGCTTTATCGTTCCAAGTATGTATAATAATAAATACAGGATCATTAAACTAAGTTATTGAAAAGATCAATTCTCGGGTTGAATCCCTTTCAGACTTTTTTCCGTATGCTCCAGAATTTTTAACGCTAAGCCTCCTACGTAATTATTCAGAATTTGAAGGGCTTTTTCCTCATCGGTGTTATAAGCCTGAACAAAAACCTCCTCAAAAACAGGCTGTTGTTGCAGTATGCTTTTCTGAAAAGTTGCCTTGAAAGTTTTCATGGGCGTACTCAGCACCGTATAGTTTTTATCACAACTATCTGCAAACTCCTTAAAACGCCAGTATGCTTTTCCTGCCGTTTTGGATTTTAGATCTTCCTCCTTAAAATGTTTAGCCAAACAAGTTCTTGGATTGTCTCTTGAAAAGTTTTCCGGAATTTCCGTAATGCCTACATACCACGGGGTAAATGCCTGAATACAGGGTCGCTTTGGCGCAAGCCACATCACATGAGCGATAGGTGCGGGTAAACCATTGTCCCTCAGTTGAGCAACAAACCCATACTGATTGCCTCCTGAGCAAACCCGTTTGATCTCTGTATCATGTGGATTTCCTAAATTATAATTAGGGGATATTTCAAATTGTGTGCCTTCTCCGTGCGTGCCCATAATTTCCATGATATCTACATGGGAAATTTTAGATTTGGGTTGAAATGAAAATGGGAAATTATCATAATAGTTATAGGCTGATTCTGAAAAATGATTTATTGCAGCCATGTGTCTGGGGATATTCCAGATTCCATGCAGGGTTTCAGGGTCTCCATAAATCTTTCGAAAATTAAACCGTTCTCCTGTGTCAGTCTTAAACCATCCCCTTTTTATTGCATAGGTGATAATGTCTTTCGAACCAAGAAAATTTGCTGTATCTGTGAGATCGATCTCCTGAATAGTGTAATAATTTGGAATGATGGCGATATGATCGTCCGGAACCCTTTGCGCGATCCAGTGTTTTCCCTGAACAACGGACATCATCCATGCTTCTTTACTATCGGCAACAAGGTAGGTTCGGCCAGAATAGTGATAACCAAATTTTTCAACCAGTTGTCCGCCGATCTCAACGGCTTCTCGGGCCGTCTTGGCTCTTTCTGTCATAATTCGTCTCAGGTAAAATCCTATTCCACCATCCGTAAGGTCCGGCTGGTCTTCGCGGGACCTGCACTGATTTGAAGCAATGGTCAACCCCCATTCATTCATGTAACTGTCAGAAAACTGCATTCCGGGCATCTGCATCCAAAAGAAACTGTATGTCTCATCAACCTGTGCAAGCTGTCCGCCCTTTTCAATCGTCAGCATACTGCCTTTTTCATGCTGAATTCTTGGAACCTTATGCCAGTCAACATATAAGTCACCCCAGTCGTCTTCATTGTGGGCGATCATGACCGATCCGTCCAAACTAACCTCGCGGCCAGCCAGCATTGAAAAACAATTGGCATCTTTTATGGTTTGACCAAAATTTGGCGTAGCCAGAATGATCAGAATTAATAGGCTAAAAAAGAATCTGTTTGTTTGCATCATTAACTGTTTGTGGTTAGTAAAAATAACAAGAAAATGATAAAAAACTGATATTTATTGAAAATACAGCAATGGATAACTATAGTTCTGATTGAAAATAATGCAATAAGTGTTTTTTTTTTAACATATTTTTAAGACTTCATGCAACCTATAAGCTAACTTTCTGTCTTTTAACCAAATCGTTTAATATAGTGGTGGACTCTCAACAAGATCAAATTATCCAAATGTGTTTGAAGGGCGATAGAAGAGCCCAGCAGCAGCTATATCAATTGTATTGTAAAGCTATGTATAATGTCTGTTTGAGGATGATTAATGACCCCTGGGAGGCAGAAGATGTAATGCAGATTTCTTTTGTAGATATATTTACTAAACTCCATACATTCCAGGCGAAGTCAACGATAGGAGCCTGGATAAAAAGAATAGTGGTTAATAATTGTATTAACCAATTGAGAAAAAGAAAATTGTTTTTTACAGAAATGGAGGATAATCTTGGAAATATACCCGATGAAGTAATTCCGACCGAAGTTTCCTCCTTTCAGGTTGAAAATGTAAAAAAATGCATAGCCGGATTGCCTGATGGTTTCAGAACAGTCTTGAGCTTATACCTTTTGGAAGGGTACGACCATAAAGAGATTGCAGAGATCCTGCATATTTCAGAGTCTACCTCAAAATCGCAGTATCACCGGGCAAAGAATAAATTGAAGGAAATGTTGCAAGCAAATTAAAAGATATGAAAGACAATTTAGAAAAATTTATACTGGAGAACAGGGAGGCATTTGATGACCAGGAACCCAATCCACTTTTGTGGCTGGAGATAGAAAAGAAATTGCCCGCTAAAAAAATAGTTCCCGTCCGTAAGATCACCAGGATCTTAGCAGTTGCAGCTTCCATAATTGTCATTTTGGGTGTTGGGATGCTTATCGGTCTGAACCTTGATCAAGGAAATGCAAACAATCTTCCTGTTGCAAATGAGCAATACGCTGAATTTCAGGAAGCAGAGCAGTATTTTCAAAAACAAGTGAATGTAAAAATGGGTGAGCTCAAACAACACTCCGTTGATGAGGATGTTGAAAAGGACCTCACTCAACTGGATGCGGTTTATAATGAAATGAAAGCTGAATTATTGAATTCAACTAATAAGGACAATAATGCGATCATCGAAGCAATGATTGAAAATTACAGAATAAGGATTGAAATGCTTGAAAAAATATTGAATAATGTTAAAGATAAAAATGAAACTCATGAAGAAAATATTAGTATATAGTCTTTTCCTGATAGGTGCTATGGGACTACTTAGTATGAGTGCCCCATTGAATAATTTAGCGCCCGTAGCAAAAAAGAAATTCACCAAACAGATCGAGAAGAATTTTCCGATCAGCGCTAAGGGCGAAGTGGTCCTGATCAATAAATATGGTAACATTGATGTGCTTACCTGGAATAAAAACGAGGTGCAGATAAGTATTGAAATAGTCGTGAATGCCACTAACCAGTCTGTTGCTGATGACGTATTCGAAACGATCAGTGTCAATTTTGAAGATTCTCGGGACAGAGTTTTCGCCGAAACACTTATCGAATCAAAAGAAAGCTATTGGTGGAACTGGGGGAATAGCTTGAAAAGTGATTTTCAGATCAATTATAAAGTACATATGCCCATTAGTTGTTCCGCTGATTTTTCCAATAAATATGGAGATCTTGATATAATGGATCTTGAAAATGATGCAAAGATAAATGTTAAATACGGGAATCTTACTATGGGAGATCTCGCAGGAACCCTTGACCTGTATCTGGGGTATGGAAAAGCATATTCCGGTATATTGGAAAATGTCCGGGCAGAAATAAAGTATAGTAAGTACAGGTGTGAATCCCTCAGGGATTTTACTGCAGATACAAAGTATTCAGGTATCGTGATCAATAATGGCCAAAAAATCATTACCAATTCAAAATACGATAATTATAATCTGGGTACCATTCAGGAATTCATAAATGAAGGAAAATATGACAACCTGATCATAGAAAGTTGTGAAGATGTGACAATTGAAACTAAATATTCAGATCTGAAAATTGAAAAACTCATAAGGTCACTATCAGCAGAAATAAACTATGGCGGAATTAAAGTGAAGGAATTAAAACAAAATTTTGACAATATATATATCGAATCTAATTATGCTGGAGTGGATATATATACAGAGGAAGGAACCGGTTTCCAATTAAACCTGAATTCCAAATATGTCGAAGTTAAGATTCCGGATACAAAAGGTATGGATGAAGATGTAGATGGATCAACAAAAAATATAGAAGCCAGTTACAAAGGTAAAGGGAAAGGGAAAATGGTCCTTGATATGAATTATGGCCAGTTGAAAATTAAATAATGGAATAAGCGCTCAGAAAAAAGGGAGGTCTTTAAAAGATCTCCCTTTTTTTGGATTCAATTGAAACTCAAATTTCATTATTACATGTCAGAATTTCAATGATAATCACTTACTTTAGACTCATAAATAAATTGATATGAAGTTTAACACTAAATGGATCGTCGCAATATTGACTCTTTTCTTACTGGGATTTCTGATCTATTATTTTAGTGATATTGTTATTTATGTGGTTATTTCCTGGGTACTTTCCATGCTTGGACAACCTATTATGAATTTTTTCAGGCATACCCTGAAATTCAAAAGATTCAAATTTGGGGAAGCATTGGGATCCATACTTACCCTTATCATGTTTACAATGCTCTTCGTGACCTTATTCATCGTTTTTGTCCCACTCATAGTTTCTCAGGTAAATAATTTTGCTGAACTGGATTACCATGAAATTTACCTTTCTTTGGAGGACCCCATTCAGATGCTCAATGAAAAACTCATGGGTTGGGGATTGGTCAATGATGCTGGAGTAGGACCTGAGACACTGAGGGAAACTATTGGAACCTACTTTAGTTTGGGTGAACTCGGCTCTGTTTTTGGATCAATTTTTAGTTTTGCAGGTAATTTTTTCATCGGAATATTTTCTATATTTTTTATCAGCTTTTTCTTTCTTCAGGATAATACGCTGTTCACAAATATCATATTGGCGATCGTCCCGAATAAATACGAGCTACAAACTAAAAAGGTCATCAGTGACATCAGTAAAATGCTTAGAAGGTATTTCATCGGGTTACTCATTCAGGTCACCACAATTACCATTTTGGTATCTTCCGCTCTGGCTTTGTTAGGTATTCAGAATGCCCTCCTGATCGGGTTTTTCGCCGCGATCATTAATTTGATTCCCTATATCGGACCGCTTATTGGCGCAAGTTTTGGGGTCATCATTACAATATCCTCAAATCTGGATGTGGAATTTTATAGTGTTATGCTTCCAAAAATTTTAAAAGTTACTGTTGTATTCGCATCCATGCAATTGATCGATAATTTTTTATTGCAACCTTTTATCTATGGCACCAGCGCCAAAGCACATCCGCTGGAAATATTCATCGTCATTCTTATTGCTGCCAAATTGGGAGAGATCCCGGGCATGGTCATTGCGATTCCGGTTTATATCGTTATCAGAGTGATCGCAGGTTCATTCCTCAATCGTTTTAAGCTGGTTCAAAAATTAACGGGGGGATTAATTAATTGACCTGGATTCAGAAATTAACCTTTGCCGGAAATTGTTAGTTGTCTTTCAGGTAATCTTTAATTCGGCCAGCAACACTTTTGCCCACCACAATGGCAATGTCTTCTTCTGTAGCATTTTTGATCCGCTCTACGGATTTGAATTCTCTCAGTAATTTCTGGATGGACTTTGCCCCGACCCCCTTGATCTCTATCAATCCGGTGTGAATGAATTCTTTCGACCTCTTTTGCCTGTGAAATGTAATCGCAAACCGGTGCGCCTCATTTCTTGCCTGCTGAATCAGTTTCAGACTTTCTGATTTTTTATTGATATGCAAAGGTACCGGATCATCCGGATAGTAGATCTCCTCCAGTCTTTTGGCTATGCCGATTACAGCTATTTCATTTTGCAGGTCCAGTTTTCTTATACTATTCATCGCGGCACTTAACTGACCTTTTCCACCGTCGATGACCACCAATTGAGGTAAAGGCTGCTCCTCTTTCAATAGTCGGCTGTACCTCCGAAAAACTATTTCCTCCATAGATGCAAAATCATTGATGCCGCTGACTGTTTTAATATTAAAATGTCTGTAATCTTTTTTACTGGGTATTGCATTTTTGAAAACGACACAACTGGCCACCGGTTGATTGCCCTGCAGATTTGAATTGTCAAAACACTCTATATGGAATGGTATGCCATCCAGTTGAAGATCTTCCTGCATCGTTCTCAGGATTCGCTCTGCACTGGTCTGTTTTTTGGTTTTTGATGCCTGTTGTTTCTTTTTTTGCAGCAAATAGAATTTTGTATTCTTTTCTGACATTTCCAGCAATTGCTTTTTGTCCCCGATCTTTGGAACAGTCGTTTTGATGCTTGGGTCGGGTAGGAGAAGTGAAAACGGAATGATTATTTCCTGAGCTATGCTCCTGTATTTTTCCCGCATTTCACCAATGGTATACCTGAGGATATCCTTTTTATCATCCGTCAGGTTTTTTGTGACCTCAACCGTATCCGCATGTATGATGGAGCCATCCACTATTTTTATATAGTTGACATAAGCCGTTTTTTCATCCATGTCTATGGAAAAAATATCCAGATCATGGAGTTTTGGACTCACTACCGTTGATTTTGACTGATAATCTGTCAATGCATCCAGTTTTTCCTTCCAAACCTGCGCCATCTCAAATTCCGTGGTAGATGCAAAATGCTCCATTCTTTCATGGATATAATCCCGAACGGTTTTAAAATTCCCTTTCAGAATGTTCTTGATCTGATTAATGGTCATTTCGTATTCTGCCGGCGACTCCTTACCTACACAGGCGCCTTTACAGTTTTTTATGTGGTATTCCAGGCAAACATTGAATTTACCTGAATGGATGTTCTTTTCGGATAGATTTAATTTGCAGGTTCTGAGTTGAAAAAGATTTTTGATCAGCCCCAGCAAAACATTTGCCCTGTGTTTGGAAGTATAGGGTCCGAAATAATGGGATCCATCCCTAAACACTCTTCTGGTAAATTCAACTCTTGGAAATGCTTCATTCCTAATTCTTATATAGGCATAGGATTTTCCATCCTTTAACATTACATTATACCTCGGCTGATGCTTTTTGATCAGTGTGCTTTCCAGCAACAGGGCATCCTGTTCGGTATGTACGACCGTATATTCGATCCTTTCCGCATTCTTGATCAGTAATTTTGTTTTATAAGAATCATGACTTTTTGTGAAATAGGAGGAAAGCCTTTTTTTAAGGTTTTTTGCCTTGCCAACATACAGTATCGTATCGTCATCGCTGATGTACTTGTAGATGCCCGGTTCGTCCGGAATGGAATCGTAATATATTTTTTTAAAATCCTCTGTCGTCATAATTGGACACTAATTCCACTGGAATGAACTATTATTATTTAGAATAGGCGCTAAAATATTTAATTATTTTCATGGTGACTGACCATCCGGTATTATCAATAGACAGATGGCAGAATTTACCTTCAGGAAGCGCTTATTACCGCAAAATATGTGAAAATAATCAGTTTTAAGCTTTGATGCGATGCCTTTTTCATATACTCGAAGTAAGTATTTTTTTTTGTTAAAATACCTTATTGATTCAAATAGAATAATTTAGAATCAAAAAAATGACATAAAGGTTTCGTTTAAATAGTATATATATCTATTTTTGCGGCGAAATTAAATGCGTATCCAATCAACGACATGCTGAAATCAATCAAACTTATTGTATTTATACTATTCCTGGGCACAGGGCTGGCTTATGCTCAGCATGATGCTCCAGTGGAATCTGCAGAAGATCATTCAACCGAAGTTCATGGCACCGATGAGGCGGCACATGATGACGGAGAACATCATGCAGCATATGATCCAAAAAATACCGCTTATCACCATATTGGAAATCAAAATGTGTATAGTATTGGTTCATGGAATATTCCTTTACCCTGTATGTTGTATGCACCGGGAGAAGGGTGGTCTGTATTTATGTCATCAAAATTTGACATCGGACATCACGGTACCGGAAACAAAGCCTACAATGGTTATGTTTTAGTGGAAGGTTCCGTTTTTAGGATCACAGAACCGAGGTTTGATAAAGGTGAAGTTCAGCTGGAAGGAATCGTGCATAAAACAGAAAAGGTAAATGGGAAGGACAGGGAAGTGAATTATGCCATTTATTATGAAGAAGAGATCAAGCTAGATGCCAGAACCACTTTTGACGGAGGTTTGCTCGGTGGAGGCATCACTTCATTTTATGATTTCTCAATTACCAAGAATGTAGTTTTCTTGATTTTAGTCACAATTTTTCTGCTTTGGATGTTTTTCTCCATTGCAAAAGCATATAAAACCAGAGTGGGTATGGCTCCTAAAGGATTGCAATCCTTTTTTGAACCGATCATCGTTTTCGTAAGAGATGACGTAGCTATTCCATTTATTGGTAAAAAATATGAACGGTTTTTTCCGTTTTTGTTAGCTGTTTTCTTTTTTATTCTGGCATTGAATTTATTGGGTCAGATTCCATTTTTAGGTTCTGCCAACGTTTCAGGAAATCTTTCTGTAACTTTTGTTTTAGCTTTCATTACTTTTCTTGTAGTGAACTTAAATGGTAAAAAAGATTACTGGACACATATATTCTGGATGCCGGGAGCCCCTTGGTGGGTTAAGATCTCAGTGCTTTCTCTGGTGGAATTTTTAGGTTTATTTATCAAACCATTTACCCTCATGCTTCGATTATTTGCCAATATCACCGCGGGCCACATGGTTGTGCTGACATTTGTCGGATTGATATTTATTTTTGGTAAATCAGGTGAGAGTATTGGAGGATCACTGATCGGTCTGGGATTGGCAGTTCCACTTACTTTATTTATGATGGCACTGGAATTACTGGTTGCGTTCATACAGGCATTTGTATTCACGATGTTGGCTGCTTCCTATATTGGGGCTGCAGTTGAAGAACATCATTAACTATAATTTTTAAAACTATTTAACATGGTAGTAGGTACATTAACATCAGTAGGAGCTGGTTTAGCAGTAATAGGCGCAGGTCTAGGTATTGGCTGGATTGGTAGCAAAGCTATGGAAGCTATTGCGAGACAACCTCAGGCAGTTGGAGACATCAGATCTAATATGATCTTGATGGCTGCATTGATCGAGGGAGCAGCATTGATTGCGCTTGTTTTGTCATTCTTCGCAGGATAGTAAAATTATACGGAAAGGTACCTGACGATTGGTCATGTGTCTTTCCGTTTTTAGAAAAAAGAAAAATTAAACATATATGTTTTTTTTAGCAGATTTTAGTGTTATCAGACCGGAACCAGGATTGATCCTGTGGTCTACTATCATCTTTTTATTATTTTGGTTCTTGGTTGGCAAATTTGCGTTCAAACCTATTTCAAAAGCATTGAAAGGCAGGGAAGATCAAATTCAGGATGCCCTGGATGAAGCAAAAAGAGCTCGTGAAGAAATGCAGAACCTCAATGCTGAAAATGAAAAATTACTGGCTCAGGCAAGGGAGGAAAGACTCAAGATCCTGAACGAAGCTAAAACATTGAGTGATAAACTGATCGTTGAAGCAAAAGGAAAAGCTAAACTCGAAGCGAACAAGATCGTTGAAAAAGCAAGAACGGATATCGAAAGCCAGAAAAATGAGGCTTTGATGGAAGTGAAAAGCAAGGTCGGTGCCATCGCCATCGCAATAGCTGAGAAAGTGATCCAGAAAGAACTGGGGAAAGATAAAGGTCATTCGGATTATGTGGGTTCAATGATCGATGAACTGAATTTGAATTAAAATTAAAGACGACAAATGTCTGTATCAAAAATATCCAACAGATACGCTAAATCTTTGATCGATCTGGCCAGGGAAAAGAATATACTTGAAGACATCATTGAGGATGTTACCGGGTTTCTCCAGGCGGCTGATAATAAAGATTTTGTACTGTTTCTTAAAAGCCCGATCATAAACGGGGATAAAAAGGAGAAGGTTTTTGAAGAACTGTTTGGAAAAAAAGTGCATCAGGAAACGATGGCTTTTTTCAAAATGGTCATCAAAAAAGGAAGAGAAAATATCCTTCCTCAGATCCTGAACCGTGTTCTGGAAGCTTATAAGGAAATGAAAGGGATCACGACTGTAACTATTACATCTGCTACTGAATTGACAGTTGAAGAATTTGACAGGATCTCAAACAAACTGACTGAAGCCAAACTGGCAAGTGATAATGTAGAGTTTATTAAGAAAATAGATTCTTCCATCATTGGCGGATTCATCATCGAAATCGGTGATAAATTGTATGATGCCAGTATTGCTGGTAAAATGAAGAAACTGAAGAAAGAACTTATTTAGAATATTATACATTTTTAATTGAATAAAGAACAGGAATATGCATAATGTAAAACCCGATGAAATATCAACTATTCTTTCACAACAATTGTCAGGTGTTCAAACAGCTGCTCAACTGGAAGAAGTAGGTTCCGTATTACAAGTTGGTGATGGAATTGCTAGGGTATATGGTTTGACGAATGTTCAAGCTGGTGAACTGGTGGAATTTGCAACCGGAACACAGGCTGTCGTATTGAACCTTGAAGAGGATAATGTTGGTGTGGTAATGTTAGGTTCAGGTGAAGGAATCAAGGAAGGTTCTGTTGTAAAAAGAACTGGAAAGATATCTTCTATCGATGTTGGAGAAGGATTTTTGGGAAGGGTAGTCGACCCGCTTGGAAAACCGCTTGATGGGAAAGGACCTATTACCGGCAAAAAATATCAGATGCCGATCGAAAGAAAGGCCCCGGGTGTTATTTACAGAATGCCTGTTCACGAAGCTTTACAAACGGGGATCAAAGCGATTGATTCAATGATTCCTATTGGAAGGGGTCAGCGAGAATTGATCATTGGAGACCGTCAGACAGGAAAAACAGCCATCGCTGTTGATGCGATCATCAACCAAAAAGAAAATTGGGAGAAAGGCGAACCTGTTTATTGTATATATGTTGCATCCGGACAAAAAGGATCAACTGTTGCAAGGGTGATGAAAGCATTGGAAGATAGTGGCGCAATGGCATATACAACTATTGTGTTGGCTACTGCATCAGATCCGGCACCTCTGCAGTTTTTTGCACCATTCGCAGGAGCGGCCATCGGAGAGTTCTTCAGAGATACCGGAAGATCCGCACTTGTTGTTTATGATGACCTTACAAAACAGGCGATTTCATACAGAGAGGTTTCATTGTTATTGAAAAGACCTCCGGGACGTGAAGCTTATCCTGGTGATGTATTCTATCTGCACTCAAGACTGCTTGAAAGAGCGGCGAAAGTTATAGCCAATGACGATATAGCCAGGAACATGAATGACCTGCCTGAATCATTGAAAAATGCAAAAGATGAGAATGGACAACCACTCGTAAAAGGAGGGGGTTCATTGACTGCATTGCCTATTATTGAAACACAGGCTGGTGACGTTTCAGCTTATATTCCAACCAACGTAATTTCTATTACGGATGGTCAGATTTTCCTTGAGTCAAACCTGTTTAATGCGGGTATTCGTCCGGCGATCAACGTTGGGGTTTCTGTATCAAGGGTAGGGGGATCTGCACAGATCAAATCAATGAAAAAGATCTCAGGAACATTAAAGCTGGATCAGGCACAATTCCGTGAATTGGAAGCCTTTGCAAAATTTGGGTCCGACCTGGATGCTGCTACGATGAATGTGATCGAAAAAGGAAAAAGAAACGTAGAGATTTTGAAGCAACCTCAGTATGCTCCAATGGGTGTTGGGAAACAGGTAGCTATCATTTATCTCGGAACAAAAGGATTACTAAGACAAGTTCCGGTTGAAAGAATCAAAGCATTTGAAGAAATGTTCCTTACAACTATGGAACAAAACCATATCGATGTTCTTGATGTATTAAAATCAGGAAATTTAACAGATGAAGCAATTGCTACTGTAGAATCAGTTGCTAAGGAATTAGTTGCGCAATACAAATAGCTAAAACGTGAGTGGAAAATTAAAAGAAGTAAGGGACCGGATTGTTTCGATCAATTCAACTCAGCAGATCACAAGTGCCATGAAAATGGTGTCTGCGGCTAAGTTGCGTAAAGCAACTGATGCCATTGTGCAGATGAGACCGTATGCTGACAGATTGAATCGAATGCTTGGTAATATTGTAACTAATCTCGAAGGGGACTTGAATACGAACCTGCATGAGAAAAGAACACCGGCAAATGTACTTATGGTTGTAGTTACTTCCAATAGAGGACTTTGTGGTGCCTTTAATGCCAATATTATAAAGAAGGCCGAACAAAAAATCAGGGATAATTATTCGGAACAAAAATTATCCGGTAATCTTTCTTTCCTGTGTATTGGTAAAAAAGGAAATGAATATTTCAAAAAACACTTTAAAGGGTGTAAGGTTAATTCTGATTTTGTGTTCGCATTCGAAGATCTGAGTTCTGCAAATATCAATAAGATATCCGGAGATTTGATCTCAGCTTTTGAGAACGAAAATTATGACCTGATTGATGTTGCTTATGCTTCATTCAAAAATGCAGGTGTTCAGTATCCAAAAGTTGAACAATTCCTCCCAATAGAAGATATTTCAATTGTGGAGGGTGAAGCGAAGGAATTCATGGCGGACTATATTTTTGAACCGGATAAAGTACAATTGCTCGAACATCTGATCCCAAGTATTCTTATGAATTCTTTCCATAAAATATTGCTTGATACCCACGCTTCAGAGCACGGAGCGCGTATGACAGCGATGGAAAATGCTACAGAAAATGCCAAGGATCTGTTAAAAGACCTTAAACTTGTTTATAACAAAGCCAGACAGGAGGCTATAACCAGTGAATTATCAGAAATCGTCAGCGGAGCGGCTGCACTCGGATAATAAACAAATAACTTCTGTTTTAAATAAGCGGGCTGACTCCATTGTGAATCAGCCCGCTTATTTATTTTTAACTATTCTGTATTCGCCTCGTTAATTCTTAAAACAACTGCTTGCTTTCAAAATTTTAATTATATTTGGCATACCAATAAATACGGTTTTTTTAGAGTCATTACCTCCCCTCAGAATTACATGAAAATTTATTCTTGTCATTTATTTGAGGATAGCGAAAAGGTCGCCTGTCGATTTTTTTTTTTTATTAAAACATTAAAAATATTCAAATGAAAAAAGTTTCTACGTTATTATTTTCTTTGGTGATCTTAATGATCGGAACTGCTTCCTTACAGGCGCAGCAATCATTTAGAAACCCTTTAAACGGCAAATTTGACAATGTTGCCACTCAACAAGCATCTGCTAATACAACTATCAGTCAGAGAAGTCCTCAGGTTACCTTTTTTGAAGAAGGATTTGAGTCTGGTGATTTTAATACAAACGGATGGGTATTGACTGATGGAGACGGAGACGGAAATCAATGGATCGTTTCCAATAGCTTTACACCTCACTCTGGTAGCTATACGGCAGGTTCCAATTCATGGCTAAGCACAGCTGGTCCATTGACACCAGATAACTGGTTAGCAACTAAAGCTATTGACCTTAGTTCAGCTGCAGGGACGGTTTTACTTGACTTTTGGGTAAGAGCACAGGATCAGGTTTGGCCAAACGAGCATTATGGCGTTTTCGCCTCAACTTCTGGTTCCACACCAGCAGATTTTACCGGGGCAAATGGTGCAAATCTGTATGAAGAAACAGTTGTTATCAGCAATGATGCCCAAAATAATCTATATGTAAAAAGAACAGTTGACCTGTCTGCTTATGCCGGAGGTACCGTTTATATCGCTTTCAGACACTTCGACTGTTCGGATTGGTTTGTACTTGACCTGGATGATATCATTGTTTACGAAAGTAATACTTCGGATGTTGGGATCACAGGTGTAGTTGCACCTTCAAATGTAGAAAATTGTACTTTATCATCCGAGGAGCCTGTAACAGTAACTATTTTTAATTATGGCGGAGCAGCGCAAACTGGTTTTGATGTAAGCTATAGTTTAAATGGAGAAAGTGTTACTGAAACATTCACAGAAACGATTGCACCTGCAAGTTCTGCTAATTTTACTTTCGCTCAAAATGCACAATTTGGAGCTTTAGGATATTTCCAAATGGATTTCAATGTCAGCCTTGATGGCGATATCGATCCTTCTAATAATGATTTTACTTATAATATAAGCAATACAGATGCAGAAATTGTGATCGATGTTACAACAGATAGTAATGGTGGTCAGGCATGGGAATTACTTTCATCAACCGGTGAAGTGATCGCTACACATAGTTCTTATCAGTGGAATATTACTGAAACAACCAAAGTTTGTGTAATTGGAGACGATTGTTACCGTTTTAATTGGTACGGAGGTGCAAGTAATCAGGTTGCTGTTTACTACAATGGTGAATTGATCAACGATAATACAGCAACAGGTGATTACACACTTTATTCTGTGGGTGGATCTTGTCTGCCGGTCAATGCCATATTTATGTACCATAATATTCAGGATTATGCCGTAGTAGGAGATGCAAGTTTCGGTGGTACTTTCTTAAATACCGGATCAGAAGATCTTACTTCTTTCGACGTTCAGTACACTGTGAATGGTGTGGCTAGTAATGTTGAAACGATTACAGGTGTGAATACTCCTCAAGGTCAAACCTACGACTTCGTCCATCCAACTCCTTATAATTTTGCAAGCATCGGAGAATACAATATCGATATTGCAATTACTAATCTGAATGGAAGTTTTACGCCTGAAGATAATGTGTTAAGTACAGTTGTAAATGTACTTAGTTACAAGCCTACAACCAGAATTTTGGGTGAAGAAGCAACCGGTACCTGGTGTGGATGGTGTACACGTGGACATGTTTATATGGAATTAATGGAAGTAACTTACCCTGATACATGGGTTGGTATAGCTGTACATAATGCTGATCCTATGGTAATTTCAAACTATGACCAGGGAATCGGTACTTTTATTGCTGGATACCCAAGTGGTTTGGTTAACAGATATAATTTTGGAGGTGCATATGATGTGGATCCATCACTATTCGAAGTAGCTTACGGTCTTCTTATCAACCGAGTTGTTCCTGCTGAGATCACCATTCAAAATGTTGAATTTGACGCAGGGTCAAGAGAAGTTCAATATACAGTTAATGCAAACTTTGCAGGAGATGTTGCAAAAGCATTTAATATGAATGCAATTATCCTTGAGAACGATGTAACAGGTACATCTACTGGTTACGATCAGGTGAATTACTATTCAGGTGGTGCCAGTGGACCAATGGGTGGCTACGAAGATCTTGGGAATCCTGTTCCTGCCAGTCAAATGGTTTATCAGAATGTGGCCAGAGCATTGATAGGTGGTTGGAATGGTATGTCAGGAATCATTAGTAATCCAACTTCAGATGGTACTGATTATAGCTATACATTTAATTATACTGTACCTGCAGGAGAAGATACTGATAATCTGATATTGGTCGGTTATGTTTCAGACGCAACAACAGGAGAGATCATAAACGTAAATAAGGTAAGTCTTAAAACAGCGGTTACTGTAAAAGAGATCAAAAGCCTTGTTGACTTTAATGTATATCCAAACCCATCCAGCGATCAGTTCAATATTGAATTGAACTTCGACGGAAAACAGCAGGTTAGCATTTATGTTACTGACAACATGGGCAGACTGGTTAATACTTTAGAAGAAAACACAACAGTGGATTACTATAGTAATAAACTGGATATGAGTGCTTACGGAACAGGCGTTTATTTCTTGAACGTTAGATCTGCAACAGGTATCAATGTTATGAAGATGGTTAAATTATAATATTATTTAATGTGTATTACAGTTCATAATTAATGGACTGTAATACATGTTTTTTTTTCTGTTTGCATTGCCGAAATTCCATCGATATTGTTTTTGGTCTACATTTAACACACTTTTAACTATTTTTTGTGCAGCGATTGGACCTTAATTTATATCTTTGGTTTACAAAGAACTTCTAAAATAGTTTTTTATGCGAAGATTTATACTCCTTAATTTTTTATTATTATTTGTTTGGACTGCTAATAGCCAGATCGTAATCAATCCTGATTCACTATCTGTAAGTGCAGCTCCGGATACTGTGCAGTTTATCGCACCATTTGAAGTGACAAATAATTATACTTCCACCGTTTCGTTCTGGTGGAAACTTCATAAGGATGACAGTTTTCCTGAAGAATGGAAATTTCAGATTTGCGATGCCAATACTTGTTATTTCGAAGGCGTAGATCAATGTCCCGGTGGGAATCCAAATGTTATGCCAAGTGGCGTAACCAATAATAATTTCAGCATTAAAATTAAACCTAAGGGCGTTAGTGGTTCTTCATTGGCTTATTTTACAATATATGCCGATGCGGATTGTACCACGGAGGTAGTAACCCTTCCAGTTTTCTTTGATGTTGGAACTTCAGGAACCCCTGAGATTACAGTAGGTAAAGAATTGACATTATATCCAAACCCAACAGTCGATAAATTCATGTTAAATAACCCTAAAGGGATATCTTACCTGGAGATTTATAATATCGCAGGTAAAAAAATGAAAACATTTGATGTTTCTTTTGGAAATGAATATCCTGTTGACGAATTGAGAAATGGCCTATACCTTGTAAGGATCCTTGATAAAAAAGGAAAAGTAGTAAAGGTTGTTCGTTTAAGTAAAAAATAAACTATCGACGTTCATTACAAAAAAATATATAAAAGCCGATTCATTTTTGAATCGGCTTTTTCATTTCCGGTCCAGATGGAAATATGATCTGTCTTATGCCTTTTTATTTGAGAACAGATGAGAAAGAGAAATTTACAAATTACTTTGGGGGCAGTTAAAAGTTAAGATTTATTCTTACTTGTTTTTGTTAACACCCATTAATGCCCCTAAAATGTATAAAGCCCTGCACTCTTTATTACTCCTGGTTCTGTTCCTTTTCTTATTGGCTAAATCTTCAGGCCAGACCGAATTGTTTTTTGAAGATTTTGAATTTGAACTGGATGCCGGCATTTCCTCCATTGAGGAATGTTCGGACCTGGCTGCTGACTATTGGATCAGAACAGACGGAACTGATATATCAACGGATATTGTGTTTGATAACATTCAGGGAGACTTTTTCTTCGCAGTACAGGATCATGATGCTTCGGGTTGCCCGGCCAGTTATAGTGGCTATCTGAATTTTGAGAATATCGATATTTCAGGCTATGGCAATCTGAAATTATACTTATACATAGCTGAAGATGACGTTGAGGGAGAAGAAGACTGGGATTCTAATTCAAAGTTGAGCGTTCGGTATAGTATCGATGGAGCAACAAATACTGAAGTGCTTCGTGTCGAGGCAGAGGCTGGAACGAATACCCAACCCAGAATTGACACTGATTTTGATGGTTATGGGGATGGTCAGATCATTACTTCAACATTTACAATGTTTGAAGCAGATATGCCGGGAACTGGTGAATGGCTATCTATTGAGATCTACATTACAGGCCTGAATGCCGGAGATGAAGATGTGGCTATAGATAATTTATTGTTAACTGGAGAGCAAACCACACCTTTACAAAATGTCAATTTTGATATAGAGGAAAATGAAGGGCAGGTAATGTTGAATTGGCAAATAGAAAACCTCGAAAGGGCTAATTATTTTTATGTGGAATGGAAAATGGAAGGGGAAAATGCGTTCGTTCAGATAATGGATTTTGGGGGAGAGGAGCTATTTGCTTTTTTTTCTGGTTCGCTTTTGCTTCATGATCATCCGGGACCCGGACTTAATTATTATCGAATCCGGGAAGTGGACCCGGATGGCCAGATAGTCAATTCTATGATAAAATCAATTGCAATTGATAAACGGAAAGACGAAATTGTTATTGGCCCCAAATTAGCATCCGAATTTTTAAATATCTTCAATTATGGAGATCGGGAATTTATTGAAGTTGAGATCCTGAATTTGATGGGGCAGAGAATCGCTGAAAAACATATGTGTTTGAATGGAAAAACCAGACTGGATATTTCGTTCCTCCCAAATGCACAGTATTTTTTGTGTATTACTTACCCGGCAGGGAAAAAGATGGAGCGGTTTATTAAATTATAAAAACAAACCCCCGAACTGTTTATAAGTCCGGGGGTCGATCCATATTTACTTCAAATACTTTTTACTTTGTTTACTATTTACTTATGATCAATTTATTGGATCTGCTGCCGCTTGGTGCAGTATAATATACCCAATAAGATCCAGTGGTCAATGAAGAAGTGTTCAGCTCAAATCGTTGTCTGCCTTCCTGAACCTGATATTTTTCGTTCAGGATCAACTTACCATGAACATTATAGATACTGATCTCAGCTGCCTCAGCAATCGGGGAATCAATATAAATGTTAAGAAAATGTCTGCTTGGATTTGGTCCCATGGATAAATGCAAATTAGCATTTGAGATTTCAGCTGTTGGATCTGCAAGTTTAGAGTCGATCAAAATTTCAGACTGCAGGCAAGCCAGATCATTTTCATCAGAACGCACACAAATATCCCTGTAGTATTTTTTTAATTCTACCAGCTCAATTTGATCAACGAACCAGCCCGGATATTCGGTTTCTATAATCGTATTATCATCTGTTCCGTATCTGAAAGAGAAAACTACACTCTGACCTTTCAGGAAACTAAGGTCAATATAGGATTTGATAAAGCCCTCACTATCTCCATAAAATGCTTTCAGTCCCGGGATTGCAATGGTACTGTAACTTAAATCTCCACTGTAAGGATTTAGGATAAAATCACTGGCTGCAAATTGTAGCCACGTTGTCCCGTCATCCAGGGAATATTCTATGAATCCACCGTCAGTGATCGTTTCAGTATTGAATGAATGGATAAAACTCAGAGCGGGTGATTCTCCCTGAACGGGAATTGCATCCTTAAGCATGATTAGCGAAACATCTGATTCTAATTCAGATTCTTCAATATACCAACTAAATGCACCCGTAGAAGAGGCAATATCTGTTAATTCCCAGAAAGTCTCAAAACCGATGTTGTTAAGTCCAAACCAGTCTCCATTATCCTCTTCCATTTCATCGAGGTAAGTGGTTACAGAATAATTACCGGGATCAGAGGCCAATGAATAATTAATTTCAATTTCTTCTTGAGATTGCATGTTACCCAATTCAAATGTGATTTTACCATCTGATTCACTGGCACTCACATTAGACGATCCTGAAACATAGCTCAGTCCAGCAGGTAATGTTTCTATTACCATAACATTGCTTACTGAATCCGGTTTGTGATTTGTCACTTTCAATTGAATGGCCAAATTTTCACCTGGCACAATTGTTTTTTCCAGTTGCTCTGAAATTTTCAATTCAGCTACGCAATTAGGTTTAGCTTCAAAATTCTCCTTCCCGTCTCTGTGGTCAAAAGGATCTCCCTGCTCAGCAAAATAGCCCATTCCTCTTCTGGCAAAAACATCCCAGATCATACATTCATGTTCTCCTCCGTAATTGATCTCGTCAGCCATTAAAATGGCGTCACGTCCATCGAGAAATCCAGGATTACAAGCTTGCATTTTGAGGCCGTCCGTAACCAACAACAATGCTTTGAAGTTACCTGCATTTTCATTTTTCAATTCAGGGTCAAAGCCATATAAGTTTACAAATTCCCAATAGAGATCCCAAATGGCAGCGGCCCAGACTTCCCCAACTCCGTGTGGGATATTGGTTCCTTTTATGTAATCATAGGTAACCGGGCTAATATTTAAATCGGTTGAATAAGGATAATGTCTGATTCCTCTTCCATTTACTTTTTGGCCGGAAACATAGGTTCCTATTCCTCTTGCGTCTTCTCCGGAATCCCCAGCTTTACCAGTAAGGGCCAAGGCATAAAAATCACTCCAGCCTTCTCCCATCTGTTCTCCATCAGCAGATCCGTCATCATTAATATCTATGTTGTATAAACAACTACTATTAGAAGGGCCTCCTGTTAGTCGTGTTGAGATACCATGGCCGTATTCATGGGTAATTACGCCATTATCAAATGAAGCCGCATGTTGGGATGGACCTTCCAGTTGCTGTCGTCCCATCGTGATATTTACATCTTTATTTTCACTCATTGCAACGCGAATAAGGTCACAAGTACTTTTTTTCAGGAAAAGGGAAGGGATCGTAACTAGCGGTCCTTCAGCACCCTCAGCCATAGTTATTATTTCATCACCGGTTCCACCATTCACTCCGGAGACATTACAAACTAATGCTGCAATTGCTCCCGCCTGTTCGGCATGTAAAACTTTGGATCCAAATTCACAGAATCCCCGGTCGATCATAGCAATATTGCCAAATAATTCTTCTGTGTTAACCATATTATTGCAACCCAATGTAGCATTGCTGCTTCCATCCTGGGATAAGACAACTTTCCCCGCTACGATATTTACATCCATATCGGGTCCGAAATTAGCTTTTCCGGTTTCATAGAGTCCACCGATTTCAAGTGGATCATTTATCTCTAATCGAAGATCTGCACTGGAAGTCCACAAATACATCTGCATTCTGCCATTTCCTCCGTCCGCAGGGGTTGAGAAGTTTGCATTGTCTGTTCCACTTCCGTCAAATGCTTCAGCAAAAACATAATCATCTCCCAAACCGCCTTTTTCAAAATTATTTAACTGAAAATTGCCGGACATTTCATCAAATCCAAAATTATACATGATGTCATGAACCATGTTATTTGTATAAAATAAATTAATGACAGCCTGGTCCTTCATCATATTGGGTTCTGCATTTGTATCAAAATCCAGAATAAAATGCAATGAATCACCGCCATCAGGTTCAGGACCAGATGGTGTACCTGAATCGAATTCATCAAGATATGCGTGTACGTTATTTCCCTGGGTAATCGTGAATTCAGGTCCTTCGACCCCATCAATGTCATGCCAGCCAAAAGGAGAACCGATGGTGTCATGAGGATTTTCTACTACCGCATGTTCAATGTGGTTCGGGCTTTCTCCAGGGAAAGGGAAAACTTTATATTTAGCATTCGTACCGAGGACTGAGTTGGTCGAATTGCCAGCCATTGTAGAATCCGTTTTTTTGATTTTATCAGGATGAGGTCTGTGATTAAAACTATTGATGTTGAAAGAACAATAATTCGTGTAGTTGACCTTAGAAAGTACTTCTCCGTTTCCGGCATCGATATTCATGTTCCAGTAATCTGCATTCTTATGAATATCCAGTTCCAGGTTCCAACTTAAATTATACTGCCCGTTCTTTCCAGGTACGTACATCGGTTTCACCGTGATCTCCGCATCTGAAATATCAAAAGCCTCAAAGATGTAATTGACACCTTTTTTGTTTTTTAGTGTAATTTCAAAATTTCTGTCAACTTCAGGATCAACAGAAACGGCTGCTTTCATAATAGCAGTTTTAGGTTCAATGATGATATCTGATTTTTCAATTTTTGACCCCAGATCCTCCACAAACCGATTTCCAGTTACGAAAATCTTTCCTTTTTTATCGATCGTCAAGTTTATTGTCGCATTGAACACAGCTATGTCCCTGTGGCTTTGCTGGAAGAACAGATGAGTGGCACCATTGTGTTTGGATGTATAATGGTCCGTCAAGATCATCTGGTCAACATCTGCTAGTTTTAAGTTCAGCTCTTCAAAATTGGTTTGGATATAAGCTTTTCCTACATCAACCGGATTCGTTTGTGCGACCAGTCCACCAAATAAAAGTAGATTTACAATAAAAAATAAGAATTTAATTTTACGCATAAGTATTAAAGTTTAAACATGAAGAACAATGTTCGTTATTGTGAAAATTGATAGTTTTAGCTGGTCTCTAATGAATGTAATAATAGTTTTTTATATCAAAATAGCATACTTAAAATATAGAAAATTTTAAAGCATGTTAGTTCATAAAACAATTATAATCAGTGCTTATTCAAAGCATTTCGAATAGAAATAAAGGATGATATGAATTCAGTTGATTGTTTTAGGAATTAATCGTAAGTTCGTTTAGCGTTTAATTTATAGGAATGAAAGAAAGAGAAGATAAGCAAATGGTATACGGCCGGCAACCCGTACTTGAGTTACTAAAAAGCGGCCGGGCAGTAGAAAAGATTTTTGTTCAGAAAGGACTGAGTGGACCTTTTGAAATTGAGTTGAGGAATTTGTTGAAGGGTCGTGAAGTCCCGGTGAGTAATGTTCATCCTATGAAGTTGAACAAGTTTACGAAAGGGAATCATCAGGGTGTTGTTGCTTTCAGTTCGATAGTAGAATATGTCGAACTTGAAGATCTGGTAATGCATACGATGGAAAGTGGGGAAAATCCACTATTCATTTATCTGGATGGTATTACGGACGTAAGGAACTTTGGAGCGATCATTCGGACGGCTGAAGTTTTTGGTGTTCATGGAATTATTTTTCAAAGTAGAAATAGTGCCTTGATCAATCAAACTATGATCAAAACATCTGCAGGAGCCTTGTTCAATGTACCTCTGTCCCGTGTAAAAAGTTTGAATAATGCAGTTGAATATCTGCAGAATTCAGGCATTGAAATAATGGTCAGTGATCTGAAGGCAACTAAACCCATCTCTGAAGTGAAGTTTGATGGGCCGGTCTGTCTGGTATTCGGCTCCGAGGAATTAGGCATTAGCGGTCATATGGAGAAATTGGCAGATCAACGTTTTTTGATACCTCAGGTTGGGAAAACGGACTCTCTGAATGTAGCCGTGGCCACAGGTGTGGTTATGTATGAAGTGCAGCGTCAGCGAACGGTTCAAAGCTAAAATATTAATATGTTCGAAATCCGAAAATTCAAACTAAAGTATAATTTCCTATTTGCTTTAATTGGTCTGGGACTGTTTGGTTTTATGGTTCAGTGCAAAACGGCTAAACTGCCGGCGCAAAATACAGACTGGGAAAGTAATGCATTGTTGTGGCAAATTTCCGAAGAGCATTCAGCCCATGTTTCCTATCTTTTTGGGACGATACATATGATTCCCGCAGAATATTTTTTCCTTCCGGAGGGAACGATTCCTGCTTTTGATGAGGCAACAGAAATTTATTTTGAGGTGGATCTTGATGAATTATCAGACCCGGCTGCTCAGATGTCGATGCTTCAAAAGTCCTTTATGAAGGACGATGTTCAATTGAAAGATCTGATCACTGCAGATGATTATCAGTTTATAAGGGCCCATTTTCAAAAGCAGGGAATCCCTTTAATGATGTTTGAAAGAGTGAAGCCTTTGTTTTTGAGTGTATTTGCCGATGATGCGACCAATGTTGAGTCGCTCAATGATGGCAGCATAAAATTCTATGAAATGGAATTTATGAAAATGGCTCAAAGCCAAAATAAAAATGTAAACGGACTGGAGAGCATTGATTTTCAGCTTGGGCTGATGGATTCAATACCCTATGAAGTTCAGGCTAAAATGCTGGTGGAAAGTATCAAGACGTCAAAAGAGGGCAGTTCTGAAATGGATACTTTGATCTCTCTCTATACCCGACAGGATATTTCTGCTTTGCATTCAAGTTTTGATGCGGATAGCTTATCCGCATATGAGCA
>Ga0102812_10000186_pt1 | contig 44680 bp, 30 predicted proteins | sample ColrivemetaGS713_FD_79334 | JGI IMG/M metagenome (GOLD analysis project Ga0102812, IMG submission 79334) | Estuarine microbial communities from the Columbia River estuary - Flood tide ETM metaG S.713 | ecosystem: Environmental > Aquatic > Marine > Intertidal zone > Estuary | place: USA...
ACATCTTTCGCATCTATTCTTTCTTCGTCCAATCCTTGTTTAGTAATGATGGCGGAAACACTGTGAACAACCATCGACATTCCAAGTTCAACTTGATCGGCATTTAGGTTAGAGTCCATCAATGCCTTGTAAGGTGGATACTTCATCTCAATCGAAACTTCATCTGTCAGTTCGACAGTTGGTTTCCTTTCCCCGATCTCAACATTAATACTAGATAGATCAACTGAGTATTCGTGTTGTGTGCTACACTCCTTACACTTCAACATCACAGTTGATTTCTCACCTGCCGACTTAGATCGTATCTGTGTAAACAAATACTCAACATCAAATGTCGCTAAGTCATGTACTTTAGTGTTCTCTTGAAGACATGCTTCAATGGTAGAGACGATTGCTTTTAACGCTTGTTTCTGGTCACCAGATTCAAACGCCATCATCAACACTTTTTCTTCCTTTACAAGATACGGTCGAAAACTGACCCTTTCCCCTGTTGAAGGCACCGTTGTCTCATATATCGGTGCTGAGTTTAACTTTGGTAATGCCATTTCATTCTCCTATAATGTAGAAATGATGTAGTTAACTAGAATATATTTAGACCACCTAGTATCTGTCCAAATATACTTTTCGCATCATGTGCCTTACTATACCAATCTTTGAACTTGAATGATATAGTAATTTCCATGACTGCATTTTCTTGTTCGTCTCCTAACTGAATATCACCTAACGTTGTAGGTATCGCTTCAATCAATCGACATGTGTAACTCGGTTCGTCATTCGTTGATAGATCCAAGTCTATCTCACCTTGTGAGAACTTGAACGGGCCAATGTCGGGTAGTCTGTTACGTATGGTCGGACTAACTTTGTTTAGGAAAGGAATCTGTTTATTATAGAGGGCAACAGACGTTCCTTTCTTTAATGTTTCGATAACAATATCACGTGCATAATCTTTATAGTAACCAACTTCCCCTCTAGACCACGCTGCACTCTGCCACTCTTCGAAGTAGTTCTTTACTACGTGTGTTGATGGTACGTGGAAAACCATAGTAACTTCACTCACAGTCATTGCATTCACAATGTCATGTTTGAATGTACCCATTTGTTTTTCAATAGTTCCTAACTGTCTGCCTGGCAGAGTTACTGCTTTACAGATCAAGTTTAGGTCTTTGGTATCATAACCATTGATTGGTGGCAACTGAACACGGAATAAATTAGGTCGTTGAAAACCCTGACTCCTACCCATAAGGGTTTTGAGTTGTTCGATGTTACCAATTACGTTCGCCTTATTAGCCATCTATCTTTTGCCTTGAATCGTAGAATACTTTCTGTGAGTTTGCCTTTCTGAACTGTGCAGTCGGTAAGAATGTTGCAATTTCCCACTCTGGTGTTTGAACTTCTGCAAAACGACTCTTTACATGTTTAGTCAGATAGTGTTTCAAACAAGGTTTATAGTACCGCATCTTTGCGGTCTTCTGTAAAATACCATATGTCAACCGCATTCTTGAAGACTGTGTCATCTTTGTACCAATCACGTCCATCAATGCATCTAAGAATTTCGCACGTAAAATGGGCGGAAGGTAATGCAAGTTAAGACCATAGAAACCATCTTTTGCAGGCCCAACGATTATCACCAATGGGAATATATCATAGTAAGGCAACGTCTTCTTATGTTTTGGGTCATATGAAAACATCTGCATAGAACCAATCAACTCTCGATTATCCGCCTTTGATGCATCACGTTTTTTCAACGGATCTTCTCTCATCAATGCTTCACGATTGATCGAACGCAGATTCGATGCCTTTTGTCGGAACCAATCACGACTTTCCTTCGTTCGGGGTGTTATGCCCGCACGGAATGCCTGTAGTTCTAGTCTTTGAAATAAATTACTCATACGTCTATTTATACTTATTTTTTACGTTTCTTGAAAGGTTTTAATGGTTTTGTTGATTTAGGCATCAATCCCATCGCAGTTAACTCTTTCTCTGTCCAGATCTCGAATCCCCACCCCCGATCTTTTGCGTATTCTACGGCCGCCTTCCATTTGTTCTGGTTCTTGACATAGGTAAATGATTCTGTTAACATACGTTTAGTACGCCTACCTTTCATCTTGGGTAGTTGGGTTTCCTTGAAAGGTTTCACTTCGATCAGTTTGGTTTGACCATTTTTGTAGACAATAACGAAATCCATGAAGTAACGATGATACTTTCGATCGACTTCATATAGATACGGTATAACGATCTCTTCTGATCCCCATTCTTTGACATCAGAAGAGTTATCACAATACTTCATTACATACTTTTCCCATAGTGATCGATACACTATGTTGGTCACATCACCTAAATATTTGTCAGGGTTTTTAGGTTTAAATTTGCCCGAATATGCCATATAATCCTTATAAATAGAAATAGTAGTTTTAATAACCCTATTTAGTGGAAAACTTATGCCAGCAAAAAACACATTCAAATATCCTCTTCATGACGAAGAAGATTATAAAGGTCGAATAAGATTCACGCTCTTTGCGGAACAGTATTTCAATACTGGTCTGTCAGATGTGTTGTCTTCGAAGAAGTCCGATATGTCGGCACTTAAAGACAAGCGACAAGAACTTTTAGATCAAAGTAAAGCAGAAGCAAAAGATGACGGTGGATTCGCAACCAAGACTTCTACTGATGCATTGTCCGAAGTAACTGCACAACTAGAAGAACTAGAGAAGGACGTGGGTGCATTTAACGGTTTTAAGAATGAAACCGAAATGGGTATGAGACCCAGACAGATCGTTGACACCGAAGTGTTATTATATCTTCCACAGGGTTTACAGTTTAGAGATAACGTTACATATGAGAATGTCGATGTAGGATCAACAGGTGCAGCAGTCGCTGGTGGTGCATCTGCGTTGGCTGCAATGACAGATGGTGTTTCTTCTTTTGTACAAGGTATGAGTGGTGGGGGTGCGAATGACGGTCTTGCAAAACTTGCAACAGTAAGAATGGCACAAGCGGCAGGTAAATTTAGTGATGAGGTTACGGCAGGTCTTAAACTACAGACTGGTGTTACTACTAATCCAAACACACGCTCGTTATTCAAACAAGTTAACATGCGAGAGTTTCAATTCAACTTCAAGATGATTGCACGATCTAAAGCAGAAGCAGACCAGATCAAAAGAATTATTGCATTCTTCCGTAGTGAATTGTATCCCGAAGATATTCCAGTAACTATCGGTGGCCAAGAGTTGTCTCTTGGTTATCAGTTCCCCAATAAGTTTAACCTTGAGTTTGAATACGATGGTAAGACTATTGCACATAAAGTTAAACCATGTTTCTTACGTTCGGTCGATACCACATACAACGCAAGTCAGATGGCGTTCCATGATGACGGCGAGTTCCTTGAAGTAGACATGAATCTCAACTTCACCGAAACCGTCACTCTTTCTAAGAAAGATATCTCAGAGGGTGGATTCTAAATGAGTACAAAATACTTCCAACAATTTGAAAAGATCTACTATAAGTTTGGAGACGAGACTTCATATTCTCTTATGCAGAACCTTACCCAGTATGTAGATATAATTGACCAAGTAAAACCACAACAGGCGTTTATGGAAGATTATACGATTAAGTCTGGTGATCGACCAGACACTTTGTCTTTGTTGTTATATGGCGACACTCAGTATTACTGGACATTTTATCTTATGAATGACCACTTACGTGAATCTGGTTGGCCTCTGATGAACGAAGAAGTACTTGATCGGGCGAAGAAATACTATCCTCACCGTGTAGTTACATCGACAAACGATCTTGCAACTGCATCAGGTAATCCTCCTAGAGACTTCTCTGTAGGAAGACAAGTGATCGGTCAGGTTTCGGGTACGGTTGGTACTATAGTAAAACGTAATCTAGACTTGGGTCAGTTAACTATTGATACGACAAATGCGTTCACAACATCCGACAAAGAGTTCGAACTGACAGTTAACTCCAATGGTTTTGGTTCGATAGAAGTAGAACACGAACGAGAAAAGTTTGATTCTACTGATCTATGGATTCTTCAGAAATACGATATGAACTATCCAACCAACTCAGGAGTTGTGGTTTATGGTTGGGAAGTTAGGTTAAGTAGTATCTCTACTGAAGCGAACTTGATAAACATACCGTTCGAAGTCGGAACAGGTGCTGGTTTTAAATATGTTCTGACCGCAAGGGTTAATAAGTATAATGAGTATGATTCAGTATTTGAAGAAGGTGAACAGATATACTTCAGAGATCCAGGCTCAGGTATGATAGTGTTTGCGGAAATACACAAAGAGTCTACACAATATAACGCAGTACACCACTACGAGAATGCAGCTGGTGACTGGGTGGATATAGATCCGTTCGACAAAGTAATTCCCGATGGATTAATTGCGGTTACTAATCTGGAAAGACTAAAACAGAAGAACGATGCGTTGAAACAGATTAAGTGTCTGAAGGACACGTCTGTTGATAGTGTGGTAAAAGAATTTTACAAATTGATGAATAATAGATGAGTACACAAAACCAGAACCAATCTCAGTATAAAATCACTCAGGCGTACATCACGTCAGAGGTAATGGGTGGTGATGATGAATCAAATCGCATTCACGTCAATTCAAACATTATTGAGTTGGTATTCTTTGAAAGTTTGGAAAAACCATATATCTCTGGTCAGGTAGCAATAACAGATGATCAGGGTTTCGTTGATGGTATATCATTCTCAGGATCAGAAAGACTCTTCATAGAGATTGCATCTGAAGACAAAACACTAGTGCCTGTAATGACTCGGTTCTTCATCATGACTAGTATCGATCAGGTAGTTAAATCGAACGATGCTGGTCAGGCGAGTGTTTATCTATTTACGTTGATGGACGAACACGCATTCTTGAGTAAGTCCAAGAAGATAAGTCGTACTGTTACTGACACGATAGAGAAAGAGATCACTAAGATATGTGGACAAGATCTCAATAAAGATGTAGATCTTTCGTACTTACATCCTTCTATTCAAAACAACATTAAAGTGTTGATACCCTATATGCATCCTCTTGAGGCATGTGATTGGTTGAGAGATCGTGCGACAACAGTAAGTGGTTGTCCGTTGTTCTTATACGCATCTATCCACGACACTAATATGAGACTTGGTTCTCTAGACAAGATGTTAGAACAGACTACTTGGAATAGTGAACTACCTTACTTGTACTCGCCATCCAACGTTAAAAAGACAGAGAACAAATCTCCGATACACCGCACATTCCAAATTCAAACTATGAGAGCGGCGAAACTACAGAACACATTAAAACAAATGATGTCTGGAGGTGTTGGTTCAACCTATAATAACACAAATTTAGGTACAGGTCAAATATCCTCGGAACGTTTTGATATCACGGATGCACTTGCAAATCTAACCAAGACAGGTGTGATAAAAGAGAACCAAGAACAGAATGTGTATCCGACTAATTTTAAAATGGACGATAAACTTGTTAACAAGATGGACGCCAAGATCTTCCATCAAATAACATCTACTGGTACATATGGTACATTCAAAAGTTATCACGATGAGATGAAACCAAGTAGTTTCACGAATAAGGTGACCAACCGTTCAATAAGAAACATGTTGTATAAAAATATGTTTGAAGTGACTGTGCCGGGAGCAGGATTCATTGTCTCTAAAGCGAGTGTCGGTGACATGGTTAGAATCGAAACCATATCAGATGATGGTGATAGCAAAACATCAATATCTTTTGATCAGTTAAGAACAGGAGATTTTCTCATTTACAATACAAGACATACATTCAAAAATACACGTCATGACGTTGTTATGACTGTATGTAAATTGGTGAAAGGATAATGAAGTCAATAGAGTCAGAATTTTATGGCGATCTAAATCGATGGTTTATTGCTGATGTGATAGACCACACGCCTCCATACGGATATGAAGGTCGTGTCAAGATTCGTATTCACGGTGTACATAACCCATCGACACGAGAGATACCACAACACGACTTACCTTGGGCCCAAGTAGTACTACCTACGACTGAGGGTGGTGTGTCTGGTTTAGGTAGAACACCTAGACTCACTTCAGGCGCAACTGTATTTGGTTTCTTCATGGACGGTAAGGCATCTCAGATACCTTTGGTTATAGGATCGATACCTAAGACAGAGTATCCTACTCGTATTCAGAGACAAGTAGAGTTTAATACTGTTCAGGAAAGGATAGATCAGGAAGAAGTATTCTATGAACAAGAGATAAAGATTGTTGATTCCGATAGGGTAGAAGACGACAAGTTTGAGTTTGTGTATAACAACACTATTCATCAACGTAAGATTGAGGCAGTCAAATACTTTCTAAGTAACGGATACACAGTAAATCAATCATTAGGTATTGTGGCGGGTTTACTCTTCAAATCTAATTTGAATAACACCGCAGTCGAATCGACCGAAGACTTTAACCCATTAGGTATCGCTGGTTGGATAAACGAACGTAAAACAAAACTAAAGAACTTCTCTAACGATTGGAGAAAGTTTAGTTCTCAATTAGTTTACATAAAGTTCGAACTAAATAGTACGCAAGCAGCTGCTAACATTAGATTGCGTAGGGTCGATACTATTGAGAAGACCGCAAAACATAATTGTCAAACAATATTCGCAAAGTACTATCTAGGTGTCAAAAAGAAAGGTGACTTGGAAAGTATTAATCGATTGGTTGTTGGACTTCAAGACGTATTGGGTGTATAATGCCGTTAAAGAAAAATCAACTTAATTCTGCGTTAACGCAAAATCAAAAAGGACAACCATTCGGTCAGTCCGTGATTGATAATGGTAAAGAACTTGGTGAAACACAGTTTGTCAAAAATGCGACTGTGTTCGGCGGAAACACTGGTGGTGTCTTTGCTGGTATCGAAAGTATGGAAACCAAGATCGACAACCCAGGCGAGACCGCTATGGGTGATGCAATGTGTTCCTTTGGAGATCAGGTAAATGGTCTCGGTGGTGTTCCCGACCCAACATCTGTTCCGTTGGATTTGTCTGTACCTACCATTACAGTGACCGAACATTCTGCTGATCCTTCAGAGGCAGATTCAGATGGACAACTTCCTGTTGATGCACCGTCAATCTCAGCGGGTGCGACAGAGAGTCAACCAGTGTCATCTGTCGTTTCTCAATTGACAGGACTAGGCGCACCTACCGCAAAACTAGAATCAGAAACATTGGGTGCATCTTCTTTAGACGCAATTAGTGCAACCGCATCGGACGTTGAAGGTAAACAAGGTAGATTGAAAGGAAAGATACAGGCAGTTGCATCAGAAACAAAGGCCGCATCGGGTACAGGTGGTGGCGCATCAGGTGGACTAGGTGCAATCACACCCGTATTGAAGAAAGATGAGACTATGGTTGAGGACATAATTAAAGATGTGTCATCTATTCCGAGTGTAAATCCGAATGCAAAACCGTTGACAAATGTTAAGAACAATGTAAGTCCAGTGAACAATGTAGTAAACAAGAATATTAATGAAGTGTCAACGAATCCCCTCGATGTTGCCAAACAAGTTACGACAGGCAAAAATCCCTCATTAGCTAAACTTCAAAGTTCCCAGAAAGAACAAGATGGATTCTTCAATCGTAACCCGATAAAAACAGGTCTTGGTTTATTACAGGACATGACAGAAAACATAACCAATGATGCATCTCAGGTTATTCGAAGTTTTACCAGTAACGCAAAACTACCTAGCAAGATTCTTTCTAAGATTATTGGTAACAGTTTAGATGGTTCAAAACAAGGTCTAGACAATGCGACTCAAGAAACTATAAGAAACGATACTACATTAACACCCAAGATGAAATCTATAATTGGTTCTATACCAGAGGGTCAAAGTAATGATGCTTTCGTTTCAGAACTAAACGTTAAGGCGAGTTCTGCTGGTCTGTCTCAAGAAGAAATTACCGCAGTTCAGGAACGTGTTTTCGCAACAGAGGAAGAGTTAAGTAAACTAGACACGACCATATCAGGTACATTGATAACAACCTCAGACTCGTTTGTGAAAGAAGATTATGATGTGTCAGAAACTCTTATAAAGTTCAATGGTCAACAGACCGCCTTTGACACATTTACATATATCGATTCTAAAGAAGAACTCGGAACCGAGTTTAGAATGATCAATCGTCCGATCACAGAAATGATTGTTCATGCGAGCGATACATACACTAACCAAAACATTGGTTCAGAAGAACTTCATGTAGAACATAATCAAAGTGGTATGGACGGTATAGGTTATCATCTGGTAATACGTAGAGATGGTCGGTTACAAAGAGGAAGACCATACGACACACCTACAGAGAATACAACGACTAATGGTCATGGTAAGAACTCGATTGATATTTGTCTTGTTGGCGGATTGAACTGTTCAACAGGTTGTGAGAACCCAGATCAGTATCGTTCATCACAGTCTTTTACTCGTGAACAAATGACAACATTAGAATCAATATGTGAAGCATTCTTCCGTAGGTATTATGGTGGACAAGTGTTTGGTCATAATGAGATACAACCACTTGTTACTGATCCATACTTTAGTGTGAGTGATTATGTTGAAACTGTATTCCGAAAAGTATCTGTATACGATGACTTGGAGACAGACACGGCATTATCATCCGCAGAATTAATTACGAAGAGACCTAAATGACAATAGATAAATCAAAAGATAAGTTAGGCGAAAACACCGCAAAGGATCAAACGCTTGGTGTGCCACTTGATGGTTTCCAAGATCCTACTGGTGAGTTTCCCAAAACAACCTATCATTATTCTTCCTCTATCAACCAAGCTGCTCGTGGTTTTGCGGTAAATGAATTGTATCTTGGTGGGGGTGACTTTAATGTATCACTCAACCTAGAAGATCAACAACCATCTCAGTATCCGTTTAATCAGGTTCAGGAGACTGCATCTGGACATGTGATCGAACATGATGATACGCCAGGCGGTGAACGTATTCTTATCAAACACCGTAAAGGTGGTGGTATTGAAATGCGTGCTGATGGTTCTATCATCATATCGTCCCCGAACAATAAGGTCGAGGTGACTGGAGGAGACAATACGGTCATCGTAGAAGGCGATGCAGAGATGGTCTATAAAGGTAATCTGAACCAGACGGTTACAGGTGACTGGAATGTTGATGTAGCGGGAAATCACAATCTTAACATACATGGACACAATAAGCAAACAGTATTGTTGAATAAGAGAACCGAAGTATGTGGCAACACAGAATACACCACAAAACAATCTGCCTCATACAAGACGGTAGAGAATCGTGCGGAGATTGTGTTGGGTAATAACTCTAATTGGACGAAGGGTTATTATAAGAATCATGTCGAAGGTGAGATTCACTTGATGACAGACAATCGTCTAACTACTACCGCTGGTACAGAATGGATTGCAAGTTCACCTGTTACATCTATAACTGCATCTGAATTATCTGTCATGGGTATGAAAGGTGTGATCGGGGGTGAACAGGTCGAGATGACTGCACCTGTATACATGGGGCCGAAAGGTGCAGTTCCGTTCTACTCTGGTGCTGCGTTCTATGGGTCATTCCACGGACAGGCAACAGAGGCGATTAGATCTTATAACGCAAACGTATGTGACAAGGCAAAGACCGCACACCAAGCGACCAAAGCGGGAACCGCTGGTTCAATAGGGGCAGGTGGATCAGGCCCGAATCCATCTGTTAAGAAGGCAGTGGAAGCACAAGAGACTCCGACACCTAAGAAACCAGTCCCACTTGCAGATGCAATTGGTGCGATGATGACAATGGGTGACTTTGCGGTACGTACCATTACTGTTGATGCTGGTGATGCATTGAAGAACAAGATACTTCTTCGTGACGACTACGAAGGATTATTTGAGAAACACCCTACAACACAAGAGATCAGATCTACTATTCGTGATACTGCTAATCGTTCTTTGATTGCAAACAAAATGGTTGCGGAAGGTAGATTGAATACTGATTATAACAATGGAAGTCCACCAAAGATTGGAAGAACTTCAGGTGCTGGACAATCCTCACGATTCGGATTTGTACCTATTGGTAACTCGATTTCGAATAGAGGTAAGAGGTTTAAAGGATGATTATATTACCAGATCCCATTTACAATCCAAACTTTCTTGATGGGGGGTCAATCTCATCAAGAACTAAACTTGCGCCAGGCGTAACCATTGCGAAATACCTTGGTGCGTATGGAGACAAGACACCGTTCTCTCACATTTATAAACCAGATGATCGTAAACAGATTGCACGTAATCTTTATCTACATGCAGAGATGTACCGAACAATCAATGGTAACACAGACTTGTTTAACAATGTACGTCTTATTGTGAGTGAAGGTGTTTACAAAGGTGGCCCTCTAGAAACAGTTGGGGGCGAAAATCTGAAGAAGGAAGACGGTCGTCTTGTAGTATATCAGGTTATTGATAGAGAAGGCAAGATAGACCACAGTGCTACATTTGATGTTGCAGAGTATTGGAAAGATTATTGTTTCTATCACAAACTCACATTGGACTATGACATCTACAACCCAGACGGATCATTGACCTCTCAGATTGTGATCGAGATGCCTGAAGTGACCGAGTCTTTTGACTTGAACTTTGGATTTAATGTCGCAACTGTTTATAATGGAAAACTCATCTCTGGTAAGGAATTAATCGAAGTTAAGTTAGATTAACTCGTATAAATAGAAGTAAGACAATTTAAGAGACCATTATGGCAATCACAAGATCATTATCAATAGAGGACACGAACTTACGGGCATCATCGACCGTAACGGCTACACGCAACAAAGAGTACTCTGACTTGGATATATCTCTTGCGATCAAACCTACGACTTCGGATGTATATAAGAAACTAAATGCAGAGTCAGTTAAGTTTGCGGTCAAGAATCTTCTATTGACTAATCAAGGGGAGAAACCATTTAATCCATACTTTGGCGGAAACCTCTATAGTTTCTTATTTGAGATTGCAGATCTGACCACAGAAAAAGCGATAGTCAGAGAAGTTACAAATGTTATTGAAGTATATGAACCACGTGTTGATCTTCCTTCGTTAAAGGTTATTGTCAACATGGAACCAGATCAGAACTCAGCAGAAGTTACTATTGTTTTCAAAATAGTAAACACTGGAGAACTAGTAGAATTCACTACCGTACTAAGTAGGTTAAGATAAATGGCAACAACGATTAAATCAACAGCGTTAGATTTTCAGGCAATTAAGAATAATCTAAAGACGTATCTCGAACAGACCGAAGAGTTCAAAGATTATAACTTTGAGGCGTCTGGTCTTTCGAACATACTAGATGTTCTTGCGTATAATACGCACATCAATGCATTAACTGCCAACTTTGCTTTGAACGAGGCGTTCCTTGGGACTGCCCAACTTCGTAGTTCTTTGGTATCTCTTTCTGAGGGTATCGGTTATATCCCAGACAGTATGAATGCATCGACCGCACAGATTAAAATGTCAATGAATCTTTCTGGAATACAAGACCGTAGTCCACGTATCTCTCTTGCCTCTGGATATCAGTTTACTACTGCGGTTGATAATGTAGACTATACTTTCCAGACAGTAGAAACTATATCTGCCACAGATGATGGGTTTGGTTTCTACGAGTTCAAACAAAACAATGGATCTAACATCATTCCTATTAAGGAAGGTGTATCAAAGACTAAGACATTTATCTCAGGTAATAACACAGAGAACATTACATATATCATACCAGATGCGAGTCTAGATCTTTCTACTGCGGTAGTTAAAGTACACCCTAGTTCTACATCATTAGACTTCACTGCGTATCAAAACATTTTAGGTGCAACAGTAATTAACAACAACTCCACCATCTATATCATGAAGGAAATGCCGAATGGTTTCTTCGAACTAACATTCGGTAACGGTACTACTCTTGGTCAGACCCCAGAGCCTGGAAATAAGATTGTTGTTGAGTACTTATCTGTAGCAGGGGAAAATGCAAACTTCTCAGAAACGTTTGAACCAGTAAATGCAATCGCAATCAATGCAACCACTGACCGTGTTCCTACAATAACAACTGAATCTAAGAGTGCTGGTGGGGCGCAGAAAGAGACTACCGAGTCTATTCGTAAGAACGCACCTTTCCAATATGCGTCTCAGAATAGAATGGTAACTCATGCGGACTATTCTTCGCTCGTACTACGTAACTTCTCATCTCTAATCAAGGACATCAAGTCATGGGGTGGTGAAGACAACATTATTAAAGATTATGGTGCGGTGTATATGTCAGTACTATTCTCAGATACAATTCCACAAGCAACTGTTGATGCGACTAAGAAAGCGATTCTTGATCTTGCGGAACAACTATCTATCGCCTCTTTTGATCTGAAGTTCTCTGATCCAGTTAAGACCTTTGTAGAATTAGACACACGTTTCCAGTTCAACGAAAGACTAACATCATTGACCTTGAACACAATTAAGTCTCAGGTGAATGACACGATACGAGACTACTTCAACGAAAATACAGGTAAGTTTGACCAGTCATTCAGACGATCAAACCTATTAAGCGAAATCGATGACATCTCGCCTGCGGTTCTATCATCTAGAACAGCTGTGAAGATGCAACAACGAATTAAACCTACCTTGGGATTAAGGTTAGATTACAGATTAAAGTTCCCTGTTGAGATCGATGCTTTTGATGATGAGGATTATATCATCTCATCTACTAACTTCGTATTCAACAGTGTGAACTGTACGATCAGAAACAAGTTAAGTAGCAACACACTACAGGTAGTCAACTTGACTGATAACCGAGTTCTTATTGATAACGTTGGTTCATACGAATCAGGAGAAGGTAGAATCAACTTAGTGGGATTGCAAGTAGATAGTATTACTGGTGGACAGACAACTATTAAAATATCTGCCATACCCGCCAACCAATCAGTACTAACTCCATTGCGTAATGATGTCCTTGTGTATGACGAATCAAGATCACAAACCTCTGGCGTAATAACTACAGCGACAAACTAAGATGGAAATAAACGGTAACCGAAAAGGTCATCTAGACAAGACGTATGACGACTTAGGACGAAGAGAACTAAATCTTCAGCACTACGATGTCGTAAATGTTCTTCCAGATCATATTGTCCAGAACTATCCAAAGTTAACAAAACTTTTGGAAAATTATTATGATTTCGAAGATCAAGAGGAATCCCCAACATCTCTTATCAATGAGTTGTTTACTATTAGGGATATCACCCAGACCGACTTAACATTGTTATCGTTTGTAGAAGACGAATTACTATTGGGTCAATCTTACTTTGAAGGTTTCCCAGATAAGAGAGAGGCGGCAAAATACTCGAATACATTGTATCGTTCTAAAGGTACTAAATATTCGATACAACAGTTTTTCCGTACCTTCTTTAATATAGATCCAGATATTGTTTATACTAAAAGAAATGTATTTACACTTAATGAGTCTGAAATAGGCCCATCGTCTCAACGATATATCACTGATGATAAGTTATATCAGAAGTATGCAATTCAGATAAAAAGTGAATTGTCGATCAATGAGTGGAGAGAAATTTATAAGTTGTTCGCACACCCTGCTGGCATGTACTTGGGATCACAAGTACAATTAGAAGGTGTTGTTGATTTAGATATCGAGAATCAACCATTGCCTGGCACATTGGATATCCCACCACAAGAAGTGGAAGGTATCGCAACAATGAGACATCCGCAAGGTTACGCACAACATACTGCACTATTCACCATTCACGATGAAGATAGACAGGATAGCGATATGAAGTTTAGAATGAACTTAGGTAGTCCGAGTACTTATCCGAACCCAGGCGGTAACGATATTAAAGATCTTGGTGATCTTTCGCTTGGTGAGGTACACAACTTGTACCAGACAATGACTGAGTACTTAGAACCTAACTCACCAACGTTCGATATTGACCACGATGCAGATAGTTCAGGTATCGGTCTATCGTCAATGGAAACAATTGACCAAGAACAGTTCACTTGGGTCAATGCGCCAAGAGAAGATATTGATAACATTTCGGTAGGGTTGGTCGGAGATTCAGGAACAGATAAAGAAATAACTCTCGATGAGTTGTTATAAAACGTATAAATAGAAGTAACAATCTTTAGGTAGATAATAGATGACAAGACAAGTATTAAATAGAGGCGTAGTCGCAAACGATGGTCAGGGGGATACCCTCCGAACCGCAGCGTTGAAGATTAATGCAAACTTCGTAGAACTATATAAGTTCCTTGGTGATGACAGTGACGTTTTGGCAGGTAAGATTCAATTCGACTCTGACGGCATCATATTTGAAGGTACTAGTATAGACGACTTCGAAGTTAAGTTAAAGGCCGCCAACGCAACTCAGGATCGTATCCTTACACTTCCCGATGCGGACGGTGACTTCGTACTTACTACTCCTGCTCAGACTTTGACCAACAAGACTTTGACTAGTCCTGTTATCACTACTCCACAGATTAATGATACAAGTGCTAATCACCAATACATATTTGGTGTAAGTGAACTTGCGGCTGACCGTACAGTAACTCTACCTTTACTAGGTAATAATGACGAGTTTACCTTTAATAATCATACACAGACGTTGACCAATAAAACTTTACAATCACCATTGATCATTAACCCACGTGTCGGTACGGTTTTGGCGGATAGTGCTGGTAACGAACTGATCGAGTTCGAACCGATGGTAAATGCGGTTAACCACATAGGGATTTCTTCTGCATCAATCGGTCTTCACCCTGCTGTGAAGGCGGTTGGTGGTAATGGTAACATCAATTTAGAGTTACATGCAAAGGGAACTGGTGCTGTTACGATAGAAAGTAAAGTTGCCTATGGTGTTCAGAACGTGACTTCTACACCTGCAACAGTGGATTTAAAAAAACCAGTCACTTGTTTTAACATGGCAACCGCAGTAACCGCAACGATGGAAGATGGTACTGAAGACGGCGAAGTCAAGTATCTAATAAATACAGGATCGGGAACTACAACAGTAACCGTAACAAATAACAATAACGCAAGAGACGTAATTGAATTAACCCAAGGTGAGACTGCACATCTAGTGTACAGTCAATCTGCGACAGAGTGGTTCGTCATTAGTACCACAGCGAACATAGGATAAATTAAATGGCAGCGATAGTAACCGATAAAATTAAAAGACTTTTCCTAAAGGAACTGTTTACCGATTTCGATTCTGGTGACGTTCGATACTATGCTGGTATCGGTCGTGCAGAACAATGGTCTGAAGAAGACGTTGCGACTGTCCCACAGAATCGTGTGAGAGACGAACGAGATGCACGGTTGAATATGCAATCGATGAAAAACATCACCGATAAAACCTTTGCGATTCCTCGAATAAACTGGGCGTCTGGTACTCAGTACTCTGCATTTGACGATAACCATATAGGGTTCCCCGATCAACCATTCTATGCAATGAACAGTAACCAAGAAGTTTATGTTTGTCTACAACAAGGTAAGGATGCGACTGGTACTCCGTTGAACTCTACAATTCAACCTACTGGTAATACTACTGGTACACCATTCCGTACTGAAGACGATTATGTCTGGAAGTTCTTGTATTCTATCGGTGCATTGAACGCTTCTAAATTCTTGTCATCTGCATATATGCCTGTTCAATTTGTTGATTCTGATGAAGCGGCATCTGTTGATGCGACTGCGGAACAAGTAGAACAACGTGCAGTAGAACTTGCAGCGATTCCAGGCCAATTGATTGGTGTTCAGATGAAAACACTGGGTAGTGGTTTTACGTCTACTCCGACAGTAAGAGTTATCGGTGATGGTGTAGGTGCCCAAGTTACTCCTTTTGTTTCTGGTAATGCGGTTGTAAACCTAAAGATCAAACAAGACTCTGATGGTAACCTTGCTGGTACTAATCCTACTGGATGGTCAACTGGTTCTTATCGTGGATCTGGTTACACTCGTGCAGAAGTAAAAATTATTGGTGTTGGTTCAGGTGCAACTGCACGTGCAATCATGGGGCCTGAAGATGGTCTTGGTGCGGATCCCCGAAATGATTTAAAATCTCAAGCAGTTATGTTCAATGCGAAGATTGATGGCGATGAAGATGGTTCGTTCCTATTAGGGGACAACACTTTCCGTCAAGTTTTGTTGATTCGTAATCCATTGGTTGCAAACTATGATAGTGATCACGCATACTTCAAAGAATCAACTGGTAATGGACTAGGTAGAATAGAATTAGACCAAACACAGGGAACGTTCCTAGAGGACACCTTTGTTGAAGACGTTTCTACTGGTGCGAAAGCATACGTGGATACTGTAGATTCTGTTAACGGAAATTTACTTCTTGCGAGATTACTAGTACACCAAAATGAAGGTACAGGATTTACCGAATTTGATTCTGGTAATCAGATTCAAGATACTAGTGGTAACAGTGGTAGAGTCCTAAAGATATTGAAGGGTGACTTCGATCCTCTTTCTGGAGAACTACTATATATTGATAATAGAGCTGCTGTCGACCGTTCTGCGGAACAGATAGAAGATCTAAAAATTGTAATACAACTCTAAGGGTAGTACAAAAAGATGCCAACGATTTATACCGAACAGACCTTTCCATCCACATACAAGGACGATTATGATAAGACTAAAAACTATCATCGTGTCTTGTTTAATAGTGGTAAGGCACTTCAAGCACGAGAACTAACACAACTTCAGTCGGTTATCCAAGCAGAGATTTCACAACTCGCTGGTAACTTATTCGAAGAAGGTGCGATGATATCCCCAGGCTCGTTCAGGGTAGATAACAAACTTGAATTCATCAAGATTAGTTCGCAAACGCCTTTCCCTTCGGACTCTTCAGTTCTTGTTGATCAGGAGTTCAGCACTTCAACTGGAATCAAACTAAAAGTTGTTCAGGCACTTTCTCGTGAAAACGAATCGAACCCAGATACTTTATTTGTAGAATATACTGACGATAGTGTCGGTAGTGAGACAGGTACTCGAGTTAGTTCAGGAGAAACGTTAACTAGTACAGATGGTACGTATGTACTTGATGTTCAATCAATTAACACGAACTCAAACCCTGCTGTTGGTTTAGGTTCTTCCATTCAGGTAGACGAAGGTCATTTCTTTGTACAGGGTCGTGTTGTATATTGTCCTACTCAAAGATTAGTATTCCGTAAGTATGAGACAGATGCATCTTCTCGTTTTGGTTTCGTCATTTCTCAGGATATCGTTACAGTAGATGATGACCAAACACTTTATGACAATCAAGGTGAGACACCAAACTTAACCTCGCCTGGCGCTGACAGATACCGTATTCGTCTGACCCTTGCAGATGCACGTACTACCACCCAAGATAAAAACTTCATTCCTATAATTGAAGTTCAAGGTGGTCAGATCGTATCATCTGTTACTTCTAACTCAGGATTTAAATCAATCCGTGAAGAGATGGCAACTCGTACTTATGAAGAGTCGGGTGACTATGTTAAACGTTATTTCCGTGCAAACTTTGCACCGAATGATGCAAATACTTTCAAGTTAAAAATCACGCCAGGAACTGCGTACGTTAGGGGTTATCGTATCAATAAGGATGCGGAAACAACTATACTTGTTGATAAACCTCAAGAAACATTAGATCGACAAAACGACTCGATTACTATTGACTATGGTAACTACTTCCTGTATAATAATGGTAAGGGTCAATTTGATATCAACTCATGCGAATTGGTAAATCTACACAATGGATTAGGCGGTACTGGCTCGGTCATCGGTCAAACTCGCATACGTGCATTAAATACATTGGGTGGACTTGGTGATACCAAGAAACTCCATGTGTTTGATACTATCATTACTGCCGATGGTGCGAGTATCCGTGACGTTAGATCTATTGCTGCACAATCAAGTCCGACCGCAAGATACTTAAACATATACCGTGGTGGGGGTACTCAAACACTCACCAAGATGTATGGTACTGAAAAACGTCCATTGTTGTTTGATGCTCCTATTCGTAGACCAAAACAATTTTCGGATATCCAACTTACAGTTGCGAAACAAAAAGGTGTTGCGACTGGCGATCCATTGACTACTGATGGTAGTGGACAATTTACTCTTACGCCATCTGCTGGTAATGCGTTGTCGAATCCAGGCTCATGGATCATTTCGAACGCAACTACAGATTATGTAGAGAATCCAACGATTAACTTTACAGCGAGTTCTACTACAATTTCTGGTCTTGATAATAGTACCGCTTATCAGATAATGTACTACGAGAAAATCTCTAATGCGAGTCAGAAAAATAAAACTCTAGAACCAACAACTCTTACTACTACACTGGATTCTGATGGTGATGGTGTAAGATTTATTAATCTACAACAGACTGACTTATACGAAGTAACTCGTTGTAGTGCTTATGATTCTTCTGGTAAGAGTCAGTTAAATCTATTCTCTATCGACAATGGTCAGAGAGATACTCACTACGGTACTTCAAAACTAATCTATGGTGGTTCAGGTCTTGACTCAGATGACCAACCTATATTTGTTAGGTTCAAATATTTCGATCACGGTACTGATGGTCAATTCTTTGGCGTTAACTCATATGATGGTCAGGTAACCTATCCTAAGATACCTATACACAGAAGTGCTAACGGTAAACTAGTTTCTCTTAGAGATGTTCTTGATTTCCGTCCAGCGATAAACTCTACTACCGAAGAGTTTGATGGTGACAACAACTCTCACGTATTCTCAGTACCCCCGACAAACTCTTTGGTAAATGCGGATGCGAAATACTACATGCCACGACTTGACAAACTAGTATTGTCAAAAGGTGGTGAGTTACGTTACATTCAAGGTGTGTCATCAATGATGCCTAAGTTCCCATCTACTCCTGTAGATTGTATTGATCTGTATAAGATCGAACTAGGTGCGAACACACTTCATACAAAAGATTTAAAGACCACTATCATTCCAAGACGTGGATACACGATGGAAGATATTGGTAAACTAGACAAACGTGTAGACAGACTAGAACAGGCAACTACTCTTTCTTTGTTGGAACTCAATGCAACTAACGAAAGACTATTTGATTCTGCTGGTAACGAACGTATCCATACTGGTTTCTTTGTTGATAACTTCAAGAACCAGAAGTTTACTGATACTAAGTCTCTTGAACATAGGGCATCTCAAGATCCTACTAAAGGATTGATACGTCCATCTTACAAGTGTAAGACTATTCCAATGATCTTCGATTCTGCCGATCCTATCTCGGTAGGTGTTGTACAAAAGGGTGATAACGTTTACCTAGAACACGATGAAGTTCAATATCTTGCACAAAACATGGCGTCTAAGACGATCAATGTTAACCCATTCCACGTTGAGAAAACATATGGTGACCTAGTATTGTCACCTTCTAAGGATACTTGGAAAAACTTCGAACAGGATGCGCCTACAGTTATTGATGGTGGTACAGAGTTTGATACTACTCAAGCACTTCTTTGGAACGAAGCAGAATGGGGATGGGGCGGTACAGATCCAGCAGACATGCAAGTTGGTATGCAGAGTGATCCTCTTGTTTCACAAACATCTTCTACAACTTTACTAGGTGAATCTACTCGATTGATCGGTCAAGATGTAGAGATCGATCATGGTGATTGGGTAGAGACTGGTTCCAACTCGACTACAACAGAGTTGCGTAGTGGCAATAATCTGTTATCTGTAGAGAACAACTCACTGAATGGTGGTTATGTTAAAGAGACCGAGACAAGTAAAGTTAATTACATCGGTAAGAGAATAAACAAAGCTATATCACCTAAATTCTCTGTTGGTCTAACTTTGAATGTAAAAGATGAAGTGATCATTCCTTTCACTTCAACATATAAGTATGTCTTCCGTTGTGGCGCACACAATGGTCGTATTAAAGTTTACCGTCTTCCAAGCGGTCAGCAGGATGTTGCAGGTAACTGGACAGAATTTGGAACCAGCAAACAGCAATTCAATTCTGGTGACAAGTTGATGATTAAAGGTGTAGGAACTGGTGGCGCACACGTTTACTTCTACAAGACTCAGGATAAGTGGAAAGCTGGTACTCGTTATGACGTAACTGTTGGTCGTAAGACTCAAAGTAATGCGAAGAGAACTAACACTTATCAGACGATTCAAAACGAACAAGTTACTAAAACTCAGGACGTATCGGTTCAAGAGACTGTTACTAATACTACATACGAACGAACCAATACAATCTCTACGGAGAATATGTATCAAACCACTCAGGAATACAATACTGCTACTGAGACTACAACTTCAGTAAACCGTATTTCGAGTGAGAGTGTTCTTACGGAGGTAGTTGATAATCGTGAATTACAAATTATCCACATACCTTGGATGCGTTCACGTAAAGTTTCTATCCGTGCGACTAACTTACGTCCGAACACTAAGTACTTCCCATTCTTCAACAACACAGATGTATCACGTTTCTGTAAGATGAAGACTTTCTACAAGTCGTCAACAGTTGCAGATCCTAACTATACTGTTGCTGATAATGGAACTAACATGATTCCAGAGGTAGAACTACCACCTGCAACAGAACACTCTGAAGGTTCAACTCCTCTACAATCAGATGCGAATGGTATCCTTGAGGCGGAGTACGAAATACCTAACTTGGTTAATCCTCCAATGCGATTCCCTGTAGGTACTGCGGTATTCTCGTTGTATGATATCAGTAAACCAGACAAGAGTAAATCTCTATCGTACTGTTCTCAGTTCTATACTGCTTCAGGCGTGATCGAGAGTCTATCTGGTGAGTACACAATTACTAATACTCGTGTACTAGAGATTGTTGGCGGTCAAACAACTTCAGTTAATAACGATCGATACAATGTACAAACTGTATCTACTGACACTGTTGTTACTACTGAGACTCAACAGGATGTTAAAACAGAGAAGACACAGGTTGAGGTATATGGGCCAGTTGAAACCTCTTCGGTTATCACAGGTTCTACTACTCAATTAGTAGCTACAAACACTAGTTATGACTACGCACAGACTGCTGGTTCTGCTTCGGTACTTCAGGGTACTGCATCGTACAGTAAAGGTAAGACTTATAGTTTACCATACGGAGATCCAGGCACTAAAAAGGTTGTTGCTGCTAAGAACAAGATCTACAAAGATGAAGATCCGACTGCACAATCATTTGAGGTCGTAGATCCTAATGGTATCTTCTTAACTCGACTGCGTTTGTACTTTGCTGAGAAACCAACTGGAGATGATGTTCAACACCCAGTAAGTGTTGCTATTACAGAAGCACCCGCTGGTTACCCAGATCGTACACGAAGAGTTCCAGGCTCATATGTTTCGTTGAATCCTTCTCAGGTTAAACAAGTACCAGAAGATGACATCGGAAGTATGGTTGCCAACGGTACTGACTTTGTATTCGAAGAACCAATCTTCTTGCAAGGTAATGGTGCAAACTACGCAATCATTATCCGTTCTAAGTCTATGAAGTATAAGATGTACATCTCGGAAGTAGAAGACTTCTTGTTAGGTTCTACAGAGACACGTATCACTAAACAACCGACTCTTGGTTCGTTATTCGTATCTCAGAACACGGACGTTTGGGAACCACGTGGTACACAGGATTTGGCGTACGTAATGTATCGTGCAGACTTTGTAACGCAAGGTAACGCATTCTTACATAACCGTAATGTCAGACCAACTACACTAGTAAAAGATCCTATCATGACTGACTCTGGTTCTAATAGTGTTACTGTGTTTACAACTGGTCATGGTCTACGTAAAGGCGACAGAACTAGGGTATTTGGTCTAGACCCCGATACTCGATATAATGGTATCTTGGGTTCATCTATCATGAATACGTCTTCCCCATATTTCCGAACCGTAACATCTGTAGATGCGAACAGTATTCAGTTCGATGCGGACAGTAATGCTACAGTATCAGGACGAGTGGGTGGAGGTGTTTCTAGATTGTTACAACATATTCCTTATGACGTTATTCGTCCAGATTTCGATGTTTTACAACCAGAATCAACTAACTATACGTTGTCAACAAAAATGACTGAGAACTCTTCTCTTGCTGACTCTGATGCTAACACTAGAATGACGGTTGACCCATCTTTCCAGTTGTTGCGTAATAAGACCAACACTACACTAGAGAAATCTTATGCGGTGATGAATCAGTGGGAAGAAGCAACAGAAACTACATTGCAACAGAATGGTGGTCACTCATTGACCTCTCAGATTACTATGACAACTACTGATACACGTGTTAGTCCAATACTTGATTTGGAAGCAACAGATGTTAAGTTGACAAGTAACATTATTGACAACACTGATCCCAACCCATCAGGATCATATCTTGAAGGTGTGGTCACTAACAAACATTTCTATATCGATGAGACACACCCAACTGAGGGAACTTGTCCTGCTAAACACGTGACTATACCGATTACGTTGAGTGAAACCGCAACAGGTATACGTGCGATGTTGAGTGTTAACAGACCACCAGGCACAGGTATCCAATTATACTACCGTGCATGTAGTAAAGATAAAAACATTAGAACTATAGAATGGGAAACAGCAGACACGTTAAATGCAACACCAGCAGATAACAATAAGAATGCGTTCCGTGAATATAGTTACTTAATTGGTGGTACTGAAGGTACACTAGAACCGTTTGATAAATTCCAATTGAAAATAACTTTCAGTAGTTTGAATACTGCTAAAGTTCCTGTAATTAAAGACTTGAGGTGTATTGCACTTGCAGACTAAAGATAATTTAATACCAGTGGAGGGACACCCCGATCTTAGGCGTGATCCCAACACTGGTGCCGTACTTAATATAAATAGTGATAAGATCAGGCAATCTCGTGAAAGAAAACGTTTAATGAGACTCAAAAAGAAAGAAGAAGAACAATTGAAAGCAAAAGTTGAGGGTTTAGAGAGTGACATCTCAGACATGAAAAATATGCTTTCGCAACTTATAGAGAAACTATAATGTCAAGAAAACCGATAGTAAGATTAACAGACTCGTTCAAGATATTTGCTGACAAGTTTAATATCCTAACTAACAACGTGGGAGATCCGTTATTTCTAAACACCCATAACGATAGCGATGTAGTAACTACTATCAATGAGATCAACGCAACTTTCCAAGCATATGATGGAAAGATCGTATATCCTAATGATAGTGTGCCAACTGGTGCTGCTTATTCGGGTTATGACGGATTAGGTAATCCGATAGACTACCCGAGTTATACTGGTGCTCAGTTACCTAGTACACATTTAGTTATCACCACCAATCAACATGGTGGTCAGGATATCGATATTGATGCTGGTCGAGATTTTCTTGTTGATGCCGTTCGTAATATCAATCTTACTGGTGTTAATTTTGACGGTGATTATTCTGGAACCTACATCAATAAGGTTGACGGAACATCTCTAGATTCTGTTGGTGGGGCAATTACCGTAACAGGTAACTCTACCTACACTCTCACAACTGGTGGTAACTTTACTCAGACCACTACTGGACATATTGATCTAAATGCATCTAACAATATTGTTCTAGATGCGTCTGGAGATATTACTCTCGATGCCGATGGTAACGACATTTACTTTAAGAATGGTGGTGGCGAAGATACCGTAACCCATAATCTTGCAAACAATGCTCATTATACCGTGACTACACCAAGTCATTACACTGTTGATGTGAATGGCGACATAACCTTTGATGCTGAAGGTAACGACATTATCTTTAAGAATGGTAATGGCAATGATCAAGTAACTCATACTCTTGCGGATGGTGCTGGATATACGGTTACTGCTCCAGGCCATTATACACTTGATGTGGTTGGAGATATCATCCTAGATGCGGATGGTAATGACATCGTTCTCAGAAATAATGAGGGTGGGAGTGAAGATTCTGCCAGAATTACTTTGGAAAATGATGGGGACTTATTATTCTCTGTGCTAGGTCATACGACATTTGATGTTGCAGGAGACATCAACATTGATGCCGGTGGAGACAATATAAGATTAAAAGATGGTGGTACAACACGTCAAGAATATACTCTAGGCGCAACAACCACAATCGCAACAACTGGTAACCGAACCGAAACTGTTACAGGTAATGTATCGGACAGTGCAGTTGGTACATACCATATCGGTGCGACTGGAAACATGGACATCGATACACGAGGAACACTCGTAGTAAACACTGGTGGTAACAACGTACAATATACTACTGGACATATTGATCTCAATGCGACTCAGAATATCGTATTAGATGCGGGCGGTGACATTTATCTGGATGCTGGTGACAGTGACATCTATTTCCAGAGAAACGATACTACATTTGCAAGATGGAAGATGGGTATTACTGCTTCACCCGACACATTTGCTCTAGAAACACCAAGAGGTAACTTCCATGTTGATGCAACTGGAGATATCATCCTTGATGCTGGTGATAGTGACCTTATCTTCGCTAGACAAGGTACGCAATTTGTCAAGACTCAGATGGGTATGGCGGGAGACGCTACCTTAGTTCGACAGTTGTACTCACAAGGCGGTCTAGAACTAGACGTTGCTGGGAACTTTACTGTAGATGCAACTGGAGATATCATCCTAGATGCAGCTGCAGATGACGTTATTCTTAAAGACGCTGGAACAGAGTTTGGTCGATTCAAACACATCGGTGATAACCAATTAGGTATCTACTCAAACGGAATCCTTGCTGCATCATTCAACGATTCAGATGTAGTATTTAACTCAGACGTAAACATTGAGGACAACCTTGATGTTGATGGAACACTGAATGTAGATGGTGATACCACATTAAATGGTGATGTCACTTTGGGTAATCACGGTTCAGACCAGATCTCAGCGACAGGTCAGTTCGTAACTAGTCTAATTCCATTAACAGATGATACCTACAGTATTGGTAACTCTACTAAAGAATGGAAACATGGTTACTTTGACGGAACAGTATTTGCGGACAACCTAGATGGTGATAGTGGTACTATCGGAAACCTCAATATCAATGGATCCACCATATCGAATGCGAGTGGTTCTATTACTCTAGATGCATCTGGAGATATCATCCTCGATGCTGACGGAACTGATCTCGTATTCAAGAACGGTGATGATGGCGACGAAGCATCACACACTCTAAACACTCATAGTAATTACATCTTAACCACTCCTCAACATTATAAGGTTGATGCAGTTGGAGATATCATCCTAGACGCTGATGGCAATCACATCATCCTCAGAAACGGTACAGGAAATGATTCTGCACAGATAACATTCCTTGACGGTGGCGGATTTACACTTGGGGTTCCAGCAGCATTGGATTTCAATGCGGTCAATGATATTACTCTTAATGCAGACGGTGGTGATGTACTACTTAAAGACGGTGCTACTCAGTTCGGTAGATTCCAGAATACTTCGGGTAATCTAAAAGTATATTCAGGCACTGATGATGCCATGACATTCAGTGGTGCGAATGTTACAATGGCGGGTCAGATCACTCTACCTAGTGCAGATCTAAATACCGCTACGAAAACAGTTCACGGTGCGATTAACGAACTAGACAGTGATCTGGGCGATAGAACAGGTTTATCAAGTTTCTATGACGGACATAATCAAGATGTAATTACAGCACTAAATAGAGTTGCAGCTAGAATAGTAGATGTCTATGACGAAAACGGTACTCTACTAAATAACTAAGAACCCTAAAAGGTAAAGAACCGAATGTCAGATCTAGTACTGAAGTTAAAAAATGCAAACGGTGATTTGCAACGAGTGACTTCGGATGAAGAAAATTATCTTGCGTATCAGGCAGGTATTCAGCTGAAAAACTCTGCTGGTACGTCTGTGGGTGACCTCACGAATGTGTCAACAGGCGCAACCTCTATAGGTTCCTTGGTTAATACCTTTTATAACCAACCTGTGGGAACTCACCCCGCTTCTGCACTTAGTATTGGATCTACTACTTACCCTGTTTATCAGAAACATGGTACTGCCAGTGAGTCTAGTACTCTCGGAACAGGCAGAAACGTTTTTCAAAAACCTATCAAGTATGACACGGTAAACGAAAAACTTGGTATTCATCCGATAACAAGTTCTCAGTTAGATACTCTGTGTGATCGACTAAATGGTATCATGGCGGATAGCGATTATGTCGGAACATACCGATTGGCATCATCTGCTCCATCATCCGATTACACCGAAAGGTTTACTGCATTTACTGATACTCGTACAGACGGAACTTCTACTGATTACAAGATTTATCAGAGAACATCTATGACTGCGCCTGCTGCTGTCGAACTACCGTATATCTTAGATAGCGATGGGTTTCAGGGTCTTCATACCATGAGTAATACGCAGATAAGATACACGTTGGGACAAAGATGTAAGACTCGAAGAGCGGTTCAAGGAAACATAGGATCATATGAAATAAGAAGTTCTCTATCAGGTGCGCCATCAAACGGAACATGGAAAGCGGTAGGTACTGCGGTAGACACAAAAAACTCTATTTCAGAAAAGGCATATGCGAGAACACGTTCGTCTATCTATACTACAGACAGGGCGTCAACATATACTAGAGACAGACAAACCAACTTTAACCGTGACTTTATTGGTAACTATCTTGGTAACTACAACAGAACCTTCGTAGGTAACTATAACAGAGATTTTGTAGGTAACTATTCCAGAGACTTTATAGGCAATTACGTTCGTACCAGAGTTTCGACTTATGAAGGAACTTATACCAGAACACGAAATAGTAACTACACTGGTAACTACGTTAGAGGATTCCTTGGTAACTATTCAAGAGAGTTTGTTGGCAACTATACTGGCGATTTTACTGGTAACTACACTCGCAACAGAGTGACAAACTTTATTCGAAATTTCGCTGGTAATTATACTGGTGATTTTACTGGTGATTTTACTGGTAACTACACTCGTGGATTCATAGGTGAATATACTGGTGATTTTACTGGTAACTATAGTCGAACAAGATTATCGACATATACTAGAGGAAGACCATCAACGTTCGCACGTTTCATAACAGATCCATATACTAGAACTAGGATAAGTGCTTATTCTAGAACTTCTACTAGAACCAGTTCTAGAAACTATGCTGGTAACTTTGTTGGTAACTACACTAGAGAACGTAGTTCTGCTTACACTAGAACTAGAACTAGTACATACGGTCGAACAATAGTTGACCCATATGTAGGTAATTTTGTTGGAAACTATCAACGAAACTTTGGTGGTAACTACAACAGAACCTTCGCAGGTAACTATTCCAGAGACTTTATAGGTGACTATGCACGAGTAAGATCGTCAACCTTTACTAGAATCTCTCTCAATACTTTCAGTAGAGATTACACGTTTCCATATGCAAGACATGTAGTGTACTCACAAACATTCAGCCGAACGTTGCCCCTTAACTTTGCCAGGGCAAGCACGAGAACCTCAACAGGGACTTCTGTTTTCGTTGGTGATTTTACTGGTAACTACACCAGAGCTTCTACCAGAACTTCATCTAATTATCGTTCTTACCAACGTTGGAGTAGTAACTATGGTGGGGGTGGTGTTTTTAAATCCTATAGTCGTGTCGAGCATTACACTGGTAACTTCACCAGAAGATACACTCGTAACAGTATTAGGAACAGCACAGGTTACAAAAGTTTCGCTGGTAACTTTATTGGTGACTTCACTCGGCAACAGCAGTACGGTTATACGAGAAACACCAATTATGCGGTCTTGCTATATACAAGAGTGAGACGTACTGAGGACTTTATTGGCGATTTTACGGGTAACTACAGTAGGACATATGCTGGTGAATATAGTCGAACAAGACCGTCAATCTATTCCCGAAATAGAATTTCAGCTTACACCAGAACATCTGTTGGAACTTATACTAGAACAAGTATTGCCACATACTCCAGAAACCGAACTTCTACTTATTCACGTGGGTTCGCTGGTAATTACACTCGTGGATTTGCTGGCGCCTATTCCAGAACGAGTACAAGAACTTCTTCCAGAGACTTTGGTGGTAACTACGTTGGCGATTATACTAGAGGTTATCTAGGTAACTATAGTAGATTGAGATTATCTACTTACGCAAGTGTTGTTACTGACTCGTATCAAAGATCATTTGTCGGTGAGTATACTAGAAATAGTACCAGTGTTTTCTCAAGAGCTAGAATCTCTGCATATGCTCGTAACAGTACAAGAAACTTTACTCGTACTAGTACAAGAAATCGTAACTCTGCATATGCAGGCGACTTTGTAGGTAACTATACTAGAAATAGTACTAGTGTCTTCACAAGAGATAGAATCTCTGCATATACCAGAACACGTGACTCTGCATATACCAGAGTTAGTTCACGTAGTTTTACGGGCGATTATAGTGGTACATACTCAAGAGATTTCGTAGGTGAGTACGCTAGAACACGTGCATCATCGTATAGTAGAACGAGAAATTCTACTTATAGTCGAGATCGTGTCTCATCGTATAGTGATACATATAGTAGAACAAGAACTAGTAGTTATCTAGGTAATTTCATAGGTAATTATTCACGTGCCTTCGGTCGAGAGTTTTCTAGGAACTTTATAGGTAATTATGTTGGGACTACCATCTCAACAACTTCAGAACAGGTAGAAACATTTACGTTATATGTTCGCAAATCATAATTCTAATTCTTATAAATAGAACTAGATAACTTAAACTGAAGTGAACAGGACAATATGGCGTTTTCGGACATTCCAATTAGAATCAAAGAGTCGTACTCAGGTGGCAGTAATGCCAACTTTGATGCGAATGATTTGGCGCAATATTCTCCTTCCGATGAAAGAATAATTGCGTACAACGCTGGTAAATATGTTCTAGCTAATGTTGGTAATACTGGTCAAGATGTTCATCGTCCAGGCTGGATAGGTTTAATAACCACAGGTGATAAAACAAGTATTGGTTCATTTACGGACACGAAGTATAATGAAGTAGATGGCACTCACCCAGCATCAAATATTTCTCTCACAACTACAACGACAACTCTTCACGCAAGAGATCCGTTATATACTTCTATTGCGACAGCGAATAATACTTTAGGTAATTCTGGACTTCCTCATTCTGGATTGAAGTGGCCTATGGTTTGGGATACGGATTTAGATTCTTTCCGTCTTCCTACGTTCGCAGAAACAGAGTCTATGTCAGACCGTATGAACAGTTACATTGCTTCGAACGGATACCCAGGCACGTATTATCTTGGGTCTTCTGCTCCATCTGATGGCGGACAATGGAAAGTTCACCAGTCGGGAGTATTCTCTAATACAATCAATAGTGGTAATGTAACAGATTACAACCTCTATGTCAAGACAGATATCCCTGGCCCTCCGTCCACAGATGTTTATAATCGTCCAATGTTCCTATGGAAGGGTAATACCGAATTATATAATACCTCCACCACTGGTGTCAACAACCACGGTCTGCACGAATATATCGCAATGTTTTCAACGAACAACGTTAATTATAGTGCGGTTTATCCAGATACAGAAATAAAGGAAGATAACTCAGGAACGGTTACCACCCTAGTTACCACCTCTTCATCATATCCTCAACGAGGCACGATCGATGTAGTAGAAGGAAGAAAGTATTACGGAACAAAACCTGTTCAGTTCAACAAGGATGGGTACAACCAAGCAATGGTTCCTTGGTCTTTAAGCGGTACTCAGTTTGGTCATTACTCAAGTCGTTACGGTGCTACAGTATACTATTTGTATTCTAAGACAGCATGTACCGTAGATTTTTATGTAGATGAAGCAAATGGTATAAACGGAACAGTAACCTCTTCAGTATCTTTGTCTGCAAATACGGTGACGACTCATAGTGTGTCAGGCGATAATCAGTTTGTATATTTAAAATCCACAGGCAGTATTATCGTATCCGCCAAAGAAACTGATGGCGGTGATCGAATGGTCATACCTCCCGCTAATAAAAACGTTTACCGTAGAAAAAATCAATACGAAAGAACCATGATAGGAACTACTCCTACCACTGTATTAGATTACCGTGTAAATGATCCTACTCACAAATGTTTTGCGGTTGATATTGATGACGGTGCTGGTGGTGATGGTACTCAAGGTTTAGGTATACACAACTTATCTACTAATTATTCTTGGGGTATGAGATTAAGAGACTATACAATGGTCGCCAGTCAGAGTAATACCAATGTAACAGTTTCCTACTGGGACGACACCAACAACGAATGGGTCGTTCATGAGTATCACCGTATTGCAAGTTCAAGTACTCGTCAACAACGTAATGCTAACGATGGCGCCGGAACCGAAGGCGACTTCAGTGATCAGGATGGCGACTCTAGTGTTCCGTTTTTTGCAGGAGGCGCAAACCTATGGAAGTGGGAATCGGATAAACCTATCTACCTAATGTTAAACGATGAATCGGGTGATGAAGAAACCATGTTAGGTTGGACTTCTGAACTTGCGGAAGATGGTTACGATCAAGGCATATTTAACGGATTCCGTGAGATGACCGATTACCAAATGGGATACACTTTCGGTCAACTTGCATCTAACCGTAGAGCAACGGTAGGTAACATCGGTTCATATGAACTTCGAAGCTCTCTACAAGGCGCACCTACCGCATCAGGAACTTGGATCACAAAAGGGACTGCGGTAGATACAAAGAAAGATACGGTAGAAACCGCATATACACGAACACGTGCATCATCGTATAGTAGAACTCGTGTTTCCACATATACACGTGACAGAGTATCTGCTTACTCAAGAGACTTTACCAGAAATAGAATTTCTACATATGCTGGTGACTATACACCTACCTTTGTTGGTGAGTATATTGGTAACTATATTGGCAATTATACCAGAACCAGAGTTTCCACTTATTCAAGATCGTTTACTGGAAACTATTCCAGAAACTTTATTGGTACATATTCACGGACAAGGGTTTCTAATTATTCTGCGGATTATTCAAGGTTAAGGTTGTCGTCTTATGCCGGAGCTTATACCAGAACACGAACTAGTAACTACACCAGTATCTCTACTAGAATCAGTACAACAACTTTTACTGGTAATTACCTCCGAACCAGAACATCTCAGTATGCAACAACCCGTACCGAAGAGTACTCAGCAAATTATACTCGACAGTTTTCAGAATCGTACTCTCGTAATTTTGTTGGTAACTATACCCCTGCTTATGTTGGTAACTACACTCGTTCCTTTAGTGGTCAGTACTCTCGTAGTTTTGCTGGTAACTATGCAGGCGACTTTGTAGGTAATTATTCTCGAAACTTTGCTCGTACTCGTAACTCTCAGTACACTACTGATTTTATACGAACTAGACCTTCAACATTTTCGAGAAACTTTTTACGAGACAGAACATCTTCATATTCAAGTAATTTTAACAGAACTAGACTTGAAGACTATACTAGAAATTCTACTAGATCTAGAGTATCTAATTATTCTGCGGATTATACAAGAGATCGGGCAAGTTATTTCTTCAGAACTTCTGTGCGTAACCGATCTTCTTCTTACTCTAGCGATTTCACAAGATCTAGGAGTTCTGTATATGCCAGAACTTCCACCAGAGTTAGAACATCTAACTACAGTAGAACTCGAATAGAAACATATACAGGATACTTTGTTGGTAACTACATCGGAAACTTTGTTGGTGACTATACAGGGAACTTTACTAGATCTTTTGCGGGGGACTTCTCGAGAGCATTTACTAGAAGTTTCACTGGCGACTACTCTCGTAATTTTTTAGGAACCTTTACTGGTAACTACACAGCAACCTTTACTGGTAACTATCAACGAAACTTTAATCGCACCTTCGGCGGTAATTATATTGGCGACTTCGTTGGTAACTACAATCGTGAATTTGCTGGTAACTATGCAGGCGACTTCGTAGGTAACTATACTAGAGAGTTCGGTGGTAATTATACTGGAGACTTTTCTCGTAACTTTGGTGGTGATTATACTGGAGACTTTCTTGGTGAATATACGACCGTCTTTACTGGTGATTTCGCTGGTGATTATGTTGGTAACTATAACAGAAACTTTGTGGGTGACTACATAGGGGACTTTTCTCGTAACTTTGGTGGTAACTATGCAGGCGACTTCATAGGTAACTATTTAAGGACTTCAACTGATGATTTTATCAGAAACCGAGTTGAGATTTATACTAGAAATTCTACTCGCACACGTGTTAGTAACTATTCTATGGTGTACTCAAGAACCCGAGTATCAAACTTTAGTAGAACACGTGCAGATACATATACCAGAACTAGCACAGTAGCTTATACTACTGTTAGAGACGAAGTTTATGCAACTGCGTTCACCAGAACCTCTACGAACGTCAGATTATCTTCATACAGTAGAACCTCTACGAACCCCAGATTATCTTCATACAGTAGAACCTCTACCAGAGACCGATCGTCATCTTTTCTTAGAACTTCTGCCAGAACTTCGACTAGAACCCGACCGTCAAGTTATACTAGAGACTTTGTCGGAAACCGAACGTCATCTTTTCTTAGAACTTCTACCAGAACTTCGACTAGAACCCGACCGTCAACCTACAGCGCTACCTACTCAAGATCGTCATCATACGTTGGTAACTTCACACGAGTAACTGCTTATGCTGGTAACTTTAGTAGAACATTCACTGGTAACTATCTTGGTGATTTTGCTGGTAACTACGGTAGAGTCTTCGTAGGTAACTATACTGGTGATTATGTCAGAGATAATCTTTTTATTGGAGATTTCACTCGTAATTTTCTTGGTAACTTTACTAGATATTCCACTAGAGATTCAATACGGCAGTCTTACGCAAGGCAGTTCGTAGGTGACTTCCTTGGTATCAATTCAACATATAGTCGGGTCGCAAGTTTCGGTACAGCTGCATACTATATTGGTAACTACTCTCGTGCCTACGTTGGTAATTATGTTGGGAATTACTCTAGATTTAGTCCCAACTACGGTGGCGGTGGAGTTTGGATTGACTACACCAGAACCAGACTTACTTTCTTTAGCAGAACCTTTATTGGTAACTATTCTGGAGGTTTCGTTGGTATACGATACTACGGCGATAACTATGTTCGTCTTAGGTTTTCTAGTTACGCTAGACAACCGTATACTGGTAACTTCTTAGGTAACTATGGAAGAAATCGTTTCTCTGTATTTACTAGCGGCTTCATGGGTGTGCTTAACTATACTAGAGACTCCATTACAACACGAAACTCAATATATTCTAGAAACAGGGTAACAGATTACACACGTGGTAGAATATCTTCATATGTAACGAATAGAACGTCAACACTAGTTTCTGCAAGAACTAGATTCTCGGCACTAAGTTTTGTTGGTAACTATTCAAGAAACTTTGCGGGTGACTATGTTGGAAACTTTGTGGGTGATTACGTCCGACAGTTCTCACAGAATTACACTGGTAACTATTCAAGAAACTTCTTAGGTGACTTCACTGGAGACTTTGTTGGTAATTATAGTAGAACCTTTGCTGGCAACTACGCTGGTAATTACACTCGTGGATTCCTTGGAGACTTCGTTGGTAACTATCAACGTGACTTCACTGGAGACTTCGTTGGTAACTATACTGGAGAGTTTAGTAGAAGTTTTACTGGGAACTTTACAAGATCTTTCCAAGGTAACTACACTAGGTTCTTTGTTGGTAACTACGATGTGTCGTATGTAGGTGACTACACTGGAGACTATACTCGGAGTTTCGCAGGTGATTTTACTGGCAACTATACAAGATCTTTCCAAGGTAACTATGGTGGTAACTTCATTGGTAACTACACCAGAACTTCATTAAGGACTTCAACTAGAACCAGACCGTCTTCCTATGCCACTACCTTCAGTAGAACCAGAACGTCTGCATATTCAGCAAATTATACTCGTACAGCTATTACTGATTACACTGGTAACTTTGCTAGAACAAGAGTGACCAACTACCTAAGAACTCGAGTAAGCGCATTTAGTAGATCTTTCACACGAGGTCGAAATTCTGCTTTCACAAGAACCTCTACAAGAATTAGTGCAACTAATCGTATAAGCATATACAGTAGAGAACGTAACACAGATTTCACACGTTTGCGAGTTAGTGCTTTTGCGGCCACATATACCAGAATTATTGAGGGTACAGGTTTTACTCGTGCATCAATTCGAGTATCTGCAGGTTATTATATTGGGAATTACTCTAGATTTAGTCCCAACTATGGTGGAGGCGGAGTTTGGATTGACTATGCAGGTAACTTCACTCGTGGATTCATAGGTGATTATGCAGGTAACTACGTAGGTGGATTTACTCGTAATAGTAATGTAAATTATGCAGGTGAATTTACAAGATCATCAATAGTTGAAAGAATTTCTGCGTTTAGTAGAACTAGGGTTGAGTCATATACAACCGTTTTCACAAGAGATCGTCAAACAGATTACACTAGAACTCAGGCAACACAATTTAGTCGATCCTTCCAAGGTAACTATGGACGTAATTTCGTTGGTGATTATGGCGGTAACTTTAGTCGAACTTTCGTAGGTGATTATACTGGTGACTTTGCTCGTGTATTCGCTGGTAATTACATCGGTAACTACACTAGGTTCTTTGTTGGTAATTATGTGGGTGATTACGTTAGATCCTTTGCTGGTGAGTATATCGGTAACTATCTCAGACCATTTGTCGGTGACTATGTTGGTAACTTTAGTAGAACATTCGCTGGTAACTATACTGGAGAATTTTCTAATAGTTTTGTCGGTAATTATACTGGTGATTTTGCTCGAGACTTCGTGGGCAACTATTCTGGTGAGTTCGCAAGGACTTCCGTCAGAACGTCTACTCGATCAATAATCGATACTTATAGTAGATTCAGAATAAGCGCATTCACCAGAATCCGAGATTACGTCAACTACATCGGAACCGCCGAACAGGATTATGTTGGGACTTACTCTAGATTTAGCCCCAACTACGGTGGCGGTGGAGTTTGGATTGAATATACAGGTAACTACACTGGAATCGCATCAATAAATTATGCAGGCGCATTTACTAGAAGTAGAGTATCATCGTATGTTGGTAATTACACTGCTGATTATATGGGTAACTACCTCAGATCCTTCGTAGGAAACTTTACAAGATCTTTCGTTGGTGACTATCTACGTCTCCGACATAGTAGTTATTCTGGTAATTATACTGGCGATTATACCAGAGGTTTTGTTGGCAATTATCAACGAAACTTTAATCGTAGTTTTCTTGGCAATTATGTTGGTGATTATACCAGAGACTTTATAGGTAATTATGCAAGAACTAGGGTTTCAACTTACCTAAGAGTAAGACCATCTACATATACTAGAAACTTTATCGGAAACTATTCGAGAACCTCCACTAGACTGTCGATCAGAGTAAGAAATTACGTAGACTTTACTCGACAAAGTACTTCGACTTACATAGGTACTTATTCTAGATTTAGTCCCAACTATGGTGGAGGCGGAGTTTGGATTGACTACTCTAGAAGTTCCGTAGGAACTACTACACTATCTTTCTTGGGTGACTATGTCGGTAACTACAACAGAACCTTCATAGGTGACTACACTGGAGACTTTAACAGGACGTTTATCGGGGATTATTCAAGAAACTTTATCGGAAACTATTCGAGAAACTTTGTTGGTAATTATGTGGGTACAACAATTGACACAAATACGTCAACGGTGGAAACTTATACACTGTATTTAAGATCCGCCTAAATAACTTTAATATAGATATATCATCAATTAATTATAGGAGATTGAGATGAGTAGTAGAAAGTGGTTAGATAATGCATTCTGGGAAACAGATGCGAAAAATGAATTGAACTGTATTATGGAGATCGAAGATGATCTAGAGCGGGTAACCCGACAGGTCATGCGATTGAATAGAGTAGATAAGGATGGCAATCCAAATCCAGACTATGAGGAAGTAATAGAAGTCTTGGGTATGGAACTCATCGACCAAAATACAACAGAACGTACAACAAGAAAGGCCTCTGAGAGAGAAGAGAAGAAACTTCGTGACGAAGAACATGCAAAGGCACGTAAGTTAGAAGACCTCTTCAATTACAAGATGGAAGCGTTCGAAGTAGACGAAATTAAATCATGTAAGAACCGACCATTAAAGTCTAAACTAAGACGTGCAAAGAGTCGATTCGAAGTTGATATGTATGCAATCATGATTCTTCAGGAAAGCGTTGAGAAGGCAGAGGAAGATGGAGAAAAGTAAAGGTATTGTTGTTGTTGCATCAAATAAACCTAACTTTTATGTTTATGCGATCAACTTGATAGATTCTATACGTGATTACCATGAAGATGCCAATATCACATTGGTGTGTGAACCTTGGATGATCGATGAACGTGCAGAAGAACTTGCGGATAACGTCATACACTGTGATAGTCACTACCGTGCGAAATTGTGGGGGATGACCCAATCTCCTTATGACCTCACAATGTATATTGATGCGGACATGGAATGTGAACATGAAGACATAAGAAATGTCTATGATGAACTTGGTGACTATGACGTTATGTTTTCTGCGTTAACAGATGAACGTGATTACATCTATGCGGAAAGAGACTTTGATACACCAGAAGGGCCAAGTAAGTTTACCCTTTGTGGAGGCGTCTGTTTATATGATATGAGTAAACCGATTGTTCGTGAGTTTATGGACGACTGGTGGGAATTGACTCGCAAACAGATGGGAGACGAGTGGTGGCCAGAAGGTTACATAGACAGTCTCAAATCTTGGGATCAGTTCTCACTCTGGTGGTTAGTAGAGAAAGAGGAAAAGTATAAAGACCTCAAGGTAGGTATATTTAAAGATGATATGCGTTGGAATTATTACAATGCATGGAATTGGGCAAGAACAAGACCAGAAGGAGAAGTGGTATTACGTCACTACTCTTGTGGATTAAACAAAGACGGGCATATAGTATGACAGAAGAAAAAATGAGAAAAATACCAATTAGAAACCCAGAACTAATTGAAATTCTCGATGACTTCGTATCGTTAAGAAACGAAGATCCCGAGTCATTTGAGAGGTGGATGCATGTTAGTTGTAAAGACCAAAGAACCAATAGACATCACTGGACAGGCGATGATTACCTCAGAGAAATTATATCTCTGGGCAATCGTCACGAAGGGTATCCAGATTCTATGTATGGGTATGAGTTTCGGGTCTCCAACAAGAAACATAGATTTTTTAAAAACGAGTTTCCTGAGACACAAGAAGAAGCGAAATGGAGAGCCGATTTCATAAGGAAAATGGGAAGATTAAATGAAGAGATTATGAGTTTTCTGGGAACTCGTAACAATGCATTGACTGCAATCTATCCTCCTGGCGGATATATCTCTTGGCATAATAATGCAAATGCGTGTGCCTATAACTTCATATTCTCTTATAGTGAGACAGGAGATGGCGGATTCAGTTATTGGGATGTTGACAAACAAGAAGTTGTCTTCATGCAAGACGAACCAGGCTGGCAATTAAAGGCAGGATACTTTGGTCATTACGGTGAACCAGAAAAATTAATGTATCATATGGCAGAAAGTGACTGTTGGAGACACACAATATCCTTTTGTTTTAATGAACAAGAGGCGAGTGCGGAGTACAGAGAACAAGTAATAGATGAAATTAGTTCAGAATAAAGAATCTAATTCATATAAATAAAACCATAGAGACACTTTTTAGAAAAGAAAAATGGCAGAATACGAAGATCTTACAATTGACCAAGGCGCAGATGTATCCATTGAGATACATTTGAGAGAACAAGACGGATCAGCAAAAAATCTGTCTGGGTATAGTGTTAATTCTAAAATGAAAAGAAATTACAATGCTGACGTGGATGGTACAGTAGATTTTACAACTACTATTTCAGACACTACAGGCGGTGTTGCGATTTTGAATCTAACGAATGAAGAAACCGATCAGTTGGTAACATCGGGTCGTTATGTATATGATGTCGAACTTTCTTTCGAAGACAGTGATGGTAATATAATCATCGAACGAGTCCTCGAAGGAAAGATTAAAGTAAACCCATCAGTAACAAGATAGGTAAGGGAAAGATGGCGGTTATAGTAACTACTCAAGGAACCACTAAAGTTAAAAAGGTGGTCGTTGGGCGTCCAGTACGAAGGATAACTAGTACTAGTGGTAGTATCAACAACTTGGCGGGAGTTGATACTACGGGCGCACAACAGGGTAGTGTCCTCGTTTATGATGAATCATCTTCCAGTTTCAACGCTACTAATGATCTAGAAGATCAAAATCTTAACGGAGGCCAATACTAATGGCAAGTAAAATTCTAATAAAACGTTCAGGTTCGCAAGGATCTCCTTCGGAACTGGGCAACGGTGAGTTAGCATATAGTTATGCTGATTCGTCATCTGGCGGTCAACGATTATACGTAGGTTTCGGAACGGAAACCGCTGGCGTTGCTGAAAATATAGGTACTATCGGTGGTGTATATTTCACCAACATGTTGGATCATACCAAAGGTACGTTAACAGCAAACTCTGCAATCATTACAGATGCAAACGCAAAAGTAAATCAACTTAAAGTTGATAATTTAAAGTTAGACGGTAACTCACTTAGTTCCACTAACTCAAACGGAAATGTCACAATTGATCCGAATGGTTCTGGTAGTGTAGATGTCAACACATCTAAGATTATCAATGTTACCAATCCAACTGGTGATCAGCATGCTGCTACCAAAAAATACGTAGATGATCAGGTAGGCGCAGTTGTATCAGACTTCAGTATCAGTGATGGAACAGACTCAGATTTATTCTCTACTGGTCAGACATTAACGTTTGACGGTGGAACAGGTATAACATCAACTGTAACAGACAACCAAGTCAGTCTCGCCATCACTGACACAGCTGTATCCGCCGGCAGTTATGGTTCTGCTACTGCAATTCCAACATTTACCGTAAATGGTCAAGGTCAATTAACCGCTGCAGGCAGCACATCTGTTGCGACAACACTTGCTGTTTCGGTAGATGAATTCGGAACAGGTGGTGATTCAAGTGGATCTATCAACCTATTGACCGATACACTAAAAATTATTGGTGACTCGTCTGACGGTATCGCAGTTGAATACAATAACGTAGACAAAGCATTTAAAATTAGTGGTTACCATGCGACTACTACTAAGAAAGGTGTTGCATCATTTAGTTCAAACGACTTCTCTACTTCTACTGGTGCGGTAAGTATTAAGTCTGGTGGTGTATCGAATGCACAACTTGCTGGATCTATCGCAAACAGTAAACTATCAAACAGTGCAGTAACGGTTACAGCAGGTGCTGGTCTTGGTGGTGGTGGTTCAGTATCACTTGGTAGTACAGTATCGCTTAGTGTAAATGTAGATAACTCAACACTTGAAAGTGACGGTTCAGATACACTCCGTATTAAAGACGGTGGTGTTACTAACGTTAAACTTGCAAACGACAGTATCACAATCGGTTCAACCGAAATTGATCTTGGTGCATCTTCTACCACACTTGTTGGTTTAACTCAGATCAATGTCGATAATATCCAGATTAAAGACAACACCATTAGTACAACTGACGCTGGTGATACAACACTTTACTTGAATCCCAACCCTGTAGGTGATTCTGGTACAGTTGTTATCCAAGGTGACCTAACAGTTGAAGGTACTACAACGACCATCAATAGTACAGAGATCACTATTGCGGACTTGACGTTGACACTTGCGGATGACGCTGCTAACGCAGCTCAGGCAGACGGTGCTGGTCTAAGACTTGGTGCGCCAGGTTACGCTGGTACGACTCGACCATCTTTCCTATTTGAACCATCAGGTCATAAGTGGGTATCGAGTATTCCGCTTGATGCAACTATTGTTGGTATGTCAGAGACAATCGATGACCGTGTATCAAATCTATTGTTAGCGGGTGAAGCAATTGATCTCACATATAATGATGGTGGAAACTCACTGACTATAGATGCCGAAATTGCGACTGCCGCTAATCGTGGTGTTGCTAATTTCCCAACTGATAACTTCACAGTGACAAGTGGATCTGTTGCGATTAGTATTGTAGATGGCGGTACATACGGATCATAAATAGTAGTACAATTTAGATAATTTGGAGTGTAGAAATTGTCAACTACAATTAAACACAAGAAGAGTGATGCAAAGGGTGTCACTCCTTCTACTAGTGACTTAGCATTAGGCGAGATAGCAATAAATACCAACCAAGGAATCATCTTTTTAAAGACAGAAGATTCTTCAAGTGCGGTAGAAATTATCGACTTTCAACAACTGAGAGTATATAACTCTTCAGGGACAAGGATAAACTAATGGCGAGTCCAAACACTAGACAAGAACTTATAGATTACTGTTTACGTAGTTTGGGTTCCCCTGTGATCGAAATAAATGTCGATGATGAACAACTAGAGGATCGTGTTGACGAAGGTCTTCAGTGGTTCCGTGAGAATCATCCAGATGGTTCACGTAGACACTACATGTCTTTTCCGCTTACACAGCAAGATATCGACAACGGATATATTGATCTACAAGATGATAATATCCAGACTGTCGTTCGAGTTTTTCCGATCAACACTGTTTCACAATCAACAAACTTCTTTGACATCAAGTATCAGATGATGTTGAATGATGTTACTGATCTAAACAACTATGCGGGCGACATTGCATACTACGAACAGATGCAACAACATCTATCATTACTTGATATGAAATTAACAGGTGTTCCTCAGATTACTCATGACAGACAAGGGAATCGTCTATACTTCTATATCAGTAGTGAAAAATTATCGGTAGGCGATCATATTGTATGTGAAGTATATGGTATCCGCACCCCCAACAGTACTGTAGAGTACAATTCGTTGTGGAACCATAAGTTTCTTAAAGAGTATACCACAGCAATTATTAAAAGGCAATGGGGAACCAACCTACTAAAATTCGATGGTATGACCTTGCCTGGCGGTGTTCAGATTTCTGGTCGTTCGATCTTCGAAGATGCGAACAACGAACTTGAACAAATTAGAACTAGGTTTAGGGAAGAAGAAGATGTAGGCCCTGTCTTCTTCGTAGGATAATATGGCAACAAATCCGTATATCAGCAAAAAGGTACGTTCAGAACAACACCTCTATGAAGACTTAGTAATTGAGTCTTTACAGTTCTATGGTGAGGACGTATACTATATCCCACGTGAGATAGTCAACCAAGATAAGATCTTTGGTGATGACATCCCTTCACGATTTTCAGATGCATATAAGATCGAGATGTACATTGAGAACCAAGAAGGTTTCGATGGAGAAGGAGATCTGTTCACTAAGTTTGGTATCGAGTTAAGAGACCAAGCAACATTCGTTGTCGCACGTAGACGTTGGAAAAAGATGGTAGGTGATAATCTGACTGAGAACGGTTTCCGTCCTCGTGAAGGTGATGTCATTTACTTGCCTATGTCAGAGTCTATGTTCGAGGTTCTCAAGGTAGAGACTGAGACGCCATTCTATCAGTTGAGTAACCTACCCACATTCCGTATGCAGTGTGAGTTATTCGAATACAGTGATGAAGACTTTGATACTGATATTGCATCTATTGATGCGATAGAGTATGAAGGTGCGTATCAGTATAAAGTTACAATGAACAATCCTGCTGCGAACATTCCAACGTTTACTTCACAGATCGATGATCAGGGTAGATTGACTAGTGTTGATGTGGTTTCGGCCGGTCTCGGATTTAAAGAACCTCCTACCATTACTGTAGAGAGACCCGATCCTAATGATACTAATCGTAAGTTTGGCGTGTCATCATTGCACTCATATCTGGGTCATGGTGATGAGAACAATTACTTACGTCAAGATAGAAATGGTACAGTAGAACTATTCTTTAGAACAAATTCATTACCACAGTCAGGTTACCAAGCACTACTTGTAACTGGGGGTGATAGTGACAAGAACCAAATGATCTTTGCCGTTGATGGCGACGCTAAGATAAATTATGGTTTTGTGAACAATGACGGTGTTCCCCTCAAACAACTTCCGGCAACGTTTACTAACAATCAGTGGACACACTTCTTGTTCAGTCATGATAATAATACCGTACGTGCTTATGTAAATGGTACTAAATCGTTAGACTCTGTGTCAGATAGACCGTTGGATCTCATCAGCGATCGTGAATACTCTTTAGGTTCGTTTGCTGCACGTGAAGTAGACGGTATTAACTACGGTTCATTTGAAGGACGATTAGACGAGTTCCGTTCATTGATAGGAACGTCCGATCAAATATTGGATTCTAGGTTAGCGCATACCGTACAGACGTTCACACTCGATATCGAAAGTGGTGATGGTTCAGACTATACTTTTGCCTCTGGTTCTACCGACAGATCTGGTGAGATACAGACTCTCCAAGACCCAATCTTAGATGTTGTAATTAATGATACAATCGTGTTAAATAATAACACTGGCGGTCACCCACTACAAATAAAAGATGGTGATGATAATGTTCTCGCAACAGAATCCTCATCTACAGTGTCGTATCAATTTACCAGTACTGGGATTTACTACTATCAGTGTACTGTCGCTGGTCATGGTTCTATGATCGGGCAAATACATGTATCCGCTCTACCCACAAATATATCTGTGCCTTCGTCTGCCTTCGATAGTGATTCGAACACAGCGATTCTAAGACACTATGATGGAGAAGAGGCGACACTAAGTGTAACAGTTTTGGATGGTGGTATAAGTTCAGTAGATGTGACAAACGGTGGTCTACATTATACTACTGAACCAACATTAACTGTAGACAATACTACAGCAGGCGGTAATTATATCATAGGCGAGACCGTAACGCAAACTAATTTAGATTATAGTATTAAGGGTGAGGTTACTCGTTGGTCAGATAGTGACCGCATACTTCAACTTGCACATGTTGGTAGTACGGACGGAACGTTTAGGACTATTGGTTCAAGCGCACCTGTCATCGGTGCATCATCTGATGCCGAGTGGATTCCTAAACTTGTAGAAGATTTACAAGAAATTCAGAAAACCGCACAAAATAAAGTATTCGATGATTTCGAGGGAGACTTCTTAGACTTCTCGGAATCCAATCCGTTTGGAGATATATTCTAATGTTCGGTAATTGGTTTTATAACAAGCGAGTAAGGACTGCCGTATCGGTATTCGGTTCTATATTTAACAACTTACACGTGTTGAGACAGAACTCTTCGGGCGCAACTATCTCACAGGTTAAAGTTCCTCTGTCGTATGCGCCACGTAGATCGTTCATCGAACGACTAGAACAAATGTCTAAGGGAGAAGACGCTGAACGTAGAGTTGCGATGAAACTCCCACGTATGTCATTCGAGATCACGAACATTGCATACGATCCAGAGAGACAGTTACCCAAAACAAACAAGTTTGCTCGTGCATCCACTGACAATACTAAGAAGAAAAGATTTTATACATCTGTTCCATACACAATTGGTTTCCAATTAAACATATATGCTAAATCACAAGACGATGCATTGCAGATGGTGGAACAAGTTATACCCTATTTTAACCCCCAATATACTCTATCAGTAAAACCTTTTAGTGATTACAGTGAGATCAAAGAAGACGTACCCATTATTCTTAATGGCATAACTTTCTCTGATGACTTCGAAGGATCTGTAGGACAAAGACGTACTATCATCTACACACTAGACTTTGAGATGAAAATGTCTTTCTATGGCCCAGAAAAAGATCAATCGGTTATCCGTGAAATTGATACGAACTTTTTCCTAAAAGATGCTGGAATGCAAGACAGTGACTTATTTGTTGAAAGACTAAATATAGTACCAACACCAAACAACGTCTCACCTGACGATGACTTTGGGTTTAACGTGAGTTTGTTAGATAGCGAGAAAGAATGAGTGAAGATAAAAATGTTAATACCGATTATGAATATTCAAGAGACACCTACTACGAGTTAATCGAGAAGGGTAGGGAGTCGTTGGAACTCATGATCGAAGTGGCACGAGAGTCAGAACACCCTCGTGCATTCGAAGTATTATCTGGGATGATAAAGAACATCTCGGACGTGAACGATAAACTTATGGATCTGAATAAGAAGAATAAGGATATCAAACAAGAACCTAAACAGATTGGACAAGAAGGTGGAACCACCAACAACAATGTGTTTATAGGTTCTACTGCTGACCTTCAGCGAATACTACGTAATGAGGAAAAAGTGATTGATGTTGAACCCAGCGGAAAAGAATAGTTACCTCGGCAACCCCAATGTAAAGAAGGATGGTGTTGCAGAGGAATGGACTGAGGAGTCGGTAAAAGAATACGCTAAGTGTATGAATGACCCAGCGTATTTTGCAAGAACCTACGTAAAGATTATCTCACTTGATGACGGACTGGTTAACTTTAACTTGTATCCATATCAAGAGAAGATGTTCGATCACTTCAACGATAATCGTTTCTGCGTAGTGCTTGCTTGCCGTCAATCGGGTAAAAGTATTTCGTCTGTGGTTTACATTCTATGGTATGCGATATTTCATCCCGAAAAAACAATTGCGGTGCTTGCCAACAAAGG
>Ga0102812_10000188_pt1 | contig 44502 bp, 49 predicted proteins | sample ColrivemetaGS713_FD_79334 | JGI IMG/M metagenome (GOLD analysis project Ga0102812, IMG submission 79334) | Estuarine microbial communities from the Columbia River estuary - Flood tide ETM metaG S.713 | ecosystem: Environmental > Aquatic > Marine > Intertidal zone > Estuary | place: USA...
CCAAAAGCGGTAATGATAGTAATGCTGGAACAAGCATTGACCGTGCATTCCTTACACTCGATAAAGCATTAACAGTAGCAGCAGAACGCAGAGGTGCTGCTGGACTTGATTCTGATGGTGCAGAAGGTTCTGTATTAGAAAATAAAACTCGCAGAGATTTAGGTCTTTATATTGATGCTGCAAAATATGATGTAGCACTTGGAACAAAGTTTAACCAAGTATTCCAAGGTAGAGCAGGATCATATACTAAAGGTATTACTGAAGTATTATTCAGTATTGATGTAACCAAAGACCTTGTAAATGACCTTTCTGCTATTAGTGGTGATGCTACTTCTCTTTCTAGATCAGATGCATATTTTGATGAAGTCAAAGACATTATTCAAAATGGTAGAAATAATACTGATGCTCTAGCAGCTGCACAATATCCTACTCCTACAAATGCTTCTACCTACTATGACTCTTCTCAAACAGAAGATGATGCATCTAGGTCAAAAGTTAAACTCTTAAACAATAGAGTTTTTATTTCTGAAGAAGTAAACGAGTTTGTAAAAGCAACCTATGATATTTCCTATGATAGTGCAAAATGTAAAAGAGACATTAGATTTGCTGTAGAAGCACTTGCCTATGATGCAACCTATCTTGGTAATGCTGGTGCCTATGATAATGCTAACTTCTTCTTCCATAATGGCGCACAGATTCCTGCCTACCAAAAGACAGAAACTGCAGCTGCCTATGATAGAATGGCAGTGGTCCTAGAAGGGGTTCTAAAGGACAGTGCGGTGGTGTTGTCTGGTCCGGGGGGGAATTATACCACCTCACAAAATTATACTGGACCTTCTCCTAGACAGTTAAAGATTGATGAACTTTCTGCGTCTACTACTATGATTGGTAATGTAATCAAAAATGGTGTGTCGTCACTACCTGCTTCTAGAATTACGCCTGACTTAGATAGTAGAGTTACCTTTAGTAGTGCTGGTCTTGACTCAGCAGCACTAAAGACTTCGTTTGATGCTATTGGAACAAACAAGACTACTATTATTAATAATGTTATTGATTTAGTAGATAGTGAATATCCATTATTGTTTGGTATTGGTGACAGATATGTAGATATTCTAGATGCTCCTGAGATTGCATCTACAATTTACTTGAAGACTGGTGATTATACTATTAACAATCCAGTAGAAGTTCCAAAGAACGTATCTATTATTGGAGACAACCTGAAGAATACTAGTGTTCGTCCTAAGAACAAAACTTCTGATATGTTCTATGTAAATAATAATGGATATATTTCAGACATTACATTTAGAGACCATTTGCAACCAGCTGCTGTTATTACATGGAATCCAGCAGGAGACTCTGCTTCTAACATTATTGTAAACTCTCCATATATTCGTAACTGCACATCTATTACTGGACCAGACTTATCTAGAAATGATGATGGAACATATGTCTATCCTGATGCTGCTGATGCTGCTAAACCAGCACAAGGTGGTGATGGTATTCGTAATGATGGTTCTAAGGTAGGTGGCATTCGTTCTATTGTTGTAGACTCCTTTACACAGATTAACCAAGGTGGTAAGGGTGTATATCTTCTCAATAGAGGATACTGTCAGTTAGTATCAGTCTTTACAGTATATTGTGATGTAGGGTTCTTGGCAGAGAATGGTGGATTTGCTTCTATTACAAACTCTAACAGTTCTTTTGGTAATATTGGATTGAAAGCAACTGGTGTAACTCCAAAGTTATATGAAGCTTCTGTAGATAACAATCAGGACCAGATTGATAATATCATTACACTTAAGAACTTAACCAAGAGACCAAATATCTCAGATGCTATCAAGTTCTCTTCTGACCCACTTTACTATACTGTAGATTCTGCTTCTTATGATTCTGATACTGGATTAGGGTCAATTAAACTTCAGGAAGCACCTGATATTAATTTATCAGATAATGACTCTGCTACATTCCACCAAAGAAGTGCATTATCTTCTTCTGGACACACATTTGAGTGGATTGGAACAGGAACAGACGTAAGAACTGCATTCCCGTATCGTGGTGGTGTTCCTAACCAAACAGATGAAGTAGTTCAAGACTCAGACAGAGCTGGACTTTGCTTTGTAACTAGCACAGACCAAAAGGGTGACTTTAGAGTTGGAGAAGACTTCCTTATTCAAAGATCAACCGGAACTATTGAAGGGCAAGCATTTGATAGAAGTCTTTTTGCCCGTGTAACTCCATTCTCACTCGCACTTGAGGACTAAACATGGCTGAACTAAATGTATTCAAAACTATAACAAAAACTATTGACACAAGCAACCAGACAATCTATGCTGCACCAGCAAACTATACTGGTATTGTATTGTCTACACAGATTGCTAATGCGTCGGACTCTGATGCTAACTTGACCTTTACTTATCATGATTCTGCTAGTGCAACAGGTGTTGAACTACTTTCACAGTTTGATATCCCATCTAGAGATACAGCAAATGGTTCTACAGGAAAGTTAGTAGTTCAGTCAAATGGTGTACTTAAAATGGTTTCTGATAAAGATAATAAATTAAAACTAGTAATGGGTATACTGGAATCGCTCAATGGCTAAAAATGATTCAAGACTTCTTAGTGGTCGAGTAAAGACTAAGAGTGGAACTAGTTTAGACACTAGAAGGAGCGACTTCTTAAGTCTTGATAATGCTGAACCAAATCTCGGCAATCCAGATTCTGACCGTTATATTCTTGCATCTTTAGCTGATGGAACACGTTTATTCCTAAACCTTAATAATGGTTTTATTGTCAATGCAGATAGTGTAAGTGGTGATGAAACAACTTTTTCTATTGATCCTTCTGGATTAGCAAATGCTGTAGGCACTACACTTGCAGATGTTCTTGACGATCTTGACTCTGCTATTACTTTGGCATTTGGTAGTGGTGTTATTCATGATAACAATTTTAATGGTGCAGGAACAGCTGAATCACCGTTATCATTAGATTCCGATTTGCGGATTTTTGGTATTACTGGTGACTCTGCAACATTCACTAACATTACTTCACCCGGCACAATTGATTTTACTGGTGCAACAATTTTAGATGGTGGTGTAGTTACAACTGTTGATATTAATGGTGGAACTATTGATGGAGTTACTATTGCTACATCTGATATTACAGTAGGCGCTGGTAAAACTTTAGATGTATCTTCTGGAACTTTGACACTATCCGACAATCAAATATCGGGTGATAAAGTAGAAGGTGGCACAATTAATTCTGTTACTGTAAATAATCTTACATCTGGAAATGTAAACATTGACGGTGGGTTTATTGACGGGACTGCTATTGGACATACTACACCTGACTCTGCTTCATTCACAACTATTTCTACTTCTGGTGCTGCTACTCTCGCTAGTGCTAGTGTTACAGATTTGACAGATAATAGAGTTGTTATTGCTGGAACTTCTGGTGAACTTGGAGATAATTCTAACCTAACCTATGATGGCACAACACTCAACGTTGCTAACACTACAGCATCTACTAACTCTACAAATGGTGCATTAGTTGTTGCTGGTGGTGTAGGTATTGGTGGGGCTTTGAATGTAAGTGGTAATGTAGAAGTCAATGGCGACTTTACTGTTACTGGCACAACCACTACTGTTGATGTTGAAACACTTTCCATTACTGACCCTTTGATCCACCTTGCAGACTCTAATGAATCTGGTGACGAAGTTGATATTGGTTTTATTGGACACTATTTTGACGATGCTTTAGGCGGAAGACAACATACAGGTATCTTTAGAGATGCATCAAATGATGAATATTATGTTTTTGCTCAGTATCAAGACTCTGCCTTAGACTCTTCTCCTAGATCAAACGTTATTGACAGAACACGGTCATCATTTGTTCTTGCTCCATTTAATGCCTTGTCCGTAACTGCTGAGACTTTATCAGGCACAGTCAGTGCAGACTCTATCAATACAAGTAAACTAACTGCTACAAATATCGTTGGTGGATTTATTGATGGCATAGCAATTGGTCATACCACAGCAGACTCAGGCACATTTACAAATCTTGCTAGAACTTCCCCTTCAGGCGTAACAGCAGGTGCATATGGTTCCGTTACAGAAATTCCTGTAATTACATTAGATGCTTCTGGTTTTGTAGATAGTATTGGTCAAGTTTCAATCAGCACAACATTAAATACTGCTGCTGAAACTGGCACAGGAACAGTTAATCTTCTAGACTCTTCCCTTGAGATTGCAGCTGGTGAAGGCATCAATACAGCGGCAACTGGTAGAACTATTACCATATCTAGTGAAGATGCAAGCACATCCAATAAAGGTATTGCTAGTTTTGCTTCTGGTGATTTTGATATATCTTCTGGTGCTGTCAGTATTAAAGATGCTGGTGTAGGAAATGACCAGTTAGAGTTTGATAGTGTAACAGTCACCGCAGGTTCTGGTTTGACAGGCGGTGGTTCAATTGCACTTGGTAGTTCTGTAGAAATTAAACTGGACTCAGGTGCAGTAAAAGGTCTGTTCTCTGGTGGTAATAATATAGATTATAATAATAGCACTGGTGAGATTTCAGCATCTGTTAGTGGTGTTATTGCAGGGGTATATGGAAACAGTACAAAAATTCCTGTTATTAGTGTTGATAGTTATGGTCAAGTTGATAGTATCGGTCTCATAGGAGCGCAGGCTTCTTTGGGTGATACTGTTGATAGTATTGGATTTGATAGTGCAACAGGCGTGTTTACTATTGTTACTGATGTAGCATCATTCTTTGCAACTATTACTCTTGGCCCATATACAACCAATGATCTAGTAGAAGGTGATAGCAACAAATACTATACTAAGATTAGAGTGGACTCTGATATTGATCAGGCGTTTAATGAAAACCCATCATTTGGTGGGACTGGTGCGCCATTTAGTGTAGCAAATGATACTAAAATAAATAATCTTAATGCAGATAAACTTGACGGGAAATCTTTTGATGATTTTATGTTATTAGGTGAACCTGCTACAAAAACAAATGGTGATGTTAGATTTAATGATGATGTTCTACTTACATTTGGACAATCTAATGATTTAAGAATTTACCATGACCAAAACACCAGTTACATTAATGAGATTGGAACTGGTGACCTTAAGATACTGACTAATGGTCAGAGTATTATCCTAGAAGATTCTACTAACGACAAAGTATCTGGTCAGTTTACACCATCTGGTTCTGTAGACCTATACCATAATGGAAGTAAGAAGTTTGAAACTATTGATTCTGGCGTTCTCGTAACAGGTATTATTGCAGCTGATTCTGGAACTATTAATAGCAATAGAATTCTTACTACTGCTGATGAAGGTTCTGGGAATGGTCTAGATGCTGATACCTTAGACGGTTTACAGAGTATACAGTTCCTACGTTCTGACCAAGATGACAGTATAGCAGGAACTTTGTTTATTGATGATAGTCTTTCTGCTAATAATATTACAAGAAGAAATACTACAGTAGCAGCAGGAATTTATGGTTCTGTTACAGCAATTCCAGTTTTAACTGTAGATGCTTCTGGTTTTGTAGATAGTGTTGGAACTACTGCACTCAGTACAGTCCTTAGCACTTCAGCAGAGGCCGGAACAGGTTCTGTAAACCTTCTGGACTCTTCTTTAGAGATTGCAGCTGGGGTTGGTATTGATACCGTTGCTTCAGGTAATACTGTTACTGTAGAGATTGACTCTGCTGATCTTGCTGCATACTTCAGTAAAGTTATTAATCACGATAGCACCTCTGGATTTCTCGTTGATGAACACGTAGCACACTCTAGTATTAATATTAACGCCAATAATGGTCTTACGGGCGGTGGAACTATTGATGATAATGTGGGTTTGGCAGTAGGTGCTGGAACTGGTATTAGAGTTAATGCTAATGATATTGATATTGACTCTGCTGATCTTGCTGCATACTTCAGTAAAGCGATTGTGCATGATAATACGAATGGATTTGAAGAAGATGAGCATGTAGCACACTCTGACGTCTCTATTACGGCAGGTAACGGTTTAACTGGTGGTGGTACAATAGCGTCTAGCAGAAGATTAGATGTTGTCGGTGGTGATGGTATCACTGCTAATGCAGATACGATTGAAGTTACCGTTGATGGTTCTACAATTGAACTTTCTGCTACTAATGGTTCTGGTGCAGTCAGAGTAAAAGATGGTGGTATCACTAATGCCAAGCTTCAGTATGACTCATCCACAATCGGTGATACTTCTATTGTTCTTGGTGGGTCTACTACAACACTTGCTGGTCTCACTCAGTTAGATGTTGACAATGTTCGTATTGATGGTAATACTATCAGTAGTACCGCTGGTTCTTACATGTATATTGATCCACATCCTGTAGATAGTGCTGGCACTCTTGTCATTCTTGGTAACTTGTCTGTAGAAGGCACAACTACTACTATCAAGTCAACTACAGTTACTATTAATGACCACCTTATTGTTCTTGCTGATTCTGCTACAGATGATGCATCTGCTAATGGTGCTGGAATTCAAGTAAATGGTTCTAATGCTACTATTAAATATGATGGTGGCACTGATAGATGGGACTTTAATAAACCTATTGAAGTTTCTACTGTACATGGGAACTTGACTGGTGATGTGACTGGTAATGCATCTACTGCTACAACTGCTACTAATATTACTGCAACCGCAAATAACTCCACCAACGAAACAGTTTATCTCACATTTGTAGATGGTGTAACTGGCGCTCAAGGTATTGAAACTGATAATGGATTAACATATAATTCATCAACTGGACTTATTACCTCTACTGCATTTACCGGTAATATTACTTCTAGCAGTGTAGACATTAATGGTGGTAATATTGATGGTACAACTATTGGTGCTAGTAGTGCAGTAGCAGGTACGTTCACTAATCTTACTGCAAGTGGAACAGTTAATTTTGCTGGTGCAACAGTTTCTAATGGTGGCACAGTAACAACTATAGACATTAATGGTGGTAATATTGATGATACAACTATTGGTGCTAGTAGTGCAGTAGCAGGTACGTTCACTAATCTTACTGCAACTGCTGATATCATACAAGAAAATCATATATTTATATCTTCTACAATTACTAGAGAATCAACATCTCAAGTTAGCCTATATTCATTTATTGCTACTACATATTCAGGTGCAGAAGTTAATATTATGGCAATTTCTTCTGGTGAAAGACATATAACTAAACTCTTGGTAGTGCATGATGGCACAACAGCATATGCTACAGAATATGGTTCTGTTTACACTAACACACCTCTTGCTACATATGATGTTGATATTAGTGGTGGTAATGTCAGAATTAGAGTTACACCTGCTTCGGCAACTAACACTGTATTCAATACTCTTGTAACTTTGATTGAGAACTAAGGAATAGAATGAATGGCAACTCTGTATGGAGCAAATGTTGTTACTGATGGATTGGTGTTATCATTAGATGCTGCTAATCCTAAAAGTTATCCGGGTAGTGGAACAACTTGGTATGATTTAAATAAAAGATATGATGCAACTCTTTCAAGTGCCACATTTAATTCTGCGGGTGCTGAAAGTTCTTTCAGGTTTAGTGGATCTGGTGGCGCAGTAACTTCTGGGACAGGAACAGATTTTGCTGAAGCTATTTCTATAGAAATTGTTTATAAATCAAGTATAACAGACACGTTTAGTATCTACGGAAGAATATTTGACCGTGGAGATACCACAATAAGTTTAGGGTCAGTTATCTCGTATCAACTAAGATTTTGGACTTATGCTGGAGGATCTAGGTCTAGTGTATCCAGTGTAAATGGAATTGGTCAGGATGGTCTATGGCATCATCTTATGTACATATACAATGGTACTAATACTTTACTATATTTAGACGGTTCTTTTATTGTGAGTTATGCTAAGACTGGATCATTAGAATCTGGGTCTACTATCACTATAGGAAATGGTGATAGTAATTTATTCGGGGGAGAAATTGCATTATGCCGAGTTTACAATAAAGGTCTATTAGAATCTGAAGCAATTTCAAACTTTAATGCCACTAGAGGGAGATTCGGTATATGAGTTCTCATCATAATCCTAGAATCGTTACTGATGGATTGGTGTTATCATTAGATGCTGCTAATCCTAAAAGTTATCCGGGTAGTGGAACAACATGGAGTGATCTGACTAAAAATAATAATGATATTACGTCCTCAGCCGTATCATATGTTTCAGCAGAAAACTCTATGGACCTACAACAAGGAACATTTTCAACTACATTATCTTCAGAGATAGATAAGTATAATTTTTCTTACTTTTGTTGGTTTAGACCCTATGCTGATCCACTGAGTAATTATAGAACGTTGGTTAGATTTAGAGATACTAATAATTCTGTATATTTTCATATTGATACAAGAACTACTACAAGTCCTGTGATATTGCAATATGTAAAGGACTATTACATTAGTTCATGGAACTCAAGAACACTTTATGACAATACTGAATATAATTTATATAACTGGCATTATTGTGGGTTAGTGATGGAAAGTTCTACTACATGGAAGACTTATTTGGATGGTGAGTTACTTTACACTAATACTATAACTACAGATTTGTCACCCTATACCAATATAGAAGTTATTCAACAGACTGCACCTAGTGTTTATATGTCTAATCAATTGCTTTATAATAGAGCATTAACAGCAGCAGAAATCAAACAAAACTTTAATGCCACTAGAGGGAGATTCGGTATATGAGTGCTCATCATAATCCTAGAATCGTTACTGATGGTTTGGTGTTTGCTTATGATATGAATAATGCTGTTAAGTCGTGGAAAGGTAAACCCACAGAAAATCTTGTGCCTGATCCCCTTTTCACTCAACAAAATTGGAGCACATGGTCTGGAAGAGGTGCTGATTCTTGGAGTTATGATACATTCAGCGGTGAAACCACAGTATATACAGATTTATCTATTAATACAGGAGAAAGGCACCAACTTTATAAAGATATAACAGTCTCTTCTTCTTTAACAACTTTTGCTTTAAGTATAGATGTTTATGTTACTCCAGATTGTGATGCAAACAGTATTCTTGCCAATCAAGAGTATCCATTTGGAAATAATTATGGATCTCTTGGTTACGATTTAACTAAGAAAGGCACTTGGCAAAGACTCTATGCTATAAGAAATAATGCTTACTCAGGCGATACTAGTAATATTAAAACACGTTATCGTTTTTATTTTGGAACTAGCAACACAACTGGAAGTCAAGGAAAAATATATTTTAAAAATGCTCAACTAGAAGAGGGAACATTTGCTACACCATTTGTAAATGGCACTAGATCAAACACCCAAGCACTTTTAGATATGTCCAAGAGTAAAAATATTGTTACTGCTACTAGTCTTACATATAACAGTGACGGGACATTTGAGTTTGATGGAACTGATGATTATATTCAACTTCCTACTTCAATCCAAATATATAATACTAGTTACACTATTGAAGCATGGATTAATCCAGATACCGCTACTGGTGAACATGGAATTATAGGAGACAAGCAATACGACTGGTTTGGATTCCGTTTAAATAGTTCTAATAAACTTTTTATTCAACACGCCGAAACAAATACTAATATTAATTCTTTAACTGGCGTTTCTAATGTAGGTACTAGTTGGGCCCACGTGGCTGTAGTTTTTGATATTGATGCTGGCATGAGATTATATTTAAATGGTGAGCTTGATGCATCTAATACTAATACATTTTATTTTGGACTAGATAGTACTACTAGAGGCCCGCAATATATCGGAAGGAATGATAAAAGCTCATTTGGGTCTAATACACCATATTTTGACGGAAAAATAGCAAGACTATTAGGCTATACAAGAGCATTAACAGCAGCAGAAATCAAACAAAACTTTAATGCTACTAGAAAAAGGTTTGGCATATAAATAATTAAAAAGCTAATCAGGGGAAAGTGAACCTATGGCGAACGATAAAAGGTTTATAGTCAAAAATGGACTACAAACACCAAATGTTTCATTCAAGGATTCCAACGAATCTTTAAATGAAATCACATTAGAAATGCTGGGAACAGACACCCTATCTTTTAGTGGTGATGCTGGCCAGTTATTCTCTCTTACAGATACGCTTTATGGCACAATCTTTTCCGTAAATGATATTTCAGGTATTCCATCTATTGAAGTAGATGATGATGGTGAAATTCGTCTTGCAGAGTTTGCAGGAAATGTATCAATTGGCACAGATAGTTCTCGTGGATTTAATGTTTATGTAGGTGGCACTTTGAGAGCAGACTCTGCTGATATTGCAATTGTTAATGGTACTGCTACTAATGCTACTAACGCTACTAATGCTACCAATTCTACTAATGTTGCTATTACTAACGAAACTAATTCTAGCTCCACTCACTATGTCCATTTTGGAGATGCAATTACTGGTAATGATGGAGTAAAAGTATCTAACTCTAAACTAACTTTTAATCCTTCTAGTGGTGTCTTGAGTGTAAACGGTGTATCTGTAGCAACTACTGCTGATCTAACAGCATCTACTAGCCCGAACTTCTCTGTAGATTCTAGTCTTTTTGCATCTGGTATACTTACCAATGGTGAAGGTAAGGCAATTTATTATGATACAACTACAAGTAAATGGGAAGGTGCATATAACGATTCTAGTGGTGAATTTGTAGCATCTCACGTTATTGTAGATAGAGCTGCTACTGATGTAAAGATTGCTTCTACTGGTATCTTTACTTTATCTGGCGGATTAAATGCAAATCATTACTACTTCTTGTCTTCTACAGCAGGAGCAGCAACAGATAATCCAGATATTGAACCTAAAGTATTCCAACCTCTTTACTATGCATTAGATGCAAATACTATTGATCTTAATATTCAAGCACCACAAGATACTGTTATCACTGCTTACGCATCAGGTAATAATCCGGGTGAAGAGGTTCACGGTGGACCTATCATCTATACTGGTATTCCTTCTGATGAAAGACTGAAAGAAAATATTGAGTCTATTCAAAGTAATGCAATCAGTATAGTGAATGAACTCAATCCTGTAAGTTTTGACTTTAAAGACCCAAGAAGTAAGTATTATGAAGGTCAGCAGCTTGGTTTCATTGCACAAGAGATTTCAGAAGTAATTCCTCAGTCAGTTTACATTGAAGATGATGAAATCCAAACTATGATGCTGAAACCTGAAACTGTTATTCCTGTTCTTACTAAAGCTATTCAAGAACTGACTGTAACTGTAGAGACTTTGAAGAGAAGAGTAGAAGAATTAGAAGGTGAATAAATAAGTATATGTTACATAATACCAATTATAATGAAGGATATCAAATCCATGATTAATGATCTTGAGAATTATCATAAACAAACATCTAAAGTATTTGAAGACAATGGGTATGTTGTTCTCTCTGAAGTTTTATCTAAAGACCAATGCAGAGAACTTACTCAATATATGTTTGACCTTGACAAACAGGACAAACTTACCTATGATGAGCAATGCCCTCTTTCTGGTGCTATTTACGGTGATCCTGTATTTGATGACCTAATGGTTCAACTTGCAGAGGGTCTAGGGCAGCAGGTAGGAAAGAAACTTCTTCCAACTTATACCTATGCTAGATTGTATAAACCCGGTGAAGTTCTGAAAAGACATAAGGATAGACCTTCTTGTGAAATTTCTGCTACTCTTACTTTGGGGCATGATGATTCTACAAGAGTATGGCCTATCTTCTTTGATGAAGATAAAGAAATTTCTGTAGACCTACAACCCGGCGAACTTGCAATGTATAAGGGTTGCGAAGTTGAACATTGGCGACCTAAGTTTAAAGGTAAATGGCAAACACAAGTATTCTTACATTATGTTGATGCAGATGGTCCATATAAAGATCACGCTATGGATGGACGTAGTTCTTATGGTGTTACTAAAAATGCCCAAGAAAATAAACCAAATAAACCATCTTCCTCTACTGCTGAAACCATTGATCCACCTACATTGAATGCAATTCTACTACCTAAAAAATTAGACCAAAAGAATTTTCCGGGGTATATTGGATACAATCACAATAATGCTCAACATATAGTCTTTACTAAAGATGAGTGCGAAAAGATTATATCTTTTGCTGATAATGGATATCCTCACCCTGCCAAGATTGGTGGAGTAAGCAGTTTACAAAGAAAAATTAGATCAGCAGATGTTTATAATATTATACCAACTGCTGATTGGTCATGGGTCCACAAAAAAGTTTCTGATGCAGTGTATGTTGCTAACAGGGACCACTTTAACTATGATGTGAATACTATTTCTCATGGTCTACAATTGATTCATTATAAAACTGATGAAAAGGTTCCCGGTCATTATAATTGGCATGTAGATGCTGGACCCGGTGAATCTGCTACTCGTAAGATTTCATTTACTGTTCAGTTGTCTGACCCTAATGAATATGAAGAATGTAACCTTTTAGTTCTTGATCACTCAAAGGAAATCCAAGCAATCCGTGATCAGGGTTCTCTTTCTATGTTCCCAAGTTATATGCCGCACTGTGTAACTCCTATTAAATCTGGAGAAAGATGGGCATTGGTTATTTGGGTTCATGGTCCAAACCCGTTTAGATGATATTTTTGTTATAAATATAGTAATGATAAAACTATCACACCATTGGAAAAGTTAGCACATGGCAAGAAATAATAATAATTTTATCCACAAAAAAACTTTGATAACAGAAAATTCTGTTTCTCCAAATGCAGTTTTTAACACAGATGATCTTATAGCTGGTCAGGGTGGTTTGACTACTGGTGGCATTTTGACTATTGCTGTAGGTAATAATCAAACCTTTATGAACTATGATTCTGATGGTGCAACCGGGTCTAATGCGCCGATAGGACCGTCAAACAGTAATGATGACGCCAAAGCATATTTACCTTCGCCAAATATTAATCCAAGTCATGAACTTTACCCTACAGGTGTCTTGCAAGGTAGTAATACAGCTGGCGCATATGTATTCAGAGACGATTCAGGAGGATTCAATCTTGTAACTTCCGGACCAATTGGGCCGGGAACTCCTTCATATCAAGGATCAATTCCTTTTGTAACAAGTGGTGATATTAGAGTTAATCTAAACACAGGTCCAGATGCTAACCAAGACTTAATTAACTTTTTTGGTGCTGCTGCTGGAGCAGATTCTGATCAAATTCATACATACGAAATCTATGACGAAGTTCCAGCAAATACTCCGGGAGTGGTAACTTTATCGGATGACGATGGAGTAGATGTGAATGTAAAACTTCTAAGCACAGTTACTTTTGGCAATCCTCTTTTGCCATATACTGATAAATTAAACACTGTTGATCTTGAGGATTCTAGTCCAAGTAGAGGCAGACATTTTGTAGGAATGTCAGGACTTACATTTGCAACTGGAACTCCTGAGTTTGTATACGATCCTACTAATTTTACTTCAAGCAGAGATACAAAATCTAGATTTAGATTTAGAACTCGTAAGTCTACACCAGAGGAAATAACTGGTGGAGCTACACCGACATATGGATTAGATGCTCCTGAAATTCCATTAGGTAAAGGTGTTTCTATACCCGTCTTCAGTAATTTATCTCCCAAATTTAAATTCAAAGTTCGTCATAAGATACACTCTCAAGGTTCTATCAGGGGTTATCGGGTTCCTGGTCAAGGGCGCAGATTTTCATATTCTTTTGCCAATGGTGCTCGAGCGCTAGAAAATATTGCACCCGTCGAAGGCGTCTCACGGACGCCCGGCGGCGCAGGGCATGCTTCTACAGTACACGGATATCAATCAGGTGGGACAGTACCGACACTTCCGGGTAACCTAGACCATAAAACCATATCAAAGTTTCCATTTGTAAATGATGTTGATCAATCAACACCTGTAGGACTTCTTACCGAAAACAAGACCGCCACTAGGGGTGTTTCTTCAACAACTCACGGGTTTACCACAGGTGGCCAAACCGGAGCTATAAGTATTGATAGATTTTCATTTGCAAATGATGCTAACGCAGCTTCTGTGGGGACCAGTTTCGGACCCGGATTGGGCCCTATACCTCTGATTGGTGATTTTAGACCGAGTGATGGAGTGTATAATCACTCGACAGTGAGCGGTACCGCCAAAGGATATATGCTTGGAGGAGAGAATGTAGGCACCATGCAACATTTTCCTTATGCAACCGAATCCCCCTCAACTACTGTAGTAACGGAGATTACAGGATTTACTCCACCAGCGACCATAGACCCTAGCAACTTCTCTACTATTGCGCTCACCGCCAGCAGCAATTTTCTAAATTCGACCGGACATAATAGTGCTATAGCAGGTTATGCCACAAGAAGCGGAGGCATTAACAAATTTCCATATGCCACAGAAATAATTGCTCGGACTATTGCCGGGATAGAACCCGATACCGCAGCTGGGGGTGCCGCATCAAGTTTCAGTAATGGATATGCAATGGGCGACGCACCGAACAATAACCCGGCCGCGCTGCAACGTTCTATCCGCAAATTTTCTTTTGCTACTGACCAGCCTGCAATTTTATCAATTTATACTGACCCCGGCGATCATGCTGACGTTAGCAATATTCAAGTCTAACAATTAACTATTACTAAAAAAGGTTATATAGTATAATGTCTATAAAAGATGAAACTACGCAAGTAGCAGTGTATGAAGAGATTAGAAAAAATACAGAGATTTCTTCGCAAGAAGCACTAAAAGTTCCTATGTCTATGGTTTTTGGACATGGAACTATAGGAAATATTGAAAGTTTTGGTAATAAAACTTTATTAGAAAATACTATTAAAGTGGACGAAGCATTAAAGAATGCTGGAGAACTTGAAAACATTTGGAACCATGCTCATTCTCAGTGGGATTGGAAACATTTGAATATGAGTTATCATTCCCCTTTTAGAAATATGCGACAGATTTCTGCTGAGATTAGTTCAAAGAAGTCTGCACTCAATAGTGCAAAGTGGGGTTATATTAAAACAGAAGTTAGGATTAAAAAGTTAGAAGAAAAACTTCAGAGACCAGATATTAGTTATTGGAAAGAAGTAGAAACAAAGATTGAACTTGCTGAGTTAAAAGAATCGTTATCTAGTAATATTCTAATGATTGAAGGTGCTATGAAAGATGTTCTAGCACTTAATGAAATCTATGAGCAACTTAAATCTAAAGTGAACTCTTTCTCAGAAGCAGATTATGAAAAAGAAGAGACAAAGAACCACCTTCAAAGGTCTTTGGTTCAGTGTATTAGAGATGTTAGACAGGATGGTCGTATCAGTAAAGGTGAACAAGAATACCTTGAACATATTGGAGTAAATCCATCTAAGGCTCAAATGTTAATGCGGGAATATGTAGAACATGAAAGCACTAAATCTGGATGGGATATTTCTAATCTTTATGCATTTGTAGACGAACTAACTGCTGACTTGATTGAAAACCATAAAGTAGATCAGGTTAGAATGGAACTTCAGGGGTTCTCTTCTGATGTTAATCCAGAACTTTCTTATACAAATAATCTTGCTCTCCCTAAACCTTGATATGATAAATATATAATAAATGTAGTTATCTAAGGAAAAGACATGGCTAAACCAAGTACAAGAGACCAACTCATAGATCACTGTCTAAGAAGACTTGGCGCACCTGTCATTGAAATCAACGTAGATATTGATCAGTTAGAAGATAGAACTGATGATACACTCCAGTTGTATCAGGAGTATCATTCTGATGCAGTAGTCAGAACTTTCCTCAAACATCAAGTAACATCTACTGATATTACTAATGGTTATATTACTGTAGACGATAGTATCATCTATATTAAGAAACTGTTTATGGTAAAGGGTTCAGGTAACTCTGCTGGAATGTTTGATATTAAGTATCAAATGTCCTTGAATGATATCTATGATTTAAATACCTATATTGGTGATCTTGCCTACTATGAGCAGACCAAACAATATCTTGCCTTGTTAGATGCTCAGCTGACTGGTTATCCACATATCGACTTTAATAGACACCAGAACAGAGTATACATTCACGGTAAGTTTGCAGAACAGGATATTATTGAAGGTGAGTATATTGTCTTTGAAACATTCAAGACTGTAGACCCCGAAACTCATACAGATGTATATAATGATTTGTTTGTAAAAGAATATCTTACACAGGCTATCAAACAGCAGTGGGGAGCAAACCTAATCAAGTTTGAAGGTGTGCAACTTCCGGGTGGTGTTACCTTAAATGGTAGACAGTTGTATGATGATGCTACTCAGGAAATGTTGCGGTTAGAAGATAAACTGCGTAATACATATGAGTTGCCTGTTGACTTTTTTGTAGGATAAGGTATAATGGCAACTAATCTTTACTTTAGTCAATCAGTAAAATCAGAACAAGATTTATACGAAAATATTGTTATCGAATCTCTCAAGATGTATGGACAAGATATATTCTATATGCCTAGAACACTTGTAGCAGAAGATAAAATCTTTGGTGAAGATGTTGCATCTAAGTTTGAAGATGCTTACCAGATTGAAATGTATCTGGAAAACATTGATAACTTTGATGGAGACCAAGAACTCTTTAGTAAGTTTGGTGTAGAAATCAGAGACAGAGCTACACTTCATGTTTCTAGACGTAGATGGCAAGAAGTTGCCTTTGACCATTCATCTTCACAGAGCAGACCAAATGAAGGTGACTTGATCTTCCTTCCATTATCAAATCAAATCTTTGAAATCATGCGAGTGATTGATGATCAACCATTCTATCAGTTATCTAATCTTCCAACATTCCGTATGGAGATTGAACTGTTTGAATACAATGATGAAGACTTTGATACTGACATTGCACAGATTGATCAGATTGAACAGGACTATGCTTACCAGTATATCCTGACTCTATTTGATAGTGCCTATGATAGTGATGCATTACAAATAGGTACAACTATCCAGCAAAGTCTTGCTAACAACGTTACACTCTCTGCTGAGATTGCTAAGTGGAATGATAGTTCCAATGAAATATCACTTGTCCATCTTGGAGCAGATGATGGTAAGTATCATGTCTTTACATCGGGTAGTGTTTCAAACATCTTCTCATCTGGTCTTGGCACCGATAGTGCATCCTACACTGTAATTTCTACCAGAGAAAATAATCAAATTCAAGTAACACAACAAAATGATATCTTTGAAACTGAAGGTGATAATATTATTGACTTTAGTGAAGGTAATCCGTTTGGAGAGGTGACATAAAATGCTAAATCAGCACTTCTACCATGAAAAGATTCGTAAATGCGTAGCTGTATTTGGAACACTATTTAATAATATTTACTTGGTTCGTAAAGACTCTAGTGGTAGTGCTATCAGTCAAATCAAAGTTCCACTAAGTTATTCTCCAAAACAAAAGTATTTGGATCGTATTCGTGAAACAGAAGACATGTCTGATGCTAAATTAGCAATCAAACTCCCTAGAATGGGATTTGAAATGTCGTCTCTTTACTTTGACCCTACTAGACAATTACCAAAGACGAATAACTTTACAGAAACTGTTGTTTCAGATAACAATAAAAAGACTAAGTTCTTTACTGCTGTTCCCTATATTCTAAACTTTCAATTGAATATTCTGGCAAAGACAAATGAAGATGCTGTTCAAATACTTGAGCAGATTATACCTTTCTTCAATCCTACCTTTACTATTACTATGAAACAGTTTAGTGATTATCCTAATATCAAAGAAGATATTCCTATTTCTTTGATTGGTATTTCTTTTAGTGATGATTATGAAGGTTCATTAGAGAACAGAAGAACTATCATATATACATTAGACTTTGAAATCAAAACTAACTTCTATGGTCCGATTGCAGATAGTTCTATCATCCGTAAGGCTATTGTTGACTTCCGTGATCCAGACATTCCAACTGTAGGTTCTTACAGTCTTACAGATTCAGACAACTTGTTTGAACGCATTATTATTGAACCAAACCCGTTGAATGTAAGTCCTGATAGTGACTATGGATTTACTGAAACATTTATTATTCCGGGTGAAGGGGACAGTGTATAATGACTAGTAGTATTGTGCCAAAGAGAGATATTCCTGAGAGTGTTCATTCTAGTTATGATGAAGACCTAGACCTTATTCGTTCTACTCTTAGGTCTCTTCTACACTCAGGTGAAGAAGGTCTGAGAATGGCACAAGACTTGGCAGAAGAGTCTGAACATCCCCGTGCTATTGAAGTCTTGACAGGAATGATTAAACAACAAGCTGATAATGCACATGCACTATTAGCAATGCATAAAAAACACCAAGAGATTAATGTTACTCAAACTAAAGGTAATATTGGTGATGATACCAAATCTCTTACACAAAATGTATTTGTAGGTTCCACAGCAGAGTTACAAAAAATGCTGCGGGGCGATGATAATGAAAAGGTAATTGATAATGTATATGACAGAACTGACCAGAGGAATATTTAAACTCCTTAAAAGACTCATTGGTAAGTCTAGTGTCCTACTAGCAATAATTTATACTATTGGGCATATTATTATTGCTACAATCTGCAACTGGTTAATTACAGGTGCAGCTATGGAGTTAGCAGCATTAGATGCTATTATTGAACCAATCATTAATGGTTTCTGGTTCTATGCACTTCATAAATTAGCAAAGAGATATTTTAAGAGTGAATGAAACTTACCTCGGTAATGCACAGGTCAAGAAAGATGGTGTGCAGCAGGGATGGTCTAAAGAAGATATCCTAGAATATCAGAAATGTATGACTGACCCTGTATACTTTGCTGAGACTTACGGCAAGGTAATTAACCTTGATGACGGTCTAACACCTTTCAAGATGTATCCTTACCAAAAAGAAATGTTTAAGCATTTTGAAGATAATAGATTTTCTATTGTTCTTGCCTGTAGACAGTCTGGTAAGTCTATCAGTTCGTGTATGTATATTCTTTGGTATGCATTATTTCATCCTGACCAGACTATTGCTGTGTTAGCAAACAAAGGTGCAACTGCTAGAGAAATGCTTTCTCGTATTACTCTTGCACTAGAGAATGTTCCATTCTTTTTACAACCCGGCACTAAAGCACTAAACAAAGGTTCTTTAGAGTTTTCAAATAACTCTCGTATTATTGCAGCTGCTACTTCTGGTTCTTCTATTCGTGGTCTGTCTGTAAACCTTTTGTTCCTAGATGAGTTTGCATTTGTAGATGATGCTGCTACCTTCTATACCTCTACCTATCCTGTAGTATCATCCGGTAAAACTTCTAGAGTTATTATTACTTCTACTGCTAATGGTATTGGTAATATTTTCCATAAAATTTATGAGGGGGCATTACAGTCCACAAATGAATTTAAACCCTTCAGAGTGGACTGGTGGGACGTTCCGGGACGTGATGAAGAGTGGAAGAAGCAAACCATATCTAATACCTCAGAGTTACAATTTCAGCAAGAATTTGGAAATACGTTTTTTGGAACAGGTAATACACTTATCTCTGCTGATGCACTAATGAATATGAAGGCTGCATCTCCACTTGCTGATATGGGTGATGTTAAAGTCTATGAAGAACCTAAGAAGAACCATGACTATATTATGACAGTAGATGTTGCTAAAGGTCGTGGACAGGACTATTCTACATTTAATATTATTGATATTTCTACTAATCCTTTTAAGCAGGTTGCTTGTTATAGAAACAATATGATTTCACCTATTCTTTTCCCTGATATTATTCACAAGTGGGCAAAGAGATATAATGAAGCATATGCTATTATTGAATCTAATGATGCAGGTTCTGTAGTTGCTAATGGACTATACTATGATATTGAATATGAAAATGTTCATGTAGAGTCAATGATCAAAGCTGGTGCTATTGGCATGACTATGAATCGTAAAGTCAAACGTATCGGTTGTTCTAACCTTAAAGACTTGGTAGAAGAAAAGAGACTTGAACTTATAGACCTAGATACGATTAGTGAATGTTCTACATTTGAGGCAAGAGGTAATTCTTTTGAAGCATCTGATGGCAACCATGATGACCTAGTAATGAACTTGGTTATGTTTGCATGGTATGTTGGTAGTGAAGCATTTGTCAATCAAACTGATATGACAATAAAACAAATGCTTTATGAGCAGCGCAATAAAGAGATTGAAGACGATATTGTCCCTGTAGGTATCATTGATGATGGTGTAGACAGAGACGAAACAGAAGTAGTTGGAGGTGATGTTTGGACCTCAGAAAGAACAGAAATGTTCTAAGATCAGATATTTATAAATAATATCGTGTTTTGAAACTACCTTATTATGGATAACTTATTATTAATCCAAACGAAAAAGAGGAAGACTCATGGCTTTTTTCACGCCTTCTCTGTCTCCAGCTGTAGTAACCCGTGAGATTGACCTCACAGGGTATGTGCCAAATGTCGGAACCACCACAGGTGTTTTCGCAGGTAACTTCCGTTGGGGTCCAGTAGATGTACCAACATATGTGTTTAATGAAGCAGACCTTGTAGAGAAATTTGCTTCTCCTGACACCAATAATTCAGTGGACTTCCATTCCGCTGCATACTTCTCAAAATATTCTGATCAACTTTTAGTAATTCGTGCCTTAGATAGTGGTTCTTCCACAGCACTTAATGCATACCATGTCGATACTGTTTCCAGTTTTGCCAACGTTGTAGGTTCAACTAGAGACTCCAATGCTCCTGCTATTCTTAACGAAGCAGACTTTGATAATAGACGTGGAACTGTGCTGGATACTGCTTCTACAGGTTTCCACGGGTTCTTAGCAAAGTATCCGGGAACTTTGGGCAACTCTCTTGACATTCAAATCTGCCCATTTAATACTGGTGCAGATTCGGCATTTACGTCTTGGGGACTTGTAAATAGTTTCAACGAAGCTCCTGCTACATCTCCTTTTGCAACAGGCAAAACTGCTACCAACGATGAAGTTCATGTTGCTGTAGTAGATAGAGGTGGCGAGTTTACTGGAACTAAAGGCACTGTTCTTGAAGCATTCCCATTCGTATCTTTGGCATCTAATGCAAAGAATGCAGATGGTTCTACCAACTACATTGCAGATGTAATCAACAATCAGTCGTCCTATGTATGGCTTGCTGATGCTGCTAACATTGACTCTGACTATAGAGTTGCTGGTGCTGGCACAGATGCTGATACAAGCACTGATTTTGCTTTGATTGAAAGCAAGCAGGTAGTGAAGACTGTTACTCTTGCTAATGGTGCAAATGCTCAATCTTTAGGTGCTGGTGCTTATGCTACAGCATTTGATAAAATCGAAGATGCTGATGCATATCAGGTAGACTTCCTAATTGCTCCGGCAGTTAGTGGTGGCACTGATACTGCTCAAAATACAAAAGCAGATACTATCATTACAGACTTGAATAGCATTGCTGCTACAACTCGTAAAGATTGTATCGTAGTTGCGTCTCCACCTAAGCATGCAGTAATCAATACTACAACTCCTGTAGCAGATACTATTGCATTTGCAAATACACTTCCTTCTAGTTCTTACACCTTCTTGGATAACAACTGGTTGAAAGTATTTGACAAGTATAACGACGAATACATCAATATTCCAGCTGCTGCGTCTACTGCTGGTCTGATGGCACAGTCTGACTTTAATACTGCTCCTTGGTTCTCACCAGCTGGTCTGAGAAGAGGACAATACTTTGGTGCTGTAGATATTGCACATTCTCCTGTAAAGGCAGAACGTGACAGACTTTACAGAGCAAACGTAAACCCAATTGCTAACATTCCGGGTTCTGGTATTACTTTGTTTGGTGATAAGACCATGCTTCGTAGACCTTCTGCGTTTGACCGTATTAACGTTCGCCGCTTGTTCCTTACTCTTGAAAGAGCAATCTCCCGTGCTGCTAAGTCTGTTCTCTTTGAATTCAACGATGAATTTACAAGAGCAGAGTTTGTAAACATTGTAGAACCTTTCCTGAGAGAAGTAAAAGGTCGCCGTGGTATCACTGATTTCAGAGTTATTTGTGACGAAACAAACAACACACCTGAGATTATTGACCGCAACGAATTCATTGCTACTATCTTCATCAAACCTGCTCGTTCTATTAACTACATCACACTTAACTTTGTGGCTGTAAGAACTGGTGTGGACTTTGAAGAAGTAGTTGGTCTGTCATTCTAAACCGCTTAACTAAGGAGATATAAAAGATGGCTATTTTAGGAGTCGATGACTTCAAAGCAAAACTGAAAGGTGGCGGTGCTAGACCTAATCTATTCAAGGCAACGATCAACTTTCCGGGTTACGCAGGGGGTAACGTAGAACTTACCTCGTTTATGTGTCGGGCAGCTCAACTGCCCGGTTCTATCATGTCTGAAATCATTGTGCCTTTCAGGGGTCGTGAACTTAAGATTGCTGGGGACAGAACATTTGATGTTTGGTCACCAACGATTATTAACGACACTGACTTTGATGTAAGAAATGCAATGGAACGTTGGATGAATGGGATTAATGCCCACTCTGACAACAGTGGTCTTACTAACCCTGTAGACTATCAGGCTGACTTGATTGTAGAACAACTAGATAGAGATGGTTCTACACTTAAGACTTACAACTTCCGTGGTTGTTTTCCTACTAACATTGATCCAATTGACCTGTCCTACGATCCAGCGGCAGCTATTGAGGAATTCGGTGTGACTTTCCAAGTCCAGTACTGGGAATCCAACACAACTTCCTAACAGAAGTGCTAAATAGGGGGGAGAATGAACTCTCCCCTATTATTATATTTGGAGACATGTTTTGGCAGACGATAATAGTTTAAAACTCTTGGGGTTTGAAATCTCTAGAGCAAAAAACGAAAAGAAAAAAGAACAACTACCGTCTATTGTACCACCATTAGATGATGATGGCGCAGGATATGTCACTGCGGCCGGAAGCCATTATGGTTCCTATGTTGACTTGACTGGTGAGCAAGCAAAAGACGATAAAGATTTAATTAGACAATACAGAACAGTTGCAATGCATCCTGAAGTAGATGCTGCTGTTGAAGATATTGTTAATGAAGTTATTTCAGGTGAAGATGATATTGTTGAACTTAATCTTGATGAAGTAGAAACTACTGATTCTATTAAGAAGCAAATCAAAGAAGAGTTTGATGGTCTCTTAGGTATGCTAGACTTTAAGAACTATGCACATGATATCTTCCGTAGATACTATGTTGATGGTCGTGTCTATCACCACTTAGTAGTAGACCCTAAGTCACCGCAAAGTGGTATTCAAGAAGTTAGACCTATTGATGCTACAAAGATTCGTAAAGTAAAAGAAGTCAAAAAAGAAAAAGACCCTGCTACTGGTGTAGATATTGTTAAAAAAGTTGATGAGTATTTCCTTTACTCTGATACTAACCAAACAAGATTTGCCAGTACTATGAAGGGTGGGACTACTGTAAAGATTTACCCTGATGCTATTAGTTATGTTACTAGTGGTATGCTAGACTCTACTCGTAAGAAAGTAGTGTCATACTTACATAAAGCACTGAAACCTATCAATCAGTTGCGTATGATGGAAGATGCTCTGGTTATCTACAGGTTGTCTCGTGCGCCTGAAAGACGTATTTTCTATATTGATGTAGGTAATATGCCTAGAGGTAAAGCTGAGCAATACCTTAAAGATATTATGACTAGATATAGAAATAAGATGGTCTATGATGCTAACACAGGTGATCTTAAAAATGATTCTAAGCATATGTCTATGCTGGAAGACTTCTGGTTACCAAGACGTGAAGGTGGTAGAGGCACAGAGATTTCTACACTCCCCGGTGGACAGAACTTGGGTGAGATTGATGATATTATTTACTTCCAAAAGAAACTCTATAAAGCACTTAATGTTCCTGTAAGTAGACTTGATCCAGAGCAAGGTGGTGGTGGTATTCTTGGTAGAACTACTGAGATTACTAGAGATGAGTTTAAGTTCCAAAAGTTTGTAGACAGACTGCGTAGAAGATTTGCAGACTTGTTCTATAACATTCTTAAGAAACAACTTCTTCTTAAAGGTATTATTACTGAAGAAGATTGGGATACTTGGAAGAGTGATATTACTGTAGAGTATATTACTGATAACTACTTCACAGAACTTAAAGATGCCGAGATTCTAAGAGAACGTGTAAATATGCTGAGAGACTTAGAACCTTATGTTGGTGTATTTTATTCTAAAGAATGGACTCAAAAGAAAGTATTGATGTTATCTGATGATGACATTAAAACAATGGCAGATCAGATTGATAAAGAAAAGAAATCTGGTGAAATTGAAGAACCAGAACCCGAAGAATAGAATCTTATAAATAATATTACGAAATTTTTATTGAGGCAATTAAATGACTGAAATCGTTGATTTTTTAAATAATGTTACAACAAAGAACTTTGTAGAGGCTGAAAAGCAGTTTGCAGAGTTAGTTAATGATAGACTTACCTCTCGTTTAGATGATGAGAAGGTCCGTGTTGCCAATTATGTTTTTAATAATGTTACTGATGCTGAACTAGAAGATGAAGTAGAATTATCATCCGAACAAGAATATTCAGAAGTAGAAGCAGATGAAGACATTTAAAGAATTTAGTCTCAACATTGCCCCTAAAGGTCATAAGATTGTTAAGGTCTTAGACACTAAGGGTGGTGAAGTCATGATTACTAAGAAAGATAATACTTTCCATATCATGTATGATAACCAGACTGTTGACACTGAAGAGAACGAACGGGAGGCTATGAAGTCTGCCCGAAATTTTGGACAAATGATGAGTAAGGGCAACCTCGGTGGAGCAAGCTCTTCTAAGTTAGGTGGCAAAAGAATTGGTCAAGGTGGAATTTTCAAATGAAACTGATTACAGAACATACAGAAAATGTTGAATACATTATCGAAGCTAAAGAAGGCGGCGGTAAGAATTATGTAATCGAAGGTATTTTTGCCCAAGCTGAACAAAAGAACCGAAATGGTAGAATTTATCCAAGAGCAATCTTGGAGAATGCAGTTTCTAAGTATGATACAGAACAGGTGCGCACACAACGTGCAGTAGGTGAGTTAAATCATCCAGCTGGTCCTATCATTAACTTAGATAAAGTATCCCATCGTATCACCGAACTCAAGTGGAACGGTAATGATGTGATGGGTAAAGCGCTTATCCTTGACACACCTAATGGACAGATTGTTAAAGGTCTCTTAGATGGTGGAGTTAAGCTAGGTGTTTCGACTCGTGGTATGGGAACTCTTGAGCAGAGAAATGGTGTGAACATGGTCGGTAAAGACTTTGTTCTTAGCACTGTAGACATCGTGCAAGACCCTTCTGCACCGTCAGCTTTCGTTGATGGGATTATGGAAGGTGTAGAGTGGATTTGGAACAATGGTGTTCTGGAAGCTCAAGAACTTGAAAAAATTGAGACTGAAATTAATAATGCTTCTAGGTCTGACCGTTCTGCGGTTGAGATTCGGGAGTTTAAAAATTTCCTCTCTAAGATTAATCTTTAATAGGAGATAGAAATGTCCGATCAAGAAATGTATGAAGACATTGAATCTGTTGAAGAGATTATTGAGGAAGAAACTTCCGAAGAATCTGTAGAAGCAGAAGAAGTGTCTGAAGCAAAAGATGGAGTAGAAACTCCAGCGGCTGCTATCGCTTCTGTTGGCGCTGCTGGTAAAGCAGTCAAAGGCAAAGCATCTGTTCCCGGTGGGGAAGCAAACAAGGGTGACCAAGTTGCTGACAAAATGCCCGGAACAAAAGCAGGCATGATCAATGCTATGTATGGCGAAATGAGTAAGATGAAGAAGACTGATCTTCAAGCATCTTATGGTAAAATGATGAATGCCATGAAAATGAAAGAAGATGTAGACGCAGAAGATGTTGATACAGATGAAATTCATGAAAAAGTTGCAGCAGTAAATGTTGATGTAACTGCTGACATGAATGCTCTGGTAGAATCTGAAGCAACTCTCTCTGAAACCTTTAAAGACAAAGCAGCAGTTATCGTAGAAGCTGCCGTTAAGTCTAAGGTGTCTGAGGAAGTATCTCGCATCGAATCTGAACTTCAGGAAGAATTTGACGAAGAACTCAAAACCACCCGTGAGGAAATGGTAGAGCAAATCGACGGATACTTGAACTACGTTGTAGAAAAGTTTATGGAAGAGAACAAACTCGCTATCGAGAATGGTCTCCGCACTGAACTTGCAGAAGACTTCATGACTGGTCTTAAGAACCTGTTCACTGAGTCTTATGTAGACGTACCAGAGTCCAAAGTTGATTTGGTTGATGAGCTTGGCACTCAGGTTCGTGAACTTGAAGAGAAGTTGAACGAAACCACAGAATCCTCTATCCATATGTCCGGTGAACTGGAAGAACTCAAGCGTGATGCAATCATTCGTGAGCATTCCCGTGATCTTGCTGAGACACAGGTAGAGAAGTTGAAAACTCTAGCAGAAGATATTGATTTTGAAGATGATGAAACTTTCGCAATGAAAGTATCTACCATCAAAGAATCTTACTTCACAAAGAAAACTCCATCTGTTGTAGGTGAAGAAATGATTGACGAATCTGTAGATGAGGAAGAAATTCCTGCTTCTATGGCTCGTTACGTTACTGCACTGAGACAGACACATAAACCACAATAATTAAGAAGGTGTATCAATTATGAATCCTACCGTATCTTACGATAAACTCGTAAATAAGTGGGCTCCAGTACTTAACGAAGAAACTGCTGGTCCTATTTCCGACAATCACCGTAGACAAGTTACTGCGGCGATCCTTGAAAACCAAGAACGTGCTATGCGTGAAGACGCAGCTCAAGGTGCTTTTGGCATGGTAAACGAAGCAGGTACTGTTTCTGCTGATGGTGGTGGTGCTTCCACTTCCGGTTTCGATCCAGTATTGATTTCTCTGGTTCGTCGTGCTATGCCTAACCTGATTGCATACGATGTATGTGGTGTGCAGCCAATGACTGGTCCTACTGGTCTCATCTTTGCGATGAAGTCCAAGTACAAGACTGCTGCTGGTGGTAAAGCTGGCAAGAATTCCGGTGACGAAGCATTTGGTGCTGCGGGTGACGGAACTGATGAAGCAGCAACTGGTTTCTCCGGCGACTCTGAAGCTCAGACCACTGACCCAATGGGTCCGTGGGCAGATTCTGCATTCTCTGGCGACTCTAATGTAGATGATGCTGATCGTGGTACTACCGTTATCGGTAATGGAACTTCTACAGCAGACGCCGAACTTCTTGGAAGCTCTTCTGCAAACCAGCGTTTCGGTGAGATGGGTTTCTCCATTGAAAAGCAAACTGTAACTGCTAAGTCCCGTGCACTCAAAGCTGAGTACACAATGGAACTGGCACAAGACCTGAAAGCAATTCATGGTCTGGATGCTGAGACAGAACTCGCAAACATTCTGTCTGCTGAAATCCTTGCAGAAATCAACCGTGAAGTTATCCGTACTATCAATGCTCATGCAAAGACTGGTGCGCAAGGTGTAGTTGGTTCTACTTCTACAAAAGGTATCTTTGACCTTAACGTAGATGCTGATGGTCGTTGGTCTGTAGAGAAGTTCAAGGGACTTATCTTCCAACTTGAGCGTGAAGCAAACCAGATTGCTAAAGAGACCCGTCGTGGACGTGGTAACTTCATCATCTGTTCTTCCGATGTAGCATCTGCAATGGCTGCTGCTGGTATGTTGGACTACACTCCTGCAATGTCCACTAACCTTCAGGTTGATGACACAGGCAATACATTTGCTGGTGTTCTTAACGGTAAGCACAAAGTATACATTGATCCATATGCAGTTGCAGACTATGTAACTGTTGGTTACAAAGGTACTAACGCATATGATGCTGGTGTATTCTACTGTCCATACGTTCCATTGACAATGGTTCGTGCAATTGGTGAAAATGATTTCCAGCCTAAGATTGGTTTCAAGACCCGTTACGGCATGGCATCTAACCCATTTGCACCGGGAGCTGTTGCTAGTGGTTTGGGAACCGTTAAGGCAAACCCATACTACCGTATCTTCCGTGTAGACAACATCTTGGCATAAGTCTAATATAACAATAATAATGTCAATATAAATACTAGGGTGGATCGAAAGGTCCACCCTTTTTTTATTGGAGAATATAAATGGTAGAAACCTTAACTGCTAATAAAAATTACTTACAACCTACAGGGTTTAGAGTAATCATTGACAGAGAAAACTATCCTAACTTGGAGTTTTTCGCACAATCTGTTGATCATCCAGACGTGTCTATGACAGCACCTAATGTTGCATACTCTCGTATTGGTAATGTTAGTTTGCCGGGTGATGCACTAGACTTCTCCCAACTTAATGTTACTTTTATTCTAGACGAAAATATTACATCATACCTTGAACTTTATAATTGGTTAGAGGGTATGGTTAATGAAGACTTTGTTGAACAAGGTGCAAGGTCTAGTAGAAATACATCTAAGGTTCCTACACAGGCAGATATTTCTGTTGCTATTCTTACTAGCAATAATACTCAAAATAAACGCATCCTATATAAAGGATGTAACCCAACTTCTTTGAGTGGTCTGCAACTGACCTCTATTGCTTCTTCTGTAGAATACCTGACATTCAATGCATCTTTTGTATTTACAGGCTTTGAATTCAAAGGATAGTGTGATATACTAACGTAAGTTAAACCTTACACCTATAGGACTTTATAATGAAACTAGACTTAAATGGCATTCTGGAAATGTGGAAAGAAGATTGTGAAATCTCTGAGTTTAAACTAGACGAAGCATCTAGACAAACTCCATCACTCCATGCAAAGTATTTGGAGATACGTTCTCTTACCAAACTGCGTCTTCAAGAAGTAGAACTTGACCAAAAGATTCTACTTAAGAATAAATGGCGTTATTATAATGGTAAGATGCATGAAGACGAAATCAAAGAAACTGGATGGGAATTTGACCCCTTTTATGGAGTTAAGGTTCTCAAAGGAGACATGAATTATTTTTATGATGCAGACCTAGATATTCAGAAGTCTGAAAAGAAAATTGTCTACTATAAGACAGTGCTAGATACACTGGATGAAATTATTAATAACTTAAAATGGCGACACTCTACAATCAAGAATATGATTGAATGGCGCAGATTTGAAGCTGGGGGTTGATATGGCTTTATTCGTTGACGAAGATTTTATTTCACATGCTGGTAATAAACTAGGATGGAAGATTGAAATGGATGCACTCTATGTGACTGACTGGCGTTGTCTTGCCAAAATGATCCTAGAGTATGAGACACGTCCGTTTCGTAAAGCAGTAGGCATTCCCCGTGGTGGTAAACGTCTAGGTGATATTCTAAATGAATCTGCTACAGGCAATCCTGATGATCCTGTTCTGATTGTAGATGATGTATATACAACAGGAACAAGTTTCAGAGAATATATGATTGAACATTATCCTGATGATGAAACTATTTGTTGGGCAGTGTTTGCCCGTGACATAGTATCTGGTCCTATTAATGTTCTGTTCCAAATGCCGTCTACTATGCGAACTAACCTCAAATAATGACAGATTTGGTAGTTAGACAGAAAAACTATTCTGCACTAGAAATCCAGTGTGAACCGCATGTTTCAAATGAGTTGACAGATTACTTCTCATTTGAAACTCCGGGTTACAAATACATGCCAGCTTATAAGAGTGGTAAATGGGACGGTAAGACCAGACTATTTAATAACCGCAATAATGAACTGCCTGTTGGTCTCTGGGAATATCTGTCTGACTTTATCAAACCAAGAAACTATACATTAGAAGTAGAATATGATAATCAGTATGGCGCACCTGATACTAAATCATTAGTAGACCCTAAAGAAGTCTATGAGTTTATTCAGAAACTGAACTTACCTTTTGAAGTAAGAGACTATCAGTTTGATGCTATCTGTCAGGCACTAAGGTCAAAACGTGCTATTCTGCTGTCTCCTACAGGTTCAGGTAAGTCTCTTATCATCTATGTTCTGATGATGTGGTATCTAGAACACTATAACAAACGTGTTCTTATTGTTGTTCCTACTACATCACTTGTTCAGCAGATGTTCTCTGACTTTGATAACTATGGTCTAGAAGCAGCAGAAGTTTGTCATAGAATCTATTCTGGTATGCCTAAGAATAATATTCCACAGAGAGTATTCATTTCTACATGGCAGTCAATCTATAAGTTACCTTCTACATGGTTTGAACAGTTTGGTTGTATCTTTGGTGATGAGGTGCATAACTTCAAGGCAAAGTCTTTATCTGGACTGATGAACAAGTCAAGAGAAGCTGAATATAGAATAGGCACTACTGGCACTCTAGACGGCACACAGACGCACAAACTTGTTCTGGAAGGGTTATTCGGTAGAGTATATAAAGTTACTACTACACGAAAACTTATGGACGAAGATACACTAGCAGACCTAAAGATTAATATTCTTGCTCTAAAATACCCCGATGAAGTCTCTAGGGATATTGTCAATAGTAAAGACTACCACTATGAGATTGACTATATAGTTGGTAATATCAAACGCAATAGATTAATCCAGAACCTAGCATTAGACCAAGATGGTAATACACTAGTCTTGTTTCAGTTTGTAGAAAAGCATGGCAAGATACTCTATGATCTAATCAAAGAAAAGGCACATGAAAGACGCAAAGTCTTTTTTGTATCAGGTGAAGTAGATGCTGAAGTTCGTGAAGAAATTCGTGGTATTGTAGAAAAACAAAAGAATGCTATTATTGTTGCCAGCTTAGGAACATTCTCTACAGGAGTTAATATTAGAAACTTGCATAATATTATCTTTGCTTCTCCTTCTAAGTCACAGGTAAAAGTATTACAGTCTATTGGTCGTGGTCTTAGAAAGTCTGAAGATGGTAGAACTACTGTACTCTTTGACCTGATGGATGATATGCACTATAGACAGAAAAAGAACTATACTCTTATTCATGCTATTGAACGTATGAAGATATACAAAAAAGAAGAGTTTGATTTTGAAATCTTTGAGGTTAAGTTATGATTGATTATGACGACATTGACGACACATATAATGAAGAAGAACCTATACCTAGAGTTTTTAAACTTATTACAGGTGAAGAGATTGTCACTACTGTAACTAGAACTGATGAGCATTATTTTGTTGTTGAAGTTCCTTTAGAGATTAGATACAACTCTATCAAAGGTTCTCTTTTTCTTAGTAAATGGATGGTAGGTGCTGATTATTCTAAGGTAATGACCTTAGCTGGTGCTTCTGTTGTTTCTGTATCTGCTGCTGAACAATTGGTAGTAGACAACTATTATACATACAGAGAAGAAATGGTAAAGAGTCTAACCGAATCTGATGATGAAGATGATGACGAAGAAGAGTATAATGAAATCCTTCTAGACGAATCGGATGACGATACACCAACTTACCATTAAGGTATATTCCCCGGTCCCTGAAAGTAAACTTATTATATACTAAGATTTAGAAGTTGTCAAGCAAAAAAATAACTTGACATACATAATATTTTATAGTATACTCTTCTTTATATTATCAACCAAAGGTATTACACCCAAATGAAACGTAAATCCGAAAACTATATTAACAATAAAGAATTTTCTGAAGCGGTATTTTCATATGTAAAAGAATGTAATGAATGTAAAGAGAATGGCACAAAAGTCCCTGTTGTTCCTAACTACATTGCTCTAGGGTTCAAACAGATTGCAGAAGGTCTGTCCCATAGACCTAACTTTATTTCATATTCATATCGTGATGAAATGGTTATGGATGCTATTGAAAACTGCCTTCGTGCTATTCGTAACTATAATATCGAAGCAGCAACTCGCACAGGCAAACCTAATGCCTTTGCCTACTTCACACAGATTACCTACTATGCATTCTTGCGTCGTATTGCTAAAGAAAAGAAACAGCAAGAGATTAAAGACTCATACTTTGAAAGTAGTTTTGCTTCAGACTTGATTGAAGCTGCTCCTGATCAAGATGCTAGTTCTGCGTATGTCGCCTATGCAGCGATTGAGACAGCAAAAAGACGTATGAATGAAAATGATGAGTTGACAGACGACGAATATTTTGATACTATGGAGAATATATTACCGAAAAAACGTATTCGTAAAACTAATGACTCTGATGTAACGGACTTTTTATAATATGAAAATTGCTCTACTGAACGATACCCATTGCGGCATTCGCAACTCTGGTGATATCTTTCTTGATAATGCTGCTAAATTTTATGATGAAGTATTTTTCCCCTATATGCGGGAACACAATATTAAACAGATTGTTCATTTAGGTGACTACTATGACAACCGTAAAGCAATCAATATTAAAGCTTTGCACCACAATAGAAAACACTTTCTCGAACCTATGCGAGAACTGGGAATTAGAATGGATATTATTCCCGGTAATCATGATGTTTATTATAAAGATACCAATAATCCAAACTCTCTCAAAGAACTACTTGGGTTCTTCATCAATGAAGTTGCAATCATTGAAAAACCAAAAGTAATGCAATATGATAGTCTCAAGTTTGCTATGCTTCCTTGGATTAACAAGAGTAACTATGAAGAGAGTATGAACTTTGTTCGCACCTGTGATGCTGATATGCTAGGCGCACATCTTGAACTGAGTGGGTTTGATATGATGCGTGGTATCAAGAATGAACATGGCATGGACCCATCTCCATTCAAAAGGTTTAAGAAAGTTTTGACTGGTCACTACCATACCAAGTCTAGTATTGATAACATTCACTACCTTGGCACTCAGCTGGAGTTCTTCTGGAATGATGCTGATGATAAGAAGCACTTTCATATTCTAGATACAGAGACCCATGAAATTACTGCAATCCAGAACCCACACATTCTATTCAAGAAAATTGTTTACAATGATGAAAAATACGAGTATACTAGTGTTCAAGATTTAACAGATAAGTTTGTTAAAGTAGTTGTAGTAAACAAAAGTAATCCAAAGATGTTTGAAGATTTCATTGACAAAATTCAGGATCAAAATATTCATGAACTGAAGATTGCTGAAAACTTTGATGATATTCTGTCTGATGTAGATGATGATAAACTAGTTGTAGAAGATACTGCTATGTTACTTGATACCTATGTTGATGCTATAAATACTGATCTAAGCAAAGATAAATTAAAGACTGACATGCGCAGTCTCTATAATCAAGCACAGGCACTGGAATTAGTATGAAGAGGTATTCTCTTAAAGAATTCATTAAGGTAGTTGAAAAAGCAGACATTATCTATGGTGAAGTATCTTTGAATGCTGCAACTAAAATTCCAGCAAGAGTAAAGAAAAAGTCTATCTTAGAAAATCTCAAGTCAATTACAGGTGAAACACTTTACATGTCTCAGATTGGTTACTATGGTGATCTAAGAAAAGATGAAAAAGGTCGCAAGATACTAAAGGTGCTATAATGTCAGAAGATATTTTTGATTTCGGTTTTACCGCAGTTGATGAAAAAGAATTAGAAGTTGTTCAGAAGACTGCTGCCAGCGCAGAAGAAGCTGCTGCATCAGCAACAGTCAATGAAGACAAACTAAACAAACTCTACAATGCCATTCTACCTCTACTCTCTAACCTTAAACTCAATCCAGAGAAGGATTATATATATTGGCCTAATCGCACTGCGAAGGTCGAACAATTTGAAGATATGATTGCTAAGATTATTAAATAAAACTATGCGGGTATCGTATAAAGGCTATTACCTCTGCCTTCCAAGCAGATGATGTCGGTTCGATTCCGTCTACCCGCTCCAACTCTAACACCTTCAACTGTAGGGGTAATAGCCTACTAAAAAGGAATCAAAAAAATGGACTATATTTCAATTTGGATGATTGTGGGTTTCCTACTTGCATCCTACTCAGTAATCGCTAACGATTCTGTTCAGACGCTCGGAACATGGATCGCTTCAAATCAAAAAACAAACCGTATGATTATGTGGGCCGCAGCGTCAGCAGTCCTACTCTTTACTATCTGGTTCGGTTGGTATTCAAATGGAGGTGATATCTCCTATGGCCGACTTAACAAAATTCCCTTCCAAGAAATTCAGTGGTATCATGCACTAGCTCCAGCAGTACTTCTTGTGCTGACTAGATTTGGTGTTCCTGTGTCTACATCCTTCCTTGTCCTATCTGCATTTGCTTCAACTTTTGTGTTGGAAAAGATGTTGGTCAAGTCGATTATGGGATATGCTATTGCTGCGGTTTCTGCCTATGGTATCTGGTTTATTATTAGTAAACTGTTAGATGAATCAGAACCAGTAAAAGATAATCATCGAAAATATTGGGTAGTTGCTCAGTGGGTAACTACAGGCTTCTTGTGGTATACATGGCTTAGTCATGACATGGCAAATATTGCTGTGTTCCTTCCACGACAAGTCCCTATTGAAATGATGTTCATTATCTCTATCACCTTTGTAGCTGGGCTATATTGGATGTTCAGAGAAAACGGTGGTCGAATTCAACAAGTTGTTGTTAGTAAACATAACACAAGATATGTTCGTTCTGCTACCATTATTGATTTGTTCTACTTCCTGATCCTCTGGGTCTTTAAGGAATGGAACGATATTCCGATGTCTACCACATGGGTGTTCATTGGTCTCTTGACAGGACGTGAGTTAGCAATTGCTACATTCACACAGAAACGTAAGTTCAAATCTGTCTTTCCTCTAGTTGGTAAAGACTTTTTTAAGATGATGATTGGACTTGCTGCATCTGTTGCGATTGTAGTTCTTATTCACTCATTCCTACAACCTAAAATCTAAACAAGGAAACTGCAAACCATGCTTAAGAATATTCTAGCATCCCTAGCACTCACTATTGCAACTGCTACTGCGGCATTTGCTGAAACCAAGGTAGGTTTCATTTATGTAGGTCCAATTGGTGATCTTGGCTGGACATACCGACATGATGTTGGTCGTCTTGCTGTAGAAGAAGCCTATGGTCCAGACGTATCTACTACCTATCTGGAAATGGTTCCAGAAGGTCCAGAAGCAGTAGAGGCAATCACTCAGCTTGCTGAAACTGGTCATGATATTATCTTTACAACCTCTTTTGGTTATATGGATGCAACTAACGAAGTTGCTGCCAATTATCCAGAAGTAGCATTTGAACACGCAACTGGTTATGTTCGTGACACTGACAATATGTCTACTTTCTCTGCACGCTTCTATGAAGGTCGTGTAGTCCAAGGTATGATTGCTGCTAATATGACTAAGACTAATAAAGTCGGTTATATTGCATCATTCCCTATTCCAGAAGTAGTGCGTGGTATTAATGCATTCATGTTGGAAGCACAAAAACATAACCCTGATATTGAAGTAGATATTATTTGGTTGTATACATGGTTCGATCCTGCTAAGGAAGCTGGTGCTGCACAGGCACTGATTGATGAAGGTGCTGATATTATTGTACAGCACACTGATTCTCCTGCACCTGTCCAAGTAGCAGAGAATGCTGGTGTCTATGCATTTGGTCAGGCATCTAATATGTCCGCCTTTGGTCCTAATGCGCATCTCGTTTCTATTGTAGATGATTGGGATACTTACTATGTTGACCGTGTAGGTCAGGTAATGGACGGCACATGGACTGGTGGCGATACTTGGTGGGGTTTCACCAAAGATGGTAAAGGTGGTGAAGTTGGCATGGTTGCTCTAGAGAGTTACAATGTAGATGCTATGGGTCAGACACTTGTTACTGAAGCACTTATGCTTGAACAAGCACTGGCAAATGGTGACCGTCATGCATTTCCATGTGAAGGTTTGCTGAAGCAAGATGGTTCTGTTCCTGATGAGTGTGCTGCTGGTGCAGCGAACTTGGATGATTGGCCAACCCTGCTTTCTATGGATTGGTATGTGCAAGGTATCGACGCATCTCTTCCGAACTAGAAAATCTTTATGTAGTTATTCATTATGATGACAAAGACTGGTGGGCTCCTCCAACTACGGTGTCCTCCAGACTTCCTTATTATGAAGCAATGAATAAATACGCTAGATTAAGAGACTCTGGTGGTCCAGATGATACCTATCAGGTATTCATGGTAGACTGCAAAAAAGTTGGAAAAAAGTAAAGAAAGGGGCTTGACGGCCCCTTTTTTTTATGCAACTATAAAGCATAACCTCTTTACCGAAAGGAAAACAAAATGACCAACATTCGTTATCCACACTACCTCGTTGAAGTCTTCAATAAAGCAGGTGAAGTGATTCATACAGAATATGAATACTCAGGTTATGCAGCATCAGATGAAGCGATGTATTACCGAAAAATGTATTGTGATAAGGTTGAGATTATCGTCTCCTACATTGCGAAAGAAGAGAAGTGACATAAATGTAACACCCCCTAGAGAAATACCTTTAGGGGGTTGTTTTTTTCTCAATAATGATTATATTAATAATGTAAGAGAAAAAAGGAATAGAAATATGAAAATGATCGAGAATGTATTCAACCAACTGTCGCAAGACTTTCACACTGTTCTTACTGAATTTTTTCCCGGTTGTTGTCTATCTGACAACCCTGAAGAAGCAATGGTAGATGCTTGGGTAGTTTTCAGGGAAGTATGGGCTCAACGCTCTTATGATGATACCCACCCACGGTGGAACAAATCTAAGCGGGTGTTGTCACCCAATTTTTCTGAAAAGTGGAACATAGAAGGTAACCAAGTGGGATACCTTGCTTGGGTCTATGATAATGAAGGTGACCCAATCGCTGACAGTCATATTGCTACTGCTCTAAAGAAAATCGTTTCGCAATATCATAAGACATAAAAAAAGAGGGAGTTTTTGCTCCCTCTTTTTATTGGCTCCGGGAGAAGGAATCGAACCTTCAAGCCTATTAAGCACACGATAAACGGTCGTGCGTGTTTACCTATTTCACCACCCCGGATTGTTTTTTTTAGAGTTTGTCTAGTGCAGCAATCATACGAGTCATACCAATACCACCACCAACTCTAGGGAAGAAGTCATACTTTAGAAACTCTTCCAATTCGTTTTCAACACGTCCTCTGCCAAACAAATCGAACAGTAAGTTAGCATACTCACCATTTGCAATTGTATGGAATGTATCTCTCATTTGCTCAACATCTGTAGAACGTTCTGCTGAACCAATAGTTTCCATACCACCCAAGATTACATCAATCTTCTTGGATGTTACACCATCTTCATATCTGGACATGTTCCAGAACGGTGAGGTAAACTCAGGGAAGTCTTTAATCATTGTAGCACCGTATTCTTGATACATTTTCTTTTCGTGTTCGTCTTCTAGTTCACCATCTACATTATATTCTTTCTGCCACTCAGCATATGTCTTACCAGTGATATCACCAAATCCCATATACTCGCACAGTTCGTGTTCCATTGCTTCAAGGTCATTAATATCACCCGGCATTTCAAATTCAAACATTGGAAAGATTGTATCGTGTCTGCCCGGAATAGCATTAGGTTCTTGTCTGTAAGAAGTTGAGACACAAAAAAAACCTTTCGAAGAAGGTTTAGTAAGTAATTCGTGTTCTAACCACATCTGACCTGTCTGTGGTAATGGCCATACACGGCCTTCGTATTTGTAGGTGGCAACATTAAATGGGTCTTCACATGCTGCTAAAATGCTAAGTCTGTTTTGTGTATGAACTTCTTCGAAACCTTTTTCCATAAAGAATGTTCTTAATTTGCTTACTGCATTTGTAAATTTCGTTGGATCAATTAACTGTGTCATTTGCTACTCTCTGTTAAAATTAAGTTCAAAAAAAGGGGGACTGAAATAGCCCCCCTTGAAAAATATCTATTATGAAATAATCACCGCCGCTGCCAGATGGCCCAAAGAACCCATACTGCCAACAACCCGACAAGACCGGATGAACCAAGTCCATCAACTACACCTGTCACATTACTAATTACACTTACGCCTTCTGGCATGAATGGAACTGCGCCGAGACCAAGAAGCTCAGCTACGATTGTAAGGGCAAGGAGACTTACGCCAAGTTCAGCAATTTTGCCGACCCAACCCTTTACGCTAGTAATAATATCCATAATATCCTCCGTTTGGTTTACATAACAAACTTATTTATACATTTGTTATTGACAACTCCTGTGGAATGATATATAATACTCTATATTATGATTTGAGTGATTAGGAGAGTCTTATCATTAAATTCCATTCTGTCCAGTATAAAAACTTTCTATCTACTGGAAATTCATTCACAAAAATTGACCTAGATAATGCCCCTACTACTTTGGTTGTAGGTGCCAATGGTGCTGGCAAGTCTACTATGCTGGATGCATTATCGTTTGGTCTATTCGGTAAACCCTACAGGAACATCAACAAACCACAACTTATCAATACTATTAATAGTAAGGATTGTGTGGTCGAGGTGGAGTTCTCAGTTGGTCCTAACAGGTTCAAAGTTATTCGGGGTATCAAACCTAACATCTTTGAAATCTATAAAAATGGAGAGGTTATTAATGAAGCTTCCCATTCTAAAGAGTTCCAGAAACTCCTTGAACAGAATATTCTAAAACTAAACCATAAGTCATTCCACCAGATTGTAGTGCTTGGTTCATCCTCTTTCATTCCGTTTATGCAACTTACTGCTGCTAATAGACGTGAAGTGATTGAAGACTTGCTAGACATTAATATCTTTTCTAAAATGAATATGGTTCTGAAAGACAACATTGCCAGTCTGAAGGATAAGATTCGTGATGCTGCTCATCAGGTAGATATTGTCAAGAACAAGATTGAAGTTCAACGTAAGTATATCAATGATATTAAAAGTTTGAATGAGGAAAAGTGGCGTGAGAAGCAAACTGAAATCAAGGCGCAGGAAGATTCAATTGAGCAAGTCAATGCTCAAAATGAAGAAATACAAAAAACTCTTGAGACTAAGTATGATCAGGTTGCAAAACAACTAGAGCAAGCTGGTAATGCATTTCAGGATGCTCGTATAGAAAAATCTAACCTTCAATCGGAGATGAAGAAACTTGTTAAAGAAGATAAGTTCTTTCAAGACAATGACGTTTGCCCGACTTGTACGCAAGAGATTGACGAAAATATTAAAGGTCAGAAGGTTAAAGGTATCGCAGCGAAAGCGAAGGAAATCCAGAAGACGTTTCAGGCGGTAGAAGATAAACTATCTAATGGCAAGTCTACTGTAGATGACCTACAGAACCAGAACAAGAAGTCTATGGAACTACAGGGTCTGCTGCGGGATAATAATACCAAGATTAATATGTCTCGTAGGTTGATTGCTAAACTAGAAGAAGAGATTTCTAATACTTCTGACAGTAAAGATAATGTCAAACAAGCTGCCCAAGACCTTGAAGACTTTATTGATGTAAAAGATGGTTTGATTACAGAAAAGGTTGAACTGTCTGAAGAGTATGACTATAGTAGTATCATTGCTGATATGCTCAAAGACACTGGTATCAAGACTAAGATTATCAAACAGTATCTGCCTGTTATGAATAAGTTAGTAAACCAGTATCTACAGACACTAGACTTCTTTGTTCATTTTGAATTGAATGAAAGTTTCTCTGAGACTATCCGTTCACGGCACCGTGATAGTTTTTCCTATGACTCTTTCTCTGAAGGTGAGAAGCAACGCATTGACCTTGCACTGCTGTTTACATGGAGACAGATTGCTAAGATGAAAAACTCTGTAGCAACCAATCTGCTTATTCTGGATGAGACATTTGACTCCAGCCTTGACAACGATGGTGTAGAAAACTTGTTTAAGATTATTCATACCTTGGGTGCTGATACGAATGTATTTGTAATTTCACACAAGGGTGAGATTTTGGATGGTCGTTTTGAATCCAAGATGGAATTCTACAAGGATAAAAACTTTTCCAAAATGCGTTAAAAAAGTTCTTGACAACAGGGACAGAATAATATACTATACACTTCTAAGTTCGAAACAGTGAGACTTACAATATGAAATACAGTGAAGACCGAATTCTAACAGAACTAAATGAGTATATCCTCAAAACATATGAGGGGCATTACTCAAAGCAGAAGTTTCAGGCTACTGAGTTTATTATTGATGCTGGTCACGGGATGGGGTTCTGTCTCGGTAACGTAATGAAGTATGCACAACGTTATGGCAAAAAGAATGGTCGTAACCGTGCAGACTTGATGAAAATCGCACACTATGCTATTATGGCACTCCATGTACATGATCAAGATGAGGAAACATTTGATGTTGAATAATACTATGGAAGTTATTCGTAACTTCGGAACCATTAACCAAAACCTTGTAGTTCGACAAGGTAACGTTCTACGCACTATTGCAGATGCTAAGAACGTTCTAGCACAAGCTACTCTTGAAGAAGAGTTTCCACAAGACTTTGGCATTTATGATGTGAATGAGTTTATTGGTGCATATAATCTTGTAGAAGATGGCACAGTGCATTACCAAGACAAGCATATGGTTATTGCCAATGGTCAGTCTTCTATTAACTATTTCTATTCTGATATTGAAATGTTGACTAATCCACCTGAGAAAGACCTACAGGTTCCTGATCCAGAAGTCACATTCAATCTCACTCAAGATATTCTGAGTCAGGTGCGCAAAGCATCTTCTGCTCTTGGTCATAAGAGCGTGATCATTGGTCGCACAGAAGATGACTCAGTAACTCTATCAATCGTTGATCCTAAGAATACAACTTCCAATGAGTATACCATTGAAGTTGATGGTGTATGGCATGGCGATATCCATGCAAACGCACGTCTAAGTATCAACATTGACAATCTGAAACTTCTTCCCGGTGATTATGCTGTAGAAGTTTCGTCCAAACTTATCAGTAAGTTTACTAACGTTAGTCGGCAGCTTCAATACTGGGTTGCTCTAGAAAAAAACTAAAGGAATATATTTCTAATGAATGACTCTCAATTTTATGATTTGAACCTTAAAGTCTCCCGTTCGTCTATTGCTATCATTGATGCGATTGTGCAACGTGGAGCATTCAAAGGTGAAGAACTGTCTACAGTAGGTGGTCTGCGTGATCAGTGTGTGCAGTTGATTCAAGCAACTGAAGAACGTGAGCAAGAAGCCGCAGAAAACGAAGAAGAAGAGGAATAGTATAATGGGTCGTTATAATGATGAAGATGATGGTAACTACACCGAATACACTTTGACAATGCGTCGGTATCAAAACCATGACACTGTTAATGATGTATCATCTACTTTCCGGTCTGATGATGAAGACTTGGAAGAAATTCTTGAACATACCTCTTACTTCCTACAAGGTTGCTCCTTTACATATGTCAAAGGTCTCACTGCTGAACGAGTAAGTGATTAATATTAAAATGGGGGCTTGACCCCCATTTCTTTTTTCTATATAATGACTTCCTAACTCTAGTAAGGAATATTGATGAGTGATTTTCTTTGGGTTGAAAAATACCGACCACAAAAGATTGATGATTGCATTCTCCCCTCAACATTAAAAGAAACCTTTCAGCAGATTGTAGAGACTGGTGAAATCCCTAATATGCTATTCACAGGCACTGCTGGTCTTGGTAAGACTACAGTAGCAAAAGCACTGTGTAATGAATTGGACCTTGACTGGATTCTTATCAACGGGTCTGAAGAAGGTAACATTGATACACTGCGTAATAAGATTAAACAGTTTGCCTCTACTGTATCCCTACAGGGTGGATACAAGGTTGTTATTCTAGATGAGGCAGATTATCTTAATGCACAATCCTTCCAGCCTGCTCTGCGTGGTTTTATTGAAGAGTTTGCAAACAACTGTCGATTCATTCTAACCTGTAACTTTAAGAACCGTATTATTGAACCACTACATTCCCGTTGTGGTGTCTATGAGTTTAACACCAGCAAGAAGTCTATGGCAGAACTGTCTATGCAGTTCATGAAACGTCTAGGATGGATTTTAGATCAGGAGACTATCACCTATGATAAAAAGGTTTTGGCAGAACTTATTATTCGTTTTGCACCTGATTGGCGACGTGTTATTAACGAGTGTCAACGTTATTCTCTTAGTGGCACTATTGATAGTGGGATTCTTTCTCTTCTTTCTAACAATGCCGTTAATGATGTTATTGGATATCTTAAAGCTAAAGACTTCAAAAAAATGAGGTCATGGGTAAGCAACAATATAGATACTGATACTTCTGGTATCTTCAGAAGCATTTATGACTCTATGACAGAAACTATGCAACCCAATAGCATTCCCCGTGCTGTGCTTATTCTAGCAGATTACCAGTATAAGAATGCATTCGTAGCAGACCATGAACTAAATGTGGTCGCATGTTTAACAGAACTTATGGCGGAGGTAGAATGGAAATGAAGCACAAACTAACCCTATACACACAACCTAACTGCATGTATTGCGATATGATGAAGTCTAAACTTGATCGTTGGGGATACAAATACGAAATTGTAAATATCAAGTTAGATGAGCAAGCAAAGGCGTTTATCGTCTTGGATAAAGGTCATAAAACTGTGCCACAACTCTACTATGGTAATTCTAATGTCAATCGTGGTGTAAACACAGAAGAATTTACTCAAAGCATTCTTGAACAATACATCGGCCATTTGGATGAGGTAAAATGAAAGTAGGTTTCACCTGTAGCACTTTTGATTTGCTTCATGCTGGTCATGTTATGATGTTGCGTGAAGCAAAAACTATTTGTGATTATTTGATTGTAGGTCTACAGACTGACCCATCCATTGACCGTCCAGAAAAGAACAAACCTGTTCAGACTCTGCTGGAACGGTATATTCAACTAAATGCTATTTCATATGTTGATGAGATTGTTCCTTACCAGACTGAACAGGACTTAGAAGATATTTTAAATATGTTTCCTATTAATGTTCGTGTTCTGGGAGAAGAGTATAAAAATGGTAAGTTCACAGGACGTGCAGCTTGCGCAAAACGTGGAATTGAGTTATACTACAATAAACGTGAACACCGTTTTTCATCTTCTGATTTGAGAGAAAGAGTTTCCAATGAATCCATTCGAGTTCGTCAAGGCGATTAATACTAAAAAAGATATCATGCGTGATGATCTAGATGAGAAAGCATACAACTCATATATGATTAATCATTCCTTTTCCTACTTCCCTGATACTGTTCTACTTGCTAATGAAATGAACGTCTACCATAATATTGACACAAAACTCCAAAATGACTTTTTGCTAAATACTATTAGAAAAAATCCAAAACGGTTCTCCAAATGGAATAAAACTATTGAGGATGGAAGTCTTGAAGCGGTGAAAGAATATTATGGATATAGCAATAGTAAGGCTCGTTCTGCTCTTTCACTACTTTCTACTGAAGAAATAAACATTATTAAAAAGAAGGTAGATCATGGTGGAAGAAAAAAGAGAAGTAAATCTAGTTGATTGGCAGCCTAGTGATATGCTGGAAATCACACTTAATGAACCAGATGATTTTTTAAAAGTAAAAGAAACATTGACTCGTATTGGTATTGCATCTCGCAAGGATAAGAAGTTATACCAGTCCTGTCATATTCTCCATAAACAAGGTAGATACTTTATTACACACTTCAAGGAGTTGTTCCTGCTTGATGGTAATAAGTCTACACTTGAAGATACAGATATCCAGAGACGTAATACTATTACTACTCTGCTTTCTGATTGGGGGTTGCTTACTATTGTCAACGGTGAAAAGGCAAAGGATGTTGCACCTTTGAGGCAAATTAAAGTCCTACCATTCAAAGAAAAGAATGAATGGGAACTATGTCCAAAGTACAATATCGGCAAATAACCTTTTCATTTTTTGCTTGACAAATGGTCTTACCTCTGATATAAATATTTCTGTAGATGCGAATAATCGGTCTACTTTCTCGCTAAAATTTAATAGGAGATTTCAGATGACAAACAATCAGAAATACGCTCGTTTTCCCCGTTCTGCCTTTGTAGGTTTTGATCACATTTTCAAAGAACTTGAAGATATGACTAAGCATGCTTCAGATCATTATCCTCCGCATAACATCATTAAAGATGAAGATATGAAGTATCGTATCGAAATTGCAACAGCAGGGTTTAAGGAAGAAGAGTTAAAGATTGAACTTAAAGATGGTATTCTTGAAGTGAATGGTGACCATACTCCAAGAGGTTTGGAATTCATTCACAAAGGTATTTCCACCCGTAAGTTCCATCGTTCTTTTAGACTATCTGAATATACACAAGTTACAGGAGCTTCTCTGGAGAACGGTATTCTAGCAATTCATTTAGAAGTCGTACTGCCCGATGAGAAGAAGCCTCGCAAAATTGCAATCAATAATCGCAGCGAGGTAACAACAAATGCTGAACTTCTTACGGAAAATGGGTAAAGCCCTATACGAATCCCGACTTGACGCTGCCTGTCACGGTGTGGCAGGTTACATTAAGACTGAATATCGCACACACTATAATCAGTCTGAAATTGCTTACATGGTTAGAAGGGATGGTTTTGATGCAACTGTTTTTAAAATCACTCACTAAATCATTTA
>Ga0102812_10000190_pt1 | contig 44392 bp, 45 predicted proteins | sample ColrivemetaGS713_FD_79334 | JGI IMG/M metagenome (GOLD analysis project Ga0102812, IMG submission 79334) | Estuarine microbial communities from the Columbia River estuary - Flood tide ETM metaG S.713 | ecosystem: Environmental > Aquatic > Marine > Intertidal zone > Estuary | place: USA...
AAACCCTGACCGCCGAGGATCTGTCTGCAGACAATCTGCGCACGGCTACGGTCGCCGATGCGGCATCCAAGGTCGCCACCATCCCCGAGGTCCGCGCGGCGCTGGTTGATTTCCAGCGGGCCTTTGCGCGCCGCGACGGCGGTGCTGTTCTGGATGGCCGCGATATCGGGACGGTGATCTGCCCAGAGGCCGAGGTAAAGCTTTACGTTACCGCCAGCCCCGAAACCCGCGCAGAACGTCGGTTCAAGGAACTGTTGGCAAGCGGCGCAGATATGACGCTGGAGCAGGTATTGGCCGATGTGATTGCCCGCGACGCCCGCGACGCTGGCCGCGCCGCTGCACCGCTGAAACCCGCCCATGACGCGATCCTGCTGGACACCAGCACCATGACAATTGAAGAGGCAGTCGCCGCTGCCGTGGCGACGATCACGGCGCGGATGGGCTGAAGTGCTCAATTTGGTGTAGGTGCGTTCGTTGCATTCTCCGCCGCCCAATTTCCAACGTGCAAAAACTGACAGGTTCGGTGCGCAAATCGCAAATTGCGACTTCGTGCTGAATGATTAGGTCTAGGGTCACGCCCCGCAACTTGGCGGGCCTTTGTGAAACCCAAGGAAAATCAGAATGTTACACGAACGTTTGAACTGGCGCTATGCCACCAAGAAAATGGACCCGACCAAGGCCGTTGCCGAGGAAAAGGTGGATGCGATCATCGAGGCGGCACGTCTCGCCCCGACCTCCAGCGGGTTACAGCCGTTCGAGATCATCAAAGTCACCAATCCCGAAATCCGGGCGAAACTTTCCGCTGCTGCCAATGGGCAGGCCCAATTGGTCGATGGAAGCCATGTTCTGGTTTTTGCGGCTTGGGACAATTACACGGCCGACCGGATCGATGGTGTTCTGAACGATCTCGCGACCGAACGCGGAGCTAAATCCGAGGGCCTCACCGCCTATTACGAGATGATCAAATCGGTCTATCTGCCCCGCGATGCGCAAACCAATTTCGAACATGCGGCGCGTCAGGCCTATATCGCCTTTGGTCTGGCAGTGACCGCCGCCGCCTTTGAACAGGTCGACAGCACCCCGATGGAAGGTTTTGATCCTGACAAAGTGGACGAAATCCTTGGCCTGCGCGAACGCGGCTTGCGGTCGGTCACTCTCCTCCCGCTTGGGTATCGCGATGCGTCGGGGGACTGGCTTTTGGGACAGAAAAAGGTTCGCCGCCCGTTGGACCGGCTGGTGACGGTGGTGGCATGATGCTTTCCGGCGCCAACGGACCTTTGGGTCCAAGGGGCCGAAGGCATGTTGGGGCTTCGGGGCTTGCCCCGCGCCCCGTTCCGCTGTAAGGCACCCCCTGTCGAAGTAGGGGTTACACCTGCGAACGTGAGAAAAAGGCAGGGTCGGTTCCAACCGGCCCTTCTTGTTTTTTTCCGGCGCTTCGGCCAACGCAACCTGAAAGACCGGCGGAGACAACCGCATGGCCAGTATAAAACGTGAAAAGGAAACTGATCTATATGTGCGCTAAGAACGCTATGGAGGAATTCGAAGCCCTCTTGAACGAAAGCTTCGAAATGGACACCCCTGCCGAAGGTACGGTTGTCAAAGGTAAGGTCATCGCGATTGAAGCAGGCCAAGCCATCATCGACGTGGGCTACAAAATGGAAGGCCGCGTTGATCTGAAAGAATTCGCAAATCCCGGCGAAGCCCCCACCATCACTGTCGGCGACGAAGTCGAAGTGTTCCTGCGGGCCGCTGAAAATGCTCGTGGCGAAGCTGTCATTTCCCGTGAAATGGCCCGCCGCGAAGAAGCATGGGATCGTCTGGAACAGGCCTATGCCAAAGAAGAGCGCGTCGATGGCGCAATCTTCGGTCGCGTCAAAGGCGGCTTTACGGTCGACCTCGGCGGTGCAGTTGCCTTCCTTCCCGGTTCCCAAGTCGACGTGCGCCCTGTGCGTGACGCTGGCCCGCTCATGGGTCTCAAGCAGCCGTTCCAGATCCTCAAGATGGACCGTCGTCGTGGCAACATCGTTGTGTCGCGTCGCGCTATCCTTGAAGAATCGCGTGCCGAACAGCGCGCCGAAGTTATCGGCAACCTGACCGAAGGTCAGATCGCTGACGGCGTCGTCAAGAACATCACCGAATACGGTGCGTTTGTTGACCTCGGCGGCGTTGACGGCCTGCTGCACGTCACCGACATGGCATGGCGTCGTGTGAACCACCCGTCGGAAATCCTGTCGATCGGCGAGACCATCAAGGTTCAGGTCATCAAGATCAACAAGGACACCCACCGCATCAGCCTCGGCATGAAGCAGCTGCAGGAAGATCCGTGGGACGCTGTGGAACGCAAGTTCCCGCTGGAATCGGTCCACATGGGCCGCGTGACCAACATCACCGACTACGGTGCCTTCGTCGAACTCGAAGCTGGCGTCGAAGGTCTGGTGCACGTTTCCGAAATGTCCTGGACCAAGAAAAACGTCCACCCCGGCAAGATCGTTTCGACGAGCCAGGAAGTGGAAGTCATGGTTCTGGAAATCGACAGCGCCAAGCGTCGCGTTTCGCTCGGTCTCAAGCAGACCCAGCGCAATCCGTGGGAAGTCTTTGCTGAAACCCATCCCGAAGGGACCGAGGTTGAAGGCGAAGTCAAGAACATCACCGAATTCGGTCTGTTCATCGGCCTTCCCGGCGACATCGACGGCATGGTTCACCTGTCCGACCTTTCGTGGGACGAGCGTGGCGAAGACGCCATCCAGAACTACCGCAAGGGCGACATGGTCAAGGCCAAGGTCACCGAAGTGGACGTCGAAAAAGAGCGCATCTCGCTTTCGGTCAAAGCCATGGGCGGCGACCCCTATGCCGAAGCTATTGGCGGCGTGAAGCGTGGTTCGGTCATCACTGTTGAAGTGACCAAGATCGAAGATGGCGGCATCGAAGTCGACTATGAAGGCATGAAATCCTTCATCCGTCGTTCGGACCTGAGCCGTGATCGCGCCGAACAGCGCCCCGAGCGTTTTGGCGTTGGCGACAAAGTCGACGTTCGCGTCACCAACATCGACAGCAAGACCCGCAAGCTGGGTCTGTCGATCAAGGCCCGCGAAATCGCCGAAGAAAAAGAAGCTGTCGAACAGTATGGTTCGTCGGATTCGGGCGCATCGCTGGGGGATATCCTCGGCGCCGCTCTCAAAGGCGACAAGTAAGCATACGTCCAACATTGGTTGGGCAGCAAACCCCGCGGCGGAAACGTCGCGGGGTTTTTGCATCTGGGCGACAGTTGCCGTGGCAACCCGAATCACAGCTGGCGCGCAGTCATCTTGAAGGCCAAAGATCCCGTTTTTTGTTGAATTTCCTCGGTGCGGACCACGGTTGCGGTCCGAGTCAGCCCGCAAACGCCTGATTTTTGGCTCTTGCCCACCGACAGCGCTATTTCCCGACAGCCGCAATGTGCCTATAGTCTCGCCTGATAAGCAGGGCCAACCTGCAATAAAAGCAATGACAAACGGGGGGCTCTGCCTATGATCAGGTCTGAACTGATCCAAAAGATTTCTGACGAAAACCCGCATCTGTATCAGCGGGACGTCGAAAAAATCGTCAACACGATATTCGATGAAATCACAGGCGCCATGGCAAAGGGTGATCGGGTGGAGTTGCGCGGTTTTGGCGCCTTCTCGGTCAAGAAACGCGATGGGCGCCAAGGCAGAAATCCGCGCACGGGCGAGTCTGTCGAGGTGGATGAAAAGCATGTTCCGTTTTTCAAGACGGGCAAGCTGTTGCGCGACCGCCTGAACGGAGAGTAAGCTCTCGGGTATGAAACCCATTCGTTATACATTCTGGGCCTCTGTGGCCCTTGTCCTTGTCGTGGTTGGTCTGGCCAATCGCGATGTCGTGCAACTCCATGCCATGCCGCCGTCGCTGGGTCGTCTATTGGGCGTGTCCCCGACGGTCGAAATGCCGCTTTACGTCGCCATTTTTCTGGGCGTCGCGGCGGGGCTGCTGATCGGCTTTTTGTGGGAATGGCTGCGGGAACATAAATTCCGCGCCGAGGCCCGCCGGACAGGCCGCGAAGTCAGCCAGTTGCGCCGTGAACTGGACCGCCTGCGCGACAGCGATGGCGATGGCAAGGATGACGTCCTGCAAATTCTGGATGGCACACGGTAACCGATGCCCGCTGATATTCGCGTCAAGATTTGCGGGCTGACACAGCCCGAACAGGTGCAGGCTGCTGTGGCGGCGGGTGCGTCTTACCTTGGCTTTAATTTCTTTCCCAAATCCCCCCGTTTCGCGGATATCCCCACGGCGCGCGATCTGGCGATCGAGGTTCCTGTGGGTGTCGCAAAGGTCGCATTGACCGTTGATGCGGACAACGCCTTGCTGGATGCAATCACGGATGCTGTGCCGCTGGATATGCTTCAGCTTCACGGTCACGAAAGCCCGGCGCGGGTGCGCGAGGTTCAGGCGCGTTATGGCCTTCCGGTGATGAAGGTCGTGGGGATCGCCGACCGCGCCGACCTGATCGGATTGCAGGATTATTGGCAGGTTGCGGACCAGATCCTCGTCGATGCCAAAGCCCCCAAAGATGCGGTTCTGCCGGGGGGCAACGGGATTAGTTTTGACTGGACCCTTTTGGCCGAACGCCGCTGGCCTTGCCCTTGGATGCTTGCCGGTGGTCTGACCCCCGCCAATGTGGCCGAGGCGATCCGGCTGACCAACGCGCGGCAAGTCGATGTCGCCTCGGGCGTGGAAACCGCCCCGGGTGTCAAAGACGCCGCACTCATGCGGGCCTTTGTGCAGGCTGCGCAGGGCTAAATGCGCGATTTGCGCGGGTTTTTGCTACTTTCTTCTAGAACAAGGCCGCGCATCGCTCTAGCTAGAGCCGAAACCAGACAGAAAGCATGACGGAATGCCGAACGATCTTTTCAACTCTTTCATGACCGGCCCTGACGAAAACGGGCGTTTCGGTGACTTTGGCGGGCGCTTTGTGTCCGAGACCTTGATGCCGCTGATCCTTGATCTGCAGGAACAGTATGAATTCGCCAAAACCGACCCGACCTTTTGGGCGGAAATGGATGATCTGTGGAAGCACTATGTCGGGCGTCCTTCGCCGCTATACTTTGCCGAACGGCTGACGAACCATCTGGGTGGTGCCAAGATCTATCTCAAGCGGGACGAGCTGAACCATACCGGCGCGCATAAGATCAACAATGTGCTGGGGCAGATCATCCTTGCCCGCCGTATGGGCAAGACCCGCATCATCGCGGAAACCGGGGCTGGGCAGCATGGCGTGGCCACCGCGACCGTCTGCGCCAAGTTCGGGCTGGAATGCATCGTCTATATGGGCGCGCATGACGTGGAACGCCAGGCGCCGAACGTGTTCCGTATGCGGCTTCTGGGGGCCAAGGTCGTTCCTGTGACGTCTGGTCGTGGCACACTCAAGGACGCGATGAATGACGCGCTCCGCGACTGGGTGACCAATGTGCGCGACACATTCTATTGCATCGGCACTGTCGCGGGGCCGCACCCCTATCCGGCAATGGTCCGCGACTTTCAGTCGATCATCGGCAAAGAGGTCCGCTGGCAGCTGGAAGAACAAGAAGGCAAAGGCCGCTTGCCCGATACCGTGATCGCGGCCATCGGCGGCGGGTCGAACGCAATGGGGCTGTTCTTTCCCTTCCTTGACGACAAATCGGTCCACATCATCGGGGTCGAGGCAGGCGGCAAGGGCGTCAATGAAAAGATGGAACATTGCGCTAGCCTTACTGGCGGCCGCCCCGGCGTGCTGCATGGCAACCGGACCTATCTGCTGCAGGACGACGATGGCCAGATCCTCGAAGGGTTCTCGATCTCGGCGGGTCTGGATTACCCCGGTATCGGCCCCGAACATGCTTGGCTCCATGATGTCGGGCGGGCGGAATATGTGTCGATCACCGATGTCGAAGCGCTCGAAGCATTCCAGCTTTCGTGCAAGCTCGAAGGAATCATTCCTGCTCTCGAACCCAGCCATGCGCTCGCCCATGTCATGAAGATCGCGCCGACCTTGCCCAAGGACCATATCATCGTAATGAACATGTGTGGCCGTGGGGATAAGGACATCTTTACCGTGGCCAAGCATCTTGGGTTTGATATGAAGGTGTAACACCTTTATTTTAAAAGATTTTTCTTGAAGGGTCCGATGAGAGTCGGGCCCTTTTTCGTGGTCTATACCCAAGGTTTATGGGTTCAGGCCTTTGGTTTATGGCGCTGATTTAAACCTTGGTGCAATAGTCGTGGATGTTCTGGGGGTGCAGTTTCGGGACAAGACGCAGATCGGTTGCGTCCCGAGAAACCAACAAAGGAAACGACGAGATGCGTAAATATCTTTACATCACGACCGCAGTTCTTGGTCTTGCCGCAACTGGCGCAATGGCCGATCTGACGACCCAAGAAATTGTCGATATGTTCCCCGGCGCGCAAAAGATCGAAATCCAGCGTGGCCTGACCACGACCAAGGTCGAGGTCACCATGGGCGGCCAGAAAATCGAAGTCGTGTACGACAACGCATCGAACACCGAAATCAAGCGCGAGGTCAAAACCCTGACCGACACAAATGGTGACGGTGTCATCGACAGCAATGACAGCTACGACGACGATGACTCTGACGACGACGGCGATGATCATGACGAAAATGATGACGACGATGATCATGACGGAAATGACGGCGACGACGATCATGAGGACGATCACGACGATGATCATGATGATGATCACGACGACAAAGACGGCGACGACGACTGATCTTTCCTTAACAGTTCCCCAAGTCTAGAATATCCCCAATATTCCAGACTGCGCTCCCCGCCTTTGTCCCGAAGGCGGGGAGATCGTATCACCGGACCCGAAACATGAAACACTGGTTTGCACTTCTCTTTTTCGCAATCGCTGTCAGCACCTCTCCGGTGCAGGCAGTTGCATCGACCTATGAAGAGGCAATTATCGAACAACTGATGGAACAAGGTTTCTCGGACGTTCAGGTCAGCAAGACCTTTCTGGGTCGGCTCCGTTTTGTGGCTTCAGCGGGCCAGCAAAGACGCGAGATTGTGATCAACCCCTATACCGGGGAAATCTTGCGCGATTATCTGTACGAGGTCACGTCGGACGGGCGGACGCGTCCTTCGGCGCCAAAAATCATTTCGACTGGCAACTCTGGCGGCTCAGGCACCGGCGGTTCGACGGGAGGCAGCGGATCGGGCACCGGCGGATCTGGTTCGGATGACTCTGAAGACGATGACCATGAAGACGATGATCATGATGATGATCATGAAGACGATGATCATGAAGATCGTGACCGCAAAGACAGGGACGACAAAGACGACAAAGAGGACGATCGCCACCGCGACGACTAGTCGTGCAAATGGGGAATTGGGGAGAACTTCGGGCAGTGACAAATCGACCAACCTTGATCGGGATTCTTATCCTGCAGGTGCTTTGCGCTGTGTTTTTCCTTGGGAATATTCTGTCGTCGATTATCGGATTTGCGCCACTGAACTGGCAAGTGAGCGAATATATTGAATTGGGTGCTGCCTTTGGCCTGATATTGGGTGTCGTGGCTGGTGCCATCGCCCTGCGCCGCACGCGCGCCCAAAACGCACAGATGGAACATCGGCTCAGGGCGGCGTCCGGCGCATTCTTCGAATTGCTTCAGGAACGGTTCGAAAATTGGGGTCTGACGCCGGCAGAGCGCGATGTTGCGCTTTTTGCGATAAAGGGCATGTCGACCGCAGAGATCGCAGTGCTGCGGTCCACCTCTGACGGGACGGTCAAGGCACAGACGAACGCGATCTATCGCAAGGCCGGGGTGACAGGCCGCCCCCAGTTGTTGTCATTGTTTATCGAAGACCTGCTCGATGGGGCAGATCTGACCGAACAGCGTCAGCCCCCCGCTGAAGATCCGTGACGGGTGAGAACGTCAAGCGGCACGATTTCTAGCGCAGCGCGGTGAGTCGCATCCAGATTCACCTGTGGCGCGCAGCCTTCGTCATGGGCTTGTAGAAAACGCCCCGCGCACAGGCACCAATGGTCGCCGGGTTTCAGGCCAGCAAAGCCGAATTCGGGGCGCGGGGTGGACAGGTCATTGCCGACATATTTGGAAAAGGCCAGAAATTCAGCTGTCATGATGGCACATACCGTGTGGCTACCGCGATCTTCGGCGCAGGTATCGCAGGCCCCGTTTCTGAAAAATCCGGTCAGCGGGTCCATCGAACAGGGCGCGAGCGTTGTGCCCAAGACATTCAGTGACGGGTCTTTGTTCATGGATCAGTTCGCCTTTGCGATTAGGTCGGCGATATGCCGGAACATGGTTTCGTGAGTTTCCTGCACGCCTTGGTTTTCAAAGTCGCGATCAGACGAATTGACTGCGATCACGATGTTGCGGCCGCGGTCGATCCAGATGAACTGGCCGTAAATCCCTTGTGCCGTGAACTGCCCCGGCAGGCCGCCTTGGGGAATCCACCATTGATAGCCGTACCCGATGCTGCCAGCTTCTGTTGGGGCTGACGGCACGGTCGATGCATCGACCCAATCGCGCGGCACGACCTGTTGCCCATCCCATTCGCCGCCTTGCGCGAACAATTGGCCAAAGCGCGCATAGTCCCGCGTGCGCAGGTTTAGCCCGCCTAGGACGAATTCCACGCCATAGCCATCGGTCAGATAATAGGGGTCAGCCTCGAGCCCGATATGCGACAGGATCTTGTCGGTCATCAGATCGGTGATCGTGCGGCCCGATGCGCCGCGCAGGACCATTCCCAGCACATGGGTGTCGATCGACACATAATGCATGTGCGACCCGGGGTCCCACGCCCGTTCCTTCAGGCTCGCGGCAAAGTCGTCCATCGACCCGCCAAGGGCAAGGACACGTCCCATCCGGTTGATGTCCGAATTGTAATCAAGATAGTCTTCGTTAAATTTCACCCCCGACGACATTTGCAGCACATTCTTAAGCGTCACCCCGTCATAGGCTGACCCTTTCAGCGAGGGCGCATAATCGGTGACCTGCACGTCCAGCGACGGGATCGTGCCTTCGTCGATCAAGATGCCCGTCAGTGCCGAAAGGAAGCTTTTGGCAACAGACCAGCTGATCCTGCGGTCGTCGGGCCCTGTGTCCAGATAATAGCTTTCGTGCCGCAGTTTGCCGTCTTGCAGGATCACCAATGCGGTCACGCTGCGATCTGCGATCCAGCTTTCGACTTCGGGCGGCAGATCAAACAGCGGCCCAGCCACAAGCGGGCTGATTTGATCGGTCCCACGTGGCACGTCGGCATGAAAGAACAGGTCATCCATGTGGGAAAAGTTGTGGGTGATGTTTTCCGCCTCGAACAACGAATTGACCGCCAAAAGCCTGCGGATGTCATCGCGTTTCCAGAACCCGACCACGGCTGCGGCCAAGACCAGCGCCAGCGCAATGCGGAGGGCCCAGCGGATAATCTGTTTCATGTCTCGTCCCCTTTTTTCAGGGCACAGGATAGCGGGTTGCGTTAGGCTTGCAACGGGTCAACCCAGTCGATCCAGCGTCCATGGAAATCGGCCCGCCCGAACGATAGCTGCAAATCCCCGGGCCATAGCCGCAGCGTCAGCGCTGCCCCCTTTGCGCCTCCGTCGTTTTCCATCCCAAACCAGGCGATCGGCGCGTCCTCAGTCGCCAAGGCACCCGCCGCGGCGATCAGATCGGTCCCACGGTCGCGCGCGGATTGCGGGAAATATTGCCATGCGACGGTGGAATAGATCAGGTGGCAACGGCCCGCCAATGGCACCAGTCGTAACGCCAGCCAGTCAACCCCGTCCGCGCGGTCGACCTTGGCGTCAAAACAACCAATCGCGGCAAGGGTCCGGTCGATCCGGTCGGACTGGTCCGGCCAGAGATAGGCCAAGAGGCGCAATCGGTCGTCGGGGTTGGTAGGGTCCAGCGGGTTAAGGTCCACACCGCGCCGTTCTGCCACAATTGGATCGGCTTTTGGCGGCAGCGACCCCGACCAATCTGGTGTCAAAGTCAGCGCAGGGATGTCCGGGCCGAAATGCTGGTCCTGTGCGATTAGTCCAAACCTGTCCCACGTCAGGTTCAAGCCGCCACTGGCCCCAAGTTCGGAAAGGACAAGCGGCAGACCGAAACGCGCTGTCAGCCAATTGCCGATGCCGATCAAAACCGCGCTCCGCCTGACCTCGTTTGTCTGGGGTGGGCTGTCGATCCAAGCGTCGAGAAACTCAGCCTCGGTCTGCAGTGCAGTGTCGATTGCATCCCACAGGACATCATCCGAAACGCGGTGCGGAGGATAGACCGCCGCCAGTCCGGCGCGGTCCGTCAACCGCAGCGCATGCAACCCACCACAAAGCCGGAGAGGGAGCGATTGCGCAGCAGGCCCAAGATCCCCCTGCCAATGGAACAGACGGTCCGTCAAGGCGGTGCCAGGCGTCAGCCGGTCCGCCAAAAGACGACACAACTGCCCCATGAACGGGGACCCCAACGCATCACAATGGCCCGCCTGTTCAATGAATTTGGCGGCCAGATCGTTCATTGTCGGAATTTCGCGGCAAGGCGTTGCAGTGGCGACAGGGTTTCCTCGGGGGCGCTGTCGGCGGGCGGCTTGGCTGCAGTGGGGGCGGGCGCAGGTTTTGTGCCCGACGACGACCGTGGCGGATTGACCCTTAGGGCCACAGCGTTCTGAAACCCTGCCGCATCGCCATTGGCGAGCGCAACAGCCCCGTCCGAAATACCACGCATAAGGTCGTCCAACATCGGTTCTTCGGCCTTGGCGAAATCCGACAGGACATAGCCTGCGACGCGGTCCTTGTGGCCCGGATGGCCGATGCCAAGGCGCACGCGATCATAGGCCTCGCCGATGTGCTGATGGATCGACCGCAGGCCATTGTGCCCCGCATGACCGCCCCCAGATTTCACCCGGCATTTCCCCGGCGCGAGGTCTAATTCGTCATGGAACACGATCACATCGGCAGGGGTGAGTTTGTGAAACCGCATCGCCTCGCCCACTGCCTGACCGGACAGGTTCATAAAGGTCTGGGGCTTTAGCAGCAGGATCTTTTCAGACCCCAATCGCCCTTCGGACAGGTCTGCCTGGAACTTGGCGCGCCAAGGGCCAAAGCCGTGATCGGACGCGATCCTGTCCAGCGCCATAAATCCGATATTGTGGCGGTTTCCGGCATATTTGGCCCCCGGATTGCCAAGGCCTACAAGAATTTTCATGCCGTTAGATTAGCCCCTGCTGCGCTGCGGCGCTATCGGAATTCTGGGGCGCAACACCCATTCTACCCAAAGAAAAACGGGGCCCCGAAGGACCCCGTTTCCAATGTCTCGACGACAGGAGAGGATTATTCCTCGTCGCCCTCGTCACCAGCTTCGTTTTCGGCCGAACGCAGACCCGACGGGGCCGAGATATTGGCGATAACAAAGTTACGGTCGATGGTCGGCTTGACACCTGCGGGCAGGGCCACATCGTTGATGTGGATGACATCGCCCACTTCACGGCCGGTCAGGTCGACAGTGATGTGGTCCGGAATGTCGCCGGCCAGAACGTTCAGTTCGACTTCGGCGCGAACCACGGTCAGAACGCCACCCTTTTTGATACCGGGCGAGGCCTTGGCATTGTCAAAGTCGACGTGAACGAACACGTTCACGCGGCTGGTGCGCTTGAGACGCATAAAGTCGATGTGGACCGGAAGGTCCTTGACGACATCGCGCTGAACGCCACGGCAGATAACGCGGACGTCGTCGTGACCTTCAACCTTGAGGTTGAAAAGGGTCGACATGAAACGGCCAGCGCGCAGTTTCTGCAGCAGCTTGTTGAAATTCATGTTGATAGCGATGGGGTCTGCACCGCCACCATATACAACGCCAGGTACGTCGCCATTACGGCGAGCTTGACGGGCGGCCCCCTTGCCTGTCCCCGTCCGTACCGTGGCAATCAGATCAGGGATCTCACGTGCCATTGGTAGTTCTCCAAGTTTTGGGGCCGCCCTCCAAGGGTGTGCGGCCCGATGAAGCCGCGCATATAGGCGGGATCGGCGGAAAAGGGAAGGGGATTCGCAACGTTTTCCAAGGTCGACGGCAGGCGCTCTATGCCCTTTGCCGGACTTGTGTGGCAAGATCCGTTGCAACCCTTTCTGCGGCCTCCAGCGCACCTTCAAGGAAACCGCCAAAAAACTGTCCGGTTTCCGTCGATCCAAAGTGGATGCCTTGCGTCGCCATCCGCCGGAGCTCCTCTGGAAGGCCATAATCAGGATGGCTCCGGACGGGGATACGGTCCTGCGCCCGCGAAATTTCCGGAACATTGGCCCAATCCTGAAGGATCAAGTCCTTGGGGTGCGCCATTTCCGGTCCGAAAAGGTCAACCAGCTGTTCGGTGGCAAGGTGCAGCAAGTCTTGTTGATGCGCGATGCGGGCATCAGCCGGAACACCGACAAAACCGAAAATCGCATAGGGCCCGCCTGACGCCGCCGAGGCATCATGAAGCTCGACCATCGGTCCTCGCTGACTCATAGCGTCGCCGGAAAGCCCGGCATTGCGCCAATGGGGGGTGTCGTAAACTGCGAGGATCTTTGCTTGTCCGGCCATCCAAGTGGGGACCGCCGCCATGGATCGGATCAGCGCCGGATCTATCGGGGGCGAAAACGATACTGTTTCGGCTATGACCCGTGGTGGAACTGCCAGAACAATGGTCTCGACCCTGATCTTGCGCGTGGTGCCATCTTGAACGATTTCGGCCACGATCCCTGAGCGGGATGTTTCGATTGCGACCAATCGCGCGCCTGTCATGATCCGCTTGCTGGGAACCGACCTTGCCAGAGCATCGGTTAGCGACGTCATTCCGCCAGCAAATCGGTAGGATCCTTGCATCGATGCAAAGCCGCGCCCGCGCTGAACCGCGCCGGACCGATCCTGAAACACCAGATCGCCTGTGGCGAATTGTTCAAAAACCGCCAACCCGAACCGCCGCGACAGGGCCGCGATACGGGATTGGCCGGGCCAGATCCATGCAGGGCCAAGGTCAAAATTCTGCCCTTCGACAGTCTTGCCGTGGATGCGACCCCCTAATCTGTCCTGCGCTTCGATCAACAGAAAGTCAGTCCCGCCCTGTGTCAGGTGATCTGCAAGAGCGAGGCCAGAAAGGCCCCCGCCTACGATCAATGTCTTGAAATCTTGCAAATCGTTTCTCCGGTTGGTTCCGACTTGGGCGATACCACAATGCTGGATGCGGCGGCGCCGACCTAGCCCGCGACGGGGGTCGTGGGGGTTACGGTCAAATGGCCAGACTTGATCCAAACGCGTGCGCCGGCATCACCTGCGACCGCAGACAAATCCGCATGGGGGGGCAGGCGGAGCCATGAATTGGCACTGAAAACCTCGCCACCTTCGGTGAAACTGCCTTGGATCACCAGTGCCTCGAACCCGCCATGGCCCGACTCGGCAATAATCGCGCCCGCATCCCAAACCTCGATCCGAACTCTTTCACGACTGTCGTGGAACAAGGGGATTTCCGACACGCCGTCACGGACGCGCTTCGGGGTCTGGCCCTGCGTATCGATGACGATCTGGTGGCGGTCGGCCATGTCGAACTGCCAAAGCTTGACAAAGATGGTGGTGCCCAGGGCTGAACTCGGGGTGTGCGAGGTTGTGGGCGGATTGCGGACGTAAGTGCCGACCGGGAAATCGCCATGTTCGTCCTGAAACACACCGTCAAGAACAAGGAATTCCTCGCCTCCGGTGTGTGAATGGGCCGAAAACGAACTGCCGGGGGCGTAGCGAACGATCGACGTCGCGCGGGCGACCTCTGCGCCGATCCGGTCCAGCATTCGCCGGTCGACGCCTTTCATGGGCGACGGAACCCATGGGGTCTTTTCGGAATGCACCACGGCACGCTCATCGAAATTTGCATTCACTTTCATTTTGCGATCCTTGTTCTTTGCGGCGCTGTCCCCCAACGATTGGGACATGTCGGACGGGGTAATGCAATTCCCCCCGCTGGAAATTGGTTGATATTGGCCGGGGTCGTAAACCCCGGCAAAATTTTCTAGGCCGCCAAACGGTCCTTGAGGGCGAGCGCAAGTGGCGGCGCTGAAGCGGGGCTTTGCCCAGTCAACAACGCACCATCCTCGACGACATTCGCTTCCCAATTCGCCTTGCTGATATAATTGGCACCGCGCCCTTTGAGTTCGTCTTCAAGGGAGAACAACAAATGATGAAGGAGTTCGATTTCCGTATCCTCGTCGTTCTTGAAGCCGGTCAATGCGACGCCTTTGACCAGATATTCACCGGTCGAAAGCTTGACATCGCGCAGCACAGCGGGGGCATGACAGACCATCGCAACGGGGCGGTCGGTTTCGTAAAAGTCCTTGATCATCTTGATCGTGTAACTGTCGCTTGCCAGATCCCAAAGCAGGCCATAGCCGCCCGGAACAAACAGGGCATCAAAGGTCGAATAGTCGATTTCCCTGAGTTTGCGGGTGTGCTGGGCTGCGAACATCGCCACCGGATCGTTCAGAAAGCGTTCTGTGTATTCGGTGGTAAAGGGGGCTTTCATCGACAAAAGGTCGATGGGTGCTGCGCCACCTTTGGGTGAGGCAAAGACAACTTCGTATCCGGCCTCGGTCAGAATGTAATAGGGCGCGGCGAGTTCGGTGAACCATGTCCCCGTCTGTTTTCCCGAGAGGCCCATTTCGTCGACGGACGACATAACAAGCAATACGCGTTTCTGTTGGTTTCCAGTCGCCATAAGTAAGTGCCTTTCCAAATTGCTCTACCTATCAGTAGGTAGGTAGGGGATATTGCTTGCTTTTGTCGGCGTCAACATCTATCTATCACTTGATAGGTGAATTCGGGTCAGGTCGTTGACAATGAAAGAAAAAATTCTTGATGCCGCGGAAAAACGGGTGCGTTCAGCCGGGTTTGCCGAAATGAGCTTTCGCGACATCGCCGGGGATGTGGGAATCAAGAGCGCGAGCGTGCACTATCATTTCCCGACGAAAACCGACCTAGGCGAGGCGCTGGTCAATCGCTATGCCATCCGTTTTAGGGCGCGGCTGGACCGGATTGACAGGTCGTCGCTGGATACCGCGTTAGACGAATTCACGGCACTTTATGCAGAAGCATTGGTTTTGAATGAATCGATTTGCCTTTGCGCCATCATGGGGGCCGAGGCGATTGGCCTTCCCGAAAGCGTAAATCAGCGGATCAAAGTGTTCTTTGACACCAACACTGATTGGTTGGTGGACCTATTCGCCAACCATAATATCCCGAACGCCAAAGACTCGGCTGCACTGATCGTCGCCGCGCTCGAAGGCGGGATGATTGTGGCCTCAGCCTCGGGCGACAGGTCCGTGTTCGACCGCGTCACACGGGCCGCCTTGCATTCGATTAGGGGGGCAGGGCAACCGGCCTAGGTCAGTCGACCCGCAGCCATTTAAAGCCATATCCGCCCAGAATGATCTGCCCGTCCTGCAGGGCCATCGGTTCGTCGTTCAATATGTCCCGATAGCTGTGCCCTGGCGCAAGCTTCAGCCCCCAAGGGCTGATCCGCCGTTCATGCGGGGTAAAGTTTATGACGCAGGTGATCTGGCCATCTTCGGCCAGACGCTGATAGCCGAACAGCGACCGATCCCCCAAATCAAGAACGCGCGTCGGGACATGGCCGGCAAGCCCCGGTGTTGCCTTGCGCGCGGCCAGAATGGCGCGGGTTCCTTCGCGCAGGCGGGCGGCAACTCCAGTGTCTGCTACGGCTTTGTCCCAATCCATCGCGGGGCGCTGCATCCAGCGCCCATCGTCTGCCTGCGCCGGGTCGGCCAGAAAGCTGTGGTCGTTCAGCAGGCCCAGTTCGTCGCCCATATAAATCAACGGTATCCCGCCATAGGAGGCAATAAGCGCGTGCCCCATCAATATGCGCCCAACCGCGAGGTCGATTGCGGCCTCGTCGCCGCCTTCCAGCGCCGATTCCAAACCGGCGAGCGAGGCGAAGCTGCCATTTGTCCGCCTGTCCCCTGTTTCAGGGTTCGATTGAAAATCGGCCCCTTTGGCAAAGGACCCCGGAAACGACCCGTTGTAGAAATCCGCGAGGAAATTACGGTGGGCGGGGGCCTGCATGTCGGCGACAAAGGCGGCGTCTTCGGGCGTGATCGCCCAGCCGATATCGTCATGACAGCGGATATAGGGGGCGAAACTGGCGCGGCGGAACCCTTGGGGGAAATGGGTCTTCAGGACATGGGTCATCAGCCGCGTGTCCTGCGATGCCAGAGACGACCAATATTGGACCATCAGGTTGTTGTGATAGGCCAAATGGCTTTCGCGGCCTTCGTGCGTGCCGACGCCCAGATAGGGCACCAGATCCTTCGGACCGACGATCGCCTCGGCCTTGCAGATCACGGCAGGTGCGGCAATGCGGATCGCCTGAACAAGCGCCTGAAGGATGTCGTGGACCTCTGGTAGGTTCTGGCAGCCGGTGCCCATCCGTTTCCACATGAATGCCACGGCATCCAGCCGGAACACTTCAACCCCTTTGTTGGCCAGATGCAGGATCGTGTCCAGAACGGCCAGAAACACCTGCGGGTTTTCCCAGTTCAAGTCCCATTGGTATTCGTTAAAGGTGGTCCAGACCCATTTGCCCAATTCTGGATAATAGGTGAAATTGCCCAGCGCCTGTTCGGGGAAAATCTCGACCAAGGTTTGTTCGTATTGGCGGGGCAGGATGTCATCGTCGAACATCCGGTAAAATGCCTGATAGGCTGGATCGCCCGCCTTGGCCTTTTCAGCCCATTCGTGTTCTTTCGCGGTGTGGTTCAGCACCATATCGATGCAGGGGCTGATCCCCGCCGCGCGAAAAGCCGCGCAGGCCTTTTCGAAATCTTTCATCGTGCCTAGGGCAGGGTTGATCGCGCGATAATCCTGCACCGCATAGCCGCCGTCATTCGCGCCGTTCCGCGGTTTCAGGCAGGGCATCATATGGGCATAAGTGACCCCAAGGCCCTGAAGATAAGGGATTTTCGCCGGTAGGTTCTTTAGCGACCCGGCGAATTTGTCGATGTAAAAGACATAGGCCACCATGTCCTGCGACAAGAACCAGTCGGGGTCCAGATCGCGACGCAAATCAAGCGCGGCAAGATCCTTGGGGCGCTGGTTGGCATGATCGGCCAGCAACGCCCGAAGCTGGGTCAAAAGCCCGTCGGTATCCCCATAGAGCCGGCGCAATGGCCCGATCAGATCGCGCAATCCACGGTTCCAGCGCAGGTCAAATACGGCGTCAGAGGTTAACGTGCGGGATTGATTGGACATTGGTGACTCCTCAGGGGCGAATACCCTTGGGGAACCACTAAACGTGAATGTTAGCGCATGACAATAGGCATTTCTATTGCCAGCGACCTTCGAAACCTTCCGGAACCAGCAACATATCGCGGTCAAATGTTGCGACATCCCGACGACCACATAGCGCCATAGAGATATCCATTTCCTTGTGCAGAACCTCAAGCGCTTTGGTAACGCCCGCTTCGCCCATCGCGCCAAGGCCATAGATATAGGCGCGGCCAATCATGACGCCTTTGGCACCCATGCAAAGCGCCTTGAGGATGTCCTGACCCGACCGGATGCCGGAATCGAGCCAGACCTCGGTCTTGTCGCCCACCGCCTCGACAATCGCGGGCAGGGCGCGGATCGATGAAATCGCACCATCGAGCTGCCGCCCGCCGTGGTTCGACACGACGATGGCGTCGCAGCCGACCTCGACCGCCTTTTTGGCGTCCTCGACGTCCAGAATGCCTTTGAGGATCACCTTGCCGCCCCATTTTTCCTTGAGTCGCGCAATCATCGACCAATCCAGCCGGGGTTCGAACCGTTCGGCTGTCCAAGCGTGCAGCGACTGGGTGTTCGTGGCGTCCGAGGTGTGGCCGACAATGTTGCGGAAGGTGCGCCGCTTGGTCCCCAGCATTTCCAGCCCCCAACGCCAGCGGGTGGCAAGGTCAAGAAGCGTGGCAGGCGTCAGTTTCGGCGGGGCGGACAGGCCGTTTTTCAGGTCTTTGTGGCGCTGGCCAAGGATCTGCAGGTCAAGTGTGATGACCAGCGCCTCGACCCCAGCGTTCTTGGCGCGCTTGATCAGGTTATCGACGAATTCCACATCGGTCATGACGTAAAGCTGGAACCAGAACGGCGCCGATGTGTTTTCGCGCACGTCCTCGATCGAACAAATCGACATGGTGGACAGGGTGAAGGGGACGCCGAATTTTTCGGCCGCGCGGGCCGCCTTGATCTCGCCATCGGCCGATTGCATGCCGGTGAGGCCGACAGGCGCGAGTGCGACCGGCATGGCCACGTCGCGGCCGATCATCTTGGCCTTGGTGGTGCGGTTCGACATGTCGACGGCCACACGTTGCCGCAGACGGATCTGGTCAAAGTCGCTGGTGTTTTCGCGGAAGGTTTGTTCGGTCCATGACCCGCTTTCGCAATAGTCAAAGAACATCTTGGGCGCCTTGCGCTTGTGCAGGCGCTTGAGGTCATCGATGCAGGTAATAATGGCCATGGTCGCTACTTTCCGCTGAATTGGTTAGGAAGCATTACCAATTCAGCGAAAACTTTGCAATGTGGCAAAATTGACCGGTGGATTAGAGCATCGCGGCTTCGTGCCGCTTGAGACATAGACGAGCGGTGCCGGTGTTTTCCGTCAGGTCAGGAAACAGGGACAGAATTTCTGCCCGCGCCTCTTCGGGCAAGCGCCCCATGCCGATATGACCGGGGTGGAAGCTTTCGCTGCGTGCACCTTCGGCAAAGACGATCTCGTGATCATCGAACAGCATGTGACAATAGGTGATCTCGGGCCGCGGATCGATGCGAATGGTGCGTCCATTTACCAGATGCTTGGCAGCAACCAGAACTTCGGTCTCTCCGAACATCACTTCGGCACGCCAGTCGGACACCAGCATCCGGTGGTCCGGCGACACCCAAAGATCCCGCTCATTTCCCAACGTCCCTGCCAAAATGCGGACAGGTGCAAGGTCGCCAGTCGCTCGGACGGTGCTTTGACCGATCCAGCGGATCGGGCGAAACCCATTGTCCATCGTCAAAACGCGATCGCCCACGCGCAACGCGTCAATCGGGCGCGGCCCGTCTATGGTCAGGATCAGGGTTCCTGCCGCAAAGCAGACAAAGGGGTCATCGCGCGAGGTGATATAGGTCCCGCTGTATTCGGTGCTGTTCCAAGTGCCCAGACTGATCGACGACACGGCCGCATGGTTAACGCCGGCGGGGATATCGGCATCGTTGATGCGGGTCAGATAAGTGCCATCCGTGAACACCCAGACCACGATCGGGACGGTATAGGTCACACCTGCGGCGACCATGGTAGAGTTTAGATAAACCCCCACCTCGGCGACTGTCTTTGTGATCCCGCCGACCACGATCCGGTCGTTTCCTGCGGCTGACCCATCATCGCTGTCATTGTCTGAAATCGTGCCGCTGTTGTCCGCGTCACGATAGATGATGTCGGTGTAACCGGCAGGATCGAGGACCAGACCGTTTTCACCACCGTTGATATTGCTCTGATTGGTTGCAGAAAAGCCCGGCCAAATGCCAGTTCCCGCCCAACCCCATGTCGTTGTATCAGCCATGCAGATCTCCCCAGATGTGCTAGGGTTCAGCTAGGGTGTGGGCCGGAAATGAAAAAGGGGGAGAATGCGCTGCATCCTCCCCCTCTTGGTTGTGTTGGTAGATCTTGGTAGCCTTAGTTGCCCGAGATCAGACCCATCGATTCCAGCTTGAGCAGGACCTGATGGGCGCAGTTGTCGACGTCCACATTTTCGGTCTCGACACGAAGTTCGGGGTTTTCGGGCATTTCATAGGGGTCGGAAATACCGGTGAATTCCTTGATCTTGCCTTCGCGGGCGAGCTTGTACAGGCCCTTGCGGTCGCGGCGTTCGCATTCCTCGACCGTGGTGGCGACGTGAACCTCGATAAAGGCGCCAAAGGCCTCGATCATTTCACGCACGGCGCGGCGAGTCGCGGTATAGGGGGCGATAGGCGCACAGATCGCGATACCACCGTTCTTGGTGATCTCGGACGCGACATAGCCGATCCGCTTGATGTTGATGTCACGGTGTTCCTTGCTGAACCCGAGTTCCGACGACAGATGCTTACGCACGACATCGCCGTCCAGCAGGGTCACAGGACGCCCGCCCATTTCCATCAGCTTGACCATGAGCGCGTTTGCAATGGTCGATTTGCCGGAACCGGACAGACCGGTAAAGAACACGGTAAAGCCCTGCTTGGACCGCGGCGGCGAGGTGCGGCGCAGTTCGGTCACAACCTCGGGGAACGAGAACCATTCCGGAATGTCCAGACCTTCGCGCAGACGACGGCGGAGTTCGGTGCCCGAGATATCCAGAACCGTGCCACCCTCTGGCACCTCGTTCGCGGGATAGTACTGGGCCTTTTCCTGCACATAGACCATGTGCTTGAAGTCCACCATTTCGACGCCGATTTCGGACTGGTATTTGGTGAACAGTTCCTGCGCGTCATAGGGGCCGTAGAAATCCTTGCCCTGGCTGTTCTTGCCGGGGCCGGCATGGTCGCGGCCGACGATGAAATGGGTGCAGCCATGGTTGGCGCGGATCAGGCCGTGCCAAACAGCTTCGCGCGGGCCGGCCATGCGCATCGCAAGGTTCAGCAGGGACATCGTGGTGGTGGCCTGCGGATATTTGTCCAGCACCGCCTCATAGCAGCGAACGCGAGTGAAATGGTCCACATCGCCCGGCTTGGTCATGCCGACAACCGGATGGATCAGCAGGTTGGCCTGTGCTTCGCGCGCGGCGCGGAAGGTCAGTTCCTGATGCGCACGGTGCAGCGGGTTACGGGTCTGGAAGGCGACGATCTTGCGCCAGCCGAGCTTGCGGAAATAGGCGCGCAACTCGTTGGGCGTGTCGCGGCGGGCGCGGAAATCATAGTGAACCGGCTGTTGGATACCGACAACCGGACCACCCAGATAAACTTTGCCAGCGGTGTTGTGCAGGTAATTGACGGCAGGATGCGCAAGGTCATTAGCCCCGAAAACCTTTTCCGCTTCGCGGTCTTTATTCGGCACCCATTTGTCGGTGACGGTCATGGTGGCAAGGATCACGCCTTCTTGGTCACGCAGTGCGATGTCCTGACCGACTTCGACCGTTTCTGCGAACTTCTCGGTGACATCGAGCGTGATCGGCATCGGCCACAGCGACCCGTCGGCGAGGCGCATGTTTTCGACGACATTGTCGTAATCGGCTTCGCTCAGGAAACCTTTGAGCGGGTTGAACCCGCCGTTCATCAGCAGTTCAAGATCACAAATCTGGCGCGGGGACAGATCGTGGCTCGTGAGGCCAGCTGCCTCGAGCTTCATTTTCTGGGCGCTTTCGGCCGAAACATAAAGCTCCGGGATCGGGGCAAGGTTATTTGTCATCTAACTACTTTCTAGCAACAGAGGGTCATACTGGCGCACAGGCGTCTTTCGCGCGGACCTAGACCCGCAACGGGGCCAAATTCAAGCAAGATTAGGGTCAAAAACAGGAAAAGGACGCCAAGCGGCGATTTTTCCCCCTAACGTTACCATTGTTCCATCAATCCGCTTTGACGAACACAAGTGTTTTTCAAAGCGGATAGTGGGTCAGAAGCTATTCCTGCGCGGCCAGCCAATGTTCTGCGTCAAGGGCCGCCATACAGCCCATGCCCGCGCTGGTCACGGCCTGCCGGTATTTATGGTCGGTCAGATCGCCCGCCGCAAAAACACCGGGGATCGAAGTCGCAGTGGACCCCGCTTCAACCTTTACATAGCCGCCGTTGTGCAATTCGAGCTGATCCTTGACCAGTTCGGACGCAGGCGCGTGACCGATGGCGACGAACACGCCCTTGGCTGGAATATCGGTAATCTCGCCGGTCTTGGTGTCCTTGACCTTGACGCCTTCAACACCCAGGGGGCTGTCGGTCCCGTAAACCTCGTGCAGTTCCTTGAACCACTGAACCTCGATCTTGGGGTTCTTGTGCAGGCGGTCGATGAGGATTTTCTCGGCGCGCAGGCTGTCGCGGCGGTGGATCAGCGTAACCTTCGAGGCAAAGTTGGTCAGGAACAGCGCCTCTTCGACCGCAGTATTCCCGCCGCCAATGACCACAATCTCTTGTCCGCGATAGAAGAAGCCGTCGCAAGTGGCGCAGGCCGATACGCCGAAGCCCTTGAACTTTTCTTCTGTCGGCAGGCCCAGCCATTTGGCGCGGGCGCCGGTGGCAAGGATGACTGCGTCGGCGGTATAAACCGTGCCGCTATCGCCTTTGGCGGTAAACGGGCGCTTGGACAGGTCCAGATCGGTGATGATGTCCATGATGATCTCGGTCCCCATGGCGCGGGCGTGGGCCTCCATCCGGACCATAAGGTCGGGGCCTTGCACTTCGGTATCGCCGGGCCAGTTTTCGACCTCGGTCGTGGTGGTCAGCTGGCCGCCGGGTTCCATCCCCTGAACAAGGATCGGCGACAGCATCGCACGGCTGGCATAGACGCCAGCAGTATAGCCGGCGGGACCGGAACCGATGATTAGGACACGGGTATGGCGGGTTTCTGACATAGACTCTTTTCCTCTGGATATGTCTTGGGTATAGCCGCCCTTTGGCGCGGGTAAAAGCCCAGTCCGGAATAAATATGCCAAAAGCTACATGTTTAAAGGGCGCGGAAGGAAATTGCGCGATCTTGAAATAATGTTGCGCAGTGCGGCCCGATAACGTAAAGTTCGCAAAAATACCAAGGAAGCAGACATGCCGGGAACCAAACTCGACGAAATCGACCGGATGATCCTGGCCGAACTACAGGCCGACGGTCGTATGACCAACGTCGAATTGGCCAAACGGGTTGGCATTTCCGCCCCCCCGTGCCTGCGCCGGGTCCGCACGCTGGAAGAGCAAGGGTTCATCCGCGGGTATCACGCCACGGTCGACCCGCGCGAATTAGGGTTCGAGGTGCAGGTATTTGCTATGGTGGGGCTGCAAAAACAGGCCGAGGCCGACCTGTCGGCCTTTGAGCAGCTTTGCCGGGACTGGCCGCTGGTCCGCGAATGCCACATGCTGAATGGCGAGGTCGATTTCATCCTGAAATGCGTAGCACCCGATTTACGCAGTTTTCAGACCTTTCTGACCGAACAACTGACTGCTGCCCCGAACGTGGCCAGCGTCAAGACGAGCCTTGTGATCCGGGGCGCCAAAGACGAGCCCGGTGTTCCGTTCGATGTTCTGGAAGAGCGGCTTCGCCGCGACCTGTAACGCCTAAGCGCTGTCGCGCATATCCATGTCTTGCAAACGCAGCCGCGGATGGGTCATCAACCCATAGTCCGACAATTCGGCGATATGCGGGAACATCGACAGGAACAGATTGAGCATCTCGCCCCGCAGGTCAAAACGCATATTCGGACCGGGATGGTAGCTTTCAAATTCCATCCCATTGGCGAGGATTCGTTCTTGCCGGATCAGGCCCAGATGGAACACCTGAACCGGGCTGACCGGTCGAATATGCACAGTTGAGCCACCATCGACGAAATCCGATGCGGGAACAAAAGCCCCATCGCGCCCCGTAATTTCCCGAACAAAGGCGGTCTGATGGAATTTCCGTGCCGCAGGCCCAAGGATGATGTCCTGATGTGGTTTCGCAAACCCAAAGCTATCTGCGCCAATGCGTGTCAATTGCTGGCGGTCGACCGGCAGGCCTTCGGCGTTGGGGATCATCATCATTGATCCCTTCCACTTTAGCGTCTGGAAACCGTTGTCGACGGTGTGGATCATATCACCGGGCAGCAGGTCTTCGATTGCGACCGGTCCCTTGGCGGTCTGGATCAGCGTGCCACGAGCAAAAGCCGAAAACGCGTCTTCGAAAACAGGAAGGGCTGGGGCGATGCGAGAAAAATCATCGATATCCCCGTTTGGCGAAAGATGGGCGACCTCGTATCTGCGCATGAGAGGCTGCGTACGTTGAGGTCGCCCGTCTTGCCGAGCGAGCCGGTCTGAGGATACCGGCGAAAACTGTGATACCGCGGTCCGGGCGGTCATAGGGGCCATCTTCATGCGTTCACCTTACGGATTGCGCACCTTCTGTCGGCCCCCACCGACAACTTCCGGATACAATTTACGAAAATATACTTGCCTTAATCTTACCGCCTTCGTCAAAAAATTTGGATTTTTGGACGGTTCTGCGCGGACGATACCTGCAGATCGGTCGGAATTGTTCAATTTAGGGGAACAAAGCTGCCACAATTCAGCCGAATCAGAGCATTCCAATAGGTAGAATCAGCAAAGCCGCCCTTTGTGGGGGCGGCTGTATTGAATAGCGTTTTGAAAACTGTGTTGCGTCAGGCAGCAGACGACGCAGCAATCTCGATCTTGGTCATCGGCGGTTTTGCCAAAAGGGCATTGCGGCGTTTGATGAAAGCCTCGCGGCGCAACCCGCGTTCCCACGGCATGCGGGTCTTGCAGGCGTCGGCCTCTTTGATCAGCGATTTCATCCAGCGTTTTTCAATAGTCATCGGGAAAACCCCTTTTTAGCTGCTCATTCCTGTCCGTTTTCGGACCTTGGGAGGAGTGTCGCCAAACATCGGGGCAGGACTTTGACAAAGGTTTAGTAAATTATGGGCCGGACAGGATTTGACGAAAAATTCTCGCAAAATCGCATGTAGTTATCTTAAGCTACTGAAAAATATACAATAAAATTTCAGATTGGCAGCGATTTCTGCCTGTGCCTTGGGGTAATGGTGTGGATTAAGGCAGGTTCTAGGCGTCTGGGCTTTGGTTTTTGGCCAAACTCAAAGGCAGATCGCCGAAATCAGGCGGCCATAGTCGGCTTCCTTGGCGTGGGTTGATCGCCGGTAGGAATAAAAGCGGGCCGGATCGGAATAGGTGCAGTGTCGTGTCCACTCCGCCTCGGCGATGCCGGCGGCGCGCAGACGGTAAAGTCCAAATCCCGGCAAGTCGAACAACATTCGGTCCTCTTTGCCTTGGGCAAAGAAGCGGCCATAGGCCTCGTCCTCGGCCAGAAACAGGTCAAAGAATTCTGGACCGACCTCATAACAGCGTTGGCTAATGGTCGGGCCGATGGCGGCGCGGATGTTTTCGCGTGTGGCCCCAAGCGCGACCATTGCGTCGATCGTGGATTCAAGCACACCTGCCAAAGCGCCTTTCCAGCCCGCATGAGCCGCGCCAATGACGCCCGCGTTCGCGTCGGCAAACAGAACCGGCTGGCAATCTGCGGTCAGGACCGACAGCGCGATCCCCTTTGTTCGGGTTACCAGCGCGTCTGCCTTGACCGGTTCAGCCAAAGGCGCGTTGACCGTCACGACATCCGGCGAATGGATTTGATGCACCCCAACAAGATGGTCCGCAGCAACCCCAAGGGCGACTGCAACCCTGTCGCGGTTGATCGTTACCGCCTCGTGCTGATCCGAACTGCCATAGCCGCAATTCAACCCCGCAAAGACCCCCGAAGATGCCCCGCCGTTGCGCCCGAAAAACCCATGGGTCATCGGTGCCAGTAGGTCAGAGGTGATGATGTCGAGCGTCATGGCTCTAGTCCCGGGGGTGGTGGTGCGCCGTTCGGATACAGACCGATTACCTTGAATAGGTCGCCCATTTCGGCAGGGTGGGTCAAGCGCCGATGTGCGGCGATATGGGTATCGAGTGCTGCACCAGACAACTGACCCGCTAGCGACTGGGCCCGCGCCGTGATCCCCAGCCGTTCCAGAAACACGCCCTGCGATGTCAAACGGCTATAGCGCGCAGGGGCTGCCGCGAGGGCGACGGCTTCGAAATCGACATGGGCGGTCAGGTCCGCAAGGCCCGGCTCCGCCAGCGGATCGGTGCTGCCGTGTGCGCGGACCGCTTGCAATGTATCGCCCAGCGACCGCCAGTCCCCGTAGTCGATGAAAAGCGCCGCGCCGCCACGGGTCGCGATTTTTTCGCCGATTGTCCCGACGATTCCGGGCAGGGCGGGGCAATATTCGACCAGATCACCGTCGGAGGTGTCCTCTAGTCGATCAACAAGCTGGGCGAGAGGGGCGGCGGGTGTAAGCGCAAAGGCCAGCCTGTCATTGTTAACCCGCACGACCTTTTCCCGCCAGCCTGCGCCAGCGCGAACAAATTGCCGGATGGGAAGCGCGTCTAGAAATTCATTGGCCACCAGCCAAAGCGGTAGATCGGGCAGGTCGCCAATGGTGTCGACCCATGTGGCCTGCGGCAGACGTGTCGCCTGTTCGGTCCGCAACACGGGCGAGGCTTCGATCAGGTAAAGCCGCATCGCGGCATGAAACCCCGGCACGGCTTTGGTCGCCCGCAGGATATCCGCCATCAGCGTCCCGCGCCCCGGCCCCGGTTCGGCCAGCACAAAAGACGATGGCGCACCCTGATCTAGCCAGCTTTGCGCAAGGCAAAGGCCGATCATTTCACCGAACATCTGGCTGATTTCCGGCGCGGTCACGAAATCACCGCCCGCGCCAAAGGGCGGGCGTGTTGTGTAATAGCCGTGATCGGGGTGAAGCAAGCAATCGGCCATATAGTCGGCCACTGTCATCGGCCCCGTCCGCGCAATGCGGGCGGCGATCAGACGACCCAGTTCCGTCATGCAGCGGGGCTCCGGTGTGCCCGCCAGATCAGCCAAAGGCCAATCACGATCATCGGCAGGGACCACAACTGGCCCGCCGTGATGCCATAGCCGTGGGTGTGCAGATACAGGCCCAAGGGGTTCGCCTCGGACACGAATTGCGCGTCGGGCTGGCGGAAGAATTCGACAAAGCTGCGCGACAGGCCATAGCCCGCCATAAAGACCCCCGTCAAAAACCACGGCATCCTGAGTCCACCGCGCCGGAACGCCAGCCACAAAAGAAGCGCCCCGAGGATCAGACCCTCGAGCAGGGCTTCGTAGATCTGGCTCGGGTGACGGGCGCAGGCCAGAACCAGATCAGGGCAGGATTGGGCGGCCTCGGACGGGAAAATGACGCCCCATGGCAGGTCGGTCTGGCGGCCCCAAAGCTCGCCGTTCACGAAATTCGACAAACGCCCCAGAAAGAGGGCAGGCGGGACCGACAGCGCCAGCATATCCGCCACCGCCGATAGGGTGCGATTGCCCGCGCGGGACCAGAAAAAGACCGCGACACAGACCCCGATGAACCCACCGTGGAACGACATACCCCCCTGCCAGACCATCGGTATCTCGATCGGATGGGCGAGGTAATAGGCGGGTTTATAGAACAGCACATACCCCAGCCGCCCGCCGCCGATCACGCCCAGAATGATCCATGTCATTAGGTCTTCGGCATCGTCGGGGGACATGGGCGGGGTGTCGTTGCGCCATAGAACCGCGCGGCGTAGCGCCATGACTGACAGACGCCAGCCGATCACCACCCCGACCAGATAGGCCATGGCATACCAGCGCAGGGCGAAATGCATGCCAAACAGATCAATGGCAAAGATCTCGGGCGATAAATTGGGGAAAGGGATCGCAGCAAACATGGCCGCACAGTTGTCAGACCCTGCGGCGAAGTCAACCTGTCACAGGTGGGCAAACGGGGTCTTGGGTTGCACCGAACCCAGACTGCGCCCATATAGGCAACAGACCGCCACGACAGTGCGCCAAGACATCGCGCCACGGAGACCCCCATGCAGACCCAGAACAAGATCCTTGATGACCTGAGCAAGCTGATGACCAACGCCATGGGCGTCGCCCAAGGGGCCAAGGACGAGGCGCAAAATGCGATGAAATCCATGCTCGACCGCTGGCTCGCCGACCGCGATTTCGTGACGCGCGAAGAATTCGACGCCGTGCGCGCAATGGCGCAAAAAGCCCGCGAAGAAAACGCGGCGCTGCTGGCGCGGATCGACGCGCTGGAAGCCAAGAAAGAGTAAGATCCCAGCCGCGCCAGTGACTTGGTGCGCTCTCCAAAATAATTCCCTAGTTTTTCAGTCGAAATTGATCTGAAACAAGGCGGCACTTTTTCAATCGCCTTAGGTTTCGGGCCAATACCCCCGAAACCTAAGGAGACTGTCACTATGTTCACTAGACGCACTGCCCTTATGGGGGCCGCCTTTGTGGCGACCACGCCGTTTATCACCCGGATCGCTTCGGCCGATGAAGCCTCGGTTTCCGCCGAGAATGCGCCGCCAGTTGATCTGTCTGCCTTGCCGCGGGTCAAGCACCGTCTGGTCGCCCCACCCTTTGTGCACGAGCATGAACAGGTGGCTTCGACCGGACCCGTGATCAACGAATTCGAAATGCGGATCGTCGAGAAAGAAGTCGAGATCGACGATGGCGCTTATCTTCAGGCGATGACCTTCAACGGGTCGATGCCCGGCCCGCTGATGGTGGTCCACGAAGGCGATTACGTCGAACTGACGCTGTTCAATTCGCCGGAAAACCTGCTCCAGCACAACATCGACTTTCACGCAGCGACGGGCGCGCTGGGCGGCGGTGGTCTGACGCTGATCAACCCCGGCGAAAAGGTTGTCCTGCGGTTCAAGGCAACCCGGCCGGGGACCTTTGTCTATCACTGCGCGCCGGGCGGCCCGATGATCCCCTGGCATGTGGTGTCTGGCATGTCGGGGGCGATCATGATCCTCCCGCGCGATGGGCTGAAGGATCATACCGGCGCTCCGGTCACCTACGACCGGGTCTATTACATTGGTGAAAATGACTTTTACCTGCCCCGGGATGAAAACGGCGACTACATCCGCTATGCCGATGTGGGCGAAAGCTATCCCGAAATGGTCGAGGTCATGAACGGCCTGATCCCGACCCATGTGACCTTTAACGGTCGGGTTGGTGCGCTCACCGGCGACCGGGCGCTGATTGCCGAACAGGGCGAAACGGTCCTGTTTGTGCACAGTCAGGCCAATCGGGACAGCCGTCCGCACCTGATTGGCGGACATGGTGATCTGGTCTGGGAACATGGCAAGTTCAACAACCCGCCGCTCCGCGATCAGGAAACCTGGTTCATTCGCGGCGGGTCTGCGGGGGCCGCACTTTATACGTTCCTGCAGCCCGGGGTTTACGCCTATGTGAATCACAACCTGATCGAGGCGGTCAATCTGGGGGCGACGGCCCATGTGCGGGTCGGGGGAGACTGGAACAACGACCTGATGGAGCAGGTTGTCGAACCGATGCCCTATGACGCGGCCTACGAAGGCACTGCGGCCTTGCCGTAACAGCGACCACCCGGAAATGCGAAAACGGGGGCCAGATATCTGGCCCCCGTTCTTGCTTCTGTTCCTGGGCCGGAGGGGCAGACTTTATTGAACCAGCGCAAAGGCCGCTTCGAACCTTGTGGCGGCCTTGCCGCGATGGGTTACAGCGGCGGCCCCGTCCAGATTGACCGCAGCGCCCACCTGGATGAGGGCAACCATCCCAAGTGCATAATGGGGCGTGCATTTGATGCCAAAAAGGCCTTCGGCCTCGACCGTCAGGTCGAAATCTTCGCTCATGGCGCTTTTGAAGGGCGCGACCCCATCGGGCAGCATCCCTTCGATCGATTCAACATTGTGGCCGCGGTCGACCGATACGAAATGGATGACGTCTCCGGGGGCGGCCAGAACGTAGCTGGGTTCAAACACCATCGCCCCATCCACGCCGCGGTTCAGCATCTGGATGTCAATGGTTTCCGCCCCGGCAAGGGTGGCTGACCCGACCATCACCGCGCAGGTCAGAAAAAGTGGTTTCAACATGGAATATCCTTTCCGTTGCAAGCAAGATTGCTTGGGAAAGGCATACAGAGGCTCGGCGTTGCTGGCCTTGCGCTAAATCAAGCGCGGGGAATTTGGGGCCTGTTTCAGGAGGATTTGCGCAGCACATATCCGACAACGGCATTGGCATGACCATGCCCCATTCCGTGCACCGTCTTGAGATGGGTCACGATTTCCATATGTTTCTTGCCCGCGTGGGCCCGCACGATGTCGAACCAATGTTCCATCGGTTGCCCGTATTTCTTTTCGATCGACGGGAAATAGGACGCAGGGCCTTTGACGGGTTCGGTCATGGTCAGAACTCCGACAGATAGGCGACGAGGATATCAAGGGCGGCCTGCAGGTCGCCCCGGTCGATCATCTCGGTCACGGTGTGGACATAACGGGTGCCAACGACGATCCCAACTGCCCGCGCCCCTGCGGCCGCTTGCTGTGCGGCGGCACCGTCCTGCCCGCCTGCCGCCAGCATCGTGCGCTGATAGGGGATTTTCTTTTTGATCGCGAGGGCCTCGATTTCGGCCACCAGTTTCTTGTCGGCGATGAAGGATGAATCGCGGACATGCAGGCCAAAGCCCTTGCCCTGAATCGTGGTCGCATCCTTTTCCGGCACGCCGGGGGTGTCACAGGCAAGCGTCACATCAATGCCGATCCCGATGTCGGGTTTGATGGCATAGGATGCGGTGCGGGCGCCGCGCAGACCGACCTCTTCCTGACAGGTAAAGGCCACATGGATTTCGGCGCCCCGTCCCTTTTTGCCAAGGGCGCGGATCGCCTCGATCCCCAGCCAACAGGCGACGCGGTTGTCCATCGCCTTGGACACCAGTTTGTCGCCGACCTGAATAAAGGGTTCGTCCATCACAACATAGTCGCCGACCTTGACCACATCGGCGGCCTTGGCGCCCATCCCGATATCCACCATGAATTCGGTCGGTTCCGGGATTTTCTTACGGTCTTCGGCGCTGGCGATATGCACAGGCTTGCCTGCCGCATTCATCACGCCCTTGAAATCGCCCTTGTCGGTGCAGACCAGAACGCGGCGGGAAAACAGGTTGCGGGCGTCAAAACCGCCAACGGGTTGCAGATAGAGAAACCCGTCCTTGCTGATATGGCTGACCAGAAAACCGATCTCGTCCATATGGCACAGCAGCATGATGCGCGGCGCGCCCTTTTTCTTGGCGTCGCGACGGCACAGGAGAGACCCCATCGGGTCGGTCGTCACCGCATCAAAGAGCCCCTTGGTTTCCGACAGGATCAGGTCGCGCACCCGTTCTTCGTGGCCCGGAACGCCGGGGGTTTCGCAAAGTTTTTGCAGCAGGTCGATGTTCATTCGCAGACTCCTTGTTAGGGCGATCCTGCATCGCTTTGCGGCCTGACGCAATCGGTGGCATCGCGTGGGTTTCCCACAGATATCCCGCATTTTCAGCGGTTCCGGGGCAGTTATCCCCAAAAAACTGCTTTACAGAAATGCACTTAGGCCGCACCATATATCGTATGGATAGTGTCAGATTTCACTGTCCCTAGAAAAAGCACCTAGGTCTTGGGGGTATCTTCGGGGCGGGCGCAAAAAAAGAGGCCGAGCAGATGGCGCAGATGGAAACTTTCTTGGACGAGGGCGATATTCACCCGATCGATCTGGTGGAACACATCGCGGAACATCACGAATGGGAATTCGACCGGATCGCCGAGGATCAGATCGCGATGCAGGTCGAAGGCCAATGGCGGACCTATTCTCTGACCCTTGCATGGTCGGGTTATGACGAAACCTTGCGTCTGATCTGCACCTTCGAAATGGAACCCCCCGAACATAGGGCGGGCGCACTATACGAGGCACTGAACCGTGCCAACGACATGTGCTGGGCCGGAAACTTTACTTGGTGGGCCGAACAAAAGCTGATGGTCTACCGCTATGGCCTGATCCTGTCGGGCGAACAGATCGCCAGCCCCGAACAGATCGACACAATGATCGGCGCGGCGGTTCTGGCCTGTGAACGGTTCTATCCGGCTTTCCAGCTGGTGACATGGGCGGAACGCACCCCGCTGGACGCGATGAACATTGCCATCGCCGAAGCCTACGGAACCGCCTGAACGCGACACCATTTGGACCTAGTGAAAGGCTTCCTCTCGGTCGAGCTGGTCTAGGATTTTCGCCGTCCTGTTGGCGCGGGTTTCCGGCTTTTTCGCACTATGCAGCCGATGATAGATCGCAAATAGATTGCTGCGCGTCAGCGTCGCGAAAAACGCCTTGGCTTTGGGGCGGGCGTCAAGTGCTGCCAGAAAATCCGCCGGTATCTCCATCGTCGCCTGTCCGGCATAGGCAACATCCCAACGCCCGTCGGCCTTGGCTTCGGTTACTTGCCGTAGGCCTGCAGGGGTCATGCGCCCTTGGGCGATCAACCGTTCCGCATGATCACGGTTCTTTTGCGACCAGGCCGATTTTGCCCGCCTCGGCGTCAATCGCTGCAAATAAGAAACAGCGTCGAGCGATTTTTTCTGCCCGTCGATCCAGCCATAGGTCAGGGATGCGATCACGCAGTCTGTCCAATCGACCGATGCCGTGCCGGACCCTTTTTTGAATATCTGCACCCAAAGCTCGGTCGCGGTTTCATGATGCGCGGCAAGCCATGCACCGAGGTCATCGGGGGTTTCAAAGCTGACATAGTCCATGCCCCCAGACTACGGTCTGTTCGGCGCGGTGCAATGCTGATCTGGCGCCGCATGGCCTGATGCCTTGAACCTCTGGTATCCGCCGCATAACGTGCGGACAAATGCGACAGGGGATGCCATCATGATGAAAGACGTTGCGACGCGGGGGCTTGTGCTTTTGGGCTGCGGCAAGATGGGGTCGGCCATGTTGCAAGGCTGGCTATCAGGCGGCCTGCCGCCGGGGTCTGTCTGGGTGATCGACCCGAACCCGTCCGATTGGGTCAAGGCGCAGGGCGTGCATTTGAACGCTGACCTTCCAGCATCGCCCGCTGTGGCGCTTGTGGCGGTCAAGCCGCAGATGATGGGCGCGGCGCTGCCCGCGATGAAGGCATTGGGCAATGCCGAAACCCTGTTTCTTTCGATTGCGGCAGGCACCACGATTTCGACATTTGAGGCGGAACTGGGCGCACAGACCCCGATCATCCGGTCGATGCCCAACACACCTGCGGCGATCGGCAAAGGGATCACGGCGATCATCGGCAATAGCAGGGCGACCGATCAGCACCTTGAAATGGCCGAGACGCTCTTGTCCGCGATCGGGCAGGTTGTCCGGATTGAGACAGAGGATCAGATCAACGCGGTGACTGGCGTTTCTGGGTCCGGCCCGGCCTATGTGTTCCACCTGATCGAAACCCTCGCGCAGGCGGGCGAGGCACAGGGCCTGTCACCCGATCTGGCGCTGCAACTGGCCAAGGCGACTGTCGCAGGCGCTGGTGCATTGGCCGAGGCATCCGACGAAAGCCCCGCCCAATTGCGGATCAACGTCACAAGCCCGAACGGCACAACGCAGGCCGCGTTAGAGGTTCTGATGGACAAGGATCGTGGTTTCCCGAAACTCGTGGCCGAAGCGGTGGATCGCGCCACAAAACGCAGTGTGGAGCTGTCCCGTGGCTGATGAAATATCCTTTGACGACTTTCTAAAGGTCGATATCCGCGTCGGTCGGGTCATCCAGGCCGAACCCTTTCCTGAGGCGCGCAAACCCGCGATCAAGATGTGGATCGATTTCGGGGGCGACATTGGCACCCGCAAAACCTCGGCCCAGATTACCAAACACTACCAGCCCGAGGATCTGATCGGGAAACAGGTTCTGGCAGTGGTGAATTTTCCGCCCCGCCAGATCGGGAAATTCATGTCCGAGGTGCTTTGTCTCGGGCTCCCTGACGAAGACGGAGGTATTGTTCTGATCGGGCCTGACCATCCCGTGCCACTTGGGGGGCGGATGCATTGAAAAAGCTGCTGATCACACGTTCGATTGCCGAACCCGTTCTGGAACAGGCGCGTGCGGCTTTTGACGTCACGCTCGGAACCTCGGCGATGTCCGAAGAAGCCTGCGCCGCAGCATTGTGCGACTATGACGCGATCTTGCCGACGCTGGGCGACGCTTTTACCGCGCGCGCATTTGAACTGGCGGGCGCGATCCGTTGCCGGATTCTGGGCAATTTCGGGGTCGGTTATAACCACATCGACACTGCTGCCGCTGCGGCCCATGGGGTCATTGTCACCAATACCCCCGATGTTCTGACCGATGCCACGGCAGATATCGGCTGGACCTTGATCCTTGGCGCGGCACGGCGTGCGGGCGAAGGCGAACGTTTGGTACGGTCGGGGCAATGGGGCGGTTTCGGACCGAAAAGCCTGCTTGGCACCCATGTCACGGGCAAACGTCTGGGGATCGTGGGCATGGGCCGGATCGGACAGGCGGTCGCGCGGCGGGGGCATTTCGGGTTCAACATGCCTGTGATCTATTTCAACCGGTCCCCGAAAGAGGTCGACTTTCCCGCCCGTCAGGTCGACACGTTGTCACAACTGATGAGTCAGGCTGATTTCGTGGTCGTCACTACCCCCGGCGGGGCTGACACCACGAAACTCATCGACGCCGCCGCGCTGGCCGAAATGAAACCCACCGGGATTTTCGTGAATATCAGCCGCGGCGAGGTGGTTGACGAAACCGCGCTGATCGAGGCTTTGGAACAGGGCCGGATCGCGGGTGCGGGGCTGGATGTTTACGAAAACGAACCTCGGGTTCCGGACCGGCTGCGCGCGTTGGACAATGCTTTCCTTTTGCCGCACCTCGGATCGGCCACAGTGGAAACGCGGCAGGCGATGGGGCAGCTTGCGCTGGATAATATTCTGGCGTGGAACGCTGGTGCGCCTTTGTTGACCCGTGTGAATTAGGGCAACACGAGCGTCTCGTTAACGGTCGCCCACGGCCTCGCGCCAATGTTTGCGGCAAAGCGAGACATAGCGGTCATTGCCGCCGATCGACACCTGATCGCCATCGGTCAGGACACGGCCGTTCGCATCCTTACGCACAACCATCGTGGCCTTTTTCCCGCAATGGCAAATCGTGCGGACCTCGCGCATTTCATCCGCCAGCGCGAGCAGGGCTGCGGAGCCGGGGAAAAGTTTGCCCTGAAAATCGACCCTTAGGCCGAAACACATAATGGGGACGTTCAGATCATCGACAGCCCGCGCCAGTTGCCAGACCTGGGCGTCGGACAGGAACTGCGATTCATCAATAAAGACACAAGCGCAGGGGCCCTGCTGCAGCCGAGCAGCAATCTTGGCGAAAAGATCGTCGTCGGCAGAAAATGTATCCGCCTTTTCGCCGATCCCGATCCGGCTCGCGATCATGCCTTCGCCCGCGCGATTGTCGAATTGGGCGGTCAGCAGATAGGTCTGCATGCCCCGCTCGATGTAATTGTGCGACGCTTGAAGAAGCACCGTCGATTTGCCGGCGTTCATTGTCGAGTAGTTGAAATAGAGCTTTGCCATCCGGCGATGATATCCCCGCCGCCCGACCTTTTGACAAGGGGGGCGGCGGGGAAAAAGCGATCAACTAAAGTCCGTGAGTGGCGATCGCCCATACTTGTTACGGCGGGGTAGGGGGGCGCGCCGCAGTCCGGTGGTGGACCGGATGTGCGGGATGGGTCGCTTCCCCCCTGACCCCTGCGGTCCCCACCGGGTGCCGCAACCTAACCTTTTTACTCGTTACCCTTCACAGGTTTAGTCATGACAAACCTGACGATTCCAACTAATGGGAAAGCTGTGATGGGTTTCCCCCTCTCAAATGGGGGGGCTCTTGGGACAGTTCGAAAACGGTGGAACTATAGCGTGAGCAGTTATCTGAAGAAGCATACCGAGGCCCTTGTAAAGGACGTCGGGATCGAGGCGGCTTGTAAACTGACGGGCAAATCCAAGGCGACCTTGGGCCGATATTATTCGGAAGATCAAGAACATAGCGATCGCTATATGCCGATTGATGCCGTTGCCGCGCTTGAGGCTGCGGCCTCTTACCCGCATGTCACCTCGGCCTTGGCAGAATTGCAGGGGATCACCCTGTCCAAAGACGAATCGCAGCGCAATTCCAAAGGCGGGATCAATTCGGACGTGATCCAGCTGTCGCAGCGGTTTGCCATGCTGATGGCCGAATACCAGCAGTCGATCGAGGATGGCGTGATTTCGGTGAACGAGGCGAAACGCCTGCTGCGCGAAACCACCGCGCTGCAAAAAGTCCTGATCGAAATGAAGCTGCATCTGGAAGAAGAACACGCCAGCAACGGGTCTTGATCCCGTATAGAAGGCGTATAGCCAGCGTATAGCAGGACCGCGCGCCCCAGTGACGGGCCGTTTACCCCCGCCTGTCACAGTGCCCCCGTTCATGGCGGAGGCCCCGATGACCCCGAAAACCCAAACCCAGCGGATGCATTGGATGTATGGCGTCGATGCGCTGCGGATGATCGAATCCGACATCCATGACTATGCCCTGACCCATCGCGCCTATCCCGACGACTGGGATCAGATCTGGCAGGACCGCGACCGCCGCGATGCCAAACGGACGCAGATCAACATCCGGATGGATGCGGATGTGGTCCGGTTCTTTAAGGCGATGGGGCCGGGATACCAGCACCGGATCAACCGTGTCCTACGCGCCTTTATGCACCTGCGGTTGGCGCGGATCATCGAAGGGCCGGACACCACCGATTATGTGCTGCGCCCCGAAGAGGTCATGGCCCGCGTGCGCGACCGCGGGGACTGGGGAGATATCGAGGCGGATTGGAAAAGGCGCGGGAGGTGAGAGGCAGCGCCCGACCCGTGGGTGGGCGCTGTCCATGACGGTGACATGAGCGAGTGGGTGATACGGCGGGTGTTACGCCTGCAGCGCCCGCACCCCCACGTCGCCTTCCAGCCGTGCCTTCATCGCTTGAACGGCGGCGTGGCTGGCGGCGGCGGTGGTGAAATAGGGGATCTTGTCATAGAGCGCGACGGCGCGGATGTCGCGGCTGTCTTCGACCGCTTGCGCGCCTTCGGTGGTGTTGAACACCAACGCGATATGCCCGTCTTTCAGCCGGTCGACGATGGTCAGCCCGCCTTCGTAAACCTTGTTCACGATCTCGGCCTGCACCCCGTTTTCGGTCAGCCAAAGTGCTGTGCCCCGGGTTGCGACGATCTGGAAGCCCATGTCGGTCAGCGTCCGTCCGGCCTCGATCATATCGGCGGTCTTGTCGGTGTCGCGGATCGAGATGAAGACGGTGCCGGAGTCGGGCAGATGCGTGCCGGCCCCCATCTGCGCCTTGAGGAAGGCGCGGGCAAAGGACCGGTCCCAGCCCATGACCTCGCCCGTGGACCGCATTTCGGGGCCAAGGATCGTATCGACGCCAGGGAAGCGGGCGAAAGGCATCACGGCCTCTTTCACGCTGAACCACGGCATGTTGGGGTCAACCAGTGTCATCGGGTCGCCCAAGGGCAAGGGAGTGTCATAGGACACGTCCTGATAGGGCGCGCGCAGCGGGAAGTTCGACATCGGTTCACCCGCCATCAGACGCGCAGCGATCGAGGCGATGGCCGAGTCTGTGGCTTTGGCGACGAAGGGCACGGTGCGCGAGGCCCGCGGGTTCACCTCGATCAGGTAGACCTCGCCATCCTTGACCGCGAATTGCACGTTCATCAGGCCGACAACCCCAAGCGCGAGTGCGAGGGATTCTGTCTGACGCCGGATCTCGGCGACGATATCGGCGGGAAGGGTATGGGGCGGCAGGCAGCAGGCAGAGTCGCCCGAGTGAACCCCGGCCTCTTCGATGTGCTGCATGATGCCGGCCACATGGACGGTTTTACCGTCCGACAGCGCGTCCACGTCAACCTCGACCGCGCCGGACAGGTAGCTGTCCAGCAGAACCGGGCTGTCGCCAGACACCACGACCGCTTCGCGGATGTAGCGGCGCAGGTGGTCCATGTCGCGCACGATTTCCATCGCGCGGCCGCCCAGAACGTAAGACGGGCGGATCACCAGCGGGAAGCCGATGTTTTCAGCGATATCAAGCGCCTGCTGATCGGTCGAGGCGATGCCGTTGACCGGCTGTTTCAGCCCCAGTTTAACCACCAGTTGCTGGAACCGCTCGCGGTCTTCGGCAAGGTCGATGGCGTCGGGGGTCGTCCCGAGGATCGGAATACCGGCTTCGTGCAGCGCGTTGGCAAGTTTCAGCGGGGTCTGGCCGCCGAATTGCACGATCACCCCGTGCAGCGTGCCGTTGTCCTGCTCGACCCGCAGGATTTCCATGACATGTTCAAAGGTCAGCGGTTCGAAATACAAACGGTCCGAGGTGTCATAGTCGGTCGACACGGTTTCGGGGTTGCAGTTGATCATGATGGTTTCATAGCCCGCGCCCGTCAGCGCATAGCAGGCGTGGCAGCAGCAATAGTCAAATTCGATCCCTTGCCCGATCCGGTTCGGACCGCCGCCGAGGATGACGACCTTTTTCTTGTCCGAAGGCCGTGCCTCGCATTCCACATCGCCCATCGCGGGGGCTTCGTAGGTGGAATACATATAGGGGGTCTGGGCCTCGAATTCGGCGCCGCAGGTGTCGATGCGTTTGAACACGGCCGTAACGCCGAGGTTTTGGCGTGCGCGGCGGACCTGATCTTCGTCCCGACCGGTCAGCTTGGCCAGACGGGCATCGGTAAAGCCCATCATCTTGACCTTGCGCAGACCCTGTTCGGTGACCGGAAGACCGTTTGCCCGGATCTCGGCTTCGGCGTCGATGATTTCGCGGATGCGGGTCAGGAACCACGGATCAAAAGAGGTAATCGCGTTGATCTCGTCATTGGTGAACCCGTGCCGCATTGCCTGTGCGATGACCCGCAGACGGTCGGGCGTGGCTTTGGACAGGGCGGCGGAAATCGCTGCTTTGTCCGGTGCGCCGGGGATCGCGATTTCGTCAAAGCCGGTTAGCCCGGTTTCCAGCGAGGCCAGCGCCTTTTGCATGGATTCGTGGATCGTCCGGCCAATGGCCATTGCCTCGCCCACGGATTTCATCGCGGTGGTGAGTTCGGGTTTTGATCCGGGGAATTTTTCGAACGCGAAACGCGGGATCTTGGTCACGACATAGTCGATGGTCGGTTCGAACGATGCAGGGGTGACCTTGGTGATGTCGTTGTCGAGTTCATCGAGCGTATAGCCGACCGCCAGTTTCGCCGCGATTTTCGCAATCGGGAAACCGGTCGCCTTGGACGCCAGCGCCGAAGACCGCGACACGCGCGGGTTCATTTCGATCACGACCATACGGCCGTCTTTGGGATTGATCGCCCATTGCACGTTCGACCCGCCGGTTTCGACACCGATTTCGCGCAGCACGGCAATCGATTGATTGCGCATGATCTGGTATTCTTTGTCGGTCAGCGTCAGCGCGGGGGCGACGGTGATGCTGTCGCCGGTGTGCACGCCCATCGGGTCCACGTTTTCGATGGAACAGACGATGATCGCGTTGTCGGCGGTGTCGCGCACCACCTCCATCTCGTATTCTTTCCAGCCCAGAAGGCTTTCATCGACGAGGATCTGACCGACGGGCGAGGCATCCATGCCCGAGCGGCAGAAATGTTCGTATTCGGCGCGGTTATAGGCGATCCCGCCGCCGGTGCCGCCCATCGTAAATGCGGGGCGGATGATGGCGGGCAGGCCGACATATTCCAGCGCGTCAATCGCCAGCTGCACCCCGGCCTTGAGGTCTTTCTTGCCCGTCGCATCTTTCGGCGCGGTGACAATGGTGGCCTTGGGGTTTTCAATCCCCAGCCGGTCCATCGCTTCGCGGAACAGTTTGCGGTCTTCGGCCATTTCGATGGCCTCGCGCTTGGCGCCGATCATCTCGACCCCGAATTTTTCCAGCACGCCCATGTCAGCCAATGCCAGCGATGTGTTCAGGCCGGTCTGTCCGCCCATCGTGGGCAAGAGCGCATCGGGGCGTTCTTTTTCGATGATTTTGGCGACCACTTCGGGGGTGATCGGTTCGATATAGGTCGCATCGGCCATGCCGGGGTCGGTCATGATCGTCGCGGGGTTCGAGTTGACGAGGATGACGCGGTAACCCTCTTCGCGCAGGGCCTTGCAGGCCTGAGCGCCGGAATAGTCGAATTCGCAGGCCTGTCCGATGACAATTGGCCCCGCCCCGATGATCATGATCGACTTGATGTCGGTTCTCTTCGGCATGGTGGACCTCATTCATTGTGTGTCGGACAGCAGCAGTTGCGGGGCAAAGCAGAGCCCGCGCAAATTGTCGTGCGTTATAGGCAAGGAGTCGCGGGGCGCAAGGCCCCATTGCGGCCTTGGTGGGAATTTCCGGCCTTATTGGCGCACGGGCGGCAGAATGGCCGATGATAGCAGGAGGACAAGCGCCAAGATACCCAGCAAACTGCGGGTTTGGATGCCGTCGATCACCTCGGGCGGTAGCCACGCGGTCAGAATCGACAGGGCCACCGCCACCAGGACAAGGACCAGTCGCGCCCGCACTAATGGCCGCGCGGCCAGAATCCCCGGTGCCAGCAACAAAGGGCCCAAGGCATAATGCGCCCAACCCAAAGGCCCGAACAGGATCGCCGCGCACCAAAGCCCCATCACCTGACGCCAGAGCCGCAAATTGTCGGGTCCTTTGGCGCAGCTCCAGAGATGCCCGAAAGAGACGAGGACGAGGAGGGCCGCAAAGAAAATCTTGTCCGCCGAATTCCGTGCCACCACCACAAAAGGCTGCGCGCCGGTGAAATCGAGCGGTGACTGTCCCAGCGCCTGACGGAGCGAGACCCACAGCCCTTCGGCCCCGAAATTATAGTTCGAAACGACCATCATGCTGTTTGCCCGTCCCAATTGCCCCAGAAAATCAAGGTGCAGATCAAGCCCGAGCCACAGAATGCTGACCAGCAGCAAAAGGGCTCCGGTCGCGGTGGTCGCCAGAAACGCCCGCCAGTTCCGGTCGGCCAGATAGATCGCCACAAAAATCGCGGGCCAGAGTTTGAGCGCGATTGGCAGGACAAGGACAATTCCCGCCCAGACCGGGTGGTTTCTGCGATAAAGGGCAAAGGACACAAGAACCGCCGCGGTCACGGTCATTTGCGGCTGGACGTGGTAGACGGCAAAAAAGAACGGGACCGAGGCCCCGCAAACCAGAAGGGTCGTGAAGATCCAGACCTCGGCCCGTTGTGCTGCCGACCCTAGCGTTTGCCGCGCCCAGAAAACGGCGGCAAAGAGTAGCGGCAGCTGGATCAGAAGCGCCCCGTCAAAGAACGCCTGCGGCCCGATGGAAACGGCAATCGGCGACAAAAGCGCTGCGAACAGGGGGGCATAGACAAAGGGCAAAAGACTTTGCCCACCGATCCCCAGATCAGTCGCGATGCCGATCCAGCGGGGGTCTGTGACCGGGCGGCCAAAGAAACCTTCTGGCGCGACATAGATCGCGTCGATCAGGCCCAGCCCATAGGCGCGGGACCCGAAATAGAGCGCGCCAAGGTCAGCGGCCCATTTGCCAGACTGAAACTGATAGGCCGCATAGAGCAGCAGGACCAACCCAAACACCGCGATGACCAGACGGGGCGCGCGCGAACCTGTCGCGCCTGACGATGCGTCCGTCTTTGCGGGCTTTGGCATGAAAATTCCTCAATCTATCCGTGGGACAGTCGGGTCTGCTTGACTTTTCGTCAACCCAGGTGGCTGCGACAAAAGGTAAAGCGTGGCAACTGCGCCGCCGAACCCCACAAACATCGGCCAATAGGGGCTGGCGCCTTGGTCGAAAATCCAAAGGGTCAGCCGGTAGCTTTGTGCAAGGACCAGACATGTCCCTATCAGGATCGCTGTGCGGGAAGGCAGCGCCAAAAGGAGCGCGGGCAGCACCAAAAGCGGCAGGATCAGATAATGCGCCCAGCCCAGTGGGCCTGTCAGCGCAAAAACGATGGCCAGCGCCGCCGCCTGCCGCCAGGGGACAGACCGGGCGGATGCCCCTTGCCCCCAGCGCCAGATCCAGACCAATGCGCCTGCAAGAATGATCCGAACTGTCCAGACCTGCCAGTCCGGTGCGACCAGAAAGCGGGGTAGGGTGTGGTCTGCGGACATTGCGCCCGTCATCCATTCCGTCGCGACCAAGAGGACGGATTTGAGCGAATAATTGATGCTGGATACCAGAACCTGACCATTCAGGTCAGACAGGCGATCCAGCAGGGCCTGATGCATGGGCCAACCGGCAGTGCCGAGCGAAAACAGTGCAAGCAGTCCGCCCACGATGGCAAAGGCAGCCAGTGCCCGCCAGTTTTTGTGGAAAAGGAACAAGAGCGCAAAGCCTGCAGGTGCCAGCTTGATCGCCGCCAAGAACGCGAGCAGCGCCCCCGCCGACAGGTCCCGCCCGCGCTGCATCAGCCAGACCACCACCAAAGTCCCGACCGAGATCAGGATTTGTGGTTGTTTCAATTCGACCCCGAATTGCACCGCGACCGAACTGTGCAGGACGACAATGGAAAGACCCGCCCAAAGGGCAAATCCGCACCGCTGCGGGCGGGTGATGGAATGGGCGGCCCAAATGCCTAGGGCCAAAGCCGCAAATGTGAGGGCGGTCAAAAGGTTAAAGAACCCCTGCGCGGTCAAAAGGCCAGTGACAGGCGCCAGAACCGCCGCCCAGATTGGCGGATAGACATAGGGGCTCAGCTCTGCCGATGGATAGCCTTTGGTGGTTGCAATCGCGTCCCATGCTGGCGGCGTCGCGGTCCAGAAAAATTCTGACGGCGGGGGATAGATCGCGGCGGGCGTGCCATCGGCCCAAAGCGCCCCCGCAAAATAAAGCGCAGACCCGTCGATGCCCCAAGTGCCCCACCAGCCCCAAGTGCAATAGACTGCCCAAAGGGCCAGAAGGCCAAAGCCGATCAGGCGGTCGCGGTGTTCGGCCATTGGGACTGCTCTTTGTCGTGTTGCCTGCATTGCGCGCCAGCTTGCCGCAAAAACCGCGCTGCAGCCAGCGTTTTGCCGCGATTTGCGCAGGAAATGAGCGGGTCGCGGGGCCTTGCGCCTTGACTTCCATGGCTGGGCAAGGTGTATCGGCCCGAACCGTTATTTTCCCTTAGGATACTACCATGCACGCCTATCGCACCCATACCTGCGCCGCCCTGACCAAGGCCGATGTCGGGACGAATGTCCGCTTGTCGGGATGGGTCCACCGCGTCCGCGACCACGGCGGTATCCTGTTCATCGACTTGCGCGACCACTATGGCGTGACGCAGGTGCTTTGCGATCCTGACAGCCCCGCCTTTGCCGCCGTGGAAAAGGTCCGCAGCGAATGGTGCATCCGCATCGATGGCGAGGTGAAGGCCCGCGATGCGTCGCTGGTGAACCCGAAGCTCCCCACCGGCGAGATCGAGGTTTTCGTCCGCGATATCGAGGTTCTGGGGCCTGCCTCTGAACTGCCTCTGATGGTGTTCGGCGATCAGGAATACCCCGAGGAAACCCGTCTGCGCTATCGCTACCTCGACCTGCGCCGCGACAACATGCAGGACAATATGAAACTGCGGTCGGATGTCGTGCGGTCGATGCGGCAGCGGATGTGGGACAAGGGTTTCCGCGAATACCAGACGCCGATCATCACGGCATCGAGCCCCGAAGGCGCGCGCGATTTCCTTGTGCCGTCGCGTCTGCACCCCGGCAAATTCTATACACTGCCGCAGGCCCCGCAGCAGTTCAAGCAGCTGATCATGGTGTCGGGCTATGACAAGTATTTCCAGATCGCGCCCTGCTTCCGCGACGAAGACCCGCGCGCCGACCGGTCGCCCACCGATTTCTACCAATTGGATTTGGAGATGTCGTTCGTGACCCAGCAAGACGTGTTCGACACGATTGCCCCGGTTCTGGCAGGCGTGTTTTCGGAGTTCGGCGGCGGTAAATCGGTTGATGCGGCGGCGGATTGGCCGCAGATTTCCTATCGTGATGCCGCCCTTTGGTATGGCACCGACAAGCCCGACCTGCGCAACCCGATCAAGATGCAGGTCGTCAGCGAACATTTCGCGGGGTCCGGTTTTGCGATTTTTGCGAAACTGCTGGAACAAGACGGCACCGAGATCCGCGCGATCCCCGCGCCCAAGGGCGGCAGCCGCAAATTCTGCGACCGCATGAACGCCTTTGCCCAGAAAGAGGGCCTGCCGGGCATGGGCTATATCTTCTGGCGCGAGGCCGAGGATGGATCGGGCATGGAAGCCGCCGGCCCCTTGGCCAAAAACATCGGCCCCGAACGCACCGAAGCCATTCGTCAGCAGCTTGGCCTGAATGTCGGCGACGCGGCGTTCTTCCTGGGTGGCAAGCCTGCCGCCTTTGAAAAGATCGCGGGCAAGGCGCGAACCGTAATCGGTGACGAACTCGGCCTGACCGAAACCGACCGTTTCGCCTTTGCGTGGATCGTGGATTTCCCGATCTATCAAAAGGACGAAGAAAAGGGCTGTTACGAGTTTGAGCATAACCCCTTTTCCATGCCGCAGGGCGGGATGGAGGCTTTGGCGGGCGATCCGCTGGATGTGCGCGGGTTCCAGTATGACCTTGCCTGCAACGGCTATGAACTCGTGTCCGGCGCGATCCGGAACCACCGCCCGGAAATCATGTTCAAGGCCTTTGAAATCGCAGGCTATGGCGAAGAAGAGGTGCGCAAGCGGTTCGGCGGTATGGTCAATGCCTTCCA